>ERZ761602.7437-NODE-7437-length-11611-cov-3.955781_pt1 | contig 11611 bp, 10 predicted proteins | sample MGYA00512165_ERZ761602 | MGnify/ENA primary metagenome ERZ761602 (study PRJEB28899, sample SAMN02445085) | bioreactor sludge metagenome | biome: EBPR sludge; isolation source: Thorneside wastewater treatment plant | place: Australia: Brisbane, Thorneside... | reverse complement strand
GTACTCGCACAGCTCGCGGGTGCGGCTGTCGTGCACGATCACGTGGGCGGGCGTCCCGGCGAGCAGCGACGCGATGTTGCCGTGGATGCGATGGCCGCCGGTGAACGCGCGCGTGCAATCGCGCGCGGCGATGTTCGTCACGGCTTCAGGGTACTCATCTCCATGCAATCTCTATTTCGTGCCTCGGCCTTGTTGCCGATGGCATTTGCCCTCTTGGCGTCCAGTTGCACATGGACGCCTCCCGCGGCGCCACAGGCCGGCCTCGATCCCGCCGACGCGGCTGCCCCCGTCCGCCCTGTCACCGACCTGTCGGTCCGCGGCGCCTATCAGAGCTTCCGCCCGGTCACGCCGCGCTCCTGGCGCGAACAGAACGAGCGGGTCGCCCCGCAGCCGCGGCCATGATCGCGCGCGTCATCGTCGTGCTTGCCGTGCCGTTCGCGCTCGCCGCCTGTCAGAGCTTCTCGCAGGACGGCGGCATGGGCGCGGTTACGCAGTTCGCGAGCGCCGCGTTGCAGAAAGACGCCGTGGCACTTCGCACCGAAGCAGAGGCAAAGGCGGCCCGGGCCAAGGTCGAAGAAATCCTTTCGCGCTCGTTGGCCGCGGACGGGGCCGTTCAAGTGGCGCTGCTCAACAATCGCGGCCTCCAGGCGGCGTTCAACGACCTGTTCTTCGCCGAAGCCCTCGCGGTGGAAGCGAGCCTGCCGCCAAACCCGACCTTTTCGATCGCCCGGCTCGTGAGCCGGCCCGAGATCGAGATCGAGCGGCAGATCACGGTCAATCTGCTGGCGCTGGCCACGCTGCCGGCCAGGTCGGAAATCGCGCGCGAGAAATTCCGCGCCGCCCAGCTCCGGGCGGCCGAAGCGGTTGCGCGCATCGCCGCGGACACGCGTCGCGCCTACTACCGCGCAGTCGCGACCCAGCAGAGCGTCAACCTGTTGACGCAAGCGCAATCGGCCGCTTTGACCGCCACTCAGCTTGCACGACGACTCGGCGAAACCGGCGCGCTCAACAAGCTCGATCAGGCGCGCGAGCAAGTGTTCTACGCAGAGCTGACCGGCCAACTGGCGACCGCGCGCCAACGCGCCCGCACCGAGCGCGAGCGCCTCGTCCGGCTGCTCGGGCTCTGGGGCGGCGATGTCGACTTTCGCCTGCCGGGCACCCTGCCCGCGCTGCCGCAGCAGGCACGCGCATTGCCGCTGGTGGAACAGGAGGCGCTCCGGCGGCGGGTCGATCTGCAGATGGCGCGGATCGAGCTGCTTGCGCTCGCCAAATCGCTCGGGCTGAGCCGAGCGACGAGGTTCCTCAGCCTGTTCGAGATCAACGGCCGCTACGATTCGATCCGCGAGCGGGATCATGGAGAGCGCTTCTCGCGCAGCGGCTTCGAGATCGAGTTCACGATCCCGATCTGGGACTTCGGCGAGGCCCGCACGCGCCAGGCGGAGCAGACCTACCTCGCGGCGCTCAATCGTCTCGCCGACAAGGCGGTGTCGATACGGTCGGAAGCACGCGAGGCCTATCGCAGCTACCGCGCCACCCACGAGATCGCGCGCCACTATTACGGCGAGGTGCTGCCGTTGCGGAAGATCATCTCCGACGAGACGCTGCTTCGCTACAACGCGATGCAGATCGACGTCTTCGAGTTGCTGAGCGAGACGCGCCAGCGCATCGCCGCGCTCGAGGCGGCGATCGAGGCGCTGCGCGAATTCTGGCTGGCGGAGGCCGATCTCGGCGCCGCGATCGTCGGCGGCGGATCGCCCTCGTCTGGCGCGGCGGAACGGACCGGCGCACCGGCCGAGAACGGAAGCAAAGGACATTGAACAGGAGAACGCGCATGAAATTCTCGCGCAGGAACTTCATCGCCGCCGGCGCCCTGATCGGCGCCGCCGCGGTCAGCAACCGAGTCGTGGCCGCCGGCATCCCCGACGCCCCGACGATGGACAAGTCCACAATGCAGCCGCCACTGTTCCCGAAGAGCGGCCCCGATTACCAGCCGGTGGTCACGCTCAACGGATGGACGTTGCCCTGGCGGCAGAACGGAGACTGGAAGGAGTTTCACCTCGTCGCCGAGCCGGTCGAACGGGAAATGGCGCCCGGGATGAAAGCGCATCTCTGGGGCTACAACGGCCAATCGCCGGGCCCAACGATCGAGTGCGTCGAGGGCGACAAGGTCCGCATCTTCGTCACCAACAAGCTGCCCGAGCACACGACCGTGCATTGGCACGGCATCCTGCTGCCTTCGGGCATGGACGGCGTCGGCGGGCTCACGCAGCCGCACATCAAGCCCGGCAAGACCTTCGTCTACGAGTTCGAGATGAAGAAGAGCGGGACCTTCATGTATCACCCGCACGCCGACGAAATGGTGCAGATGGCGATGGGCATGATGGGATTCCTCGTCGTCCACCCGCGCGATCCGAAGCTGCATCGCGTCGATCGCGATTTCGTCTTTCTGATGAGTTCCTACGACATCGATCCCGGCAGCTACGTGCCGAAGGTCAACACGATGACCGATTTCAACCTGTGGACCTGGAACACGCGGGTCTTCCCCGGAATCGATCATCTCGTCGCCGCCAAGGGCGACCGCGTGCGCGTACGGATCGGCAATCTCACCATGACCAATCATCCGATTCACATGCACGGCTACGATTTCGCCGTGACCTGTACCGACGGCGGGTGGGTGCCGGAGAGCGCGCGCTGGCCGGAGGTGACGATCGATGTTCCCGTCGGCGCGATGCGCGCGTTCGAATTCAAGGCCGACGAACCCGGCGACTGGGCCATTCACTGCCACAAGTCCCACCACACGATGAACGCGATGGGCCACGACGTGAAAACCTATATCGGCGTGCAGAAGCGCGATCTCGCCAGGGCGATCAAGCGCATGGTGCCCGACTACATGCCGATGGGATCGGCTGGCATGGCCGAAATGGGCGATATGGAAATGCCGATGCCCGACAACACGCTGCCGATGATGACCGGCTTCGCGCAGTTCGGCCCCGTCGAGATGGGCGGCATGGTCTCGGTGGTGAAGGTGCGCGAGGGCCTCGCCGCCAACGACTACAAGGATCCGGGCTGGTTCAAGCATCCGCCGGGCACGGTGGCGTTCGAGTACAAGGGCGCCGTCGAGCCGCCGAAGCGGCAGACGGAAATGCCGCGGCAGCCGGGCAAAGGCGTCGAGGTGAAGGTCGTCAAGCCCGGCGCCAAGACCAATCACAAGCACCATTGACGAGGGGATCCAGAACATGCGCGTCCGGAAGATTTTCGTGTCGATGGTGACTGCGGCTCTGATCCCCACGGGGGCGGCCTTGGCGGACAAGGCGGGCCCGCCCCACTCCCATACCTCTGCCGGTCAGCCGGGCGATCCCAAGAAGCCCGCGCGCACGGTGGAAATCGAGATGCGCGAGGCCGACGGAAAGATGCTGTTCGTTCCGAACCGCATCGAGGTGCGGCGCGGCGAGCAGATTCGCTTCGTCATCCGCAACGCGGGAGATCTGGAGCACGAGTTCGTGCTCGCGACGAAGGAGGAAAACCAAAAACACGCCGAGGAAATGCGCAAGAATCCCGACATGGAGCACGACGACCCCAATATGGCTCGGGTCGCGACCAAGAAGGCCGGAGAGATCGTCTGGCGCTTCACGAAACGGGGCACCTTCGAATTCGGCTGCCTCATCCCTGGCCACTACGAGGCCGGAATGTTCGGCACCGTCATCGTCAAGTGAAATCCAACATCGGAAGCAAGCGGAGCATGCACATGAAGACCGGTACGATCGCCGCCGTTCTCGCGGTATCGTTTTTCTCCATGCCGGCGTCGGCTCAGGGTGCGTTCGTCGACGGCCATGTTCAGAAGATCGACGCCGCGCAGGGCAAGGTGACGCTTCGGCACGGCCCGATCAAGAAGTTCGATATGGACTCGATGACGATGGTGTTCCGCATCCAGGATCCCACGCAACTGCAAGGCCTCAAGCCGGGCGACAAGGTGAAATTCGAGGCCGACCGCGTGAACGGCCAGTTCACGATCATCAAGATCGAAAAGGCCAAGTAGGCGTCCGCCCGACCGGCTGACGGCCGAGTTTCGGCCTCGCTCGGCCTGCATGCGCAGGCGTGGGTCTCAGCCCAGCTTCGCCTTCGAACGCCGCGCCCGCTTTTCGCCTTCAGACTTGCGGCCGAGCTTGGCCAGAGCGGTGCGCAGGTTGCCGCCGCTGTCGCGCAGCGCCTGCTCGGCATCGCCGGCGTCGAGCCCCGCGAGCACCAGCGCGGCCGGCTTCACCCGGCCGCCGCAGGCGTCGAGCGCCGCCGCCGCGGCCTCGCGCGCGCAGCTGGTGATGCGCATCAGGATCGCCAGCGCGCGCTGGCGGAGCTTCTCATTGCTGACGTTCAGGCTGACCATGAGCCCGTCGTAGACGTGGCCGAGGCGGACCATCAGCAGGCTCGACAGCAGGTTGAGCGCGGACTTCTGCGCCGTGCCCGCGTTCATGCGCGTGGAGCCGCCGATGATCTCGGCGCCGGTGTCGAGCAGGATCGGCACGTCGGCCTGCTGGAACAGCGGCGCATCCGCGTTGTTCGCGATCGCGATCACGAGCGCGCCCTGTTCCGCCGCCGCCAGCGCCGCCGCGCGCGTGTAGGGCGTGGTGCCGCTCGCGGCGACGGCGACGACGGCGTCCTCGGGCCCGGGCTCCAGCGCCAGCATTTCGGTGCGGCCGCGCGGCGCGTCGTCTTCGTTGGCGCTCGAGGGGGCGGCCGACAGCACCGGCCCCTGCGCGAGCAGGAACACCGTGCGGGTTTCCGGCCAGCCGAAGGTCGGCGCCAGTTCGGCGCCGTCGAGCGCCGCCAGCCGGCCCGAGGTCCCGGCGCCGACATAGATGATGCGGCCGGCCTCGCCGAGCCGCTCGGCCATCGAGCGCGCGGCCCAGCCGATCGACGGCAGCGCCCGGCGCACCGCGGCGATGGCCCGCGCCTGGCCCTCCCACATCGCTTCGAGGATGTCGTCGTCTTTCCAGACATCGAGCCCGCGATAGCGGGGGCTGATCGTTTCCGTGCCTTTTTTCATGGAGATATCCGATACTGGCCGCAGGACCGCCGGCGCCCGCCCCTTCCGCATTCCCCATATACGCAGGGAATCAGCCCGATGAATGACCCTTTCGTGACGAAGGCCCGCCCCGGTTCCGGTCAGCGGCGGGCTTCGCGCAGCCGCCGGCTGCGGGCCGCGCAGGCGAATCGCCGATGCGGCGCGCGGCGAACGGAGGCGATGTAGTGGCGCTCGCGCTCACCGGCGCCCGCGTGTTCGACGGCGATCGCATCCGCGACGGCGCCGCCGTCGTCGTCGAACGCGGCCTGATCGCCGCGCTCTGTCCCGAGCGGGAGCTTCCGGCCGGGATCGAGCGGCGCCGCGTCAAGGGCCTGCTCGCACCCGGCTTCGTCGACGTGCAGGTCAACGGCGGCGGCGGCGTGCTGTTCAACGCCGACCCCACGGTGGACGCGATCCGCGCGATCGGTGCGGCGCACCGCCGCTTCGGCACCACCGGCTTCCTGCCGACCTTCATCACCGACCGCCGCGAGAAGATGCGCGCCGCGATCGACGCCGTGCGCGCGGCGCTCGAGGCCGGCGTGTCGGGCGTGCTCGGCATCCATCTCGAAGGCCCATTCCTCAATCCGTCGCGCAAGGGCGTGCACGACGCAGCGCAGTTCCGCCCCTTCGCCGAAGAGGACTTCGCGCTGCTCACCGCGCTCGGCCGCGGGCGGACGCTGGTCACGCTCGCGCCCGAATGCGTGCCGTCGGGCACGATCGCTCGCCTCGCGGCCGCCGGCGTCGTCGCCGCGGCGGGCCATACCGCGGCCTCCTACGCGGCGATCCGTGCCGCGCGCCGCGAGGGGCTGTCCGGCTTCACCCACCTCTTCAACGCGATGCCGCCGCCGGCGGCGCGCGAGCCCGGGCCGGCCGGGGCGGCGCTCGAGGATCGCGGCTGCTGGTGCGGCATCATCGCCGACCTGCATCACGTCTCGCCCGCCCTGCTGCGCGTGGCGCTGGCCGCGCGCGGCGCCGAGCGCACGATGCTCGTCACCGACGCCATGCCGACCGTCGGCACGAGCCTCGCGCAATTCGACCTGCTGGGGCAGACGATCCGCCGCGACGGCGGAATGCTCACCGCGCCGGACGGCACGTTGGCGGGATCCGACCTCGACATGGCAACCGCCGTCCGCAACGCCGTGGACCGGCTCGGTGTGCCGCTCGAAGACGCGCTGCGCATGGCCTCACGCGCGCCGGCCGCGTTCCTGCGACTCGACGGCGAGCGCGGACGCATCGCGCTCGGCTTGCGCGCGGATTTCGTGCTGCTCGACGACCGGCTCCAAACGGCGGCGACGTGGATCGGCGGCGCCGAAGCCGCGCCGGGCTGAGGCGGCGCCCGCCGGGGGCGCGCTTGCGGCAATGGGTGGATTGCATCCGTGCCGGCAATGTGCTGCGTTCCTTCGCGATTTCCTGGAACAGCCGCGCTCGGCCGCGCGTAGATATAGGCGTGCCGTCCGCCACCGTATCGTATTGCCGACCATGTCCATGACCGTGCCTTTCCGCCGACTGCTCGGACTCCTCGCCGCCGCGGCGCTGCTCGCCGCGGCCCCGCCGGCGCGCGCCGACGAGCGCGCCGACGACCGGACGCCGCTCGGGCGGCTGGCCGCTCGTCGCCGGCGCGACGTCGCTTCGCCCCGGCATGCGCGATCCGCGCGTCGCCGAATTGAAGCGCCGGCTCGCGATCACCGGCGACTACGACGGCGAGGACGATCACGTCGAGGCCGGCGGCGACGCCGACGCGTACGGCCACGCGCTCATCGCCGCGGTACGGCGCTTCCAGGCGCGGCACGGCCTCGAAGCCACCGGCTGGATCAACGCGGAAACGGCCGACGAGCTGAAAGTGCCGGTGCAGTGGCGCATCGCCCAGCTCGCGCACAACCTCGCCCGCGCCCGCCGCGTGCCGCGCGATCTAGGCCTGCGCTACATCCACGTAAACATCCCGGACGCCCACCTCAAGGTGGTCGAGAGCGGCCGCACGCTGCACACCGCCCGTGTCGTGCTCGGCGAGATCGCCAACGCGACACCGGAGCTGAGCAGCACGATCACGCATATCGAGATGAATCCGTGGTGGAACGCGCCCGCCAGCATCGTCAAGCGCATCCTGATCCCGAAATTCAAGTCCGAGCCGAAATACATCGGCGCCAACGACTACCTGCTGCTGGCGCGCGCCGGCGACAACAAGAGCGCGGTCGACGCCGACCGCATCGACTGGGACCGCATCACCGCGGCCAATTTCCGCTGGCAGGTCCGCCAGAAGCCCGGCCCCAAGAACGTGCTCGGGCGCGTGGTGTTCTGGTTCCCGTCGAAGCACAACGTGTTCATCCACGACACCGCCGCGCCGGAGCTGTTCGAGGACGACGTCCGCTATTTCAGCAGCGGCTGCATCCGCGTCGATTCGGCGGTCTACATGGCGATGCTGCTGCTGCGGAACCAGGACGACGGCTCGTGGACCGAGGAGAAGATCAACTCGATCATCGCCGCGAACGAGCCCTACAAGATCGCGTTCAAGCAGCCGGTGAACGTGCACATCACCTATTTCACAGCCTGGACCGACCTCAAGGGCCGCGTGCAGTTCCGCAAGGACATCTACAAGCGCGACCGGCTCTGAGCGGCCGGGCGGCGCTCCGCTCAGCGCGGCGGGCCCGATTGCAGGCGGGCGTCGCGCCGCGCGCGCGGCGAGCCCGCGGCATCGAGGCTTCGCCAGGCGCCGCGCGCCCCGGCGACCACCGCCAGCCAGGCGAGGTAGAGCGCGATCGTGATCCCGACGAACAGCAGCACCTTGTCCATGCCCACATAGCGCATGGTCAGTTCCACCGCGCCCTTCTTCGGCATGAGCATCGCGGCGTCCCCGAGCAGGGTGCCGAGCGACTGGAGCGAGGCCTCGGTTCCCGATGCGACGAGCTTGGCGGCCTCGCCGGCGCCGTCGAGAAGCGCGTTGGTCGTGCTCGGCGTGTAGAGCGACAGCAGGACGAACGCGAACAATGCGGCGAGCTTCAGCGCCACGAGGCGCGAGAGGAAGGCGATGCGCGAGCGCACGGTCGGTCTCCGGACAACGCGCCACTCAAGCACAACGCGCCGCGGAAAGGCTACCGCGGGCCCGGTTGATCTCGGCCGCGTTTGGGCCGATTGTTCCGCCTCGCAACGGGCAGGGCGAAACCGGAATCTTCCCATGACAACGCGCATCACCGTCGACATCGTTTCCGACGCGGTCTGTCCCTGGTGCTTCATCGGCAAGCGCCGCTTCGAGCAGGCGCTGGCCCAGGCGCCCGGCGACGTGGAGGTGCTGGTGGCCTGGCGGCCGTTCCAGCTCAATCCCGAGATGCCGCCCGAGGGCATGGACCGCAAGACCTACCTCGCGACGAAATTCGGCGGCGACGCGCGCGCGGACCAGATCTACGAGCGCGTGCGCGAGGCCGGGCAGTCGGTCGGCATCGACTTCAATTTCAGGAGCATCCCGCGGACGCCGAACACGATCGACGCGCATCGCCTGATCGGCATCGCCGGCCGGGCCGGCCGCCAGGACGCCGTCGTGGAAGGCCTGTTCCGCGCCTATTTCCTCGACGGCCGCGACATCGGCGATCGCGACGTGCTCGCCGCGATCGCCAAAGCGGGCGGCCTCGACGAGAAAACGATCCGCGACTATCTCGCCGGCCGCGAAGACGTGGACCGCGTCGAGAACGAAGACGCGATGGCGCGCCGCATGGGTATCCAGGGCGTGCCCTGCTTCATCCTGAACCGCAAATACGCGATCTCGGGGGCCCAGGAGCCGGCGGTGTTCCTCGAAGCGATCGAGATGCTGAAGCGCGAGGGCGCCGGCGAAGCGGTTCCGGCGCCGGCGAATTCATAGGGAGCGCCCGGCGCCTCGCGATCAGTGCTCGAGGAACCCGATCTTCGCGAACAGCAGGAAGCCGTTCGCCGACAGAAAGACCCCGAGGCCCGACATCGCGAAGCTCACGACCAGCAACAGCGACGTGCGCGTGATCAGCGAGACCGAAGCCAGGACGATCGCGATCTGGATGAGCGCTTCGGCGAAGTCGAAATAGGGGTCCTTGCGCTGCGCCGTGTCGCGCGCCTTGGCTTTTTCCGTCGCTCGCACGGCGAGTTCCTTGCGGCCCTCCCCGGTCTCGGGTTCGCTTTCGTATCGCGCCGACGCCGCCCTGTAGCGCTTGATCGTGTCCTCGATCTGCTTCTTGGCCGCGTCGGGCATGTTGGGGTTCGCCGCGAGGATGAGCCCCATGTTGTCGGCGGCGGCATCGACGTTGGTCTTGCGGATCGTCTTGGCCTGGAAGAACGCCCAGAGGTTGGACGCCTCGATGTTGTTGGCGAGCATGTCCTTCATCGCGTTCGAGGCGCCCATGCCGGTGATCGCGAGCGCCACGGCGAGCATCGCGATGTAGACCGCGACCCACTTGCTGCCGCCCTTCTCGTGCGCCTCCTGCAGCTCTTCGTGAATCTCCGCCTTTCGTTCCGCCATGGGCCTTCCCCCTGTTCGCCAAGCCGCGCGGCACGCCACGCGGCACACGCCGCCTAGTTACATTTACCGAAGCCGCCGAATCAAGCGGCGAGCGCCGCCACCGCCTTCACGAGCGCGTTGACCCCGCGCAGCCGCGCGCGATCGTCGCGCCAGTCGCGGCGATAGACGATGCGCTGATCGGGCCGGACCTTCATGGTGCCGGCCTGCTGCTTGATGAACAGCACGAGCTTTTCGGGCTTCGCGAACATGTTGCCGCGGAACGCGACGACCGCGCCCTTGGGGCCGGCGTCGATCTTCTCGATCCCCGCCGTCACGCAGAAGCGTTTGATCGCGACCAGGTCGAGCAGGTTGCGGACCTCGTCCGGCAGCGGACCGAAGCGATCGACCAGCTCGGCCGCGAACGCGTCGATGTCGCGCGCCTCGATGAGGTCGGCGATGCGCCGGTAGAGACCGAGCCGGACGCTGAGATCGGGCACGTATGCTTCCGGAATCAGAACCGGCATGCCGATCGAGATCTGCGGCGTCCAATGCTCGTGCTCGACCGGCGCGATTCCGGCCGCGCCGCCTTCGCGCGCGGTCGCCACCGCCTCCTCGAGCATCTGCTGATAGAGCTCGATGCCGACCTCGCGGATGTGGCCCGACTGCTCTTCGCCGAGCAGGTTGCCGGCGCCGCGGATGTCCATGTCGTGGCTGGCGAGCTGGAAGCCGGCGCCGAGCGTGTCGAGCATCTGCATCACCTCGAGCCGCCGCTGCGCATCTTCGCTCAGCGCCTGGTTCGGCGGCACCGTGAGATAGGCGTAGGCGCGCACCTTGGAGCGCCCCACCCGCCCGCGCAGCTGATAGAGCTGCGCGAGGCCGAAGCGGTCCGAGCGGTGCACGATGATCGTGTTGACGTTCGGGATGTCGAGGCCTGATTCGATGATGTTCGTGGAGATCAGGATCTGGATCTGCCCGTCGACGAACTTCACCATCGTGTCTTCGAGCTCGCTCGCCGCCATCTGGCCGTGCGCGGTCGCGATCTTGGCGTCGGGCGCCAGTTCGCGCACCTCGCCGCTGACATGAGGCAGGTCCTCGATGCGCGGGCAGACGTAGTAGATCTGCCCGCCGCGGAACAGCTCGCGCTGGATCGCCTCGCGGATGACCACGGGATCGTAGGGCAGCACGAAGGTGCGCACCGCGAGCCGGTCGACCGGCGGGGGCGTGATCAGCGAAAGATCGCGCACGCCGGCCAGCGCCATCTGCAGCGTGCGCGGGATCGGCGTCGCGGTCAGCGTCAGCACGTGCACGTCGGCGCGCAGTTCCTTGAGCCGCTCCTTCTGCACCACGCCGAAATGCTGCTCCTCGTCGACGATGACCAGGCCGAGGCGCTTGAAGGTCACCGTCTTGCCGAGCAGCGCGTGCGTGCCGACCACGATGTCGATGGCGCCCTCCGCGAGGCCGCGCTTGGTGTCCGCCACCTCGCGCGGGCTCGCGAGCCGCGAGAGTTGGCCGATCTTGAGCGGCAGGCCGCGGAAGCGCGCGCGGAAATTCGCGGTGTGCTGGCGCGCGAGCAGCGTCGTGGGAACGACGACGGCCACCTGAAGGCCGGCCATCGCGGCGATGAACGCGGCGCGCAGCGCCACTTCGGTCTTGCCGAAGCCGACGTCGCCGCAGACCAGCCGGTCCATCGGCTTCCCCGAGGCGAGATCGGCGAGCACGTCCTCGATCGCCTTCTGCTGGTCCTCGGTTTCCTGATACGGGAACTGCGCCGCGAACTCGTCGTAGGCGCCGGGCGGCGACTGCACCGCGTCGGCGGTCCTGAGCTGGCGCTGCGCGGCGATCGCGATGAGCTTGTCGGCGATCTCGCGGATGCGCTGCTTGATGCGCGCCTTCCGCGTCTGCCAGCCGGCGCCGCCGAGCTTGTCGAGCGCCGCCTCGCCCTCCTCGCTGCCGTAGCGCGAGAGCAGCTCGATGTTCTCGACCGGCAGGTAGAGCTTGTCGCCGCCGGCATAGACGAGACGCAGGCAGTCGTGCGGCGCGCCGCCGGCGGTCAGCGTCTCGAGGCCGTCATAGCGGCCGATGCCGTGATCCTCATGCAC
>ERZ761602.7436-NODE-7436-length-11612-cov-15.754781_pt1 | contig 11612 bp, 8 predicted proteins | sample MGYA00512165_ERZ761602 | MGnify/ENA primary metagenome ERZ761602 (study PRJEB28899, sample SAMN02445085) | bioreactor sludge metagenome | biome: EBPR sludge; isolation source: Thorneside wastewater treatment plant | place: Australia: Brisbane, Thorneside... | reverse complement strand
CGGTCGAGCGGCAGGCGCGAACGATCGGCCCCGGCAGCGCGGTTCATATTAGAATCGGGGCTCCTCCACACCAATCGGGCGGCCAAAGCCGCCCGTCAGGTTCGCCAACAAACATGCATCCAGCTCTGAACATCATCGTCAAGGCGGCGCGGCGCGCCAGCCAGATCATCAATCGTGCGTCCCTGGACATCGAGCACCTGCAGGTGACCAGCAAGCGCCAGAACGACTTCGTCACGGAAGTGGACAAGGCGGCCGAGGCAGCGATCATCGACGTCCTGCGCGAGGCTTATCCGGAGTACGGGATTCTAGCAGAAGAGTCGGGTCAGGTCGCCGGCAGCGCTGCCGGCAGCGAGTACCAGTGGATCATCGATCCGCTTGACGGCACGACCAACTTCATCCACGGCTTCCCGCAGTACGCCATTTCGATCGCGCTGGCGCATCGCGGGCAGGTGACGCAGGCGGTCGTCTATGACACGGTGCGCAACGAGATGTTCAGCGCCAGCAGGGGGGGCGGCGCCTTCCTCAACGATCGCCGCATCCGGGTCAGCAAGTGTCTGCGCCTGGAGGACGCCCTGATCGGCACCGGTTTCCCCTATCGGGTGTATGAGCACATCGACGCCTATCTCGCCATCTTCAAGGACCTGGCGCGCAGGTCGGCGGGGATCCGGCGGCCGGGCGCCGCGTCGCTCGATCTCGCGTACGTCGCCTGCGGGCGCTTCGACGGCTTCTGGGAATTCGGGCTGTCGCCCTGGGACATCGCCGGCGGGGCGCTGCTGATCACCGAAGCGGGGGGCCTGATCGGCGATCTGGTCGGCAACGAGACCTACCTGCAGACGGGCAATCTGGTCGCCGGCACGCCGAAGGTCTTCGCCCAGTTGCTGCAGGTGATCGACGCCCATCGGACGCCGGGCCTGCCGGCCTGAGTACTTTGACGCAGGCGTCGCGCGCAGCATGCTGCGCGCTCCAACGTGCCCCGTACAACGCGTCGGTCAGCCCCCGTAACCACCCCAGGTTCCCGGGAACGGTGGCGGGGACCCCGGTTGCTGCGGCGGCGTCATCGGCGGGCGGACATCGGCGGGACGACGGTAATCGTAGGAACGGCGCTGGTCCTCGTATTGCCGCCGCTCGTCCCGCGCCTCGCGCTGCCGGCGCTCCTCCTTGGCGGCGCGCTTGCTTTCGCGCTCCGCTTCCTGTCGGCCACGCTCGTACTCCTGGGCGCGGTAGCGGTCGTAACCCTGCTGCCGTTGCGCGTCGCGGTAGCCGCGTTCGTAGGCGTCGCCGCGATCGTACGCCGGCTGCCCATACGATGGCTGGCGGCCGTAGGAGGAACCGTCGTAAGGCCGATCGTATTGATCGTAGTGGGAGTTGGAGTCGCAGCCGGCGACCACGAACAGGCCGCCAACCGCGGCGGCCAGGGATAGGCGTCTGAGGTAGGGGTGCATGCTGAATCTTCTCCTGGGTCGGGAATCTGCCTTGGGCATTCGGCGCGCGGGAAAGTTCGTGATCCTCGACTCCCGCTCGCCAAGCGAGCCCTGCGGCAAACGGGCGCTGAGCGTGCAGGGCGCCTCGTCGGCGGCCCACAAGCATAGACCATTTGCCGTCGCGGTGGGGGAGGGGAGACGGCAGCAGGCACCAGCGGGACTGCTTCGCCGCGTCGCGTCGCCGTAAGCGCTCAGGCGCTGCGCAGCCGGCACAGGCGCGTCACCCAGATGGCGGCGAACGGCAGCACCAGCCCGAGGACGATGGCAGTCAGGAAGAGGCTGCCGAGCTGGCCATAGTCGGCCGCCACCTTGACTGCGTTGCTCGCCGGGTCGCGTACCTCGCGGCTGACGTGGTACAACTCGTTGAGATACTTGGTTCCGAGCTGCGAAGCCGACAGCGCCAGGTTGGTGAACGAGGCCATCACCGCGAAGTAGGTCGCCTTGAGGCCGGCGGGCGCCGAATTGGCGATCCACGCCAGCATCGGGACCATTGCAATCTGCCCCAGGGGCGATTCGAGCGCGGTATCGACCAGGGCGATGAAGCGCGCGTCGACGATCCCGCCGGTGCGCGCCGCAGTCCATTCGTGCAGGCCGTGGTACATGCCGAGCGTTGGCAGGCTGAGGAGCGTTCCGGCGAGGGTGAGGAAGCCGACGATATGGGCGATCGAACGTTCGCCCATGAAGCGGCGGAAGAGGAAGAGCCCGAGCAGCGTCAGCACGCTCGACAGCAGCGAAAGTCTGGCGAGGAACGACTGGTCGAAGCCGAGGACGTCGATCATCCACCAGGTCGAGCCGGCGCCCGGGCCGGGAATGGCGCGGAAGACGAAGATGATGATCGCCGTCCCGAGCAGCGTCCGCCGCGATTCCTCGTCGAGTTCGCGCAGCAGTCTCGCCATCAGGAAGCTGATGATGGCGAAGGAGCCGACGAAGATGATCTCCTGAGCGAACTCGAGCTGTGCCAGGCCGACGCTCAGGCTGAAGGCGACGAAGACCCCGCTGCCGCCGAGAATCCACCAGTTCGGCCGCACCGGCGAAACACCCGGGTCGAGCAGTGCTTGCAGGCGCGCCTCGTCGAAGCCGCGCGCACGCAGCCGTCGCTCGTCGCGCCGGTGGAGCAGCGAGGCGAGCAGGACGCCGGCGACCGAGATCAGCGGAATCAGCAGAGCCATGCCATAGACCTGGGCGTAGACCGCGATCTTCGCCGTCTGCGGCAGCGCCTCGACGCCCTGGAACATGAGCACGTTGACCACCGAGACGAGCACGCCGCCACCAATGATCGCCACTCGTCCGAGGGTCTGCAGCGTCGTGTTCATCAGTCTCCGGGTCTCCGCGGGTACCGCCTGACCGTGCTCGTCGACGCGCGGCACCGCCTCGACGGTCATCGCATCGGCGACCACGTCCTGGATGACGTAGCCGACCGGCGCCAGCAGGGCCGAAAGGACGAACCACGCTTCCAGCGACATGATGGCTCCCATGCGCAGCGGTTCGGTCACCAGCCCGTACATGATCAGCAGGCTGCCGGCGATCAGCGCCGCACCAAGCCACACCAGCGCCGCCTTGTGGCGCCAGATCAGGTCGACCAGATGCCCGATCGGCATCTTCAGTGCCCATGGGATTCCCGCCCAGAAGCCGAGGGCGGCGAGGAAGGCGGCCGACAGTCCGAGGTGTTCCTTGACGAAGAAGGTGCCGACGATACCGGTCAGACCCGATACTCCGGCAGCGACGTAGACCATCAGCGGCGGCAGGAAGGAAAGCCGCAGCTCGCGGCCAAGTTCGAGGATGTTGCGGTCGAGCCAGTGGCGGATGGAAGTGAGCAAGGCGGAACTCCGGAAGGTCGCGCACGATGCGCGTGACAGCGCGGCTTTGGCGGCAGGCGAACGCCATTGTGCACCAAGCGGGCGCGGATCGGGGCGATGTCCGGCTTCACCTGCTGGCGGATTGGCTCTAGACTACGGCGCGCGCACCCTGCGGTGATCGACCATCGAGACACCCCTGATGACCATGCTGATGACCGTTTGCCTCATCCCCGGCCCTTCTCCCGTGCCCGGGAGAAGGGCCATTCGTGAGTCGCCGACGCGACTTTCACATTGAGCGGAGGGGCCGATGTGGTTTCTCGGAGCAATGGTGGGAGCGATCGTCGCGGGCGAGCTGTACTCCGGACTGTGGCTGATCGGGGCGTTGCTCGGTGGCATCGTCGGCTGGTCGGTCAGCCATCGCGCGCGGCAGCGGCAGGACGAGCGCTGCCGCCTCATCGACGAGCGCCTGCAGCGGCTCGAGGCCGCGCTCGATCGCCTGTCGTCGGCGCCATCGCCGGCGGAGCCACCGCCAAGGGCTGACTCCTTGCCGCCGGCGGCAATCGCCGAGACCTGGATCGGCGACACGGCACCGGCTGTCGCGGCCCAGCCGGCCGCTGCCGAGCCTGCCGCGGTCGCTGCGAGCACATCGCCATCACCACCGTCCCCACCATCGGTCACCGCCGACCGGCAGCCCGCGGCGCCATCGGCGGCCCCATCGTCACCGGGGCCGTCGTCGAGCGAAGCGGCGGCACGAGCGGGCCGGGCAGCGGCGGTGCGCGACTGGCTGCTGCGCGGCAACCCGATGGCCCGCGCCGGCGTCATCGTCCTCTTCCTCGGTGTCGCCTTCCTGCTGAAGTACGGCTACCAGCACCTGCAGGTGCCGATCGAACTGCGCCTGACCGGCGTCGCGCTGGCGGCAGTCGTCCTGCTGCTCTTCGGCTGGCGACTGCGAACGACGCGCGCGGCTTACGCGCTGGCGTTGCAGGGCGGCGGCATCGGTCTGCTCTACCTGACGATCTTCGGCGCCCTGCGGCTGTTCGGGCTGATCGACGCGGCACCCGCCTTCCTCCTGCTGCTCGCGGTGGCGCTGCTGGCGGCGTTGCTGGCGGTGTTCCAGGATGCGCTGGCGCTGGCCGTGCTCGGCGCCGTTGGCGGCTTTCTGGCGCCGATCATCGCCGCGACCGGGGCAGGCGACCACGTGCTGCTGTTCGGCTACTACGCCGTGCTCAATGCCGGCATCCTGACGATCGCTTTCTTCAAGGCCTGGCGGTTGCTCAACCTGGTCGGCTTTGTCTTCACCTTCGCCATCGCGACGCTCTGGGGTGAGCTGCGTTACCGGCCCGAACACTTCGCTTCGAGTCAGCCTTTCCTGATTCTCTTCTTCCTGATCTACGCGGCGATGCCGGTGCTTTTCGCCCTGCGCGCGCCAGGGCCGCGCGCGCAACGCCTCGACACGACGCTGGTCTTCGCGCTGCCATTGATCGCCTTCGGGCTGCAGGTCGGACTGGTGCGCGAGTTCGCCTACGGAGCGGCGTGGAGTGCGCTGGCGCTCGGCAGTTTCTACCTGCTGCTGGCACGCGCGCTCTGGTCGCGTCTCGGCGAAGGGCAGCGTCTGCTGGTCGAGGCCTTCCTGGCGCTTGGCGTCGGCTTCAGCACGCTGGCCATTCCGCTCGCCTTCGACGGGCGGTGGGCCGCCGGCGCGTGGGCGATCGAGGGCGCGGCACTGCTCTGGGTCGGCATCCGCCAGCAGCGGCTGCTGGCGCGGCTGGCGGGCATCCTGCTGCAACTGCTTGCCGGGTTCTTTCAGCTCGGCGATCTGCCGGCCGGCGCAGCCGCCTGGCCGTTGTTCAACAGCGCCTTCCTCGGCGGCCTGCTGCTGACGCTGGCCGGGCTCTTCAGTGCCTGTCTGCTGCAGCGCGAGTGGCAGCGCGAGCCGCGGTGTCTGCGGCCGGAAGAGCGGGTGCTGGCGCCACTGCTCTTCGTCTGGGGCGTCGGCTGGTGGAGCGGCAGCGGGCTGCACGAAATCGACGCGCACCTGCCGCCGGCGCTGCAGTTGAACGCTGCGGTGGCCTTCTTCACCGCATCGTGCCTGGTCTTCGCCTGGCTCGAGCGGCGCCTCGCCTGGCCGCCGGCGCGCGTCGCCGCGCTGGCGCTGCTGCCGCTGCTGATCGTCCTGGCGCTGTTCAGCGTGACGCACGCGACGCATCCGTTTGCCGACTTCGGTTACCTGAGCTGGCCGGCGGCGTTCGCCGCACACTTCTTCCTGCTCCATCGATACGAAAGCGCCAGGCTGCGGGCTGGCGGCTGGCTGCACGCGGCCGGGCTCTGGCTGCTGGCGGCGATCGGCGCCTGGGAACTGGCGTGGGCGATCGACCGCTGGGTTGCCGGCCGCGCCGTCTGGCCGCTGCTCGGGTGGGCACTCTGGCCGGGCGCACTGCTCGCCGTTCTGGCGCTGCGCGGCGAGCGTCTGCTCTGGCCGGTCGCTGCGCATCGGTCAGCCTATTTCGTCAGCGGAGGGACGCCACTGGCGGTCTTCCTGGCCGTCTGGTTCCTCGTCGGCAACTGGGCCTCCGATGGCGATCCGTGGCCGTTGCCCTACCTGCCGCTGTTCAACCCGCTCGATCTGGCGCAGGCCGGCGTGCTGCTGCTGCTCGCCACCTGGTTCAGCGAAACGCGCCGTCTGCGCCTGCCGCCGCATGCGGCGGCGCCGCTGACTCCGGTCTGGGCGATCCTCGGCTGTGGTGCCTTCATCTGGGCCAATGCCGTTCTCCTGCGCGCCCTGCATCACTGGGCTGGCGTACCGCTGCACCTGGCGGCGATGTTCCGCTCCGAACTCGTGCAGGCCGCGCTGTCGCTGTTCTGGACCCTGCTCGCGCTGGCGGCGATGGTGCTGGCGACGCGTCGTGGCTGGCGGTCGCTGTGGCTGACCGGCGCCGCGCTGATGGCGGTGGTCGTCGGCAAGTTGCTGCTGGTCGATCTGTCGAACGCCGGCACCGTCGAGCGCATCGTCTCGTTCCTGGGGGTCGGCGTGCTGATGCTGGTGATCGGTTACCTGGCGCCGGCGCCGCCGAAGGAGGAACGGCCATGAGAACGTTCGTTGCCTGGCTGTCGGTGCTGTGGAGCGCCCTGACGCTGGCCGCTTCACCCGACGACTTCGCCCTCGGCATGCTGCTGCGCCTGGAAGGGCCGCAGGCGCTGATCCGCGTCGATCTGCCGGCAGCCGTCCATGCCGGCGTTCGCCGTCCGGACCTCGGCGACCTGCGGGTGTTCAACGCTGCCGGCGAAGCGGTGCCGCATGCCTGGCTGCCACAGCCGGTGGCGGCGCGCGCCAGAGCGGCGCCAGCGCCGCTGCCGCATTTCGCCTTGCGCGGCGAAGCCGCCGCCGGCGTCGAGGGGGTCGAGATTCGCGTCGACCGGCAGGGTGACCGGGCGGTGGTGCGCATCAACGACCGCGTGGGAACGCCGAAGCGTGCGACGCTGCTCGGTTACCTGGTCGACGCCAGCGCCGTCGAGCAGCCGCTGCAGGGCTTTGCCCTCGCGCTGCCGCCGGCCGCCGACGAGCTGGTGACGCGGGTGCGGGTTGAGGCGAGCGACGATCTGACGCGCTGGACGACCCTGGTCAGCGACGCGCCGGTGCTGCGGCTGGCCGCCCGCGGTCAGCGGCTCGAGCAGTTGCGCATCGAGTTCGCCGCGCGGCGGGCGAAGTACTTTCGCCTCAGCTGGGCGGCGGGTGCCCCCGAGCTGCCCTTGGCGGCGCTTGCCGGCGAGCCGGCGGCGGCGGTCGTCGAAGCGCCGCGGCAGTGGCGGCAGGTGGCCGGCAGCGCCGTGCCGGGGCAGCCCGGCAGTTACCAGTTCGACCTCGACGGCCAGTTCCCGGCCGATCGGCTGCGTCTGCTGCTGCCGCAGCCCAACAGCGTTGCCGCCGTCGAAGTCCTGTCGCGACCCCGCTCCGGCGACACCTGGCGGCTGGTGACGACGTCCACGGTCTACCGGCTCGGTGCCGGCGCGCAGGAGGTGCTCAGTCCCGACCTGGCCATCGGCGCCAGCGGCGACCGCTACTGGCTGCTGCGGGTCGACCAGCGCGGCGGTGGCCTCGGTTCCGGGGCGCCGGAACTAGCCGCCGGCTGGCGGACGCAGGGCCTGATCTTCGCCGCCCGCGGGCCGGCGCCGTTCCAGCTCGCCTTCGGCAGCAGCAGCGCGCCGCCCGCCGCCTACCCGATCACGACGCTCGTCCCCGGCTATCGGATGGCCGACGACGGGCAGGCTGTCGCCGAGGCGGCCAGCGCCGCCGGCATCGAGATCGGCCGTGCAACCACCGCTGCCGTGCACACACTGGCCGGCGAGCGCGCCACCCAAGCGGCGATCGACTGGCGGCGCCGGGGGCTGTGGGCGAGCCTGCTCGCCGGCGTCGCCGTGCTTGCCTGGATGGCGTGGCGGCTCGTCCGCCAGCTCGCCGGCGCACGGCGGAACGGCCCGGGTGGCGGACCGGCGGGCTGATCGCCGGAAGGATCTGAACGATGTGCCGCGGGAACCGGTCCACCAGCGATTCAACCCATCAACTGGAGAGGCGATGAACAAGATCATCCTGCCCTTGTTGTTCATCGGCTCGCTGCTGGCGAGCCGCGGCCTGCTGGCGAATGCCGACGTCGACCGGGCGGTACGGGCGCTCGGCGGGGGCGACGCCCTCGCCGCCGTCGGAAGGGTGCAGATACGGGGTGCGCTGAAACAATGGGAGCCCGACCAGTCGCTGACGCCGGGTGGCGAGAAGCGCTTCGCCGGCGATTCTTCGTTCACGCTGACGCGTGACTTTGGCAGCGGCGCCGCGCGCATCGACTGGCAGCGCCGGCTGGCTTATCCGGCGGCGCGCGAATACCGCTTCAGCGAAGTCATCGTCGGCGATGCCGGGCGGGTCTACGGCATCGACAGCACGGCGCGGACCAGCGAGAGCCGCGCTGCCGATCCGCCCGGACACGCCATGTCGAGCGTGCGCGTGCGGGCGGCGCTGCGCGAACTCGAGCGCAGCTCACCGCTGCTCGCGCTCGACATGCAGCGGCACGCGGCGCAGGTCACGGCGCTGCCGCCGGTCGTCGTCGCCGGGCGGAGCCATCCGGCGCTGCGCCATGCGCGTGCCGGCCGCGACTTCATCGTCCTCTTCGATCCCGAAAGCGGCCTGCCGGCGCGCGTGCGCAGTCTCGACTACGATCAGGTTCGCGGAGACCTCGACTTCGACCTCGTTCTCTCCGACTGGCGGCCGGTCGGCGGGATCAAGGTCGCCCACCGCCAGGTCTACGAACTCGCGGGAGAAGTCGTCGCCGAAACCACCATCGACAGTGTGACGATCAATCCGCCGCCGCTCGCCGGCGAGTTCGATCTGCCAGCGGCGCCGCGTCCGCCGGCGCTGGCCGGGCAGGGCGTTCCCGCCTACCAGTGGGTACTGCGCCGCCAGTACATCGGCGTCTTCCTCGATTCCGACATGCTCGCCTGGGACGCGGGCGCTGCCCGCGGTCTGGCGCTGCAGGAGATCGCTCCCGGCGTCCTGCTGGTCCAGGGCGGCTCGCACAACAGCCTGGTCGTCGAGCTGGCCGACTCGCTGGTCGTCTTCGACGCGCCGGTCAATGACGCGCAGGCGCAGTGGACGCTCGCTGCGCTGCGGCAGAAGTTCCCGCACCAGCGCGTCCGCCATCTGGTGCTGACGCATCACCACATGGACCACATCGCCGGTGCCCGCAGCTTCATCGCCGCTGGCGCGACGCTCGTCGTCGGCGCTGGCGCGGCCGATCACTACCGCCGCATGGCGGCGGCGCCGCACCGCCGCAACCCGCTGCTGCCGGACGCCGTCGGTGAGCCGCGGATCATCGAGGTGAGCGATCGCCTGTCGATCAGCGACGGTCGGCGCGAGGTCCTCGTCCTCGGCGCCGACAACCCGCACGCAGCCGCGATGCTCATCGGCTATGTTCCGGATGCCCGGCTGGGCTTCGTCACCGATCTCTGGAGTCCGGGTCGCGACCCGCTGGGTAGTCGCCTCAATGCTGGCCAGACAGCCGTTCTGGCGGCGGTGGCACGACACGGCATCGATCCGGAGCGTTTCGCCGGTGGCCACGGCAGCGTCGCGCCCTATGCACCGCTGGCGCAACTCGCGGGTCACTGAGCGGCCGCGACGGACTCGCCGGCGGCGACGCTCGCTTCAGCAGCGGTCCGCGGCCGAGCGCGCGCAGCCGGCAGCGGGCAGGCGCAGCGCGTTTTGCACCCCGTCGGCTGGCGGGGGTCGCCCGGGCACTCCCGGGCGCAGGCGGCGGATCTGCAGATGCCCGTCGACGTGCTCGGCGCTCAGCGCGAAGTCGAAACGGTCGGCCTGCGCGCAGAGGTGGAGATCGCGCGCCGGCAGATTCGCGTTGTCGTCAGCGAGGAAACGGCGGCCGAAGTCCGATTCGCGAACGCGCGCCGCGTAGTCTTCGGGATCGGGCTGCTCGCCATGCAGCAGCGCATCGATGTAGTCGGCGCAGGCGATATCCTCGTCGCCATCGCGGTCGACCCACTCGCCGGTGATGACGAAACACACCTCGGCCGGCTGCAGCTCGAGCAGGGCGGTCGCCGTGGCGCGGGCGAGCACCAGGCTGCCGGCGAACAACGCGCGCGCGTGGCGGAATCGCGTCAGTCCGCGGACGCCGGCAGCGGTCGTCTGGATCAGTGGCCGGCCGGCCAGATGGACATGCTGCAGCGCCGCCGGCGAGTTGCCGAAATCGAAGCCCGGTATCGGGTCGCCGCCACCGACGGCACCGGTCGTCACGGCATCCGGGAGCTGGCGCTGCAGGCGGAACGCCGCGGCGATCGTTTCCACCGGGTAGATCGTGCCGGCGCCGGCAACGAAGGCGTAGGCAGCGGTGCTGAACGAGCGCAGGACATCGATGACGACCACCGCATCCACCGGTTCGCGGATCGGATCGAGGCGATTCAGGAAGACGCGGCGGGTGCGCATGGCAGCGTGCAACTCCTCTGGTCGTGGGCGATCGGGACGGGCCAAAGAGTATCCACGATGTCCGGCAAACGGTCAAACGCCGATCGTCGTCGCGTCGTCGCGCCGTCGTCGCCGGCAAGGCGGCTCAGCGGCGGCGCAGCTCGTTGTCCGACCACCAGCGAAGTTGCGACACCTTGCCGCTGCCTTGCAGGATCGATTCGATCGCCGTCGCCAGCCGCTCGACCGTCGGCGCGTTCGGCAGCCTGCGGAGCCACTTGCGGACGAACGGCTTGGCCGGCTCGATGAAGCAGAGGAAGCCATTCTCATGCTTTTCGTAGTTGCCGCAGCCGACCCACAACGGATAGTCCGCGTGCTGCAGGCCGACGCGGACCCCCCACAGCTCGACCGTCACCGACTCCACCGGAAAACCGTGCGCCGGCAGTTCCTGCGCCAGGAACTCGGCCAGCCGGATGCCGTAGCGGCCCGGGTTGAGCTGTTGATCCTCACCGGGGTAGGGCGGAAAGTCGGCGGAAATGAACTCCACCTGCGCACGCATCGACAATCGAGTGACTCCTTCGGGAACCTGCATGGAAAGCGCTGCGGCGCCCGCGCCCCGCCGCCCGGTGCCTGCCGGCGGCGCCGTGGTTTGCCGCCAAACGCCGGCGAGGCGCCTTCACCGCCGCTGTGCGCCGCGCGATCGGCGACCAGCCGCAGCCAGAGCTGCGCATCGTAAGGCAGTGCGCGCCGCCTGTCAGCAGGTGCCGACGCGTTTTCGCCGGGCGGCGCCAGCAGCACCTTCTCGACGACGACGGCGTGCACCCGGTAGGCGGTGGCGGCGAAAGGCGCGTCGACTGCGCTGCCCGGTCCGGATCGGCGCCAATGGACGACTACCGGCGCCTCCGGCGAGGCGACCACGGGCTCTCCGGCGCGGCGTCCTCTCGGTGCGGCCGCGAACCCTGCGCGACGATCATCGGCGGCGCCCGACAGCCTTCAAAGTGCCGGCCGGGCAGCGGACGTGCTACCATCGCCGGCATCATTTTCTTTCAGGGGGATGGACGATGCAAAGAGCACGAATGGTTCAACCGGTGGGCGGCTGCGGCCGCGCGTGCGCCGTCGCCGTCGCCGGCTTGGCGCTGCTTGCCGGTTGCGCCAGTGACGGCAGCCTGCTCGGCAGCGGCACGACGACCGTCGCCACCGACCAGGCGCGACTGACACAGAGCGGTTTTCTCTCCGACTATGCGCGCCTGCGGCCGACCTCGTGGGGGCAGGGGATCGAGTGCTGGCGTGATCCGGCGCTCGACGCCGCGCGCTACAACGCGATCCTCATCTCGCGCATCGACGTCTCGCTCAGGTCGCGCGATGGTGGACCGCAGACCTTCG
>ERZ761602.7435-NODE-7435-length-11614-cov-3.905528_pt1 | contig 11614 bp, 11 predicted proteins | sample MGYA00512165_ERZ761602 | MGnify/ENA primary metagenome ERZ761602 (study PRJEB28899, sample SAMN02445085) | bioreactor sludge metagenome | biome: EBPR sludge; isolation source: Thorneside wastewater treatment plant | place: Australia: Brisbane, Thorneside... | reverse complement strand
CTGGTCAGCCGGCCGGCTCGCCGTGCGCGACGGCCGCCACGTCGCCCGCGACGCGCTCGAGCCCCGCGCCCGCGCCGTGCTGCGCCGCCTGCGCGACGCCTGACGCGGCCGACAGCGGCCGCACGCGCTTCGCGCCGCGGCCGCTACGTGGCATGCTTCGATGATCGACGAGGCCGAGTCGCCATGCGCATCCTGGCCGTGCTTCTCTCGCTTGTCCTGCTCGCCCCGAGCGGCGTGCGCGCCGCCGAGGTGCGGGGTCAGGACGATCCGGGCTTTCGCACGGCGCTCGCGCTCTGGCTGTCCGACGACGACGAGACCGCCCTGCCTGCGCTCGCCGCGCTCGCGTCAGGGGGCACCGCGCCGCCCAGGTGCTGCTCGCGCAGATCGACGGCACGGTTACGCTCCAGGGGCCATGGCTCGCGGGGCTGGACAGGACCGAACGGAACGCGCTCCTGCGCGCCCCGGGCGGCCTGTCGGGGCGCAGCTGGTTGCAGACCGCGGCCGGGGACACGCCGCTCGCCCGGCTCTGGCTCGTCGCGCAGACCCCGGACGCCACGACGCAGACGGCGCTCGCCCTGGCCGGGACGGGCGAACATCGCTCTGCGCGCAGTGCGCTTATGTCGCTCTTCAGACGGGAGGCCGTCGGCTTCGCCGCGATCGCGGACGAACCGGACTACCCGCCGCAAATGCGGTATCTGGTCTGGCGCGAATGGGCGGGCGATCCCGCGGCCCGCCCGCGGATCGAGGCGGAGATCGCCGCGCTGCCGCCGGGCGATCCGCAGCGCGCGCGGCTCGACGGTCGTCCGGTCGACCCCGGCGCCTTCGACGACTGGCTGGCCAGCGATCCCCTGGCGGCGCCCGTGCGCGAACCATGCGCGGCGCTGTGCCCGACGTCGGTGCGATCCTGCACGCGCGCGGGATTCGAGCTGCTCTCGTCCTATTCCGACGGCGTGGCCGTCTTCGCGAGCGGCCATGGCGGGCTTCTCCTGTCCGGCTCGCCGACGGAGACGATCATTCCCGCCGAGGTCTGGAACGCGAGCCCGCGGGCGCGGGCGGCGCTGCTGCGCGAGCCCAATGCGCGCGCCTCGGGAGCGCAGCATCTCGTCGCGACCCTCGCCGGGACCGACGCATGCTTCGCCGCGAAGCTGGCGGACGAGATCGCGAGGTTCGGGCGCTGACGCGCCGGCCGGAAGGCGTCAACGAAGCCTTGACGACCGCCGCCGCAGAGGTCGACCGCCAGAAATTTGCAAGCCATTTTCCAGCCATTTTCCAGCCGCTTTCCAGCCAGCGCCTTTTGCCGCCATTCCAACGGGATCGCCGCCCGGCGATATTCCCGCCGGAACCGAACGCAGGTTCGCGGCCTTTACCTCTGGAGGAGGGCTCGACATGCCGGCCACCGGGCGCGCGGAACTCTACCGGATGGTCATGCCCGAGCATGTCTGTCCCTGGGGCCTCAAGACGCTCGACCTGCTCCGGCGCGAGGGCTACGAGGTCGACGACCGCGAGCTGACCACCCGCGCCGAGGTCGACGCGTTCCAGGCGCGCCACGGGGTCGACAGCACGCCCCAGGTCTTCATCGGCGGCCGGCGCGTCGGCGGCTACGAGGACACCCGCGCCTTTCTCGGCAAGCCCTTGCGCGATCCCGACGCCGTCACCTATCGCCCGGTGGTCGCCCTTTTCGCGATGGCGGCGCTGATGGCGCTGGCAGTCAGCTGGGCGGCCCATCGCGACCTGCTGACCGTCGCCGCCGCCGAGTGGTTCATCGCCATCGCCATGTGCCTGCTCGCACTCCAGAAGCTGAAGGACGTCGACGGCTTCGCCACGATGTTCCTCAACTACGACCTCCTGGCCCAGCGCTGGGTGCCCTATTCGAAGGTCTACCCCTTCGCCGAGGCCTTCGCCGGCGTGCTGATGATCTCCGGCGCGCTGATGTGGCTGTCGATCCCGGTCGCCTTCCTGATTGGGACGATCGGCGCGGTCTCGGTGTTCAAGGCGGTCTATGTCGACCGCCGCGAGCTGAAATGCGCCTGCGTCGGCGGCGACAGCAACGTCCCCCTCGGCTTCGTCTCGCTGACCGAGAACCTGATGATGGTGGCGATGGCGGTCTGGATGGCGCTCAAGCCGGCCGGCGTGGGGATCGGACACTAGCGCCGACCGCCGCCGGAATTTCACTCGTCATATCATGAGCTTGCCCTGCGTTTCATCGTGAAACGCCCTCAGCTTCGCCCGCCGATGTCCGCCGCCAGCCGGATCGGCTGGACCTCGCCGCCGAGCCGCGCGCGATAGACATGCAGGCTCTCGAGCACCCGCATCACGTAGTTGCGGGTTTCCTCGAACGGGATGCTCTCGATCCAGATCACCATGTCGGCGCCCTCTGCGCGCGGATCGCCGTAGGCCGCGATCCAGTCGCGCACCCGCCCCGGCCCCGCGTTGTATGCAGCCGCCGCGAGCACGTAGGAGCCGTCGTAGCTGCGCAGCAGTCGCGACAGATAGGCGGTGCCAAGCTGCGCGTTGTACATCGGATCCTGCGTGAGCCGGCTGAGGTCGTAGCTGACCCCGAGCTTGCCCGACACTTCCTCCGCCGTCGCCGGCATCAGCTGCATCAGCCCCCGCGCCCCGGCCGAGCTGACCGCGCGCGGGTTGAACTCCGATTCCTGCCGCGCGATCGCCAGCGCGAACTCGGTCGGCGCCGGCCAGTCGCCGCGGGCGAGATCGTGCAGCGGGTAATACTGGTTCGGCAGGATCGCCCCGTCCGCCGCCGCGTCCTTGGCCATCCGCACCCCCAGATGCGGCTTGCCGATGTCGAAGGCCATCTGCGCCAGCGCCGCGCGGTCCTCGGCGTCCAGCGACCGGGCGGCGTGCCGCAGGAACAGCGTCGCGCGCGCCTCGTCGCCGCCGAGATGCAGCAGGTACGCCGCCTGAACCACGCTCGATCGCAGGAACGGCCGCCAGCGCCAGTCCGGCCGGCGCGCCTCGCCGGCGAGCGCCGCGTCGGCCGGCACGCCCGCCTTCTGCGCCGCAAGCTGGCCGTAGAAGCTCGTCTGGTGCCGCGCGCCCTCCGCCCAGGCCGCCTGCGCCGCCGCCGCGTCGCCCGCCCGCTCGTGCGCGAGCCCGAGCCAGTAGCCCGCGCGCCCGAGGCTGATCGGCGTCGCCACCGCGTCGCGGAAGCGCTCGAAATGCCCGACCGCCTTCGCCGGGTCGTCCATCCGCTCCAGCGCGATGAACCCCGCCACCCACTCCGCGTCCGCGTAATCCGCGCCCGACCTCGCGTCGCCGAAGTTGTTCGCGGCCAGCGCATAGGCCGCGTCCACGTCGCCCCGGCGCAGCGCCTGCCGCGCGAGGTTCGCCCGCCGCTCCATCCACATGTCCGGCCGGCCCAGCGCCTCGGCCGAGGTGGACCGCCCGAGGAGATAGGCCTCGGCGTCCTCCCACCGGCCCTTCTGCGCCCGGTAGAGATAGCGCTCGTAGGCGAGGCCGGGATCGCCGAGCAGCCCCGCCGGCACCGCCTGGATCTCCGCCTGCAGCCCCGCGACGTCCTTGCGCACGGCGCTGCGCGCCTTGGCGAGCTGCCGCCAGCCGTCGTCGACCAGCGGCAGCATCGTCGCGGCCTCAGCGCCGAGGCCGCGCCACAGCAGCATGTCGAGCCGCTCGACGTGATGCTCGGCGAGCGCCTCGCCATGGCCGTCGAGGAGCGCCGCGCGCTCCGCCGGGGTCAGCGAGAACTCCCGCCAGGCACGCACCGCCTCGTCCGCCCCCGCCTCCGCCCGCCCGGTCGCCTCGAGCGCCGCGGCGAGGCGCAGCGCGCCCGTCCCGCTGAGCGGCGGCTCGTCGGCGAAGAACGCCAGCGTCGTCTCGGCCGGCAGGTCGGCGGGCATCGCGCGCTCGGCATGACGGCGCAGGATGGCGAGGCTCGGCCAGTCGGGGTTGCGGGCGAGGAAGTCGCCATATTCCTGCCACGAGCCGTGCCCGTCGCGCAGCCGCAGCCACAGCACCACCTCCGACGCCACGGCGCTGCGGCTGCGCCCGACCACGAAGGCCGCGCCGGTCCAGTCGCCCGCCTCGGCCTTGGCCACCGCCTGCGCCAGCAGCGCGCCCTCCTGCGGCGTCGCCGCCTGCGCCGCGGGCGGCGCGGCCGATCCCGCGACCAGCAGGGCGAAGGCTGCGACGACGTGGACGGAGAACCGGGGATGGCGCATGCTCGGGCCTCGGGAGCGGCGGATTTTCGCTCACGCATACCATGGCGCCCCGCTCGCGTCTCCCCCCAACGGCGCCGGCGGCGAGACGGGCCGTCGCTTGCCTGCGGGACCGGTTGCGTGTAGTCGCAGCCAACGAGGTTCTCCAACCCGCCCCGGAGGCGCGCCATGCTCAGAGGCTCCATCCCCGCGCTCGTCACCCCGTTCGCGGGCGGCAAGGTCGACGAGAAGGCGCTCGTCGAGCTGGTGGAGTGGCAGATCGCCGAGGGAAGCCACGGGCTGGTGCCCGTCGGCACCACCGGCGAGAGCCCGACGCTCACCCATGACGAGCACGAACATGTCATCGAGGTGGTGGTCAAGACCGCCCGCGGCCGCGTGCCCGTCATCGCCGGCGCCGGCTCGAACAACACCGAGGAGGCGATCCGGCTCATGCGCTTCGCGCGCAAGGTCGGCGCGGACGCGGCGCTGGTGGTCACGCCCTACTACAACAAGCCGAACCAGCGCGGCCTCCTGCACCACTACAAGGCGCTGCACGACGCCGTGGACCTGCCGATCGTGATCTACAACATCCCCGGCCGGTCGGTGATCGACATGACCCCGGCGACGATGGGCGAACTCGCCCGGCTGCCGCGGATCGTCGGGGTCAAGGACGCCACCGGCGACGTCACCCGCGTCTCGGACACGCGCATCTCCTGCGGTCCCGACTTCATCCAGCTGTCGGGCGAGGACGCGAGCGCGCTCGGGTTCAACGCCCAGGGCGGGGTCGGGTGCATCTCCGTCGTGGCCAACATCGCCCCGCGGCTCTGCGCCGAGATGCAGGAGGCGACGCTGGCCGGCGACTACCGCAAGGCGCTCGCCTGCCAGGACCGGCTGATGCCGCTGCACCGGGCGGCCTTCGCCGAGCCGAACCCCTGCCCGACCAAGTACGCCCTGTCGCTGCTCGGCCGCTGCGAGGACGAGGTGCGCTCGCCCCTGGTGCCGATCGAGGAGCCGACGCGCGAGAAGATGCGCGCCGCGCTCCTCCACGCTGGCCTCCTGAGCGAGGTCGCGGCCTGAGGCCCGCGGCGGGGACCGCTCCGGCGGCCCCCGCCGGCTCCGCTCAGGCGGGAAGGCGTCCGTCGTAATCCGCCTCGAGGCGCGTCCAGGCGTCCCAGAACGGCTCCGGGTCGACGCCCGCGAGGCGGGCCGCCATCACGTCGAGATGGGCGTGCCAGCCCGAGCTGACCGACAGGAGCGTCGAACGGTCTGGGATGCGCCGGTGGACAAGGGTGAGGAGCACCCGCTCGCCCCGCGGCTCGAGCTCGAAGGAGACCTCGCCGGCCCCGCCGAAGCGAAAGGCGAGCCGGCGGGGCGGCGCGCATTCCGTCACCTCGCAGCCCATGCTGTGCTCGCAGCCGAAGCGGTCCGGCCGGGCGCCCGGCGGATCGGTCAGCTCGTCGTTGCGCCAGGTGAGGGTGAATTCCGCGCCCGCCTGCTGCGGCATCTCGCCCGCGGCGAGCCAGCGCCGGCGCAGGTCGCTGTCGACGAGGTAGGACCAGACCCGCTCGATGGGTCCGGGCAGCAGACGCTGGATGGTCAGCGTCGCGGGCGCGTCGACGACGCCATAGGCGTCGATGGGGGCAAGTTCAGTCATCTTTCTCGTCTCCTGCGGTGTCGCCCTTGGGCGGGGAAGCGGCGGCGGCCTCCTCGCGGAGGAGCCGGTCGAGCACGTCGAGCCGCTCGGTCCAGAAATTCTCGTAGAAGCCGATCCAGTCATGAGCCGCGGCGAGCGGTCCGGGCTCGAGGCGGCAGACGTGGGTGCGCCAGCGAATCTCGCGCCGGATCAGGCCCGCCGCCTCCAGCGCCTTGATGTGCTTGGAGGCGGCGGCGAGCGACATCGCCGCAGGCTCGGCGAGCTCGCTCACGGTGCGCTCGCCCTCGGCGAGGTCGCGCAGCATGCGCCGCCGGGTCGGATCGCCAAGGGCGTGGAAGACGGCGTCGAGGGAGCGTGATTCAACCATGCGGATGAATGTAGCGGCGGCGACCCCGTCAATCAACCGATTCGTAAAATGATGCGGTCGTCCGGGTCAGGCGACGGGCAGGTTCACGCTCCCCGCCCGAGCGCCGCGATCACCCCGCGCAGCTCGGCGAGCCCCTTGAGCCTGCCGATGGCGGAATAGCCCGGATAGGTCTTCTTCTCCTGGTCATCGAGCAGCAGGTGGCCATGGTCCGGCCGAAACGGGATCTCGGCGTCCGCCCTGCCCTCGTCGCGCCGCCGCGCCTCCTCCCGCAGCAGCGCGTCCACCACCGCCACCATGTCCACCCCGCCGCCGAGGTGGTCGTCCTCGAAGAACGAGCCGTCCGCCTCGATGGTGACGTTGCGCAGATGCGCGAAATGGATCCGCGGCGCGAGGACCCGCGCCATCGCCGGGACGTCGTTGTCGCGACGCGCCCCGAGCGAGCCGGTGCATAAGGTGACGCCGCTCGCGGGCTCGGGGACCGCGTCCAGGATCGCCTGGTAGTCCGCGAGGGTCGAGACGACCCGCGGCAGGCCGAAGAGCGGGAACGGCGGGTCGTCGGGATGGAGGCACATCCGCACCCCGAGCCGCTCGGCGGTGGGGACCACGTCCCTCAGGAACGCGATCAAGTTCGCGCGCAGCCCCTCGGACCCCAGCCCGTCATAGCGCGCGACGGCGCGGGCCAGCCCCTCGCGGTCGTGGCTCCCCTCGGCGCCCGGCAGGCCCGCGATCACGGTGAACTCGATCTCGGCGATGGCGCCAGGCGTCATCCGCGCCGCCCGGCGCTCGGCCTCGGCGAGGATCGCCGCCGGGTACTCGTCCGCCGCGCCGGGGCGCCCGAGCACCAGCGCGTCGTAGGCGACGAAATCGGCCATGTCGAAGCGTAGCGCCAGCCCGCCGGAAGCCGCCGGCCAGCGCAGCGCCGTGCGCGTCCAGTCCACCACCGGCATGAAGTTGTAGCAGATAACCGTGACCCCGGCTGCCGCGACCCGCTCCATGCTGGCGCGAAAGGCCGCGATCGCCTCCGCGGCCCCGGCATCGCGCAGCTTGATCGCGTCGGGGACGGGGATGCTCTCGACCACCGACCACCGCAGCCCGGCCGCCTCGATCACCCGCTTGCGCTCGGCGATCGCCTCGACCGGCCAGACCTCGCCGCGGTAATGGGAGTGCAGCGCGGTCACCACCCCGGTCGCGCCCGCCTGCCGCACATGCGCGAGCGGCACGGGATCGTCCGGCCCGAACCAGCGCCAGGTCTGCTCCATGTCTCCCCCCTGTCGGCGTTCCCCGCCGTTCGCCGCGACCCTAGCCGCGCCGCCCGGGCCTTGGCAACGCAGCAGCCATGCGCGCGGCCCGCGGTCCGCGTTTGACGGAAATCCCTGTTCGTCATACGATGGCGGCGCGTCTCGGACGGGCAAGGGGGAATGTCCAGGGTCGACGACAGCGGCACGGTCGATCCCGGCTCGGCGCCCGCCGCCGAGTCACCCGTCGACGCCCGACCGCCCGCCGGCGGTGACGCCCTGCGCGGGCGCTCGAGCCGGCAATACATCCTCTCGCTCAAGTCCGCCTTCATCAGCGCCCGGACCCGCGCACGCGGCCGGCCGCTCGAACCCGAGGTGGTCGAGGCGCTCGGCGCCGTCTTCGCCCGCTACGAGGGCCCCAACCCCGACTGGGGCGCGCGCGACGTCTGGGACGACGCCTTCACCGCCGAGCGGCTGATGGTCGAGGTCTACGACGACGACACGCTCGGGGTCGAGCTCGCCCGGCGCACCATCGACATGCGCGGCCTGAACGCCTCGCTCGCGGAGTTCTACAACGGCCGCATGCAGTCCCCCGCTCCCGACAGCAAGGGCCTGGCCGACGACCAGGTGCGGATGAACCGCGCCCTCCTGTCGCGGCTCGTGCGCGACCTGCAGTGGGAGTACAACCAGCAGGACCTGAAGCGAAACTACGCCCGCGAGGCGCAGCACCGGGTGATCTACACCTTCATCGGCACGCTCGTGGTCTTCGCGGTCGTGATGTTCTTCACCTTCCACTACGTCCAGCTCCAGGCCCGCCAGGCGGTCGCCGCGACGGAGCCGCCCGCCGAGGAGGCCGGCCAATGATGGAATCGCTCCCCTACGGCCTGATCGCCGCTTCCGTCTCGGGCCTGCTGGGCGCCGCGTTCTTCATGCTCGTCGAGCTCCAGAAGCGGGTCTCGGCGGCGGGCGAGCTCGCCGACATCCGCGAGATGTGGACCATGCCCTTCGTGATCGCGCGGTGCATCGTCGGCGTCGGCGCCGCCTCGATCCTCTACTTCTTCTTCAAGAGCGGCCTGCTCGAAGGCAGCCTCTGGCCCAACCTCCAGCAGCTCGGCTTCGTCCTGGTGAGCCGCAGCTACGAGGACGGCGGCACGACCTACGAACTGGTGGACGCCGGCCGCAAGGTCGTGCCGAACGCCGACCTCGCGCTCCTCGTGGTCTGGAGCTTCCTCGCCGGCTGGTCGCAGACGCTGGTGCCGAACCTGCTCCTCGCCACCGAGGGGCGCAACGGCTGAGCGGGCGCGGCTATCCCGGCATCTGCGCCAGCGCCTTCTTGCAGGCGGCGACCATGTGGTCGATGAAGAGCCGGATCTTCGGATCCTGGAGGCGCTTGTGCGGAAAGAGCGCGGCGAGGCGAACCTCCTGCGGCGGATTCGCCTCCGCCACCGCCACGAGCTTGCCCGACAGCAGGTGCTCGGCGATCTCGAAGACCGGCTTGAGCACGATCCCCCGCCCGGACAGCGCCCAGCCGGTCAGCACGTCGCCGTCATCCGACTCGAACGGTCCCGTGACCTCGAACCGCCGCGGCCCCTCCGGCGTGACCAGCGTCCAGTTGAACTCGCGCGCGCCGGGAAATCGCAGCAGGAGGCAGCTGTGGCGGTCCTCGACCAGCGCGCGCCCGTCCGCCGGCATCCCCCGGCGCTCGACGTAGTCGGGCGAGGCCGCCAGCACCCGCCGGCAATCGGCCACCGGCCGCACGCGCAGGTTCGAATCCTCGAGCTCCCCCAGAAGGAACGCCACGTCGAGCCCCTCGGCGGTGACGTCCAGCCGCCGGTCCGACAGCCGCAGCCGCACGTCCACCTGCGGATACAGGTCCTTGAACCCCGGGATCAGCGGCGCGATCAGCCGCTTGCCGATCCCGAGCGGCGCCGCGACATGGATCGAGCCGCGCGGGCTGCGCGACACGTCCGCCACCGCCGCCTCGGCCTCCTCGATCGTCTCGAGGATCTTCACCGCGCCCTTGTAGAAGATCGAGCCCTGCTCCGTCGGCTGCAGGTTGCGGGTGGTGCGGTTGAACAGCCGCACCCCGAGATGCCGCTCGAGCTCGGCGATGCGGGCCGAGGCGACCGCGGCCGAGACCCGCTGGTCGCCGCCGACATCGAGCCGAGCTCGTAGACCCGCACGAACGTCCTGAGCGTGTTCACATAGGACATGGGCCGCTTCTACCATTTTCGGGTATTTCGCGAAAGTGCTGTGCGATCTGCGGGATTTTCCGGGAAGTCGTTCTCTGCCACGCTGGGCAGGTCGGACAGGAGGGATCGGATGTACGAATTCGCCATCGTCTGGGACTGGCTCGCCTTCGCGGTGCGCTGGCTCCATGTCATCACGGGCATCTCCTGGACCGGCTCGTCTTTCTACTTCGTCGCGCTCGACCTCGGGCTGCGCAAGACGCCCGACCTGCCGCCCGGCGCCCATGGCGAGGAATGGCAGGTCCATGGCGGCGGATTCTACCACATCCAGAAGTACCTCGTGGCGCCCGAGCGGATGCCGGACCACCTGGTCTGGTTCAAGTGGGAGAGCTACGCGACCTGGCTCTCGGGCTTCGCCCTGCTCTGCATCGTCTACTACGCCGGCGCCGAGCTGTTCCTGATCGACCGGACGGTGTTCGACGTCTCCGCGCCCATCGCGATCCTGATCTCGCTTGCGTCGCTGTCGATCGGCTGGCTGCTCTACGACAACCTGTGCAAGTCGCGGCTGGCCGAGACGCCGACGCTCCTGATGCTGCTGCTCTTCGGCATCCTCGTGGTCATGGCCTGGGGCTACACGCAGGTCTTCACCGGCCGGGCCGCGCTCCTGCATCTCGGCGCCTTCACCGCGACGATCATGACGGCGAACGTGTTCTTCGTCATCATCCCCAACCAGGAGATCGTCGTCGCCGACCTCAAGGCCGGGCGCACCCCCGACCCGAAGTACGGCAAGATCGCCAAGCTGCGCTCGACGCACAACAACTACCTGACGCTGCCCGTCCTGTTCCTGATGCTGTCCAACCACTACCCGCTGGCCTTCGCCACCGAGTACAACTGGATCATCGCCTGCCTCGTCTTCCTGATGGGCGTGACCATCCGGCACTACTTCAACACCATCCATGCCGGGACGGGAAATCCGACCTGGACCTGGCCGGCCACCGCGATCATCTTCATCGTCATCATGTGGCTGTCGACCGCTCCGGGCGTCTACCGGGCCGAGGAGCCGGCGGCGATGGGGCCGATGGAGACGCGCTTCGCGGAGGCCGACGGCTTCACGCAGGTGTCCGACACGGTGATGGGCCGCTGCTCGATGTGCCATGCGCGCGAGGTGTTCTGGCCGGGCCTGCAGCGGGCGCCCAAGGGCGTGGTTCTCGAGACCGAGGCGGACATCGCACTCCATGCGCGCGAGATCTACCTGCAGGCCGGGCGCTCGCACGCCATGCCGCCGGGCAACGTCACCGGCATGGAGCCCGCCGAGCGCCGCGCCATCGTGGACTGGTATCGCGCCGCCGTCTCCGGCTGAGGCGGAACGGGCAAGGGTTAACCCTTCCGTCCGGCCGGCCTTTGCGCGCGAGGCGCCCATGACGTAAAGTCGCGGCTTCCCCCGGCCGGCGAGCCGACCGGGGCCAGGGGTCGGGTGCGTTTGGTGGCGGATGTGACACAGGGGGCGGAGAACGGCCGGCGCGCGGCTGCGCGCGGCGCGACGCCGGGGCGTCACGAGGATCCGCCAGACCCGTTCGGCGACGTCGTCGCGCCGACGCTGCGGCTGATCCGGGGCGGGGCGGACGCCGCGCCGCTCACCCACCCCGACCCCGTTCCGCCGCCGCCCTCCGATGGGGCTAGCGCCGGGCCGGCGCAGCCCGAGGATGCGGTCGAGGTCGCCGAGACGACGCCCGCCCCGGCCCGGGCGGACGATGCTCCCCTCGATGCGCCGGCGATCCACCGCCAGTCCGAGGCCGCTTCACCCGATTCCGCGATCGAACCGGCCGCCATCGCCGCCGAGGCTCTCGCCATCGAACCGCCCGTCCGGCACGATGAGGCGACGATCCGCTTGCGCGCTTCCGCGGCGGCGCCCCGGCGCGGCGCCTTCGACGCCGGCGCGCGCCGCTCGACGGCCGGGCAGCTGTGGCGCGCGGTCGTTCTCGGACTGGCGGTCGCGG
>ERZ761602.7434-NODE-7434-length-11615-cov-5.080104_pt1 | contig 11615 bp, 9 predicted proteins | sample MGYA00512165_ERZ761602 | MGnify/ENA primary metagenome ERZ761602 (study PRJEB28899, sample SAMN02445085) | bioreactor sludge metagenome | biome: EBPR sludge; isolation source: Thorneside wastewater treatment plant | place: Australia: Brisbane, Thorneside... | reverse complement strand
AGCTGACCCTGTGTGAGGTTGCGGGCGAGGCGGAGGGCCGCGAGCCGCCGCCCGATCACCTTGAGCAGGGCGGCATCCGTCAGTTGAGGAGAGAGCTCCATACGCGCCACAAGTGGCACATTAAACCGAAAACCGCAATCAAGACGTCATAAAAGGCGTATTATATTTTCAGCGGAGGGGACAGATCACTTGGCGGTAAGGCGGGCGAGATCAGGGGGCCGCGGGCTTCGCAGGCCTTCGCGCACGGCAAAGGCGGCGTCGGCCTCCATGCGCCAGACGAGGCGCGCACGCTCGCGGACGGGTTCGAGCCGGCCAGGAAAGGAAGGAAATCCACGCCGTCGAGCCGCGGAATGTCGCGACCGCCCTGGAACCCCACATCGTTGCAACCGGGATCGTCGGCGACGATGAGCAGGACGTTGGGCGGCGTCGGCGCGGCGGCCGCGCAAAGGCCGGCAGCCGAAAGCAGGAAGCCGGCGGCGAGCAGCAGGGGCGCTCCATAAGCAGGGGAAACCCTCTTACTTCCTCGGCGCCGGCGGCGGCGCCTGGGGCGCGGGCGGCTCGGGCACGACGACGGGCGTGCCGACCTGCACGTCCGCCTTCCGGCGGTCGGCGTCATCCACGAAGACGGGCAGTTCGGTCGCGGTACCGAAGTAGGGTGCGGCCGTCCGGAGCATGACGCCCAGCGCTTCGGGCAGCGACTGGCGGCGCGACTCGATGGAGATGCGCGTGCGCCAGACGAGTTTCTTCTCCTTGCGCTTCGCCAGCGCCTCCACGTCCAGGGCCCCGACGAAGAGGTAGAGCCGGTCCTCGCGCGCCGCCTCGTTGATGCGGTCGGCCTCGGACGACATCAGCAGCCGGCGGCGGGCCTTGTCGGCGCCGACGAGCGCCATGATCTCGCGCCGATTGAACGCGATCGTCGCCGTCGAGGTCTCGCCGGTCGCGGGATCCGTTTCGTCGAGGTCGACCGTCGCGAGATTCGCCGAACCGTACGCGTACACCAGCGCGAGCTGTGGCACCGGGCCGCCGAACTTCGTCAGGCGGAATCCCTGCGACTCCAGCGCGGCGACCAGTTCGCGCGTGATGTCCTCGCGCGGCGGCATCTTCTCTCCCCCGATCGCGTCGCCCAGCGTGCGCTCACTGCCGCCAAGGATGATGTAGTGGATCGGCCGGTCCGGGGTGGGGCGGGCGGCGTCGGCCGGAGTGATCAGGACATCGGACACCACGAGCACCTCGGGGCCCGGCTTCCGCTTCGGCTCGGCTGCGCCGGCCAGCGCAAGCGCGAGCGGCAGGAACGGCGCGAGCACGCGGCGCAGGGAGGGAAAGGCGGGGACTCGCATCAGCGGCAGGGGTCAGGTGCTAGCGGGAGCGGAAGGTTTCGCTGCGCACCACCTCCTCGACGAGTGTCCGGAAGGGATAGTCGTGGCCGGCGGTCGCGGCGAGGATGGCGTCGACGGCCGGACGGTCCAGGGCCTCGATCCGGCGTCCGCACGCATAGGTCAGCAGGCGCTCCGTGAGCATGCGAGCGAACTGCGCCTTGCGTTCGACCAGCAGGCGCTTGAGGCCCGCGATGTCGTCGAAGCGCTGCCCGTTGGGCAGTTCGCCGCTCGCGTCGATCGGGACGCGCTTCGCATACGTCGTGCGCGCGGCGCCGATGGGATCGAAGGACTCGAGGGCGAAGCCGAGCGGGTCGATCTTGCGGTGGCATTCGAAGCAGGCGGGGCTGTCGCGGTGTTTCGCGAGCAGGTCGCGCATGGACTTCGCGCCGCGCACGTCAGGGTCGATGGCGGGCACGTTGTCGGGCGGCGGTGCCGGCGGGGTGCCGAGGATGTTCTCGAGCATCCAGACGCCGCGCGTCACGGGCGACGTCTCGATGCCATTCGCGCTCACCGTGAGCACGCTGCCCTGGCCGAGCAGGCCGCCCCGGAGCGGCGAGGCGAAGGGGATGCGGCGGAATTCGTGCGCGGCCTCCGCCGGCACGGCCGCCTCGACTCCGTAGAGCCGGGCGAGCGGACGGTTGGCGAACGTGTAGTCGGCATCGAGGAAACGAACGATGCTGGCGTCGCGGTCGAGGAGGTCGCGCGTGAAGAGCTGCGTCTCCCGCTTCATGGCCGACTGGAGGCCCTGCGCGTAGTACCGCATGAAGGCTCCGCGGTCGGGCGGCATGTCTCCAAGGACGCGGAGGTTGAGCCAGCTGTCGAGGAAGCCGGCGACGAAGGCATCGGCCCGCGGACTCGCGAGGAGGCGTCGCGTCTGTTTGACGAGGCCCGCGGTCGCGAGGAGCTCGCCGGATTCGGCGGCGCGGAGCAGTTCGGCGTCCGGCGTGGTGCCCCACAGGAAATACGAGAGTCGGGTCGCCAGCGCCGGCGCGGACAACAGGCGGGACGTCGCCGCCGTGGAGGCCTCGGTCGGGTCGGCCAGATAGAGGAAGGCCGGCGAGCAGAGCGCGGCCTTCAAGCCGTCGCGCAGGGCCTCGTGCGGCGTGCGGCCCTGGGTGCGCCGCTCCGCGATGACGCCCAACAGCCGGTCGATCTCGTCGCCCGTCGGGGCCCGGCGATAGGCGCGCCGTGCGAAATCCATCAGGATCTGGCGCGTGCGTTCCGGGGCGAAGGGAGCGTCGCCGAGGATCGCCCGCTCGCTCGCGGTCGGGCCGCCGGCCTCGAGCGGGCCCGTGATCTCGACTTCGTGGATGCGGATCTGCGGGACGAAACCGTGGCGTTGGACCACGACGCGCGCCTCGACGATGCCGGTGGTCTTGCGCAGCTCGGGCGGAAAGCTCGCGTTGTACTGGCGGAGGATGCGGTTCCAGTTCTGCCGCGCGCCGAGCGGCCCGTTGGGAAACGTGAAGCGGGGCGAAAACCCGCGGTCGAGCCACACGCGGAAGGTCTGCCATTCGATGCGTTCGTCGGGCAGCGTGACCTCGCCCAGCGACGGCTCGAGCGGCTGCTCATGGTGCAGGGGGCCGATGCGGGCGTTGCCGGGTACGACGCCGAGCCGGAACGGCGCATCGGGATCGTGCCCGAAAAGGCGCGCGTCGTAGGGGTTCCGCCGGTTCTTTGCCTCGGCCCGGACGCGGATCTCATACCAGCCGTCCGCGGGCACGCCCTCGGCGAAGGCGAGCAGGGGGCCGTAGGCTCCCTCGTGCGACTCGGAGTGCAGGCCCTCGTAGAGGACCATGTAGCGGAAATTCTGGACGCGACCGTGCGAGTACCTGAGCTCGGGCTGCTGCTGGAAATTGTCGGTGAACCGCCAGGTGCGGGGAGCGGGGGCGCGGGGCTGGCCGAGTGCCTTCTCGACCACGGCTTCGGCGGCCTCGACGTATTGTGCGAGCAGATACCCGGAGGTCTTGAGCGCGTCGCCGATGTTGTCGAAGTGATGGACGGTCTGGTCGCGCGGGAACTTCGCCGTGGGATCGAACATCGCCAGGTTCAGCGCGAAGAGGTCGCCCACGGTGGCCAGGTATTCGCGGCGGTTCAGGCGGCGCAGCACCGTCTGGCCGCCTGTGCTCGCAAGCCGGGCGCGGCCCTCGGCGGCCTGCCGGGTGAGGAGCGCGATGATCGCGCGACGTTCCTCCGGAGCGGGCTGTTTTTCCTCCGCCGGCGGCATGTCGCCGAGGGTGAGCTGGTCGATGATGTCCTGTAAGTCCGTGAGCTGATCCGCATGCGTGACCGCGGCGGGCAGCGCATCGAAGCGTCGCTCCGCCTTCTGTTTCTCCGGCCCGTGGCACCGCACGCAATGCTCGGCGAAGAACGCCTGGGCGGAGTGGGGCGGGGCGGCCGGCGACGCTGCCGCGGCCAGCAGCCAGGCCGCCACGACGGTGGCAACTCCCGGGCGCATCTCAGGCTTTCTCCAGTCCCCGCAGCGTGCCCGTGCTGGTGCCGAAGCGGTCCGTCTCCACCCCGAAGTCCTGCAACAGCGAAAGGTAGAGATTGCAGAGCGGCACGCGTCCGGCGCCCTTCCCGGTGAAAGCCCGGTGCTCGCCGTGCTTCCAGCGGCCGCCGGCGAGGACAATCGGGAGATTGTAATTCGTGTGCGCGTTGGCGTTGCCCATGCCGGAGCCGAACAGCACGGAGGTGTGGTCAAGCAGCCGCGCGTCGCCGTCGCGGAGTGAGGCGAGCTTTCGGAGGAAGCGCGTGAACTGCTCCATCTGGTACTTTTCGATCTTCACCAGGAGATCGATCGCTTCCTGCTCCTGGCCGTGGTGGGACAGGGCGTGATAATCCTTGCGGATGCCGAAGGCCGAGGCGTTGAAACCGCCTGCGATCTCGAGGGTGGCGATGCGAGTCGAGTCGGTTTGCAGCGCGAGCGCGATCAGGTCGTAGAAGACGGGCAGGTCGGAGACGAAGTCGGTATTCGGCGGCTCCGCCATGCCGGGCCGCGGCTTGGGGATGTGGGACCACCGCCGCGTGAGTTCGAGCTGCCGCTCCACGTCGCGCACGCTCGTGAGGTACTCGTCGAGCTTCTCGCGATCGCGGGCGCCGAGGTGGCGGCCGAGGGATCTGGCGTCGTCGTTCACCGCGTCGAGGATCGAGCCCTGGAGGCTGAAACGGTCGGCGGTGCGCGCGACTTCGCCGGCGCTCTCCGAGACAAACAACGTGCGGAACAACTCGCGCGGGCCGGGGATCGGCGGCACGCGGGTGCCGCTGCGCGTCCACGACATCATGCAGCCGCCGTGCAACCCGTCCTCGGAGCCGATGGTGAGCGCGGGAAAACGTGTGGCGCCGCCGATGGTCTCGGCGGCGCGCTGGTCGAGGGTGATGTTGCCCTCGGGCATCGACTTCGCGTCGATCGAGCGCACGCCGCTGAGGAAGGAGTGGATCGCGAAGTGCCCGCCCTTCACGCCGTGGTCGAGGCCGGAGAAGATCGTGAGCTCGTCGCGCACCGGGGCGATCGGTTCGAGCAGCACGGGGAGGTCGTAACCGCGGCCGGCCTGTTTCGGAAAGAAGGCGGGCTGGTGGAAGCCGAGCATGTTGCCGACCGCCACCAGGCGGCGCGGGCGCGCGGCGCCGATCGCCGCGCCCGGCTGCGTGCCGATCGCGGCCGAGGCGCCGAACACCCGGCGGTTGAGCGACTCGAAGAGCGGCAGCGCGATCGTGACGCCGGCGGCGCGAAGGAAGTGGCGGCGGTTCACGAGGTGGGCTTGGGGCGTCATGGGCGGGGCGTTCCGGCCGAGCAGAAACCAAGTCGAACTTCCGCGCAAGGGCGCGCCGGTAGGCATGGAACGGTGGCGGCTGCGAGGTTGCCCGCTTCCGCCGCCCCGCCCACGCTCGCGCGCGTCATGAAACGCCTTCCCCTCGTTCTCGGTCTCCTCGTCGCGTGCTTCGGCGCGCTGGTGGGGCGCGCCCAGCCGGCGCCTTCCTACGGTCCGGCCATCAAACTCGAATCCGCCCAGAAGGTCCTCGCCGCCGCCACGGCCGAGGCGAAGAAGCAGGGCTGGAACGTCGTCATCGCGATCGTGGACCCGGCCGGTTATCCGGTGCTGTTGCAGCGCCTGGACGACACGCAGCTCGCGAGTGTCGAGGTCGCGCTGCAGAAGGCGAAATCGGCGGCCGGCTTCCGCCGCTCGACGAAGGTGTTCCAGGATGCGGTCGCGGGCGGCGGCGCGGGGCTGCGAATCCTGTCCCTGCCGGGCGCGATGCCGGTCGAAGGCGGCCTGCCGCTCGTGATCGGCGGCCGGATCGTCGGCGCCATCGGAGTGTCCGGAGTGACGAGCGAGCAGGACGGCATCATCGCCGCCGCCGGTGCCGCGGCGCTGAAGTGACCGGCCGCCCCGACGGTCTCACTTCGACCGCGCCGGGAGCGCATTCGCCAGCGGGCGTTGGAGCGTCTCCTTCGGCAGGAACTGCGGCACGATGCGCGGCGGCCTCGCGCACACCGTGCGAGGACATCGTCGGCCTCGCGCCGGTGTTTTCCTTCGGTCCCTCTGCCGGCGCTCGGGGAGCGCACCCTTCACGCCAGCACGGCGAACAACAGCCAGGCGAGCAGGAGGGTCCACAGGATGTTGGCTGCCTGGCCGCCGAGAAATGCGAGGGCGGGGCGGCCGCCGCCGAGCTTCGCCAGGTCGCCGAGTCTCGTCTCGAGCCCGATGCACACGAAGGCGGCCGCAAACCAGAGTTCCCGCAGGCCCTTGAGCGGCTTGTCGCAGGCCTTCACGACCGCGGGCGAAAGCAGGAACGAGAACACCAGGGACGCGGCGATGAACCCGAGCACGAATTTGGGAAAGCGTTCCCAGATCACCCCGGCACCCGGCCGCGGCGCATCCGGGTTGGTCCGCCGTTCCCGCAGCGTCCACCACAGCGAGATTGCGAACGCCGCCAAGCCGATGAGCACGTTCTGCGAGAGTTTCACCACCGTGCCGACCTTCGTCGCGGTCTCGCCGACCGACTCCGTCGCCGCCACCACCGAGCCGCTGGTGTCGAGCGTGCCGCCGAGCCAGGCGCCGCCCACCGCCTCGCTCAGGCCCAGCGCCTTCACGGCCACGGGCATCAGCACCATCATCGGCACGGCGCACAGCAGCACGATCGAGGTCACGTACGAGAGCTTCCGCTTGTCGCCCTGGATCGCGCCGCAGGCGGCGATCGCGGCCGACACGCCGCAGATCGAAACCGCGGTCGACAACATCACGCCAAACTCGTCGTCGACCTTGAGCCGGCGGGCGAGGCGGAAGGTCAGGTGCCAGACGACCGGGATGACGAGCACCGCCTGGATCATGCCCGGGGCACCGGCCTTGAGCAGGTCGCCGAAGAGCATGCCGGCGCCGAGGATCACGATGCCGGACTTGATGAAGAACTCCGTGCGCACCGCGCTGAGCAGCCAGGCCGGCCGCGGCAGGAGATGGCTCCAGAGCAGGCCGAGCCCGAGCGCGAAGATGACGTACTCCAGGCCGTAGGTCTTGATGCTCGCGTTGGCGGCGAGGATCTGGGCCGCCCACGCGAGCGGGAAGACCACCGCGGCGCCCGCGAGGAACGACCAGGCCCGCCGGCCCAGCGAGGGCGCCAGGACGAGCGCGCTGAGGCCGATCAGCGCCGCACTGGTCGTCAGCATCGCCGCAAGGTTCGCCGCGGAAAACAGCCGCGGCAGGTCGGCGCCTGAACTCCACGCCAGCGAGGGCAGCGCGACTTTCCAACCCAGGACAACCGCGGCGATGAGCGGGCCAGCCGCGATGACCGCGAGCCAGTCCTCGTTCTGCCACCAGGCCGGGGCGGGCGGAGGCACCGAAGTGCCGGACGAAGGGGAGGTCGAAGAGGAATCGGAGGTGGCGGACATGGCAGCGGCGGTGCGCGGGGCGATGATTCATGCCGTCCCCGCCGCAAGGCGGCAAGCCCGGTGTCCGGAGCGAGCTGCAATGTTCAGCGGCGGCGCCGCAGCCCGGCCGCGCGCGGGACGATCGGAGCCGGGTTCCGCGCTTGCACCTGCGCCGGGGACTGGCAGTTGGATGGAGTTGCACCCATGTCCGCGCCCGCCCGCCCACGCTCCGCCCGCTCGTGGCCCTTCTGGGTCCTGCTCGCGGCCTGGCTATGCGCGAATTCTCCGCAGGCGGCGGTGTTCGGCGTGCTGGCCTGGCTGGCGGAGGCGCCGGCGTTCTCGCACCAGGAGCGGCTGGCCCAGGACGTCGCCCGCCTGCTCGCCGGCGAGGCCGCGAGCCGGCCCATCGCCGCCGCGGTCGCGCGGATGCAGGAACAAGTGCCGGCGCCGCCGCTGCCGCCCGTGCCGGCCGACGCGGTGCTGAAGAAGATCGTCCTTTCGCTGGAGAAAACGACGGAGGTGCTGCCCGCCTCGCTGCGGTCCGACCGTCACCGCGAATCCCCCTGGACCTGTCCGGCGCCGCGCCGCGCTCCGCCCCCGCACGGTCCGCCGCGAGCGAGCCTGAGCTGAGTCTGTCGGTCCGGTCGCGTCGCTTCGGGACGCGATCCTGTCGCGCCGCCGGTCGGCGCGTTTCCATCGCTCGGTTCAACCGGCCGCAGGCGCGGCCCCTCTCGGTCGTCATCATGTCCGCACTCTTTTCGCGCGCCCGCGGGCGCCCGTATCTGGTTTCTCTGTTCGCCGGCAGCGCAGGTTCGCTGCTCGCCCAGACCCTTCCGGTCTCGCCGCCGCCAGCCACCGACGCCGTTCCCCTCGACCAGGTGGTCGTCAAGGGCCAGGCGCTCCGCGGCGCCAACGCCCCCTTCTCCGTGGATGCGCTCGACCTCGAACGCATCCGCGACCTGCGCGTGACGCACCCGGAGGATCTCTTTCGCCAGGTGCCCGGCATGGCGGTCCGCTACTTCGGGCTCTCCGGCGTGGCCGACAGCATCGTGCTGCGCGGCTTCGGCGGTGGCGGCCACGGCGGCGATGTCGGCGTCGTGCTTGACGGCATCCCGCTGAACGAAGCCATGTCGCACGCCGACGGCTACATCGACTTCAACGTCATCGTCCCGCTCGAGATCGGCGCGATGAACGTCTTCAAGGGCCCGGTCTCCGCCCTCTACGGGAACCACAATCGCGGCGGCTTGATCGCGGTGGAAACGCGCAAGGAGGGGGCCTACGGCAACGCCGACGTGAGCGTGGCGGACCACGGCACCGTGGACGTCCAGGCCGCTTATGGGCGGCCGCTGGGCGCAGGCCAGCAGCTCAACCTCGCCGGCCAGTATTACCGCACGGACGGCTTTCGCCCGCAGTCGGATTTCCAACGGCATACGCTCTTCGCCCGCTGGGCGGCATCGCCGGCGCCAGGCGTCCAGCTCGCCCTCGCGGCGCGCCACTACGAGGGCTCCGGCGACTCGGCGTCGTACCTTGCGCTTCCGCAGTTCCAGCGCGATCCGTACGGCATCGATCCGCGGGTGCAGAACGACGGCTCGGAGAAGACGTTCACGACCGTGCGCGCGGACGTCAGCGCGAAGCTGGGCGGTCAGGTCAAGGTGCTCGCCTTCGCCTATCACACCGACCAGGACTTCACCCGCTGGTACACGCGACCCATCAATGCGAACACCTGGGCCCAGCGCGAGGAGACCTATGACCGCGAGGTCGACGGCGGCGGCGTGAACTTCAACGGCCAGCGCCGCCTCGCCGGCGGCACGTTGAACTGGGTGGCGGGCGTGGAGGCGTTCCGTGAGTCGACGTATTTTCAGTTCCACGACGGATTGAGCCAGCGTCGCCGCGTCACGCCGGCCATCTACGACCGGAACGCCGACCTCGACAGCAACTCCCTCTTCGGCGAGGTCGAGGCTCCGCTGCACGCCTATTTCAAACCGTGGCTGGCCTTCCGCCACGACCGGTTCGACGGGGCCGCGGCGCGCCGCGGGAGCGAGACCGGCACCGACCCCCTCGGGCCGATGGCGAAGGTGAAGCACACCAGCCCCAAGCTGGGCGTGCGCTCCGACCTGGCGCCCGGAGTCCAGGCGCGGGTGAGCTGGGCGGAGGGCTTCGCACTCGCGTCCAATTTCGTCAAATACGCCAGCGGCGCGGCCGACCTCGACCCCAACGTCTTCCGGCAGACGGAGGCCGGCCTGGCCTGGCGGGCGCACCGCACGCTGACGCTCGACGTCGCCGGGTACCGGATCGAGAGCTCCGACGAGATCCTCACCGTGGCTCCCGGCGTGTATCAGAACTTTGGCGCCACCGAGCGCACGGGCTTCGAGGCGCGGGCCGAGTGGGCGCCGCGCGGGCCGCTGCGGTTCACCGCCGTCTACGGGAGCGCCGATTCCGAGGTGGAGCGCAATTTGAACGCCGCGCTGATCGGCCGGCAGGTGACGGGGGTGCCGGAGCAGACGGCGACGCTCGGCGTCGCGTGGCAGCCGCGGCAGGGGTGGGGTGCCGATGCGAGCCTGCGGCACGTGGGCCGCTACGCGGTCGACGCCGCCAACACCGTGTTCGCGCCGAGCTACACCACGCTCGACGCGGGCCTGACCTACGCTGGCGCCTGGAGCGGGCGCCGCTTCAAGGCCTACCTCGCGGCCGAGAATATCCTCGATCGCGTCTACGCTACTTCGGTCTCACTCAGCAGCGGATTTCTGCTGCACGCCCCGGGCGCCCCGCGCACCGTCAGGGCGGGCGTGCAGTTCGATTTCTGACCGGCCGTCCGTCTTCGTGTCATCCATGAGAACCACCACTCTATCCGCCCTCGCGGCCGCCCTCTCGCTCGCGGTCTGCGCCGTCGATGCGCGCGCCCACCAGCTCTGGCTGGGCGCGAGCAACTTTCTCCTGAGTTACCCCGGCGCGCGGCCGGGGCCGGTTTCCACCTGCGTCTTCGCGACGTTCGGCCACCGGTTTCCGATCGACGAACCGATCGACGACGCGCGTTTCGGCGGCCTTTACCTCCACGCTTCCGCGGGCGCGCCGCGCCTCCTCCCGGCGGCGGCAGAAGGTTACCGTGCGACGCCGCTGGCCTTCGAGCGTGCGGGGGCGTATTGGATCGCCTCGGCCAACCGGCCGATCTTCTCCACCCAGATCAAGGACGCAGCCGGAGCCATGACTTACGTGAGGGTGCCGCGCAACGAAGCGCCCGCCGGAGCCAACGTCGTCGACAGCACGCAGATCTACGGCTACGCGAAGGCCCTCATCTTCGTGCAGGGCGATCGCGCCGATGTCTCCGCGCTTTCCCAGCCCGTCGGTCACCGGCTCGAGCTGGTGCCGGAAGCCAACCCCGCGACCGCGGCCGCGGGCGGCACGATCCCGGTGCGGGTTTACTTCAACGGCCGGCCTTATGCCGGTGAGTCGATCGAGGTGCTCGCGGAGAGCGTGGCCGCACCGCAGAAGGTGCCGGGCGCGCGCTGGAGCGGCGAGACCGACCGCGACGGTCGCGTCCGGGTGCCGCTCGCGCTGCCGGGCGTGTGGCTGCTGGTCGTGACGGTGATCGAGCCGACGACGGGCGAGCTCAAGGCGAAGGCGAGCCAGATCCGCTTCCGGGCGTCGCTCACGTTCGAAGTGCCGGGCGCGGCCTACGGGAGTTGATGCGGGCCATGGCGCACCTGCACGGGACGGGGACCGGGTCAGGGTGGCGGAGCGGCGCGTGGCGCGTCGCCTTGCTGCTGCTGTGGTGTGCCGGTGCCGCCCGCGCGCACGAGCCCTACCTCCTCGTCTCCGCCCGCGACGACGGCACCTTCACGGCGGAAGCAGGCTACTCCGACGGAGTCTCCGTCGAAGGCCTGCGGCTGCTCGTGCGCGACCGCGGCTCGGGCGAACTGTTGAGCGAGCACCGGCTGCCGGCGGGCGGGAAACTGACCCTGCCGCGTCCCGCCCGGCCGTATCGCGTCGTCTTCGAGGGTGGACCGGGGCACCGCCTCACCAAGCCCGGGCCCGAGCCCGGGACGGAGGATCGTGCGACCTCGCCCGACATCTCGCGTGCCGCCGCTCCCGCGCCGCCCGCACCGGAGGCGTCGACGACGCCCCCGTCCGCCGGGACGCCGCCGGGCGAGACCCTGCGGGTCATGCTCGTCGCGGGCATCCTTTTTCTCTTCGGCGCCGTCGCGTTCGCGCTCGGCTTCGGCGCCGGGCGCCGGTCCCGTTGAGCGATGGCAACCGGCGCACAGCTCCAGGAAATCGTCCCGGCCGATGGCCGCGGCGAGCGCCGCAGCGTGGTGCTGGTGGCGGCGCTGCTCGTCCTGGCCTGGGCGGCCGGCGTGGCGCTGCGGCAGTGGCGG
>ERZ761602.7433-NODE-7433-length-11615-cov-14.601990_pt1 | contig 11615 bp, 8 predicted proteins | sample MGYA00512165_ERZ761602 | MGnify/ENA primary metagenome ERZ761602 (study PRJEB28899, sample SAMN02445085) | bioreactor sludge metagenome | biome: EBPR sludge; isolation source: Thorneside wastewater treatment plant | place: Australia: Brisbane, Thorneside... | reverse complement strand
GGGATCGGCCAATAGGATGCCCCCACCACAAAGAATGAGCCGAAGAACGCGAGGGCCAGGACGACCCGATTGCTTAGTGTCATGCAGGGAGACTCCCCGTGGTGTCTAACAGCGCGATGCAAAAGCCGGCGGCACCGCGCCAGCACTGAGGTTCAGGTCGAATTTCATCGTGACATTGTTTTCCGGAATCGCCTTCGCACCGCGTTCGAATTGTCTTCGTGGCCGCAACGGCGACCACGAAGGTCCGTTTGTGCGCCTGTGCTCATGCCTTCACCTCCGAAACGCTCAATTTCGCGATTCGGAGCAGGTTGTATGCGGCACCGGAAATGAAGGCCGCCATCTGGGTCTTCGCCTGGCCGATGAAACGGGTCTTTCGCAATCCGCCGACCGTTTTCAACCAACCGAAGATCTCCTCGACGCGCTTTCGCTTTCGCTGGCTGACCTGGTAACCCTGGCTCTGTGCCGTTTCCAGTGGAAATTGACTTCTCAACAAACATGACGGTAGCGCCCGTAGTCGCGGGCGACGGCCGGCACCAGGGGGTTCTGCGGTAGATGCTTGAGCTTGGACATGCGCAGGTAGGCCATGGCAATGAAGTTCTCGATGTTGCGGAAGCCGCGAGCGGCAGTCTTGGTCTGCTGGAGCAGGCCGTTCATCGCTTCGACGTAGGCGTTGCTGCGTCCGTCGAGCATGCCGCGCACGACGCCGCCGAGGTGCGCCTTCAGGGTGAGGGCCAGCCGCTTGAAGGGCTCCAGGCGGCTGCGGCGCGCCCAGCTCAGCCATTTGCTCATGGCACCTTGCGCGATCTCCTCGCTATTGCTCGCGGCTGCATCGCGATAGACCAGCCGCAGTGCCTGCTTCAGGCGCCACGCACGCGCGCTCTTCAGATTCGAGCGTTGCAGCCAGTGCATCGCCTCGAACTGGGCACGGGTCCAGCTCACCGGGTTCTTGCGCATCCCCCACAGCAGCTGACGCAGCGTCTTCTTGCTCTGTGCGCCGACCGCTTCGCGCACCGCTGCCGCCGAGCTACGCATCTCTTCGCGACGCACCTCGTCCATCGCCGCGTTGGCCAGCGCCACGACATGAAAGCGGTCGTAGCTGATCCGGGCATTGGGCAGCGACTGGTCGATTCCCTTGGCGTAGGCCGCGCTCATGTCGATACACGCGTGCTCAATGGTCAGCGGATCGCCGCCGTGCGCACGCATGTCCTGGGCAAAGACCTGCAACGTAGCGTGATCGCGCCCCGGGGTGGCAAACAGCAAGCGCTTGGCTTCAAGGTCATGCACGACGGTGATGTACTCGTGACCACGCTTGACGCTGGTCTCGTCGATCCCGACGTAGCGCACGCACGACATGTCGTCCTTGGCACGGGCCACCTCGACGTAATGGCGCACGCGGCGCCACAGGCGCTTCGGGGCAACCCGCAACTGGTTGGCCGCCTGGCGCACCGGCATCTCTCGGCACAGCGACAGACTCAGCGCCTCGAACAGCAGGGTAAAGCCGCTCCCCTCACGCGCCCACGGCACCGGCAGCTGCGTGGTCTTGCCGCAGCCGTTGCACTGAACGCGCGGAATCGCGGCATGCAGCCACGCTTCGAACTGAAAGAAATCCAGGTGACGCCAGCTACGCCGCACCCGGTCGTGGATCAACTGGGGCTCGGCCCCACACGCCGGACACGTAGCACGAGCGCCGGTGTGCTCGACCTCGAAGTCGATCCGCCGCTTGGCTGTGTTGAGCTCGACCTTGGCGACGTACCAGGGCGGCTGCAGGCCAAGTGCGGTGGTGAAGAGAGCTTCGATCTGGGTGTTCATCGGGCGCGAGGTCGGCGTCAGTGTCGAGCGGTTGTACCACCGAGGGTCATGTTTGTTGAGAAGTCAATTTCCACTGGAAACGGCATAGAACCAAAAATGAACCCAGGCACCATCCAGCTAAGCTCTGTCTTGCGGACCGGGCGGGCATTAGCTACCTGGATCGCCTCAATGTGGGGCTTGTCGTTGCGATGCGTGAAACCCATTAGGCTCGCAGACGGCGAGAGGTCTTGCCCAAACCGGTTGTGGTCTGCAGCCAACAGACGCTGTGAAGTAAAGAGCGGCAACGTAGTTTCGGACACCGTCTCGGTGTGGAGCGCGAGCATCGACGCGACACCCAGGATGGCGATGCACTCGTTCCCGCGGACGATTTGCTGGATCAGCTCGTCAACGGGGCGGCTGCGCGCAAGCTCGGCGAAGCACCACTCCTCGAGCGCCATGAACCCGCAGCTGATGGCGTGGGGCGCCCACGTCGACCGAAACCAAAGATACTCTCGGTCGGTGCCCCAGAATCTTTGGGTGCCCCAGGGGAACGTCAGTTCGAGCGGGATAGGGGTGCCCCTACGTTCGCGTGAGTGACGATGCAGCTGTCGCCAGGCGCTTATCGCGTGATTGCAGAGCTCCCGAAGCAGCCTCAGTGCCGTATCGGGCGATGATTGGAAAAGCGAGTGAAAGGGCTCACGAAGCGGCGAAGGAGGCCAGAAGCTTTGGTAGTCGTTGTGGATCGAAAGCCTTTCCCAGTCGTGATAACTGAAATCGCCAATGGTTCGCAAAGAAGGCGCACTTGAAAGCGCCACTCGCTCTCGGCGAGTACGCTGGGGTTCCGGCTTGGCCAGAACAGCTTTGCGCCACTCCGCTGTGCGCCGAAGTTCCTGCTTTTCTCGGACGACTCGGTCGTCTGGAAGCTCTTCTCGCAGAAACGCCAGCGAAAGCTCAACGAGCGAATGAGGTAGCGATTGGGCGAGGATGGGTGAAAAGCCGACAATGTCACGAAATGCACCATCACGAATTCGCCCGGAGTCGGTGACCCGCTGTAAATAGTCGGCCGAAAACGTCGGCTCGGCTCTCGACGATCTTAAGAGGAGCTGGCCCAGGGATTTTCGGAAAGCATCCAAGTCGGGAACCTTATTCCAGTATGCAGAGTTCTCGTCAGGTCCTTCAGCTGTACTCATCGAGTCGATGGAAGCGAGCCATGTGGCGCATTGTTGTAGGAGAGCACGAGACGTCGGGTTGCGAAGGTCGGCCAGAGCGTTCTGCCAGACCTCAAAGATGGCAATGATCTCTGGATAGAGTCTCTGCGGAATGTCTGAGATGCGATGCAGGATAAAATCGATGAGGCGACGCCACGCAGCGAAGTCGGAAGGCCAACCAAGAAGATCGGCGAACCGTTGGCGTTGCTCCTGCGGGAGCGCTCCAGCGAGGATGTTCGGGTTCGGGGAGGTCTTCTCAGCTTGAAACCAGACGAGCGCCTTCCTGAAAAGGCGGAAGTCGTCGGCAAAGACGGCTGTCGCGAATTGGTCCTCATCAACTTCGAATCCTGCAATCCCAAGAGGACCGACCAGCCACGCTCGCAACCATTGTGACCTAAAGTCCAAATCCTCGGGTTGGACGAGATACGTCGGCCAGTCTTTTCCCTTCGTGTACTCCCATTGGGCGACCAGTTCGACGACCCGTGCAACCGCTGGTGGCTCACCGCAGGCCTTGATCTCTCCCATCCATTGGGCCCCGCGATCGGCCAAGACATGGAAGAAGGCCCACTCGAAGAAGATATCGTGAGCGAAGCGGACGGAGATCCCTTCCCGACCGTTTTGAAGTATTCCGTCGGATCTGAGGTCATCGATGTGTGCGACCGAGGCCAGTTGGCTAAGGCTAATCGGCTGGCTAAGCTGACGAGCACGAACTCGTGCCAAGTCGAGCAGCGCGCGCTGACGTTCTATCGCGCTTTGGCCGGTCTCGTTGTAGCCGCCTCGGCGCCACCAATTCTCAATCAGATCGACTTCAGATTGGGGCGCGAATGTCGGGGCGCTGGGGTTCGCGACGTAACTCTGGTTCAGCACCTTCGCAAAAAAGGGGCGTCGGACGATCTCTTGCACTTGGGCTGATCCGAACAGAAGTGGCCTCAGGTGCGGCTTGGCTTTTGCCAGCGTCTCCGCCTCTTCGTCGCTCAGCTGCTCGACTGCAAGCGTCTGGACCTTCAAGACATCAAGTAAGTCGCCCAACCAATGGCGAAGCAATTCAATGCCGGTGTCGCGAAGCGAGACGACAACACGCCAGTTATTGAGCAGCGGCGACTCCACGATGGTGCGGATAACGTCCAAGATGACGGGCTGGTTTTCTTTCTCGACACGATCGATCGCATCGATGAAGAGGATCGGCGTGCCGACGGCCTCGACCTCCACAAGAAGTTGCTCCAAGGGAGCGCCCGAGAGTCCCTGCGAGGTCGCGTAGCTGTTCCAGCTGGTGCCTTCTAGCTGTTCGGCTTTGAGGAAGAGAACGGGCCCGCTTTCTAGCGCCCGCTGTACCGCTCGCCTCACCATAACCGATTTGCCACTTCCCGGCAGTCCACGGACCTGAACCAGACGCGCTGTGGTCAGCTTGGCGTCCAGAGTCTCAAGGAGCGAAGCTCGGTCGATCTGCGTCCCGCCGACGTCATCTGGAATGAGGTTTGCGTAGCACTTTGCGAGCTCCGTCAACTTATCGAGGTCTGCCGGCTCAATCACGTTCAACTTTTTATTGATAGCCACCAGTAGTTCTCGGTGGTCCGCCGCGTTAGCCTGAACTATCGCCGCGGTGCCCGGGTCACGGACGCTGCCCATGATGCTGGCCTTAAGTACGGCTGCAGCAAGCGAGATCACCGATTCGGCGTGCTGGCGATTTTCATATGAGTCCTCCATGTAGCCTACGACTAGTGCCTCATAGTCCTCCCGTTGGACTTTCATTCCGGTCACGTTGGCTCTCGCAACTAATTTGAGAAGACGCCGAACGTCGGACTGAGAAAGCCATTTCTGAACGTGCGGTTTCTTGAAACAGTCCGGTCGAATTGCGGTCGCTCCCAACTCGACCAGCGCATCCCTCCACCACGGCTTATCTACATCGACGGCCCCCAATCTGTTCAGCGCTTCGTCGAGTATTTCCTCAGCGATGTCGATTGGAACTGACTCCGGCACTTTTCCGGCGGATCGTTCCGCATAGAGTTGCTTGCCTTTAGGCAGCAATGCGCCAGCGATAGTGGAGAGAACCCGAAGAACAGTTGCTGTAATACTCATTTGCTGACCGTTATTAGGCTGGTGTTGCGTAGTGTGGGCAACCAGTTTGGAAGGAAGGACAAAGCGGCTTTGCGTGCCTGAAACTAAAGTCGGCAATTCGCTGAAAGCGGTCGTCGTACCACTATGTCATAGTCGCCTACTGTGGCTGATTCTGGGACCCTGGCTGTCGGACATTCGGCCGTTGCCGCCATGCTACGATCATCGACCGAGCGGCAGATTTACGTTACCAAATAGGCAGATGTAGTACGCTACAAAAGTCGGGGAGATTCAGAGTGCCATGGCCGTAAGCTTCTTGTCCGATCGAGTAACGTGCAGTCCTAGATGCCCCGCGAGCGGCTCAAGCACGCCGAGAATGACCGAGCGAAGCATCGCCGACGACACGTTCTCATACAGACGCATGAGGCTCTCTGCTTCGATTTCCGTCCCGCCTTTCGCGATCAACCCTACTACACTGGACGCGAGATTGTATGTCGCTGAAAGCGCCAACCGTTCAAGTTCGTCCAGCGGAGGCGCTTCGCCATTGGCGTAGAGAACCTCAAGTGCGCGCCCTGCCAATGAGCCGGCATAGCACTCATCGTCGACTGGCGCGTCCATGGCCGCGTCGAAGAGGGAGCGAAGGTTAGTAGCGGCGCCAGGAACTCCGAGTCTCACCGCGTCGAGCCTTAGTCGCAGATGGTCTCGAGGCCCATAGTCGTCCAGCGCCATCCATTCGTCGAGCAGGGAGAAAGGAATTGTCCGGCCCGGATGAGGCGGTATGGGTTCGAGAGCACCCGAGAGCATCCCGATCATCTTCATCCGATAAGTCAATCCGGTAGTGAGGGAGCCGGCGATCAGAAGGCGGTCATTCGCGTTCCATTTCCGACTGCCTATCGCAGACACCGCTCGCTCCACGCGGGGGCGTTCGAGCACATGACCGAACAATGCGACGGTTGCACCAACCATCTGAGAACTCATTGTGGGCATTCGGTCAAGCAAAGTATCGAACGCCCTCATGTCCCCTGCACTGGCCGCGTACAGCAAGGCAAGGTTCTGCATCTCTTCGCTAATCCCAGGCTCTGCAAGGAACTCGCTGATCTTGTCAGCGCGCCCGAACATTTCCCAGTCACTAATCAAGTGCCCCAAGACCTTCAACGCGAGATCCGGTGGTACTTGAGGTGAACGCAAGACACGTATGATGGATGCTATGTCGACTTGCGGAGACGATAGAGCTTGAGCCACAGAAGCCAAGGCATGGTATCCATCGTCCTCTAGCGCCAGCGCAATGAGTTTTTCAGTCGCTTCATCGAGCTCACGCGCCGCCTGACTCCAAGCGGATAGTCGGACTTCTAGAGGTAGGGTTTCATCGCTAGCGGCAGCAAATGCAACATCACTGTCCACGCATCCGATCTTTATGTGGCGGATTAGCGCACTGATCGCCTGTTGATCCTTCACTTTCGGGGACAAACGACAACGGGCGATGTAGAGGTTGAACACGATCGTTCCGAGCCGGTCCACCTCACGCTGCATGTCACCAACGTTGAGCATGTGCTCGATGTCTCCGTCGAGGAGCTTGCCGAGAACCTCTAGGGAGAGGCTCGTATCGCGAAGTCGCGCAACGATTGTGCTGGCTCCGTCGTGAATGAGGCCGCGCTCTCCAAGCCTGGCGCGCACGGCGGGATGCAAGGGCCGCGAGAACGCGTCAACGACGATGCTGTCGATCAATTTGTTCGTGCGCCACGATGCTCCACCCCAAATCCTGGCGAAGCGATCTCCTATCGTTTGCCTCTGTGTGTTCGAGGCAGCCATTCCGTTGGCGAGACAGCGACCGAGTAGCCGCAGCCCCGTGTGAAATGCGTCGTCCTCACGCGTGAGAATTTCGTCGATAAGCGGACCCGGATCAGGATGGCGCTCAAGCGCAAACTGAATTGCCTGTGCCCATGGCCGTCGTACGATCATTGCCAACCGCTGTGCGAGTCGGTCGCGGTGATGCTCAAGCAGTTCAGCAGAGGCTAGATATTCCTGGACAATCGGGAACGGGAAGGTCAGCCTCACCAGGCCCGCGCTACGCAGTACGCCACGACGAACCATGGCCTCACGTACGTCATCGGTGCGGAGAGCCGGTGCCATGTCCTTAACGCACCGTTCGAGCAGCTTGATACTGACACCAATCGAACCAGTTTCCAGTGCATCGAATGCTGCACGCTCGGCGACCCGTCGAAGCACCGCGGTGTCGATTGTGTCGATCTGGGTGACCTTGAACGCTGCCGGGCGGAATAGCGTCTCGAGGTAGGAGTCGAGCAAGTCGCTGCGCCGCAGGTTCTCATTCTCCTGACGCATGACGAGCATGAGCGCGAGAAAGATGGGAATACGCACCAGATGTGCGAGATCTGGACGTGCTCCGATCCGGTCGAGCACGACTTGCGCTACACCGGGCTCGCTAGGTCGATAGAAGTCGACGTACAGAGGGATGTCTTCATCCTGAAGCGGCGTTAGCTCCACCATCGTTGCGTTATCTGGCGGCGCCAACGCGGCTGCGTCTCTCACCGTCATCAGCCAGCGCACGCCTGGGTGGCTGGCCCGATAAACCTTCAGGCGCTCCAGTACGAGGGTTCGTCGGTCGCTGGACACTTCGTCCAATCCATCCAGCATGAGTACGAGCGCTCCCATGTTAGCGGCAGCGCGCCATTCAACTCGGATGTCAAACTCGTTGTTGAGCTGCTTTGATAGATATTCGGCGATCGAAAGATCGGATTCGGAAAGCTTGGCGACCGGAATGATTGCGGGAAGGAGGCCGGCAAGTGCGGCTTTTCGAGCGATTGCGTGGACGAGCGTGGTCTTTCCAAACCCTGGTCCCGCAACAACAACGACCGCATTGAGGTCAACGCTGGGAAAGTCGCCCAATTCGATCGTCGCGCCCGGGTTCAGATCGCTCCATCCGGGTAGGTCGTCGTCAAAATCGGGGCGACGATCTCGATCGTATCGAAAGCATTTGGGCCAGAGATATGCTGCTTCGGCCAGTCGTCTGAATTCAGTGCCCGGAACTTCAATGACAGAAAGCGCCGCAATCGCCTCACGGTATTGGGCGCTTCCCCAGCTCGGAGGGTCGAGAACAACAATATCAGCTTCGGCACGCAGACGGTCATATAGCATGGCCCCATCGAAGCGCGTACGGACAGTAGCACCCTCCCAGGCCATTTCTGACAGCGTCCGAAAAATTCTGGAAGCTGGGACCGTCGACGACGGCATCCACTGAGGGGCAAAGTCTCGCTCTAGCGCTTCGGAGGGCCAAATACTTATGTCGAGGTACGTTACGATGCGCCACACCTCCTGGATGTCTCCGGCGAGAAGCCTCTGGATTGAAGAGACAAGTCTGCGCTGTTCGACCGTCAAGCGCTGTTGCCATTCGGTGATGTCCGAACCTTCGTGCCTCCTCGTAATCTCGGATAACTCGGATGCGAGCCGAGACGGCTCACCCAGCACTAATTCAAGGCGATCATCCAAAGCGAAGTCGGTATTCAGTTGGCGGCGAAACGAAGGCCAGAGTGCCTTCCAGGCCGGTCCTCTAGCTTCGAGGGAGAGTTTGACCTGAAAGAAGCGGCGAGACCCGTCCGCGAAGCGGACGATGAAGTCGTCCACATCTTTAGGAGCCTCAATTCTCACCTCTACTGGTTGATCATGGCGCGGTCGGTCACGCGGATCGATCATTCGTCCGAGGTAAAGAGCCGCGACTTGATCCTGATATCTGATACCTGCCTGGGTTACCGGTCCGCCCGCTTCGGTCAATGTGAGCACCTCTCATCTGTTCGCTGTGATGAGAGTTTTCACATGCACATTAGATGCGTCAAGCAGCACAGGGGCCTCACCACTCATGAGCAGGGACGCTCATCGAGCGGCAACAGCATACTCATTAGTGTCATTAGCCATATCGATGAATCGGAGATCTGCCTTTCAACGGCGCTAAGCACCGAGCGGCGGCTTTCCGTGACACTTCCGCCGCTCGATAGACGCGGACTGGCAGACCGCAATGGCCGACCTACTGTCACCATCGACTTTGGCGCCGGTACCCCGCCCTCAGCTTCCGATCAAAACTGAAAACGTGCTCTCCGGGCTCCTCATCACAGCACCCGACCAGCCGATTGAACTGGCCGAGCCCACCCTCCCGTAGCGACACGTTGCCGCCACACAGCGGGCAATCCGCGACATACCGCACCAGGCGCAGGTTGTAACCACGCGACCGCCCTGGAAGCACCGTTGCCTCGGGATCCCAGACGAGCTCGATCTGACACTCCTTCTCCGAGAACGGATAAAAGAGCGGCGAGGCCATGATGATGAATCGATCGTAGAGCCGGATCAAAGGCCGCAGCAGAAACCAGAAGAAAATTGCCGCAACGACCATCAGCTCCCACTCGAGCGCACCGTCGGCGACACGCATCAGCGCAATCAACACGGGCAGCCCCGTTACCAACACCATGAGTCCGAGGCCGATCGCCGGGACATAACGACGAATGCCATCGATGCGCATACTCGCTTCTCCCTGCCGGCGGAATAGCAGCGGCCACAGAAACAGGCGCCCGAGGAGCGAGAACCGCAGACTCGACCGGTCCTCACGGTAACGAAGCACAAAAGGCTGCTTCTCATAGTCCGCTGGCAAGGTGGGGAGCGCGGTACTCACACCGAAAGGACGCCACTCGAGACGATAGGTCGACGACCGCCCACCCTCCGACTTGTCCTTGGTCGGCCACAGAAGCCCGGTGAAGCCCGCCTTCCGCGCTGCGTCGGTGAAGCGTCCCTGCAACTCGGCGAACGACTGCTCCAACGCAGACCAGTGTGGGTTCACCCGCTTGCGTGCCTTTTCGCTGGTCAGGTCTTCGAATGGCTTACCGCGTCCATCGAGCGCCCAGCGCCAAAGATCCTGGGTACTGAGGAAACTCGGCTCGATGCCGTCCTTGCCATCGCCCTGGTACTGGGTCAGCAGTGCACGCAGCAAGTCCCAGAACGCGTCGCGGTAATCCGAGCTGCGGTCAGGATCCAGGAAGCGCAGAAGCCACTGCGCAAACTCGACGCGTTTCGGCAACGGGCAGGCGCCCTCGCTCTGAGGGGTATCAGAAAGATCGCTCATCGGGCTCCCGGCAGACATGACGAGATTCTAACAGCGAACCGTCCGCCAACCGGTTCCAGACCGTCCGGATCCAGCAACCACGCGGGTTTGCGTACCTAACCTGACCTCTCCGTTCAACCCAGGAGAAGGTCATGCTGGAAACCCTCGTTCTACACATCGCCGGCGAGCGCGTCGAACTCCGCTCGCTCCGCTCTGGCGATCTCGCTGTTTACCACCGGCCCGCCGAACACGTGCGTGCGCTCGTCGAACCAATCTGCCGCAATCGTGGCCACTGGAACAGCGAGTACAACAACTGGATCGTCTTCCGTCAGTTCCGCGCGGCCGTCGTGAGCGAGCTCGAAGCGGAGGCCGACCATGTCTGAACGGATGCTTCACGGTTTGGACTTCGGGCTCGACCACACAGGGCGGATGCGGGGGATCGACGAGGTGGAGCAGGGACTCGCCTGCGATTGCGAATGCCCGGAGTGCGGAAGTCCGCTTGTCGCCAGAAAGGGGGCTGTGCGCGTTCATCACTTTGCGCACCGGGGGGCGAGCTGCGCCACCGGCGCCGAATCCGCGCTCCATCGGATGGCCAAACAGATCGTGGCGGACGAGCGCCGCCTCGTCGAACCCGGACGGGACACGCCGACAGTCTTCCGGGACGCCGCGCTACCGGATGAAATGCACTGGCCCGGCCGGCGCCCCGACGTGGTGCTTTGGTCCGAGTCGATGACCCTGCATGTCGAGGTGACCGTAACGCATCGATGCGGCCCCGAAAAGCTCGACGAGATCGTTCGCAAAGGGATCCCGACCATCGAGCTTGACCTTTCGACGGCCTATCAGCGCAAGCGCCTGGGTTGGACGATCGAGCAACTTACCGATCGTCTCATCCACGATCCCGGCATTCGGCACTGGCTCCATCTGCCAGAGCGGGCAGCGGAGAAGGAGTGGCCAACCGCCATCCCTGAGACACAAACCCAGACCAAGCCCGCTTCACCCGTCACCAGCACACGGATACCGCGCATCTACGCGCCGTTCGAAGGCACCTTGCTCGTATTCGATCCTTGGTATGGGCTGGTGCCTCGCGATCCCGTCGCGCGAGCTCAGCTCATCCAGGAACTGGATGCGCGGCGGTCCACCGAGAAATAAAGGCAGGGCAGCGAGCTACGACGGGTCGAGAACATGCGGCACCATCGGCGGCCGCGACACATCAGAGAACACGCCAAGCGTGCGGTTCCCCGCCCTGCAACCCCCTCCGGCCGCCAGAAAGCTTGGCCGTATCATCGTTTCTGCGAAAAAATCAGTATCCTTTCACCGTATTCGAGAATCAGTTGGTGGAGGGATCTCATTGAAGGGTGAAATTTCCGGCGCCGCTGTCGGTGGAACCATTTCACCGTATTTGAGAACCTACAGCAGCGACCATAAACTGGCAAATGGCTAGGCAATTATTGGCAGACGGCCAGCCA
>ERZ761602.7432-NODE-7432-length-11616-cov-4.286134_pt1 | contig 11616 bp, 9 predicted proteins | sample MGYA00512165_ERZ761602 | MGnify/ENA primary metagenome ERZ761602 (study PRJEB28899, sample SAMN02445085) | bioreactor sludge metagenome | biome: EBPR sludge; isolation source: Thorneside wastewater treatment plant | place: Australia: Brisbane, Thorneside... | reverse complement strand
GTGCACTGCATAGTATCGCACTCTCGGAACAAGGAGCATTGCATGTTATTTATCTACCGGTCAGTCATGGTTGCCTTGGCGGTATTTTGCGTCGGGACGTTCACTGCCCTCGGGGCTGCCGACCTTCCGTTGGAGAACATTCAGTTGCCGCCAGGGTTCTCGATCGATGTCTATGCCACGAAGGTCGCCAATGCCCGGCAAATGGCGCTTGGGACGAACGGCACCCTGTTCGTCGGTTCGCGCGACAAGGGCTTGGGGCGCGTTCATGCAGTCATCGACAAGGATAAGGACGGCAAAGCGGACGAGGTCGCGGTGATCGCCCGAAACCTGGTCCAGCCGAGCGGTCTTGCGTTTCGCGATGGCGCCCTGTACGTCGCCGAGATTCATCGCATCATCAAGTTCGAAAACATTGAGTCGAACTACGCAAACAACCCTGAGCCGGTTGTCGTAAACGACACCTACCCGGACAAAGAGTGGCACGGCTGGAAGTTTATCGCGTTCGGGCCGGACGGAAAGCTGTATGTCCCCGTAGGCGCGCCGTGCAATGTATGTGAGTCGGAAGATGAAATCTTCGGAACCATTACGCGGCTGAACGCGGACGGGACAGGCCGCGAGATCTTCGCCAAAGGCGTGCGCAACAGCGTGGGCTTCGATTGGCATCCGGTCACGAAGGAGCTGTGGTTCACCGACAACGGGCGCGACATGATGGGCGACGATTTGCCGCCAGATGAGTTGAACCGGGTTCCAAAAGCAGGCATGCATTTCGGTTTCCCTTACTACTTCGGCAAGGAGATCCCGGATCCGAAGTTTGGCAAGGGTCGTAAAGCGGAAGAATTCACGCCGGCTGCGCAAGAGCTTGGCCCGCACGTTGCCGCAATCGGCATGCGATTCTATACCGGCACGGCGTTTCCAGAGAAGTACCGCAACCAGATTTTCATTGCCGAACATGGGAGCTGGAATCGCACCCCCGCGGCTGGTCCAATCGGCTATCGCGTCATGTGCGTGACCCTCGACGCCGATAGTAACGTCGTGTCTTACGAGCCGTTCGCGGAGGGTTGGCTTAAGGAAGGCAAAGCGTGGGGACGTCCAGCAGACGTATTGGTAATGCCGGATGGCGCATTGCTCGTGAGCGACGATGAAGCCAATTGCATCTACCGTATCAGCTACAAGGGCTAGTCAAGAATTGGAAACGGCGCATGGGGCTTTCTGTCCCATGCGCCGTTTTTCTTTTCTCAGATATGAATCTCGCGACCGGCGACTGCAAACGCCGCCTCCTTGACCGCTTCGGCCAGTGTCGGATGAGCGTGCGAGCAGCGTGCGATATCCTCGCTGGATGCGCCAAACTCCATGGCAACGGCTGCTTCCGCAATGAGGTCGCCCGCGCGAGGCCCGATGATATGAACGCCGAGCACACGATCGTTTTGCGCGTCGGCGAGTATCTTCACGCGCCCCTCGGTTTGCGAGATGGCCTTGGCACGGCCGTTTGCGATGAAAGGGAACACACCTTTCCGATAGGCGATACCGGCATCTTTGAGTTGTTCTTCAGTCTTGCCAACGGTCGCGATTTCCGGATGTGTGTACACCACGCCGGGAATGCAGTCATAGTTTACATGCCCGTATCCGGTAACAATATGCTCTACGCAGGCAATGCCCTCTTCTTCCGCCTTGTGCGCGAGCATGGGGCCTCGCACGGCATCGCCAATAGCGTAAATGCCGGGTGCTGATGTTGCGAAATGATCGTCAATCGCAATTGTTCCGCGGGCGTCCGTCTGGATGTTCACCGTATCCAACCCGATATCCTGCGTGTTTGGCAGTCGGCCTACGGCAAGCAACACGCGGTCGCATGTAATTGGTGCCGCGCCCTCGATCACGACCACGCACTCGCCTTTCTCGACCGTGGCGCCAATTACCTTTGTACCCAGCCGGAATTCGATTCCCTGCTTCTTGAATACCTTTTCGGCTTCGCGCGCGAGTTCAAGGTCCATACCCGGAAGAATGCGATCCAGGTATTCCAACACGGTGACTTTCGCGCCGAGTCGTTGCCACACCGACCCCAGTTCGAGACCGATATAGCCCGCACCGATGACGACAAGGTGTTTCGGCACTTCCGGGTACGAAAGGGCTTCCGTGCTGCCGCCGATGCGGTCGCCATCGACCGCGACGCCCTTCAGAGGCGCTGACTTGCTGCCCGTCGCAATGATGATATACTTGGCGGTCAACTCGACCGGCTCTTTGCCATCGACTACGACTTTGCCTGTGCCAGCAATGCGCCCGCGGCCTTCATAGCGCGTTATGGCGTTCTTCTTGAACAGGCCTTCAATGCCTTTTGTAAGCGTGCGCACCACACCGTCTTTTCGCTTGAGCATGGTGGCAAGATCCAGTTCAACGCCGCTGACATTGACGCCGTGCGCCTTCAGATCGTTCTTCGCTGCGTTGTAGTGCTCGCTGGATTCGAGCATCGCCTTGCTTGGGATACAGCCAACGCGCAGACAGGTACCGCCGAGCGGTTTTTCTTGCTCGATGCAGGCAACATTGAGCCCTAGCTGCGCCGCGCGTATCGCCGCGACGTACCCGCCGGGGCCTGCGCCGATCACCACGAGGTCATGGGTTTCCTGTTTCATGCGCTGCCTCCTCCTGCTTCGGACGGGTAAAGAGCCGCGCGCCGAAGAGCAAAAACACGCCAGCCATCACGGCGACATCGGCGACGTTGAACACACCGGTTCGGATGGGGCCCCAAATATCGATCACCATGAAGTCCACTACGATTCCATTTCGAGAAATGCGGTCGATCATATTGCCCACGCCACCGCTCAATAGCAGGGCAATGGCAACAATGTCGGATTTGCTCAGACCGGATTGGGAGAAAACATACCAGGCGAGCAGCAGGAGCACCGCGCTCGTAAATACGGTGAAGATCCAGAATCGCGCGCCATCAGGCAAGGTTGCGCCGAGACTCAGAAACGCGCCGCGATTCTCTGCGTATTGCAGCGTGACGTAATCACCGATGACTTCTACGCGATCCAGTGGCTTCAGTTTGGTAATCGCAATTCGCTTGGTCGCCTGATCGCAACCGACGGACACCAGCAGAATCGATACCACAATCGCAATGCGCGCGCGCGCGGAAATGGCTTGCATTTTTGCTCCTACAGGTCCAGCAGCATGCGCGCAGGTTTCTCGATGTATTCCTTGACGCTCTTGAGGAAGGTCACGGCTTCACGGCCATCGACAACACGGTGGTCGTACGTCAACGCAATATACATCATCGGACGAATGACGACCTGGCCATCACGCGCGACCGGACGATCCTGAATCGCGTGCAGACCGAGAATACCGCTTTGCGGCGGATTCACGATCGGTGTGGACATCATCGAGCCGTAAACGCCACCGTTGCTGATTGTAAAGGTGCCGCCTTCCAGTTCCTGCAACGCGATCTTGTTTTCCTTCGCGCGCGCTCCGAAGTCCGCGATGGTTTTCTCCACGTCGGCGAATGACATCAACTCGGCATTGCGAATGACCGGCACGACCAGCCCTTTACCGCTGCCGACGGCGATTCCAATGTCGTAATAGTGGTGATACACGATATCGGTGTGGCGGATCTCCGCGTTGATCTTCGGGTTCTGCTTGAGCGCCTCCACGACGGCCTTGACAAAGAACGACATGAATCCGAGTTTAACGCCGTGTTTCTCCTGAAACGCCGCGCGATGTTCTTCGCGCAGCGCCATTACCGCAGACATATCGACTTCATTAAAGGTCGTAAGCAGCGCGCCGGTCTGTTGCGCTTCGACGAGTCGCTCGGCGATGCGTCGGCGCATGGGTGTCATCGGCACGCGCTCTTCGTCGCGGGGGCCTCGCACAGGCGCGATGGCCACCGGTGGAGCGGCAACAGGTGCCGGCTGCGGAGCCGCCTGTTTCACGGCACGCTCGGCGTCTTCTTTCAGCACACGCCCACCGGGACCGGTTGCGGTCACGTCGTTGGTAGAAAGTTTCTGCTCCGCCATTACCCTGCGGGCGGCTGGCATGACGCGCGCGGCGCCGTCCGCGGGTTTCGTCGCCGCAGGCGCTACCTTTGCCGTGGGAGCCGGCGCTTCGCGTTTTTCCGGCGACGCCTTGGGCGCAACGGCGGCTTCTTCCATGTATCCGATAACCTCGCCGACGGCGGCTCGTTCGCCCTCTCGCTTCAACACTTTTGTTATCGTGCCTGCGACTGGTGCGGGCAAATCCATCGTGGCCTTGTCGGATTCCAGTTCCACCACAGAATCGTCCCGATTAATGGATTCACCGGGTTGTTTGCGCCACGCGCCGATCTGCACTTCTGCGATCGACTCGCCCATCGGGGGCACGATTAATTCCACTGGCATCGATTCAGCTCCAATGCGATATCGTATTGCTTTACGTTGATCCGGAACTCCGATACGGGAGCGTTCCGGCTACTTGGAAAACCCGAAAATCGGGCCAAATGCTTGATCGATAATTTCGCGCTGCTCTTTCTTGTGCCACGCGGGAGACCCCGTCGCGGGACTCGCGGAGGCAACGCGGTACACGCCGAAGAATGGCAGACGCGCCTCCAGAATGTATCCGAACTTGCCGCGCATTCGGCGCCACGCGCCCATGTTCTCCGGTTCTTCCTGCACCCAGACAACCGGCGTGTTATCTGCATAGTGCTTGAGCACTTCATGAAGATCTTCCGGCTGCAGCGGATATAACTGCTCGACGCGAACGATGGCAACATCGTCGCGCCCAAGTTTCTCGCGTTCCTCCAGCAACTCGTAATAGATCTTTCCCGTACACAGGAGAACGCGTTCGACCTTACCGACAATTCCCTTCTCGTCGGGAAGGATCCGGCGAAACCGGCCAGCGGCGAGATCATCAAGCGACGACACACACTTTGGGTGACGCAGGAGGCTCTTCGGCGTGAGCACGATGAGCGGCTTGCGCCAGGGGCGCACAATCTGCCGGCGAAGCACATGGTAAATCTGCGCAGGCGTCGTGGGATAGACCACCTGCATGTTGTCTTCCGCGGTCAATGAAAACATGCGCTCGATGCGCGCGCTCGAATGCTCCGGCCCCATCCCTTCATACCCGTGCGGAAGCAGCATGACGAGACCGGACAGGCTGCGCCACTTGTCTTCGGCACTGGAAATAAACTGATCGACGATGACCTGGGCGACATTGAAAAAGTCGCCGAACTGCGCTTCCCAAATGGTAAGGCCGTCCGGACACGCAATGCTGTAGCCATATTCAAAACCCACCACGCCGGCCTCGCACAAGGGGCTGTTGTAAATCTCGAACGCCGCCTGCTTCGGCGATATATGGCGCAAGGGTACGTAAAGATCTCCGTCTTCAATGTCGTGCAACACGGCATGTCGATGACTGAATGTTCCGCGCTCACTGTCTTGTCCCGAAATGCGTATGCGGGTCCCATCGTTCAACAAGCTGGCATACGCAAGGGTTTCGGCTGCGGACCAATCAAGCGGGGCTTCGCCCCGCGCCATGGCAGCGCGCTGTTCGAGAATGCGCACTATCTTCGGATGCGGATGGAACTTCTCGGGCACGCGTGACTGCGTATCGAGCAATTTGCTCAACAGCTCCTTGTCAACGCCAGTGTCCGCATCGGGCACATCGCGGTCGGGCCCACCCTGATAGTTTGACCAAATTCCCCGAAGCGCGCTGCTGGGCCGCAACTGTTCGTTGCTGCGAGCAACAGACAATTCCGCTTCCAGAATCTCGCGGCGACGGACCGCAATCTCTTCCGCCTCGTCGCGCGTGATAGAACCGAACTTCAACATATGTTCAAGATAGGCCTCGCGAACGGGCTGCCGCTTTTCAATATGACGGTACAGCACGGGCTGCGTGAAGGCCGGCTCGTCGCCTTCGTTGTGGCCACGACGACGATAGCAATACATGTCCACCACGACATCGCGCCGGAACGTACGGCGGTAGTCCATCGCAACTTCAATGGTCTGCGCAACGGCTTCAGGATCTTCCCCATTGACGTGAAATATCGGGCTCTGCAGCATCTTCGCAACATCCGTGGCGTAGACGCTGGACCGGCCTTCCGAAGGATTCGTTGTAAAACCGATCTGATTATTCAGAATGATGTGGAGCGTGCCGCCGGTAGTGTAGCCCTCGAGCTCCGAAAGATTGAGCGTTTCCTGGATGATCCCTTCGCCTGCAAACGCCGCGTCGCCGTGAATCAGCAGGGCCATGCTCTTGCGTCGTTCAATGTCGTTAATCCGATCCTGCTGGGCCCGCGTGCGGCCAAGCACGACCGGATTAACGAATTCCAGGTGGCTGGGATTAAACGCCAGCGCAAGATGAATCTTGTGCCCCGAGTGAGTCACCCACTCGGTGTGATGGCCCAGATGGTACTTGACGTCGCCAATAAGGCTTGAATCTTTGTCTTCGAACTCCCGAAAAATCTGGCGCGGGCTTTTGCCCATGATGTTCGCAAGTACGTTGAGGCGACCGCGGTGCGCCATGCCCATGACAATCTCGTCGACTTTCTGTTCGCCGGCTTTCTCAATCGCCAATTCGAGCAAAGGAATTAAGCTCTCGCCGCCCTCCAGCGAGAAACGCTTCGCACCGATGAATTTCTTTTGAATGAATTCTTCAAACATGACCGCGTCGGTCAGCCGCGTAAGGATGCGAAGCTGCTGTTCGCGGCTCAGTTGCATGCGGTTCGCGGTACCTTCAATGCGCTGGCAAAGCCAATCGCGAATCGAAAGATCGTCAATGTGCATGAACTGCACGCCGATTGACCGGCAATAGGTGCTGCGAAGTCGCTGAATGATGGTGCGCAACGGCAAATGTTCGCCCGTCGGCGACAAGGTGCCTGCGTTGAAGGTTAAGTCCATGTCCTCCGCGACAAACCCATGGTACGCGGGATCCAGCTCCGGCTGGCGCGGACGCGGCATGTTCAGCGGGTCGATGCGCGCGATCTTGTGCCCCAGCACCCGGTAGTTCCGGATCAGCACATCGACGTGGTGCTGCATGGCGCCGGACTCGACCGGCGCGGTCCTCACCTGCGGGAGGGGTGCTTCGTGAAACGCAGCGGGCGTGACGCGCGCGCCGTTCTGCGACTGAAAATACGTGCGCCACTCCTGCTCCACGGAAGCGGGGTCGCGTAGGTAGTCGTCGTACAATCCCTCGACGAAGGCGAGGCTCAGACTGTTGGGCTCGGCTTCGCCGCCCAACGCACTTCGTGTCGATTCCATATAATCCTCGTTCGGACCATGCGAAACGCGCCCGGCGCGCACTTACCGCAGTATCATACATGATTGGAAACGCGCAATCACGGCAACCGCAAAACCAGCCAACATATGGAGCGGTAAAGCCGCAATCTTGCGCCGGACGGCGCTGAAGCGTTGGACCAGCTTTGACTGCTCAAGTTTTCAGCGTCCCGGCCAATCCGAATCTGTCTTCGTTCCATCCTTGAATCGTGTGTAGAATGGGCCCCATCGTGGAGAAACTATCCGTGTACCGTGTGGCAGTCGCGATTCTCTTTTGTATACATGCAGCATACCCCGCCCTGGGCCAGGGGACTGTGCGCGTCGCTGTTGCGTCGAATTTCGCCGGGGTTCAGGAAGCATTGTCAAAGAAGTTCTCGGAATCCACCGGTCACCATGTCAAAAATAGCTCCGGCTCGACAGGCAAGCTCTACGCGCAAATTACCAACGGTGGCCCCTACGACATCTTCCTCTCCGCTGACGCAGAACACGCCGAACTTCTGGAAAACAGTGACATTGGCGTGAAAGACACGCGGTTTACGTATGCGGTTGGCCGACTCGCCTTGTACGCACCCAGGATTTCTGGAATCGCAAAGGGCGCCGATGCCCTCTCCGTTTCGGCGATTAAGCATCTGGCTGTCGCAAATCCCAGATCCGCACCCTACGGCGCAGCCGCCGTTGCGACGATGGAACACCTTAAAATTTGGGACACGTACAAGGACAACATTGTTTACGGCGAAAACATTGCACAGACAATGCAGTTTGTCGAAAGTGGCGGCGCAGAGGCAGGTTTTGTTGCCTACTCGCAGGTAGTCGATCGCCCGAAGGATCAATTCTGGATCGTGCCGGAAGCGCTGCACCCCGCGCTGAAGCAGGACGCAATCCTGCTTGCTGCCGGCAAAGACAACGCGGCAGCGAAGGCGTATCTGCTTTTCCTCCAAAGCGAAGAAGCGCGGAAGATCATCGCTGCGTCCGGCTACTCGATTCCAAAAATATGATGGCGCAACATCGTGGATAGCTTTGACTGGTCGCCCATCTTTCTAACGCTCAAGCTCGCCACGGTGAGTGTTGTCGCGCTTGTAATTCTGGGCACGCCACTCGCCTGGTGGCTCGCGCGCACCACGAATCGGGCGCGTGTCGTGGTTGAAGCGTTCGTGGCCATGCCACTCGTGCTTCCTCCCTCAGTACTTGGCTTCTATCTGCTGTTCTTGCTTGGCCCAAACGGGCCGATTGGCGGGCTATGGGAATCGTGGGGCGGACCACGTCTCGTATTCTCATTCACGGGCCTCGTGATTGGCTCAGTCCTTTATTCGCTGCCATTCGTCGTGCAGCCCATCCAGAACGCGTTCATGGCAATAGGCGACAGGCCCCTGGAAGTGGCTGCAACGCTTCGCGCAAACGCATGGGACCGGTTCTGGTCCGTTGCGATGCCCATGGCGCGGCGTGGCTTCCTCACCGCCGCAACGCTGGGGTTCGCGCATACCGTGGGTGAATTCGGCGTGGTGTTGATGATTGGCGGCAACATTCCTGACAGCACACGCGTAGTTTCAATCGCAATTTACGATTCCGTCGAAGCACTTGACTATCCAAACGCCCACATTTTGTCGGCAGGCATGTTCGCATTCTCCTTCGTCGTGTTTCTTATTGTCTACAGTATGAACCGGCGCGCGGATACTGTTGCGAGATGAGCAAAATTCACGGCAGCTTCAAGCACACGTCGGGCGCGTTCACGCTCGACGCTGAGTTCACTATTCCCAATCGCGGTGTAACAGGCATCTTCGGTCCAAGTGGCGCCGGCAAAAGTACGCTCCTGCGGTGTATCGCCGGTCTGACGCGCGCGCGCATTGCGACGCTTACTGTTGGCGACGAAACATGGCAGGACGAATCGCGGCGCGTGTTTATGCCGGTGCATCAACGCAGCCTGGGCTACGTGTTTCAAGAGGCAAGCCTTTTTCCTCACCTCTCGGTGCGTGAGAACATCCTGTTCGGGTTCAAGCGCATCCCCGCGGCGCAGCGCGCGATCTCGATGGATCAAGCAATCGCATGGACTGGAATCGGCGCAATGCTGGATCGCATGCCGACAGGGCTTTCCGGCGGCGAACGGCAGCGCGTAGCAATCGCCCGCGCGTTGTTGGCGAGTCCCAAGTTGCTGTTGATGGATGAACCGCTCGCATCACTAGACGAACCGAGCCGCGCGGAGCTAATGCCGTACCTCGAAGGATTGCATCGGGATCTTTCAATCCCGCTTTTGTTGGTGAGCCATTCGCTGAGAGAGATTGCGCGCCTGGCGGATACATTGCTCGTGTTGCGTGGTGGACACGTCACGGAATGCGGCCCCTTGCAGTCGCTGTTGCCGCGCGTCTATACCGAGTCGGGGGCCGTGCATGAAGACGCATTTGCCGTGCTTGACGCGACGGTGGCCCGTCACGACGCACCCTACCATCTGACAGAGTTGCAGACGGTGTTCGGCCCCATGTGGGCCGGAGAAGTATCCGCGGTTTCGGGAGAAAACGTCCGCATCCAAATTGCCGCGCGCGACGTGAGCATCGGTAAGGCTGTCGAAGCGCAGAGCAGTATCGTGAATCAGTTCCAGGTGCGCATCGCATCGCATACGGCGCGCCCGCCCGGTAACGTCATTGTCGCGCTCGTCCCCGTGCAAGCGCCTGAAGCTGCACCATTGCTGTCGCTAATCACCCGGCGCTCGTGGGACCAGATGGCCCTTGAAATCGGCATGACGGTCTTCGCGCGCGTGAAAGGCGTCAGCATCGTTCGATGATAAACGCGCCATTCCGCTCGGCAACCGCAATTCCCACTCGATTGCGACCCTCGCCACCGATTACGATAGGCGCCATGGGCGCAGATCGGGGTTGAACAGTGCCGGGGTACAACACACAACGAATCGCCGGATGGGGCGGGTGGCCGCGCGCGGAATGCGCCGTGTTCCGCCCGGAGAAGCGGCGCGGCATCCTGGATGTCCTCTGCAATGGCGGCCAGACGACCTATATCGCGCGCGGACTCGGTCGCAGCTATGGCGATGTCGCCGTGAATCCCGGTGGCGGTGTCATTTCGACAACGCGATTGAATCGCATGCTGTCGTTCGACGATGCCTGCGGCGTGCTCGAGTGTGAAGCCGGTGTCAGTCTTGCCGAAATTCTCGATGTGTTTGTGCCGCGCGGCTGGTTTCTTCCCGTAACGCCCGGCACGAAGTTCGTCACCGTAGGCGGCGCAATCGCGCACGATGTTCACGGCAAGAACCATCATGTCGACGGTTCCTTCGGCCAGCATGTTCTTCAATTCACATTGCTCACGCCCACGGGCATGCTGCTCACGTGCAGTCCAACGGAAAACTCGGAAGTCTTTTGGGCCACCGTCGGCGGAGCGGGGCTGACCGGTTTCATACTCACTGCAAAAATCCGGCTGATCCACGTTACGAGTGCCTATATTCGCGTAGACTACCGCCGCTGCGAAAACTTCGACGCTGTGCTCGCGGCAATTCGCGAAACGGACGCGCGATACAAGTATTCCGTAGCGTGGGTCGATTGCCTCGCAAAGGGCAAGTCGCTAGGCAGATCCGTATTGATGTCCGGTGACCATATCGAGGCAAACGCGCTGCCATCGTCTTATGGTGATGCGCTGTCTATTCCGGGCAAATTCCAGCCTGGCGTTCCTTTCGATTTTCCAGGGTTCGTCTTGAATCCACTGAGTATCGGACTTTTCAACAAAGTGTTCTACGCGAAACACCGGACAAAAGAAGGCCAGGTAGTCGATTACAACACATACTTCTATCCGCTCGACGCGATCCACCACTGGAATCGCATTTATGGCAAAAAGGGCTTCACGCAGTACCAGGCAACGTTTCCGACGAACGCCACAGAGGGATTGCGGTCCCTGCTGGAGAAACTGAGTGTGTCCGGCAGGGCATCATTTCTTGCAGTGCTAAAGCGGATGGGCCAACCGAGCCAGGGCATGTTGTCGCATCCGATCGACGGCTGGACCTTGACCCTCGACCTGCCTATCGGGCGCGGAATCGAAGGATTTCTCCATGAATGCGACGCTATCGTGGTGAAGAACGGCGGCCGATTGTATATGGCAAAAGATGCGTGCACGCGCGCGGACGCATTCGCGGCGATGTATCCACGACTAAAAGAGTTTCAGGCCGTGAAGAATCGCCTCGACCCGGACGGCAAACTTTCATCGCGCCTTGCACGGCGCTGCGGCATCGTGGAAGGAGCTCCTGAACCGTGAGCGCAACGTCCAGCGTCGTACTAACTACCGCCGCCGCGGTAACCAGCGGGCCCGGCGCTGTCGTCGTGCTGGGAGTGACTTCCGCTATCGCGCGCGCGCTGGCCGCGGAATTCGCCCGGGAAGGTCACGACCTGATTGTGTGCGG
>ERZ761602.7431-NODE-7431-length-11624-cov-5.232345_pt1 | contig 11624 bp, 12 predicted proteins | sample MGYA00512165_ERZ761602 | MGnify/ENA primary metagenome ERZ761602 (study PRJEB28899, sample SAMN02445085) | bioreactor sludge metagenome | biome: EBPR sludge; isolation source: Thorneside wastewater treatment plant | place: Australia: Brisbane, Thorneside... | reverse complement strand
GAGTGGCGACGTATCTGGTGAAAACTGATGGACTCATTGGCCCAATACTTGACACTCGCGCGTGCTACTCCTTGATCACGAAGGCTAGAGGATAATGGCGGAAACCTTGAACGTTTCCTGCATAGTCACGCGTGAATACTTTCCAGAAATAGGTGCCGGGTGGAAGGCTAGGCGGGCGCCAGCATGTCGCGTTCGACGACGAGTATTGCCATTCACTGAGCACCGACGTAGGCCCGGCCACTGCAACCCGCCATTCGTCAAAGTTGGCAACACCCGATTGCCAACACAGATTGGGCGCCCGCCGGAACACACTGTAGCTGAGTGGCGCAACCAATTGCGGTTCCCCAAAGCGAGTCAGGCCCAGAGGCCAATCGTTGAGTGTTTCAGTGACAGTGAACACCAGCGTCAGCACATGTTCGGCTAGGGCCTCACCGGTCGCCGGCGTCCACGTATCTTGACCGAGCGTATAGCCTGCCCGAACCGGAACGCTGAACAACGCGCCTTCCGATGTGCGTCCATGACTCGAACTCCACAGGATTTCCAGGCCCAGTACCACGCCCATTCGTTTCGTCGCACTCACTTCTTCTGTCAAGAGTACGGGAACGCGAAAGTAGGATCCCGGTGCGACCACCAACGGCAAATGCACATATTGATCCCGGCGAGAGATTCGATAAGTGGGAAGTGGCAGATGTTCCAGCACCGAGCGCGGTGGATCAATCCAGGTCAATTGCTCAATCGCCAGGTTGCTTGAAATCGCCTGAGCCGTATGGTAATCAACGTGATCGAGACCCTCGATTGCGGAGCAGGCGCGCTGAACGAGGTTGGGCTGGACAAAGAAATGAACGTGCGCTGAGTCGCTCCCGCTTTTTCCCGTATAGCCGATGATGTCGCCCTGCGAGACCCATTGATCCTGGGAGACCACCAGTCGACCAATCTGCATTAAATTGCTGACGGAGCCATCATCATGCAAGATAACCGCGCTCAGCCCTCGGCCCGGGCGGTGCCCGGCGAAAAACACGCGCCCGGCTTGTGGTGCCAGGAGAGGGACGTTCTCCGTAGTCAAATCGGCTGGGCCAATGTCAATAGCGCAGCGTTCCTCGTAGTCATCGCAGGCGTGGCTTGGTTCCATTAATGATGAACAGGGGCCGCGATAAATCTGCCACTCGCCGGCCGGCAGTGGCAAATGCCAGCCAGTAAGTTGAGTGGTCGCAGGCATGGCCTCGGAAAACGACTGAGCGTCGACGCCAAACCACAACAGGAGCACGACGCAGACTGGCACGGCGATGCGCCAGGCAGACCTATGCCGTACGATTGGCCTTTCGTTGCCCAGGCTCAACATAGATTTTCTCTGCAAGTCATAAGGATCGGCTGCTTTAGAATCTGTCAGGATCGGTTGCCTCGCTCCAAATCAGCAGGCGCGCATGCAGTTTGGGCCACCCAACGGCGCGCTTCAGCCGCCGCGAGCGCCATGATACCTTGAAATCGAGTGCCGGGTGGCGCGCGAAGCGGTCGGTTGCAAGCGCTGGTTGGGCGGCGCACAGTCTCATGTCATCCATCACCCTTTTGTGCGCGCCCGAGGTGTCATCCGGCGCATTTGCCAGAGTGACATCAATGCGACTACAAGAGTTCCGGCGAATGTCCAGATGGGGGTTGCCAGTAGCAAGATCAGGTCAATCGAGAGTAAGCGCGGCAAGAGCCAATAGGCTACGCTAAATAGTGCGATAAATAGTGCGATGCCAAGCAGGCTCACGATCAGTCCACCCCAGATGGAGATTAGCATCTGTTGTGTTGAGAACGTTTGGACACGCTGATCGGTCAGATAAACAGTCGACCAGAGAGCCAGGCCAAAGCCGGCCAGAATCATAAAGCCCCAGACCCACCAAAAGCGGTTTTGAGTCACCAAGGCCGCCACGAGGCCAATCAGGAAGCCCGTTGCAACCCAACCAGCGCCAAGCCTGGCATTCAGCTTGTAGAGGGTGATAAGGGAGTCGATTGATTGCATGGGTTTACTATTGGTCTAGCACGATTTGCGACCTGAAGCCGCCCAACATTTGATTAGACTGACGAGCCCCCCGGTGCCTATAGCAGTGGAGCCAGGTCTTCGCCCCTATATGCAAACCGCCCGTTGTCTTCAGCCTCTACGATTATAGCCGGGTGTCTAGCCGTAGATGCGCTCGTGCCCGATGATGCGGTTTTCCAGCCCCAGCTTCACGGCCAGATCGTATCGCAACTCCCAGTAACGGCCTGGCCGGTTCCACTGCCCGCCAGCATATTTTACTCTACCCGCAACGTCGGTTTCGCCCCAGGCGATTTGCAGGTGCACGATCGTGTCGGGCTTGAAGCGTGGCGTCCAATCGGCTTCGTCGACAATGAGCTCCACAGTCTTGTAGCGGCGCCGCTTCTCCTCGTCATAGCGATAGCGGACGCAGACGAGCCGGCTGCCATATTGCTGGACCAGCTTCTTGGTTCCGCGCTGGCCGGGACTGAGCGTGAGACGAGTGCGCATGCTGGGGAGTATAGTGAGCGGCCGGGGCGATCGCGCGCCGGCCTTGGTTGGAGAATCATCCGGCTATAACTCAAATCGGACTGGAAAGCGCGCTTTCTCTGTCCGGGCGTGTTGGCTCGGTCATCTGCGCAGTAGCAACACCACGGCGTGCGTCCGATTGCGCGCGTCCAGTTTGGCCAGCACCTGGCCCACGTGCTTCTTGACCGTGTTCAGCGACAGGCGCAGCCGCGCCGCGATGCCGGCGTCCTCCCGGCCTTTCTGCCTGCGCGATGCCGGCCGGCGGCTCGTCTCCTCCGCGCCCTGGCCGCTGCTGGCCGCGAACTGCCGGTCCCCAGCGCTGGCGGCTGCAGGCAACCACGCTAAAATAGGGGTGGAGATCGGCACTGATGACGACCACGGCTGAAAACCACCGGCTGGCAGCCATCCTGAAGACCCTGCGGCAGGAACTCAAGCGCGTCCTGGGTGAGGAGCTCATTCAGGTCGTCCTGTTCGGCTCGCAGGCGCGCGGCGAGGCGCGCCCAGACTCGGACATTGACGTGCTGATCGTGGTCCGGGAGCCGCTCGATCACGCGGACTTGATGCGGCGCACGTCTGAGCCGGTCGCGCGGGTGTCGCTGGACAATGACGTCGTCATTGCGCGGGTCTTCGTGGGGCAGAGGCGCTACCAGTCAGGAATGAGCGCCTTTCTGCGGAATGTCCGCCGCGAAGGAGTGCCCGTCACATGAGCGCCGACGAGAGTCAGGCCCTGCTGGGCAAAGCCCGCGAAAACCTGCAGGCGGCGGCCCTGTTGCGCCGGGAGGGCTTCCTGGCCATTGCCGCCTCGCGCGCCTACTACGCCATGTTCTATACCGCCGAAGCCCTGCTTCTGGCGCGGGGCCTCACCTTCTCAAGTCATGCGGCCGTCATCGCCGCCTTTGGCCGCGAGTTCGCCAAGACCGGGTTGTTGGAGCCGCGCTTCCATCGTCACCTGATCGATCTGCAGAACCTGCGCCAATCCGGCGATTACGATACCGACGCGGCCGTCACCGCCGAGGAGGTGGACGCCGCCCTGCAGTGGGCGCAGGACTTCCTGGTCTCCGCCGCAGCCTACATCGCCCAGGCCTGACCTCAGCTGCCGTCAGCAGCCCAAGGTCCACCGCGCCGGCCGCTGATCAAGGCGGCCCCGCTCCCCCGCTCTGGCGCTGATCCACCCCGACCGTTGGGCACGCCCGTCATCCCCGCTCCGCCCTGGCGCCCGCCGATCCACTAATCGCGGCGCAGCAGCAGCACCACGGCATGCGTCCGATTGCGCGCGTCCAGTTTGGCCAGCACCTGGCCCACGTGCTTCTTGACCGTGTTCAGGGACAGGCACAGCTGGGCCGCGATGTCGGCGTTGTCCCAGCCCTCCATCATGAGCGCGGCTACCCGCAACTCGGCCTCGGTCAGGGGCTCGGGGCTCAGCGCCGGCGAGGAGTCTGGCCATTCGGCCACGGGCTGGTAGTTCATCGCGGCTCCCCCTCCGCCGGCGTCCAGACCGGCAGCGCCTGGCGGTAGGCCTGGATATCGGCATACTTGAAGAGCGCGTGCCCGCCGCGGCTGCGGTCACAGGGCTTGAGCACGCCGCGCCGCACCAGCCGGCGCACGCTGGATGGGTCCATGCTTAGCAGCCGGGCGACCTGGTTGGTCTTCAAGAGCAGTTGTTGCAGCGGGTCAGGGGGCATCCCTCATCTCCTCACACTCGCGCCCGGCGCCAGCGGCGCTCGATCTCGTCGTCGGACGGCTCGCGCGCCAGCACCATCAGCGGCCGGGCCAGCAGCGGCTCCAGGTCGGTCACGTCGGCGCTGTAGCCCAGCTTCACGATGGCCAGCTCGCGCGGCAGCCGGCTCAGGTAGCGCTTGTATTCCTCGTCCGTGAAGCCGCGCTCCGAGCGCGCCAGATGGCTGACGGCCAGGTCGCGGTCGGCCGGGCTCTTCATCTGGCCGAAGAAGGCGTTGTTGCAGGAGGCCAGGATGCCGGCCGGGAGCTCGGCCAGGGTCTGCACGATGGGGTGCAGGAAGACCTTGTACTTGCGGCCGTCGCGCCACATGGCCTGCCACAGGCTCACGGCGCCGGCCGCAGACGATGTGGCCGCGCTGTCGCCGTCGCCCACCCCGGTCAGCAGCTTGTTGGCCTCCTCCCAGAAGATGTCCAGCGGCCGGTTCCGCTCCGGGGAGCCGATCGACTCTCGGCGCCGCTTCTGGGCGTCGGTGTACAGGTGCCAGGCGGCCAGGGACAGGATCACGACCTTGCTGTACTCGTCCAGCTCGGCCCCGCCCTCCAGCACGCACAGCCCCCAGCGGTCGTCCAGCTCCGGCTCCGGGCCGAGCAGCCCCAGGTCCTCGATGGCGAGGGAGCCCTCACCGCGCCCATACATCCGCGCCAGCTCCCCGCGCGTGAACGGTTCCAGGCGCAGGACCGCGCCCTCCAGCGCCGCCCGGGACGGGTCGCGGTCGCCCAGCCGGCTGAAGGCCGAGTTGGCCCGGTCATAGACCTGGTTGATGTCCACCCGCTTGGAGCGGTGGATCAGCACCGCCTGGCGCTCGGCCCGCGTCAGGTCGGAGACGGCCTCGTTGAGCGTGCGCGCCGGCCCGGCCGGCAGACCCCAGGCCAGGCGGGCCTGCTCCACGACCTCGGGCTCGCCGGGCTGCAGGCGCTGCCAGCGCCGGTCATACTTGTCGTACGTGTCGCCGCCGCCCTCGGCCAGGCTCTCCAGCAGGACGCCGGCGGCGATGTAGGCCTCGCGCATCATGCGGCGCAGGAACGCGATCTGGCGCGGCCCCATCCGGCCAGCCGCGCACAGCAGCTCGGCCGTGGCCAGATACTGCTGCTCAGGCGTCAGCCGCCGGCCCAGCTGCATGATGTTCCAGCGCAGCGGCCGGGGCGCGCCCGGATACAGCTGATACACCTCCACCCGCTCAGCCGGCAGGCCGCAGTCCAGCAGCCGCCGCCAGCCGGCGCCGAAGTCCAGGACCACGGCCCGGTGGTGCCACTGGCTCACGACCTCGACCGCCGTGCGCTCGGCGGCCACGGTCTTGCCGGCGCCGGTGTCGCCGGCGTAGACGGTGTGGAAGTGGCGCTCCTCGCTCAGGGCCAGCGGCGCGCTGGTCTGCTCGCCGCGCTCGGTCGAGAAGAGATGGCCCAGGACCGCCTCGCCGCGCAGATCCGGCCGGAAGGCGAAGGGCGGGGTGCGCTCCTGGACCGTGAGCGCGGTGCCCTCTTCGAACAGCCCGGGCGCCGAGTAGGCGGCCTGCTGGACCGGCGTGATCAGGGTCGAGTAGGCGTAGCCGTTCAGCCAGCCCAGGGTCTCGGCCAGGGAGGAGGGCGTAAAGGCGGCGGCGTGCAGGCGCAGGTGACCGGCCTCGGCCGGCCCCGCCGGCCGTCGGACCTGCAGGTGGGTGACCACGCCCTGCGAGCCCCCGAAGGCCTGGACCGCGGCCGCCTCGGCCGTGCGCCGGCCGGCCTCCGAGCGCGTCAGCAGGTACAGGTCGCTGTACAGCCCGCCCTCTTCCACGGCCTCCTTCAACAGGTTGAGCTGTTCTTCCAGCAGCTCCGTAATCACGACGGCGTTCTCGTCCTTCCACTGGAAGGACTTGCCGACCGAGATCCCGGGCGAGACGCCGGCCCCCAGGCCCATGGCCTGGGTCGCGCCGAGGGTGCGGCCGAGCGAGACCCCATCGGCCCGGGACGTGCCCTGCGACTGGCTCTGCGACTCCGAGACGCTGTGCGCCTGCGAGCGCGTGGTCGCGCCGCCGACCGAGAAGGACTCGCTGACGGTGTCGGCCTGGCTGCGCGTGGCGGCATGCCCGACGGTCGTCGCTTCCATCGTGCTCCACGACTCGCTGCGCCCCTGGCTCTGGGTGGCGGCCTGGCTGGTCGTGTCCGCCTGGCTGACGGTGTCCGCGCTGCCGTGGCTCTCTGAGTGGCTCACGCTGCTCATGTGGCTGGCCGTGGTCACGTCACTCACACTCAGCCCGGTGCTGGTCGCCTGGCTGACCGACTCGGACGTGCCGGCGCTGTGCCCGATCGAGGGTGTGATCCCGGCCGAACCGCCGCCGCTCAGGGTCAGGGTCTCGGCCGGGATGCCGCCCTTGATCCCGGCGTTAACGGACAACGGCAGGGCCAGGCCCAGCTGTGTGCTCTCGCTGGTGCCGTGCGAGACGCCGGCCGTCTCGCTCTGGCTGGTCACCACGCCGTGGGTCTGCGACATCCCGCTGGCCTCGGTCGTGGCGGTGCCGAAGCTGGAGCTCTCGGTGTGGGCGGCGCCCGCCGTGTGGGCCGTCCCCTGCGTCTGGGCGCTGCCTTCCGACACGCTCACCGAGTGCGAGGTCCCGCTGGTGTGGGCGACGCTGTCCGTCTCGGCCGTGCCCTCGGTGTGGGCCTGGCCGACGGTGTGCGCCCAGCTGCTGGTGCGCGCCAGGCCCTCGGTGTCCGTGGTGCCATGGGCGCTGCCGGTCGCGCTGGACTGGCCGTCCGTGTGGGACGTGCCATACGACTCGCCGGCCGCCAGGCCCTGGGCCACGGACAGGATGACGGGCAGCGAGACCCCGAAGCCGATGCTGGTCGAGCCCTGCTGGCGCGAGGCGACGGTGCTGGTCAGGTTCCCGAGCGCGGCCTGCATCCGGGCGATGTCGGCGCGGGCCACGGGGGTGGCGATGTTCAGGCACACAAACTCCTGGCGGGCGCGGGCCATGGCCCGGAAGAGCAGCTCGTTCTGCTGCTCGGTGAAGGCATCCGCGGGGCGGGTCCGCTCTTGGGATCCGCCCCGCGCGCCCTCCCGCGGATCGGGATGCCCGATCAGGGCCGTGACGTGCTCCATGTCGTGCAGGGCCTGGGCCAGCCAGGTGGTCCGGTCCAGGGCCAGCGGCTTCAGCCGGCTTTGCGGGAACTGGGCCGCGAAGTTGGCCAGCACCGCGGCGTGGGCGGCCGCGGCCTGCTCGACGGCCTCGGCCCGGGTCGCGCCGCGCGCGCCGGCGCCGTAGCACTGGACGACCCCGACTGGCGGCTCGAACATCCCGAAGCTGAGCGTGATCAGCTCGACCCCGGCCGCCCACAGCCCACGCTGCAGGGCGGCCTGGCGCCGGATCAGGCTGGCCTCCGCGCGCACCTCCTGCGGCAGGTAGGTCAGCTCGCTGAGCTGCACGACCCGGAACCCGCGCCAGGTCCGCGCCCCGTCGTGCTCGACGACCTCGCTCCACAGGTAGTCCAGGGCGCCGTCCGCGAACGCCAGGCCCGAGTCCACGATCTGCAGGTCGTCCAGCCGGCCCGCCTGGCGCGCGGTCAGGCCGGCCAGCCGCCCGAAGAGCTGGGCCACCGCGCCCCGCCAGCCGTTCATCGCGCGCCTCCGGAGCGCGTGCGGAGCAGGGTGATGATCTCCTGGGCGCTCTGGCGCGGCCCGACCAGGGCCAGCGGCTGGGCCAGCAGGTTCTGCAGGAAGACGGCGAAGTAGCCGACCGGTACGATCACCCACAGCAGCCAGACCCCGAGCGTCGCGAGCGTGGCCGTGTTCTGGGCCAGGATCTGGCCCGCGGTCTGCCGGCCGCCCAGGAGTTCGGCCAGCTGCGCGGGTGAGAGGGCCGCGGCCTGCCAGAGCAGGAGCCGGAAGCCGAGGATGGCCAGGCTGTACAGGATCAAGTAGCCCTTGAGCGTCCACAGCAGCGCCCAGCGCTGCTGTGGCATGATGAGTAGGATCAGGGCGCCGGTCCACCACATCACGGCCCCGATGACGGGCACGGGCGCGCCCATGGCCCAGGTCGCGGCCAGCCACAGCCCGAGGGCGATCCCGGTCAGGGCCTGGGCCGTGCGCGGCGCGGGCCGCTCCGCCGGCCGGCCGCCGGCCTGGCGCGCCGGCGCGAAGACGGCCTCGCGCTGGACGAGCCGGTCGAAGGACAGGGCGATGACCAGCGCCGCGCCGATGGCGGCCAGCTGCGCGGCGTGGTCGCAGAGCGCGTACCCGATCACGAGACCGCCGTTGGCGATGTAGACCAGCGTGTCCACCAGCCACGCCGCCAGACTCTGAACGCTCATACCGACCTCCCGGCGATGATCCACAAGCACACCGCGAACAGCACCAGGCCGGCGGACAGCGTGATCCACTGAGTTGTGTCCATCAAAACAGGCCTCCGGTCAGCAGCGGCCCCGCCAGCACGGACAGGATGACCACGATGTACGGCAGGAAGAAGAACAGGATCATGGGCAGGATGATCTCCGAGCCGACCTTCTCAGCCCGCAGCTGGGCCTCGCCCGTGAAGCGCGCGGCCGTGTCCCGCGCGGTCTGGGCCAGCAGTTCGCGCGTGCCGGTCCCGCGCCGCTTGACGTTGTCCAGCGTGCGCGCCAGCGTGATCAGGTCGCGCTCGCCGGAGGCCCGCGCCTCCAGCGCCAGCGCCCCTGGCTGCCCGCCCTCGGTGAACAGCGACCGGCCCACGGCCAGGCGCAGGGCCTGCTGGAACCAGGCCGCACACACCCCGCGCCCGCGCGCCAGCCGGGTGAGCGCCTCCTGCAGCGTGGTCTCGGAGGCGGCCTCGGCCGCCAGGATCGACACGAACTCGGGCAGCTCGGCCGCCAGCTGCCGGCGGACGCGCCGCGCCGGCGCGCGCAGATAGATCAGGTTGAGCAGCAGCGGCCCGGCCAGGGCATAGCCGGCGGCCAGGGCGGCGTTGTCCCGCGCGACCAGCAGGCCGGCCAGAGCGCCGGCGATCAGCAGGGCCAGGTGCAGGGCGCTGACTTCCGCCGCCGACCAGCCGGCCCACTTGCCGGTCAGCTGGCACCAATACACCTGGCCGGCGATGGCCCGGGCCCAGCCGGCCGGCGTGTACCGGGCCAGCGGGGCCAGGCCGGCCAGCAGCTCGCGGTAGAGCGGTCGGCGGTCAGGGGCCGGCGCCTCGAAACCGGCCGCCACCCGGTCGTCGAACTGGCCGGCGGGCAGCGGCCACAGCCGATACGTCACCAGGCCGGCCAGAGCGGCCGTCAGCAGAGCAATGATGATTTCCATGAAGCGCCTCTCACGCACACAGGTAACCGCGCAGCGACGGCTGCGTTGTGGGCCAACATGGCCGTGCTCAGATCCCGCACCGTCTGGCGCAAGCTGCCCATCAACACCGCCTCCCGCGTCATGTCCGCCATGATCAGGTAGCCGGCATACATCACGACCACGGCGCCGGCCAGGATCAGCTGTACGACGGGCAGCGTGAACGCACCCTGGAAGCCGGGGTCGCTCATGAAGAACAGCAACGTCAGCGCCAGCAGCACCGGCACGAGGCGCGCCGATTGCAGGCTCTCGGCCGCCTTGGTCTGGGCGCGCTGGCGGGCCTCCAGGATGCTCTGAACGTTGCCGGCCCCGGTGGCGAAGGCCTCGAAGAAGCTGTCGCCCTGGCCGGCGCCGGTCTGGTTGAACCGTTCCAGCAGCAGGCCCAGGTTGGCCAGGCTCACCGACACGGAGCGCGCCTGCAGGTTCTGCAGCGCCTGGCTCCGGCCGATGCTGGCCAGCGCCGCCTCCTGGGCGGTCAGGCGCAATTCCGTTGACAACGCGCTCGGCCCCTTGGCCTGCTCCAGGCCGGTCGCGACTTCCTCCAGGGCGGCGGCTACGTCCGGGCTGGCGCGTAGGATGGACAGCAGCTCCACGTAGGCCTGCGGCAGATCCTGGTCGATCTGGCGGCCGCGGTCCTTGGCCCGCCCGGCCAGCCACTGGCGCGGCGCGACGAGCGCGATGCCGGCCGCGCCGATGACCACCGGGAGCGGGAAACCCATGGCCAGCGTGATTGTGACGGTAGCCGCCAGCGGTCCCCCGGTGAGCAGCAGCCAGGTCAGGCCGGGATGCTCAGTGCGCACGCCGGCCGCGGCGAGTTGCTGGGCCGTCCCCTTTGGATTGGCCGCCGGCTCTTCGCCGGGCAACGTGTACGCCGCCGCCACGCGCTTCTCGGCCTCACTCCGCGCCACTTGTCGCTGGTGGAGCAGCCGGTGCGCCAGCACAAAGGCGAGCAGGGCGATGAGGGATGCGATCAGGATTTCCATGTGTGTCTCCTGTGGTAAGGCAGAAAGGAGTTGGTAGTTATCAGAGGGCAGTTATCAGTTAGCAGTGAACAGCGAACGCAGACACTGATGACTGCTTCACTGATGATCACTTTACTGATCACTGATCCACTGCTCACTTCCCACCGCTCACTTCACCTTCACCGTGATCCCCAGCTTCCCCAGCCATCCGCGTCTGTCCGCGCCGTTGGCCTGGCCCGAGATCGGCACGCCCTGGACCAGCTTGCCGGCCAGGCTGCGGATCGCTTCGGCGAACGGCTCGGCGCCGGCCTTGAGCATGGGCGAGTCGCCGTGGTTCTGCAGGGCCGGCAGCCTGGATGCATACGGGATGGACGCCAGCAGCGGCACGAACCCGCCGCTGTTCTCCAGGGCCTTGGCGACCCCGCTGTGAAAGTCCTGCTCGCTCAGGTTGCCGTCCGGCGAGACGAAGTTCATCACCGCAAACATCGCCTCGGCCGGGATGCGGTGCTTGGCCACGACCTCTTCGCCGAACAGGCGGTAGGCGCGGATGGCCGCGAACTGGTCGTGGACGGTCGGCCGGCAGACGATGACGGCGACGTTGGCCGAGAGCAGCGCCTGGATGGCCCAGTTGGTGTCGGCGAAAGGCGGCAGGTCGAGCAGGATCGCGCCATAGTTGAAGGAGTATGCCGAGAAGATCAGCTGCTGCACACCGTCGGCGGCGTTCAGCGGCCGATTGGCCGCAGTCCCAAACTGGGCGGCGTTGTTCGGTGCCAGCAGAATGTCCAGGTTGTCCAGGCCGGGCAGGCGCTGCAGGGAGGCCTGGAAGCCGGCCGAGTCGGGCCGGCTGAACCAGGTCTGGGCGTTGGGCTCGAAGGTCAGGCCGCGGAAGTGGCCGACTGCGGCCGGCGGGCTGTTGAATGAGCACAGCAGGGTCTTGACGTGGTTCCGCGCCAGCTCGACGCCGAGGGCCTCGCAGATCGAGCTGCGCCCGGTGCCGCCGGCGAAGGACGTGAACGCGATCGTGCGGGTGCCGACCACCAGGTTGCCGGGCCGGCCGCCGCCGGCGGCCGCGTCCGCCTTATACAGGGCCGCGGCCGGCGACGCGGTGTTGGCC
>ERZ761602.7428-NODE-7428-length-11631-cov-5.009762_pt1 | contig 11631 bp, 9 predicted proteins | sample MGYA00512165_ERZ761602 | MGnify/ENA primary metagenome ERZ761602 (study PRJEB28899, sample SAMN02445085) | bioreactor sludge metagenome | biome: EBPR sludge; isolation source: Thorneside wastewater treatment plant | place: Australia: Brisbane, Thorneside... | reverse complement strand
CTGACGTGCGACGGACCGGTTCGCAGCGGCTTGAGGACAAGCCGCTCCACCTTTCCGTGCGGCCGTACGCATGGCTGATTTGAAGTCCAACGGCATGAACCTCCGGCTGGGATCTCCCCCGAACATCCGGGTTGTATCGCCGGGTTCAGCTCTCACTTTCCCGGCATGAGCCCACGTACGTGCTTCCTCCTCGGCCTGCTGGCGGCGCTTCTCCCTGCCAGCCTTCTCGCGGCCGCCGCGCCGCCGCCGGTGGAGGCGCGTCCGGTCCTCTTCCGCACGTCGTTCGAAGGCGGATCGCTCGGTCGGATCGAAAAGCTGGGCCCGGACGAATTCCGGCTGCACCTCGAGGGCCAGCAGGATGCGCGCGGCCGCAACCGGCAGGCCACGTGGATCCACTTCCGCCTCGACCAGGTGGAGGGCCGGACGCTGACGCTGCGGTTCACGTCCTTCAAAGGCGAATACAACGATCGTCCCGCGAATTCGCCGACGGGCGCCTGGTACCGTCCGGTGGTGAGTGAGGACGGCGAAACCTGGCGTCACGTCGAATCCGCCACCTGGGACGAGAAGCAGGACGAGATCGCCTTCCAGGTGCGGCCGCGCGGCGACACGCTCTGGGTCGCGCACGTGCCACCGTACCCGCACGCGCGGCTGCTCCGGCTGCTCGACGAGGTGCGGCCGCGGCCCGGCGTGCGCGTGGAGGTGATCGGCCGGTCGGTGCTGGGCCGGGAGCTGCACCTCGTGACGGTGACGAACCCGGAGCGTCCGGATGACGACAAGCGCGTCGTCTGGCTGCAGGCCCGCCAGCACGCGTGGGAGGCGGGAACCTCGTTCGTCGTCGAGGGCGCGCTGCGGTTCGTGGTGTCCGACGACCCTGTCGCGCGCCGCCTGCGCGACACGACGATCTTCAAGTTCACGCCGATGGTGAACCCCGATTCCGTCGCGCTCGGCCGCGTGCGCTTCAACATCAACGGCTGGGATCCGAACCGCCATTGGGACGTGGTCGACCTGCGTGACGCCGGGTGGCTCGAGCGGCTGCCGGAAGTGTGGTACGTGAAGCAGGCGATCCTGGCCCAGCACGCGCGGCGGCCGATCGACCTGCTCCTCAACCTGCACAACACCGAAACCGGCGAGTACCTGGACACGATGACCGACGCCGAGCCGGCCCTCGGGCGGTGGCAGCGGGCGTTCGAGCGCCTGGTGACGACGACCACCTTCGATCCGTCGCGGCCCAAGCTCACGATCTATGCCGGCAGTTCGCCCGCCAACACCACGAACTTCCTCTGGCGGGAGGCGCGCGTTCCGGTGGCGCTGATGGAGCAGCGGATCGGGCCCAGCCCGCGGCAGGGCCGGATCATGTCGACGGCGGACCGGTTGGAGTTCGGTGCCCGCCTCATCACGATCATGGCCGAAGCGGCGCGCTGAGCCGCCGTGCGACCGACCCGCTGCATCCGACCTAAGGAGGAGTCATCTTATGTCCACGCGCTGCCTCGTTTTCCTGTTCCTGCTCGCGCATGCCCTGCGAGCCGCGGTGCCGGCCGGCGATTTTCCCGGCGCGGCCTGGCCCCGCTCGGCCCCCGCCCGTGAAGGGATGGCGGCGGCGCCGCTCGAAGCGGCCCGCGCTTACGCGCTGACGGGAGACGGGTCGGGGCTCGTGATCCGGCACGGGCGCATCGTGCTCGCCTGGGGCGACGAAGCGCGGCGGTACGACCTGAAGTCGACGTCGAAGTCGATCGGCGTGACGCTGCTCGGTGTGGCGCTGCTCGACGGCCGCGTTGCCCTCGACGACCCCGCGGTGAAACATCATCCGGCACTCGGCGTCCCGCCGGAGGAGAATCGTGGCACGGGCTGGCTGCCGCAGATCACGCTTCGCCAGCTCGCCGACCAGACCGCCGGATTCGAGAAGCCGGGTGGGTACGGGCGCGTGCTGTTTGCCCCGGGGACCAAGTGGCATTACAGCGATGCGGGACCCAACTGGCTCGCGGAGTGCCTGACGCGCGTGTACGGCCGCGATCTCGACGAGGTCATGTTCGCCCGCGTGTTCGAGCCGATCGGCGTGAAGCGCGAGGACATCGTCTGGCGCGAACACGCGTATCGGCCGAAACAGATGGATGGCGTGAAGCGCCGGGAATTCGGCTCCGGTTTCAGTGCCAATGTGCACGCCATGGCCCGCCTCGGATACCTCTACCTGCGCGAGGGCCGCTGGGGCGACCGCCAGATCATCCCGCGGGAATTCGTGCGTCTGGCCCGCGCGCCGAATCCCACCGTCGCGCCCCTGCCGGAACTGGATCCCGCGCATGGAGACGCGTCCGCCCACTACAGCCTTCTGTGGTGGAACAATGGCGATGGCTCGATCCCGGACGTCCCGCGCGATGCGTTCTGGTCGTGGGGTCTGTACGACAGCCTGATCGTGGTCATTCCGAGCCTGGACCTGGTCGTGGCCCGGGCGGGCCGTTCGTGGGCGCGTCCGACCAGCGAGCACTACGCGGTGCTGCGCCCGTTCCTGGCGCCGATCGTCGCGGCGGTGCGCACCTTTGAAGCGCGCGGTGGCAATACCGGCGTCGGCCCGGCAAAGGCTCCGTATCCCCCGAGCCCGGTCGTCGCCGGGGTGACGTGGGCGCCGGCGTCGGAGATCGTCCGGCGCGCGCGCGGGGGAGACAACTGGCCGGCCACCTGGGCCGATGACGACGCGCTCTACACCGCGTATGGCGACGGCAACGGCTTCGAACCGTTCGTGCCCGCGAAACTGAGCCTGGGCTTTTCCCGCGTCACGGGAGGGCCGGCGGACTTCAGGGGCGTCAACTTCGCCGCGCGCGATGGCGAATTCCGCGGCGACGGCCGCAAGGGGCGCAAGGCGAGCGGGCTGTTGATGGTCGATGGCGTGCTCTACCTCCTGGCGCGCAACCTGGACAACGCGCAGCTCGCCTGGTCGCGGGACCGCGGCGCGACCTGGACGTGGGCGGACTGGAAGTTCACCGCCTCGTTCGGGTGTCCGACCTTCCTGAACTTCGGGCGCAACTACGCGGGTGCGCGCGACGGATACGTGTACGTGTATTCGATGGACGGCGACAGCGCGTACGAGCCCGCGGACCGCATGGTGCTCGCGCGGGTGCCGCGCGACCGGATCGCGCAGGCGGAGGCGTGGGAATATTTCGAGCGGCTCGATGCCGGGGGCGCGCCGGTCTGGTCGCGCGACGTGGCCCGGCGCGGGGCGGTCTTCACGTTTCCCGGCAACTGCTACCGGGGCGGCGTGACGTACAACGCCGGGTTCGGCCGCTACCTCTGGTGCCAGATACTGCCGCACAGCACGCACCCGCAGGGCATGCGTTTCCAGGGCGGGTTCGGCATCTACGACGCGCCGGAGCCGTGGGGACCTTGGACGACCGTCTTCTACACGCCGGCGTGGGACGTGGGGCCGGGCGAGAGCAGCAGCCTGCCCTCGAAATGGATGAGTGCCGACGGGCGGACGGCGCACCTGCTCTTCTCCGGGGAAGATTCCTTCTCGGTGCGCCGGGTGACCTTCGAGTTGCGCTGACGGCGCGCGCGGGGGAGCGACCGTTTCCGGACTTTCCTCCGGCGGGGTTCGGCGTTGAATGGCGCGGAATGCCTGCTCCGCGCGACCTGCCCATCTACGAACTCGAGTCAGCGGTGGTGTCGTCGTTGCGCGCGCAAGGTCGGCTGGTCGTGCAGGCGCCGACGGGCTCCGGCAAGTCCACGCAGATCCCGCAGATGCTCTGGCGCCACGGGTTGCTCGGCGAACGGGGCGAGGTGGTGGTGCTGCAGCCGCGCCGGCTGGCGGCGCGGATGCTGGCGAAGCGAGTCGCCGAGGAGGCCGGCACGCGCCTGGGCGAGGGCGTGGGTTACCAGATCCGGCTCGAATCGCGCGTGAGCGAGCGGACCCGGATCCGGTTCGTGACGGAGGGAATCCTGCTCCGGCAGATGTCGTTCGACGCGACGCTGCGGGGAGTGAGCGCGCTCGTGTTCGACGAATTCCACGAGCGGCACCTCTACGGCGACATCTCCCTCGCGCGGGCGCTGCAGATCCAGCAGACCGTGCGGCCGGACCTGAAGATCGTGGTGATGTCCGCGACGCTCGATGCCGGCGCGTTGCGCAGCTACCTCGCGCCGTGCGAGGTGCTGGTCTCGCAGGGACGCAGCTTCCCGGTGCGGATCGAATACCTGCCGAAAGCGGTCAACTTCGAGTCCGAGCCGGTGTGGGACGTGGCGGCGCGGGAGTGCGAGCGGATCGCCGCGGCGACCCCGGGCGACCTCCTCGTGTTCATGCCCGGGGCGTACGAGATCGCTCGCACCGTGCAGGCCATCGAGGGGGGCCGGGCGCTGCGCGACTTCGTGGTGTTTCCATTGCACGGCGAGCTGCCGGCCGAGCAGCAGGACCGCGCCGTCGCCCGCTACGAGGCGCGCAAGATCATCGTCTCGACGAATGTCGCGGAGACCTCGCTCACGATCGACGGCGTGACCGCGGTCGTCGACTGCGGCCTGGCGCGCGTGGCCCGCTTCGATCCGCACCGGGGCATCAACACGCTGCTCGTCGAGAAGATCTCCGTGGCGAGCGCCGATCAGCGCGCCGGCCGGGCGGGCCGCACGGCGCCCGGCGTGGCGGTGCGGCTGTGGACGGAGCGGGAACACGGCCAGCGGGCGCCGCAGGAGCTGCCGGAGGTGAAGCGGCTGGACCTCGCCGAGGTCGTGCTGACGCTCAAGGCCAGTGGCATCGACGACGTCGCGGGTTTTCCCTGGCTGGAGAAACCCGATCCGAGGGCGCTGGAGCGGGCGGAGTCGCTGCTGGCGGACCTGGGGGCGTTGGCCGCGCCGGGCGCGGCGTCCCGCGGGGCGATCACGGACATCGGACGCAAGATGCTGCGCTTCCCGGTGCATCCGCGTTATGCGCGGATGTTCCTCGCCGCGCAGGAGCGCGGGTGCGTGCGTCCCGTGGCGCTGATGGCGGCGCTGACGCAGGGCCGGAGCTTCCTGCTGCGCAACGTCGACAAGCGCACCGAGGAGGCGCGCGACGAGGTGCTGGGCGAGGAGCGCGAGAGCGATTTCTTCCTGCTCATGCGGGCCTGGCGGTATGCGGAGCAGGCGGGCTATGCGCTCGAGGCGTGCCGGCGGCTGGGCATCCACGCCCAGGGGGCGCGGCAGGTCGGGCCGCTCTTCGCGCAGTTTCTCGCGATCGCGGAACAGGAGGGGCTCGACGTCGCGGAGCAGCGCGTCGATGGCGCGGCCGTGCGCAAGTGCGTCCTGGCGGGCTTCTCCGACCAGCTCGCGCGGCGGCTCGACGGCGGCACCCTGCGCTGCGAACTCGTCCATGGCCGGCGCGGCGTGCTGGCCCGGGAGAGCGCGATGCAGCAGGCGCCGCTCTTCGTGGCGGCGGAGATCAGCGAGATCGGGCGGGGTGACGGCGAAGTGAGCACGCTGCTCTCGCTCGCGACCGCGGTGGAGGAGGCGTGGCTGCGGGAGATCTTCCCGGCCGATTATCACGAGACGCGCGAGGTCGTGTACGACCCGGCGGCGAAGCGGGTGACCTCGCGGCGCGCGCGCCGCTTCCGCGACCTCGTGCTCGAGGCGAAGGTGAGCGCCGATGAGGCGCCGCTCGACGCCGCGGCCGCGTTGTTGACGCGGGAGGTGCTGGCCGGCCGGCTGAAACTCGAGGCATGGGACGACGCGGTGGAGCAGTGGATCACGCGCGTGAACCGCCTCGCGGAATGGTTTCCCGAGCTCGAGGTGAATCCGATCACCGACGCCGACCGGGCGACGCTGGTGGAGCAGGTCTGTTATGGGGAGCTCGGGTATCGGGGGATCAAGGACAAGCCCGTCATGCCCGTGCTGCGCGACTGGCTCACGGCGGAGCAGCTTGCCGTGCTCGACGACTACCTACCCGAGCGCCTGGTGATGGGCAACGGCCGCCGCTCGCGCCTCACGTATCCGAAGGAGGGACCGCCGCTCCTCAGCGCGCGCATCCAGGAGCTTTACGGCATCGAGGGTCGGTTTGCGGTTGGCCACGGGCGGGTACCGGTGAAGATCGAGGTGCTCGCGCCGAACCAGCGTCCCATCCAGGTCACCGACGACCTCACGAGCTTCTGGCGCGAGATGTATCCGAAAGTGAAGGCCGAGCTCTCGCGCCGCTATCCGCGCCACGAGTGGCGGTGACGGCTGCTCCGGCCGGCGTTCGCCCTATTCGCGCGTCTTCGTGTCGATCACGATCGTGACCGGGCCGTCGTTCACCAGCGACACCTGCATCAGGGCGGCGAAGCGGCCCGTGGCGACGGGCCGGCCCAGCGCGGCGGACGCGTGCCGGTTGAAGGCTTCGTAGAGCGGGATGGCCAGCTCCGGGCGGGCGGCGTCGTTGAACGACGGCCGGGTGCCCTTGCGCGTGCTGGCGAACAGCGTGAACTGGCTGGCCACGAGGATGCCGCCGCCGACGTCGACGACGGACCGGTTGAGCTTGCCCGCCTCGTCCTCGAAGATCCGCAGCACCGCGATCTTCTCCGCGAGCCACCGGGCATCGGTCTCGTCGTCGCCCGGGCCGACCCCCAGCAGGACGAGCAGGCCCTGGCCGATTTCGCCGGTGACTTCGCCGGCGACGGTGACGGAAGCGCGGCTGACGCGTTGGATGACGGCGCGCATCGTCGCCTTGTCAGCAGAGGGGGAGCTGCCTGACCCCAGGCGGCTGACGTGAGACGGACCGGTCCGCAGCGGCTTGAGGACAAGCCGCTCCCGCTTTCAGTGCGGCCGTATTCATGGCTGATTTGAAGTCCAACGGCATGAGTCCGGCTCAGGGCATCAGCCGGTGCGGCTCGGTCTCGGCCTCGTAATTGATGCCGGGCAGACCGAAGCCGAAGAGCTTGAGAAATTCGCTGCGATATCCGGCGATGTCGGTCTCGGCCGCGAGGTTCTCGGTCGTGACGCGGGGCCAGATCTCGCGCACGGCGGCCTGCACGTCGGGGCGCATCTCCCAGTCGTCGATGCGCACGCGGCCGGCCTCGTCGAAGACGGGCGTGCGGCCGTGGTACATGTGCGTCGCGAACAGCCGCTGGATCTGCTCGATGCAGCCCTCGTGCGTGCCGCGGGCCTTCATGAGCTTGTACAGAATCGAGATGTACAGCGGCACGACCGGGATCGCGGAGCTGGCCTGGGTGACGAGCGCCTTGTTGACGGAGATGAACGCGCGGCCGCCGCCGTTGAACTTGAGCAGCGAGTCGATGTTCTTCGCGGCGCGTTCGAGGTCGTTCTTCGCGAGGCCGATGGTGCCGTTCTTGTAGATCGCCCAGGTGACCTCGGGCCCGATGTAGGAGTACGCGACCGACTGCGCGCCCGGGGCGAGCAGCTTCGCCTCGGCGAGCGCGTTCATCCACAGCTCCCAGTCCTCGCCGCCCATGACCGCCGTCGTGTCGGCGATTTCCTGCTCGCTGGCGGGCTCGATCGTGACGGTGCTGACGATCCCCTTGTCGGTGTCGACGGTCTTGTTGCTGTAGGGTGCGCCGACCGGCTTGAGGACCGACTTGTGCACGGCGCCGGTGCGCGGATGGATGCGGCGGGGGGAGGCGAGGGAGTAGACGACGAGGTCGACCTGGCCGAGATCGCGGTGGATCAGGTCGAGCGTCTGGCGTTTGATGTCGTCGGAGAAGGCGTCGCCATTGACGTTCTGCGCGTACAGCCCGGCGGCGCGGGCGGCCTGCGTGAAGGCGATGGTGTTGTACCAGCCCGGCGTGGCGGTGCGTCCGTCCTCGGAGGGGCGCTCGAAGAATACGCCGAGGGTGGCGGCGCCGGAACCGAAGGCGGCGGCCACGCGGGAGGCCAGGCCGTAGCCGGTGGAGGCACCGATGATCAGGACCTTCTTCGGGCCGGAGGTCAGCGGCCCTTTCCCCTTCACATAGTCGATCCACTCCTGCACGTGGGCGGCACAGCCCTCGGGGTGGGCGGTGATACAGACGAATCCGCGGACCTTGGGTTTGATGATCATCGCCGCGAAGGCTTCGCGGCGCCCGTCCGGGTGACAAGTTTCAAGTGGGCGGCGGCAGGCGGTCGCCGGCCGCGGACCCGGCGGCGCGCCCGCTTATTTCCCGAGCAGGACGAACGGGCCTTCGGCCTTCGGGACACCGCCCTTGCGTTCGCGGGTGACGGCGAAGGCGTCGATCGCGTTGACCGGCTGCTTGGCGGTGAACTTGATCCGCTGCGGGGCCGAGGTGGACTCCACGCTGAACACTCCGCCGTCGACGGGAATCGGGTACTGCGGGTCCACGACCCAGATTTGATAGTCCTCGTTGGCAGCGAGCGCAGGCAGCTTTTGCACGTCGAGGATGCCTTCCTGCTTCTTCGGATCCCAGACCGCGATGGCCTGCGCCTGCGGCAGGTTCTTGAGCATGGAGGCGAGGGCGGTGATCTTGAGATTTGCCAGATCGCCCTGCGACTTCAGCTCGGCGGAAAGCTGCGCGACCTGCTGGCGCGCGTCCGCAAGCGCACGATTGCTGTCGCCGGCGCCCGCGGCGAGGGCCCGGATGCGGTCATTCAAGCTCGCCACGGCCCGGTCGCGTTCTTCAAGCCGCGTCTGTGCGGCGGCGAGCAGCGCCTGGGCGTCACCGAACTGGCGCTCGCGCTCGGCCAACTGCGTGCGTGCATCGCCGAGGAGGCGGTCCCGGTCGGCAACCTGTTGCCGCAGGGTGGTGAGGTCCGAGTCCAGGCCGGCGAGCCTGCGGTCGGCCTCCTCGAGACGGCGCTGGGTGACGATGCGTTCGGCCTCGAGCTGCTGCTGGGCGCTTCGACCTGCGATCTCCGCGAGTTCCTGGCCCGAACGCAGGGTCGCGACCTCGGCGCGGGTGGCGGCGTAGCGCTGGCCCAGCCAGATCGAGGTGAGGGTAAGGCACGCGGCGATGCCCCAGGGCAGGAAGCGCCAGACTGAGGCCGGGGGCTGGATCACGGTGGCGCCGGCAGACGCGTCGCGCGACTCGACCGAAGCCAGCACGCGATCGCGCAGACCGGGCGGAACGGCCGTGGCCGGGGCGACATGGGCGAGGGCCGAGGTCGTCTCCCGGAAGTCGCGCACCAGCGACCTCAGGTCCTCGTTGCCGGCCAGGGCGGATTCGAAATGCTCCTTCTCCGCACCCGCGAGCAGGCCGAAGGCGTAGAGGGAGGCGAGTTCCTCCTGACGTTCGTCGTTCATGGCCGGGACGCGAGCGCGTCGCGCAGTTTCAACAGGCCCCGGCGGATCCGGGCCTTCACGGTGCCCAGAGGTTCCGAGAGCTTGCGGGCGATCTCCTCCTGGGTGAGGCCGCCGAAGAAGGCGAGTTCCAGCGCCCGCTGCTGTTCGGGCGGGAGGGTCGCCACGGCGGCGCGCACGACGCGGGCATCGTCGCCGAGGGCCGCGGCGTCCTCGACCGAGGGAGCGTTGGAGGACTCGGCGTAGCCCAGGTCGGAAGGCACCGACTCGGCCAGCAGCTCGGCGCGCCGACGGCGCATGCGCACGCGGTCGATGGCGCGGTTGCGCACGAGGGTGATCACCCAGGAAAAGGCGCTGCCGCGCTCCGTCTCGAAGTTCGCCGCTTTCTCCCAGAGCGTCACGAAGGCGTCGTGCACGATATCCTGCGCCTCGGTCGCGTCGCGCACGATGCGCAGCGCCGTGCCGTACAGCGGACCCGAAAACCGGTCATACAATTCCGCGAAGGCCTGCTTGTCTCCCTGGGCGATCCGCTGCACGAGCTGGGCATCGATCCGATGCCGCTCGTCCGGCGGCTCGGATTGGGGGCTTTCCGGAGCGGCCATCATGTGCTGGGGCGATCGCAGTCGGCCGGCAACGTCTCCATCCGCGACGGCGGCATAGCCGAGCGCGCCAGGCGTGCAGGTGAGAGTGAGGCCCATTTCCCGTTCATACGTGCGCGGAGAGCGAGGGGATGCATCGGGTCCAGGCTTGGCGAGTATTTTCGCCCCATACGCCTGGGGTGAAAGCTCCGTCGCGACCGCCCGCCGGCAGCGGGATTCTCTCACAGCACGGCCATCCCAAGCAAGCCGAGCACGACGAGCAGGGCGATGACGGCGAGAATGGTGCGCTCCCGGCGGGTGACGGCGAAGGGCATGGCCGGACGCTGACCCCGTTTCCGTGTCGCGGCGAGCTGTCTGCGACCCCGGATCGAGGGCGAACGGGACTCGTCGGACCTGCCCTTGCCAGGGCGGATGAATTCTGGCACCTCCCGGGGCGGCGCGTCGTCGCCTTCCTCCCATGCACCCTTCCTCTTCCGGCGGTATCTGGCGCGCAGTGGCGTTCGTGACGGTCCTGGCCCTCGGCGGCCTGCGTGCCGCGGAATCGGGCCAGCCCGCGCCGGACTTCACGGTGACGGATATCGCCGGGAAATCCCACCGGCTGGCCTCGTACCGGGGCAAGATCGTGGTGCTCGAGTGGCTCAATCCCGGTTGCCCGTTCGTCGTGCGGCACTATCGCAGCGGCAACCTGCAGAGCACGCAGCAGGCGGCGGCCGCGGACGGCGCGATCTGGCTCCAGGTGAACTCCGGCTCCGTCGGAGATCTGGATCCGGCGAAAACGGTCGAGTGGCAGAAGAAACAGGGTGTGACGGCGACCGCGTACATCCGCGACGAGTCGGGCAAGCTGGGCCGGCTGTTCGGCGCGAAGACGACGCCGCACCTGTTTGTCATCGGTCCGGACGGCCGGATCGCCTATCAGGGTGCGATCGACGACCAGCCCAATGCCAACGTCGTCAATACTCCCTCCGCCCACAATTTCGTGAAGGCCGCCCTCCGTTCGCTGCGCGAGGGGAAGCCGGTGGAAAAAGCGACCACCGAGCCTTATGGGTGCGGCGTGAAGTACGGGGCGGAAGGCTGAGCCGGACTCCTGCGGTTTGCCGTTAAATCAGCCCTGAAGACGGCCGCACCGAAAGGGGGGAGCGGCTAGTGCTCAAGCCGCCGCGGACCGAGCCATCACACGTCAGCCGCCTGGGGACAGGCGGCTCCACCCCGGAGTCACACCTTCACCGCGAACAGCTCGGCGTGCATGCGGCCGTCGGCGACCTTGTTGACCGTGCCGGTCATCATGATCGAGTAACCCTCGCCGATCTCGATGCCGATCTCGCCGCCGGGCATGTGCACGGTGAGGGCGCGGTCGAACAGGCCGAGCCGGTGCGCCACGGCGGCCGCGGCGCTCGAGCTGCTGCCGGAAGCGAGCGTGTAACCGGCCCCGCGCTCCCAGATCTCGATCTGGATGTTCTGCCGGTCGATCACCTTCAGGAACTGCACATTGGTCTTGCGCGGGAAATTCGGGTGGGTCTCGAGGTGCGGGCCGTACTGGTGGGCGAGGGCGGAGGAGACGTCCGGCAGGGGCAGGACGCAGTGCGGATTGCCGATGGTGGCGGCGCAGTAGGTGAACTCGCGGTCCAGGACCTTGATCTTCTCGTTGATCACCTCGCGCTCCGGGCCGCCACCGTGCACCGGAATCTTGGCGCGATCGAAACTCACGCTGCCCATGGCCACCGTGATGAGGCGGCCGTCCTCCTTGATTTCGGAGCGAACCTGCCCGCCCGGCGTCTCGATCGAGAACCGCGGGTTCTTCACCAGGCCCTGGTCCCAGAGGAAACGGGAGAAGATCCGCAGGCCGTTGCCGGACTTCTCCGCCTC
>ERZ761602.7426-NODE-7426-length-11632-cov-14.696899_pt1 | contig 11632 bp, 11 predicted proteins | sample MGYA00512165_ERZ761602 | MGnify/ENA primary metagenome ERZ761602 (study PRJEB28899, sample SAMN02445085) | bioreactor sludge metagenome | biome: EBPR sludge; isolation source: Thorneside wastewater treatment plant | place: Australia: Brisbane, Thorneside... | reverse complement strand
GACGGGGACGGGGACGGGAGAGGGGAGAGGAGAGGGAGCAGGAGAAGGGAAAGGAGAGGCGAAGGGAGCGAAGGGAGAGGGAGAGGGGAGAAGTGCGAGCGGCGGTGGTACGTCGACGGAGAGGGGATCCGGATCGGGCACGGGCACGGGCACGGGGCAGAGCGCGGGATCGGCGTCGGGTTCCGGATCGGGTTCGGGATCGGGTTCCGGATCGGTGGATCCCATCGAGGCGGCGGCGGCTGCTGCGGCGGCGGTGGCGGGGAGGATCGATGCGGGGGTCGTGGATGCGGGGGTGGTGATCGACGCGCGCGTGGTGGTGGATGCGGGCGTCGTGGACGCGGCCGAGGTGATCGTGGATGCGGCGGAGGCGTCGGTCTCGGCCGCGCAGCTGGCCAGTCACCTCTCGCGCATGATCGTGCAGAGCAGTGGCAAGATGGACCGCTGCTACCAGAACGCGACCAAGGCCCTGCCCGATGACCAACCGCTCGCGGGTGAAGTGGACATCGGGTTGGCCGTGATGCCTACTGGGGCGGTCCAGAACGTGCGCGTGACCCGCAACACCACCGGCTCGAACGATCTCGCGAACTGCGTGCAGGCCACGGCTGCGCAGTGGACGTTCCCCGCGCATGCCGAGGGCGAGCCCGTGGAGTTCGTCCACGTGTTCCGGTTCGGGCCGCGCAACAACTGATCATGACCACGCGCCAAGAGAGTCTCGCTGCACGGATCCCCGGCATGGCCCGCGAGCTGGTGGGGGCCGAGGTGCTCGTCGTCGATCAGGACCCGAACGTCCAGAACGGCATGTCGCAGCTGCTCGGCGCGGCCAGCCTGCACGTCACCTGCGTGAAGGATCCGGAGGCGGCGCTCGCCGCCGTGGATCGCCAGTTCTTCTCGGTGATCTTGATCGACCTCGACACGCCCGCGCCCGGCGCGGGGCTCGACACCGTGCGCCAGGTCAAGCTGGCGTCGCCGACCTCGATGGTCGTCGCGCTCACGCCCCGGCGCTCGTTCGAGGACGCGGTGGCGGCCGTGCGCGCGGGCGCGATCGATCTCATCCTCAAGGCGCCCGACTCGGTGGCGTACCTGAAGGACCGCGTGCTCGAGGCCGCGGGGCGCTCGGTGGGCAAGCGCGAGGTCGACTCGGTGCTGGCTGAGGTGCGCGGCGTGCACGAGGTGTTCCTGCAGAAGTTCATGGACGCCGAGCGCCGCGCGCTCGATCTCGCCGACCGCCTCGCCGGGAAGGATCCGGCGGCGCGCTCGATGGACATCGACAACTTCGCGGTGCTCGTGGTCGACGAGGTCGACTCGATGGTCGAGGAGCTCCGCGAGGCGGGCGTCGCCGGCTTCACCTTCATCCACGCCACCAGCGGCGGCGAGGCGCTCGATCGGATGTCGAGCGGCCGCTTCCACTTCGCGCTGGTCTCGGAGGACCTGCACGACCTGCCGTCGTCGATGGTCACCTCGACGATCCGCGCCCAGAGCGGCGACACGGTCGTCTTCGTGTTCCGCGGCCCGGGCGAGGGCGGCTACGTCAACCTGCTCGAGACCGGCGGGCAGCGCACGCTGATCTCGCCGTTCGACGACACCAAGCAGATCCTCGCGCGGCTCGACGAGCTGGCCGAGGCGTTCCGCGCCAAGGCGCGCGAGCGCCGGTACACGCAGAACTTCCGCGAGAAGCACTACGACTTCCTGCGGCGCTACGTCGAGCTGAAGACCAAGATCGACCGCGCCCTCGGCGACGGCTCGGGCTGACCGGGCCCGATCAGAGGCCCGGGGCGGGGAAGCGGGCGGTCAGCTCCTTCACCTCGCCGCGGATCCTGGCCTGGAGCGCGGTGTCGGCGGGGGCCTGCGCGATCGCGTCCATCCACGCCGCGATCTGCTTCATCTCGGCCTCCTTCATGCCGCGCGACGTGACCGCCGGCGTGCCGAGGCGGATGCCCGACGGATCGAAGGGCTTGCGCGGGTCGAAGGGGACCGTGTTGTAGTTGGTGACGATGCCGGCCGCGTCGAGCGCGCGGGCGAGCGGCTTGCCGGCGGTGCCCTTGCCGGTGACGTCGACGAGGACCAGGTGGTTGTCGGTGCCGCCGGTGATGACGTCGAAGCCGTGCTCCACGAGCGCCGCGGCCAGCGCGCGGGCGTTGGCGACGATCTGCTGGGCGTAGGTCTTGAACGCCGGCTGCGACGCCTCGTGCAGCGCGACCGCGATGCCGGCGGTCGTGTGGTTGTGCGGGCCGCCCTGGAGGCCGGGGAAGACCGCCTTGTCGATCGCCTTCTGGTGGGCCTCGCGGCAGAGGAGCATGCCGCCGCGCGGGCCGCGCAGCGTCTTGTGCGTCGTCGTCGAGACCACGTCGGCGACGGGGACCGGCGATGGGTGGACGCCGGCGGCGACGAGCCCGGCGATGTGGGCGATGTCCGCGGCGAAGACGGCGCCGACCTCGCGCGCGATCTCGCCGAAGGCGGCGAAGTCGATCGTCCGCGGGATGGCGGTGCCGCCGGCGAAGAGCAGCTTGGGCCGCTCCTTCTTCGCCAGGTCGCGGACCTCATCGAGATCGATGCGGCCCGTGTCCTTGCGGACGCCGTACTGCACCGGGCGGAAGAAGGTGCCGGTGATCGACACCCCCCAGCCGTGGGTGAGGTGGCCGCCGGCGGGGAGCGCCATGCCCATGACGGTGTCGCCCGGCTTGAGGAAGGCGAAGTAGATGGCGAGGTTGGCCGGTGAGCCCGAGTACGGCTGCACGTTGGCGTGGTCGGCGGCGAAGAGCGCCTTCGCGCGATCGATGCAGAGCTGCTCGATCTTGTCGATGTTCTGCTGGCCCTCGTAGTAGCGCTTGTTCGGGTAGCCCTCGCTGTACTTGTTGGTGAGGACGGTGCCGGTGGCCGCGATGACGGCGGCGGACGCGTAGTTCTCCGACGCGATGAGCCGCACCGTGTCGCGCTGGAGCGACTCCTCGGCGGTGAGCAGCGCGGCGAGCTCGGGATCGGCGGGGTGGACGGTGTCCGCGGCGTGCGACATGCGCGGAGGATACAGCGTGAAGCGGCTCCAGGCGTCGACGGCGAACCTGTCTGTGATAAACCCGGATCTCTTCATGTATCACCCGTCGCGCGACGAGTTCGTTGCGGCCGCCGCGCAGGGCAACCTGATCCCGGTCTACCGGGAGCTGTGCGCCGACGCGGACACGCCGGTGTCGGCGTACGCCGCGCTCGGCGGCGGCGACTACAGCTTCCTGCTCGAGAGCGTCGTCGGCGGCGCGACCTGGGCCGCGTACTCGTTCGTCGGCGTCGCGCCGCGCGCCGTCATCACGTGCCGCGGCGGTCAGGCGCACGCGACCTGGTTCGACGTCGAGAGCGGCGGAGCGCCGCGCACGGCGGAGTGGGCCGCGCCCGATCCCGTGGTGGCGCTGGCCGAGGTGATGGGCGAGTTCCGCCCGGCGCCGGCGCCGGGGCTGCCCCGCTTCTGGGGCGGCGCCGTGGGCTGGATCGCCTACGACTGCGTCCGCTCGTTCGAGGATCTGCCGGCGCGGCAGAAGCCAGGGCACGGCTCGCCGGGCGTGCCGGCCCTGTGCATGGCGGTCACCGACACGCTCGTCATCTTCGACAACCTGCGCCAGACCATCAAGGTCGTCGCCACGGCGTACGTCCCGCGCGCCGAGAAGGCCGACGCCGCCTACGAGCGCGCGTGCGCCCGCATCGACGAGATCATCGTCCGCCTGCGCGGCGAGCGGACGCGCCTGAAGGCGCTGGCGCCGCTGCCCGCGGGCGCGCCGACGCCGGCGCCCGCGTCGCGATTCCCGCGCCTCGAGTTCGAGGGCGCGGTCGAGCAGATCAAGGACTACATCCTCGCCGGCGACGCCTTCCAGGTCGTCCTGTCGCAGCGGCTCGAGGTCGAGCGCGGCGGCGTCGATCCGCTGGACGTGTATCGCTCGCTGCGCGTCATCAACCCGTCGCCGTACATGTTCCACCTGCGTTACCCCGAGGCGACGGTGACCGGCGCGTCGCCCGAGACGCTGGTGCGCCTCGACGGCGGGACGATCGAGCTGCGGCCCATCGCGGGCACGCGGCCGCGCGGCGCCACCCGCGCCGACGACGTGCGGCTCGAGGAGGAGCTCCACGCCGATCCCAAGGAGCGCGCCGAGCACCTCATGCTCATCGATCTCGGACGCAACGACGTCGGGCGCGTGGCCGCGACCGGCAGCGTGCGGGTCACCGAGCAGATGGTGATCGAGCGCTACAGCCACGTCATGCACCTCGTCTCGCACGTGGTCGGCGACCTGGCGCCCGGGCGCGCCTGGCCCGACGTCCTGCGCGCGGCGTTCCCGGCGGGCACGCTCTCGGGCGCGCCCAAGATCCGCGCGATGGAGATCATCGACGAGCTCGAGCCGACGGAGCGCGGGCTCTACGGCGGCGCCGTCGGCTACGTGTCGTTCACCGGCAACATGGACCTGGCGATCGCGATCCGCACGCTGGTCACGCTCGGCGACACGATCTTCGTGCAGGCGGGCGCCGGGATCGTCGCCGACAGCGACCCCGGCGCGGAGTGGGAGGAGACGATGAACAAGGCGCGCGCGGTCCTGCGCGCGGTGGCGATGGCCGCGCAGCCCGAGGAGGGCGTCTAGCCGTGCTGCTCCTCATCGACAACTACGACTCGTTCACGTGGAACCTCGCGCAGTACTTCGGCGAGCTCGGCGAGGACGTGCGCGTCGAGCGCAACGACGCGCTCACGGTCGACGGGATCGCGGCGCTGGCGCCCGCCCGGATCGTGATCTCGCCGGGGCCGTGCACGCCCAACGAGGCAGGGATCTCGATGGACGTCATCCGCCGCTTCGCCGGGCACGTGCCGATCCTCGGCGTGTGCCTCGGGCACCAGTGCATCGGGCAGGTCTACGGCGGCCGGATCGTGCGCGCGCGCCAGGTGATGCACGGCAAGGTGTCGAAGGTGTTCCACGACGAGCGCGGGCTCTTCGCGGCGCTCGAGAATCCCTTCCAGGCGACGCGTTATCACTCGCTCGTGATCGCGCCCGAGACGGTGCCCGACACGCTCGAGGTCACGGCCAAGACCTGGGACGACGAGATCATGGGCGTGCGGGTGCGCGCGCTCGCCGGCACGGCGACGCCGGTCGAGGGCGTGCAGTTCCACCCCGAGTCGATCATGACGACCGCGGGCAAGGCGATGCTCGCCAACTTCCTTCGCGCCGGCCTTCGCGCGAGCGGGCCTCACGCGAGCGGGGCACCATGATGGACATCAAGGCCGCGATCGCGCGCGTGACCGCGGGCGGGCACCTCCACGTGGACGAGGTCGCCGAGGTGTTCATGCAGATCATGGACGGCGCCGCCACGCCGGCGCAGATCGGCGGGTTGCTCGTCGCCCTGCGCATGAAGGGCGAGACCGCCGACGAGCTCGCCGGCGCGGCGCGGGCCATGCGGGCCAGGGCGCTGCCGCTCGGCGTGCCCGACCTGTCGCGCGCGGTGGATACGTGCGGCACCGGCGGCGACGGCTCGGGCACCGTGAACGTGTCGACCCTGGCGGCGGTCCTCGCCGCGGGCGCCGGCGCCATCGTCGCCAAGCACGGCAACCGCGCGCTGTCGTCGCGGTCGGGGTCGGCGGACGTGCTCGAGCAGCTCGGCGTCGTGATCGACGCGCCGCCGGCCGCCGTCGAGGCCTGCCTGCGCGAGGCCGGCATCGGCTTCGCGTTCGCGCCGACGTTCCACGCGGCGACACGTCACGCCGCCGGGCCGCGCCGCGAGCTCGGCACGCGCACGATCTTCAACCTGCTCGGGCCGATGACCAACCCCGCGCGGGTGCCGCACCAGGTCGTCGGCGTCTTCGACCGCGCGTGGTGCGCGCCGGTCGCGCGGGCGCTGGGCCAGCTCGGCTCGACGCGCGCATTCGTCGTCCACGGCGAGGGCGCGCCGCGCGGGATCGACGAGATCGCGGTCCGCGGGCGGACGTGGATCGCCGAGTGGGATGGGCGCAACGTGATCGAGCACGAGGTGACGCCGGCGTGGTTCGGGCTCCCCGACGCCGATCCCGGCGAGCTGGCCGGTGGCGACGCGTCCGAGAACGCGATCGTGTTCCGCCGCGTGCTCGCCGGCGAGGACAAGGATGACCCTCGCGCGCCGACGCGGGCGGTGCGCAACGCGGCGTGCATGACCGCGGGCCTGGCGCTGGTGGCGACCGGCCTCGTGGTGGGGCCGAAGGAGGGCGCCGCGCTCGCGGCCGCGGTCATCGACGACGGGCGGGGCGTGGCGACGCTCGAGCGGTGGATCGCGGCGAGCCGCGCGGCCGCGGCGGCGGCCACACCGGCCGGGGCAGGCGGCGGCGCGTGACGCTCCGACCCGGCGGTGTGCTCGGCCAGATCCTCGAGAGCAAGCACGAGGAGGTGGCGGCGGCGCGCGCGGCGTTGCCGTTCGCCGAGGTCGAGCGGGCGGCGCGGCTGGTGCCGCCGGCGCGCAGCCTCGCGGCGGCGCTGGCGCGCCCGGAAGGCGCGGGGCCCTTGCCGGTGCGCGTCCTCGCCGAGGTGAAGCGGGCGTCGCCGTCGGCCGGACCCATCGCCCCGGGCGTCGACCCGGTCGCGGTCGCGCGCGGCTACGAGGCCGCCGGGGCGGCGGCGGTGTCGATGCTCACCGATCGACGGTACTTCGACGGGGAGCTGGCGTTCCTGGCGGCGGCGAGGCCGGCGCTGGGGATCCCGCTCTTACGTAAGGACTTCATCATCGACCCGTACCAGGTCGCGGAGGCGCGCGCCGCCGGCGCCGACGCGATCCTCCTCATCGTCGCGGCCCTCGACGACGCGGAGCTGGGCGAGCTGCACGCGGCGGCGGCGAGCTTCGGGATGGACGCGCTGGTCGAGGTCCATGACGAGGCCGAGGCGGCGCGCGCGGTCGCCGCCGGCGCCCGCCTCATCGGGGTCAACCACCGCGACCTGCGCACGTTCCAGATGGACCTCGGGCTCACGGGGCGGCTCGCGCCTGCGGTCCCGGCGGGCACGGTGCTGGTCGCCGAGAGCGGCATCCGCACGCCCGCCGACGTCGCGATGCTCGCGGCCGCGGGTGCGCACGCCATCCTCGTGGGCGAGACGCTCATGCGCGCGGCCAGCCCGGGCGACGAGCTGCGGCGGCTGGCGGCGGGCGCGGCGTGATCATGCCACTGGTCAAGATCTGCGGCATCACGCGCGTCGAGGACGCCGATCAGGCGGCCGCCGACGGCGCCGACTTCCTCGGGCTCAACTTCTGGCCCGGGTCGAAGCGGCGGGTGACCCCGGAGACCGCGGCGCCGCTGGTCGTCGCCGCGCGCGCGATGTCGGCGACGGTCCAGCTCGTCGGGCTGTTCGTCGATCAGTCGGAGGGCGAGATCACGGGCATCGCGAACGCGGTCGGGCTCGACCTCGTGCAGCTCCACGGCGACGAGCCTCCGTCGCTGGTCGCGGCGCTCACGACGCGCGGGCTGCGGGTGTGGAAGGCGCACGCCGTCATGGGCCCCGAGGACATCGACGGGCTCGCCGCGTGGCCCGCGGACGCCCACCTGCTCGACGCGCCGAGCCCGGGGCGCGGTGGCTCGGGGAAGACGTTCGACTGGGCGCTCGCCGAGGCGGCGGTGGCGGCGGGGCACCGCGTGGTGCTGGCGGGCGGGCTCACGCCCGCCAACGTCGCCGAGGCCGTGGCGCGGGTGCGGCCGTACGCCGTCGACGTCGCGTCGGGCGTGGAGAGCGCGCCGGGGGTGAAGGATGCGGCGAAGGTGCGGGCGTTCCTGGAAGCTGCGCGTCCTTCGACTCGCCCTCGCTAGGCGAGGGCTCGCTCAGGACGAACGGGTTAGAATCGACGCGTGCGCCTCGGCTCGCTTGCGCTCGTGATCTGCGCCGCGTGTGGCGACAACACGTCGGTGCCGCCGGTCGACGCGGCGCCGATCTCGTACGACCCGTGGACGCTCGTGGTGTTGCCCGACACGCAGGGCTACACGTACGTCCACCCCGACGTCTGGTACGCGCAGACGCGCTGGATCGCCGAGCACGCCGCCGAGCTCGACGTGCAGCTCGTCGCGCACGTCGGCGACATCACCGAGTGGAACACGCCCGGCGAGTGGGACGTCGTGGCGCGCGGCCTCGCCGACCTCGACGGGGTGGCGCCGCTCGTGCTCGTGCCCGGTAACCACGACTACGACGTCACGGTCGAGCGGGTCTCGCGCCTCTCGCAGTACTGGTCGCCCGACGCCTTGCGCGCGACCCCCAGCTTCGGCGGGCTCTTCCAGGCCGATCGCACGGACAACAGCTACGTCGTCACGCAGATCCGCGGTCAGCCGTGGCTCGTGCTCGGGCTCGAGTGGGGACCGCGCGACGTCGTCCTCGACTGGGCCGGCGCGGTCCTCGACGCCCATCCCGATCATCACGTCGTCGTCGTCACCCACGCCTACACGTACCTCGACAACCAGCGGTACGACTGGGCGACGCAGGGCCAGCGGCAGCTCTACAACCCGCACAACTACGTCGGCGTCGCGTGGCCCGAGGTCAACGATGGCGAGGAGATCTGGCAGAAGCTCGTCGCGCCGCGCGCCAACGTCGACCTCGTCGTCTCGGGGCATGTGCCCGACGCCGGCGTCGGCCGCCTGTCGTCGGAGGCGGCCGGCGGCAAGGTGGTGCACCAGCTCCTCGCCAACTTCCAGTCGGGGCCCATGGGCGGCAACGGCTACCTGCGGCTCCTGACGTTCCACTGGGATCGCATCGAGGTGAGGACGTACTCGCCGTACCTGGACGACTTCGAGACGTCGCCCGCGCACGACTTCGTCTTGCCGTGGGCGCCGTGACGGTGGTGCGCGCGCCGTGACCGTCGCGGTCGTGGTCTTCGTCCTCACCTACCTGGTGATCGCCAGCCGGCAGCTGACGATCCTCAAGCTCGATCGGCCCGCCGGTGCGCTGGTGGGCGCGGTGGCGATGGTCGCCATCGGCGGCCTGGGCCTCGACGCCGCCCTCGCGGCGATCGACCTCCACGTCCTCACGCTCTTGCTCGGCGTGCTCCTCATCGCCGCATACCTCCAGGAGGCGCGGCTCTTCCGCTACGTCGCGTACCTCGTGCTCACCCGCACCGGCTCGGCGCGCGCGCTGCTCTGGGGCCTCACGTTCGTGTCGGGTGGGCTCTCGGCGCTCCTGGTCAACGACACGGTGTGTCTCGTCCTCACGCCGCTCGTGGTCATGGTCGCCGTCGAGGCGAAGCTGCCGGTCCTGCCGTACCTGCTCGCGCTCGCCGGCGCGACCAACCTCGGCGGCGTCGTCAGCTTCAGCGGCAACCCGCAGAACATGCTCATCGGCCGCGCCGCCGCGGGGAACCCGAGCTTCGCGCAGTACCTGGCGATCACGCTGCCGGTCGGCGTCGCGTGCCTGGCGGCCAACGCGGCGACGCTCACCTGGCTCTTCCGCCGCGAGCTGCCGCGCGGCCCGCTCGCCGAGCGATCGCCGCCGCGCCCCGGCATCGACCGGGTCCTTGCCGCCAAGGGCCTGCTCGCGCTGGCCGCCTTCGCCGTCGCCGCGCTCGCCGGCGTGTCGCTGGCGGGGGCGGCCATCGCGGCCGCGGCCGGCCTCGTCCTCGTCGCGCGCATCGAGCCGCGGCGCGCGCTGGTGCTGGTCGACTGGCAGATCCTGCTCTTCTTCGCGGCGCTGTTCGTCGTGGTCGAGGGGCTGCGCGCGACCGGCGTGCTGGCCGACGGGCTCGCCGCCATCGCGCCGGTCATCCACCGCGGCGACGCGGTGGGCGACGCGGCCTTCGTGGGGCTCACCGTCGTCGGCTCGAACCTGGTGTCGAACGTCCCGTTCGTCATGCTCGCGGCCGACAGCGTGCCCGCGATGCCCGATCCGACGTGGGGCTGGATCATGCTGGCGGTGGCCTCGACGCTCGCGGGGAACCTCACGCTCATGGGGTCCGTCGCCAACGTCATCGTGATGGAGGCGGCCGGCCCGCGCGGCGAGATCGGGTTCTTCCGCTTCGTTCGCTACGGGGCCGTCATGACATTGGTGAGCCTTGTGGTTGCGTTCGGCATCCTGGTCGCGGAACGGGAGCTGGGGTTCTTCGCCCTGGTCGGGCTCTGAGTTTCGGGCGTCGCGGTCACACCCGGCGGGTGGCGACTCTGTCAAAATCGAAGTGATGAGCAATCCGGCGGTCGTCCTCCAGCTCGGGGCCTCGCAGGTCGGTCTCGACGTCTACAACAACCGGGTCTTCGTCGGGCGCGATCCGGCGGCGTCCCAGCTCGCGCACCTCGAGGCCGGGCTCTCGCGCCGTCACGCGGAGGTGTGGCTGACCAGCGGCCAGCTCTGGATCCGCGACCTGGGCTCGGCGAACGGCACGTGGGTCAACGGCCAGGCTGTCGGCGCGAGCCCGGTCGTGCTGCAGCCCGGGATGCAGGTGTACCTGGGCTCGGTGCCGCTCGGCGTGCGCTGGAACGGGGGTGGCGCGATCGCCCAGGCGCCCGCGCAGCCCGCGTTCGCGGCGCAGGTCGCGCAGCATCAGCAGGCGATGCAGGCGCAGGCGGCCCAGCCGCAGGCGCCGGCGCAGCTCGCCAGCCAGCCGTTGCCCAAGGACTACAGTTACCGGCGGCAGGACGCGAACGGCAACGGCGTCGTCCTGCTCGCGCTCAAGCAGGACACGGCGTGGTCGGGGTCGAAGCTCGAGGGCTTCGTCGAGTTCACGGCGCTCGACAACGAGACGATCGCGTCGATCACCGTCGAGCTGATCGAGAAGCACGCCGACGGCCCCGGCAAGGGGCACGTCTGGGATCGCTGCCTGGTGCGCCAGGGGCCGTGGAAGGCGCTGCACAACGACGTCCTGCCGCTGCCGTTCGACCTCGACGTGCCGAGCGGCGTCGCGCCGTCGGGGCGCGAGGTCTACTGGTACCTGCATGCGGTGGTCGACATCAACTGGGCGTCGGACGTCGACGTCGAGCTGCCGATCACGGTGCGGAATCACGATCTCGAGCGCATCCGCGACGCGATGGGCGCGCTCGACTACCGCTTCAGCGAGTGGGACTCCAAGCCGCACGCGCAGCGGTTCGATGCGAAGTTCCAGCCGCCGGCGCAGTTCCGCAACGTCATCAACGCCATCGACATCGGCGTGGAGTATCTGGGGGCGACGGTGAAGCTCGCGATCCAGGTCGACAAGAAGGGGCGGGATCGCGAGGACGCGGTCGCGCTGGATCTGGCGCAGATGCGCGGGGCGTCGGCCGACGTGATGACGGGGACGCTGAAGAAGATCATCGACGACATCATGGCGAGGTAGGGCGGGGGCGGAGAGGGAGAGGGAGAGGGAGAAGGGAGAGGGAGAAGGGAGAGGGAGAAGGGTGAGAGTGGCGTGGGGCGCGCGCGTCGGCCATGATCGGGGCATGACGCGCGTCGATCTCAAGGGCCAGCGGCCGGACGAGGCGACGGAGACGCGCGGGATGGCGGAGCAGGGGCGACGGGAGGAGGACGTGCACGCCGTCGACGTGAGCAACCGGACGTTCGTCGTGTTGCTCGTGGTGATCGTCGTGATCTTCGGGGGGATCGCGGTCGCGGTGAGGCTGTAGGAGAGGGAGAAGCAGAGGGAGAAGGAGAGGGAGAGGGGAGAGGGAGAGGGATACGCCTTGCCGGCTGCCGGGGTGGCGGGGGCGCAAGACCCTCCG
>ERZ761602.7425-NODE-7425-length-11633-cov-10.376404_pt1 | contig 11633 bp, 13 predicted proteins | sample MGYA00512165_ERZ761602 | MGnify/ENA primary metagenome ERZ761602 (study PRJEB28899, sample SAMN02445085) | bioreactor sludge metagenome | biome: EBPR sludge; isolation source: Thorneside wastewater treatment plant | place: Australia: Brisbane, Thorneside... | reverse complement strand
AAACCGAACACGATCGGAAAGGAGGTAAGCAATTATGTTATCCAGCTTCTTTTTTTACTCGCCCGTCCCCGCGGCCCGATCGAGATACAGGTTTGCTCTGTTAATATCAGCCGCGTTTTTCATATTTGCCTCGGTTCCTGCCTCTGCGCTCGCAAACGAGAACGATCCTAAGAAAATGCTTCGCGAAGGCGACAAGCTGATGCGGCAGGGCAAGGTCGTTGACGCCGAGAACCTTTACCGGCAGGCACTGTCCGTTTCCCCTGAAAGTACGGTGGCGAAGCTCAAGATCGCGTATTCGCTGATCAAGCAGCGGCGGCTTGTTGAAGCGTACGAATTGAGCCTCGGTGTAGCACAGGCTGACCGGAGGAATGCCCGTGCGTATGCGCTCGCCGGAACATCCCTTCTTTCGCTCGGGCAGTTTAGCGAGGCTCGGTCGGTCCTTACCGAGGCGATCCGGCTGGATAACAATGAATCGCTGGCCTGGTATTCGATCGGGCTGCTTGATTATTACGAGAACCGGATCGAGGAAAGCCTCGCCAATCTGCGGGAGGCCGTTTTCCATGACCCGCGGGATACCGATGCGATGTTCTCGTTGGCGCAGGTCGCGGCCCGATCCGAGAAGTATAAAGAGGCCGCCGATGCATACCGCAGATTTTTGCAGATCTCGCGAAACACGGATGACGAGCGGCGGGAACGCATTCAGGGGCTGATCGATTTCCTCGAGTATCTGGGTTCGCGGACGGCGATATATACGACTTCCGGCCCGGAACACTCGGCCCTCAATTTTACGCTGATCGGCAACAGGCCGGTGCTTGAGGTGCGGATAAATGAGGGCGAGGAACCGCTCCGGTTCGTGCTCGATACGGGCTCGGGCATCACGGTCATTTCGGACGAGACGGCCGAGCGGCTGAAGATCAAGCCGGTGGCCCGCGGTGGAAAGGCGAAAGGCCTTGGCGGCGACGGCCGCTTCGAGATCGTTTATGGTTTTCTCCGCAGCGTTGAGATCGGCGAGATGCGCGTCCGCAATGTGCCGGTCTATATCCGCAAATTCCACAATCCAACGCTTCGCTTTGACGGCTACATCGGGCTTTCGCTGATCTCAAAGTTCCTTACCACCGTCGATTACGGCAAGCTCGAATTCGCCCTGACCCGGAAGGACTCAGAGCTTGCGAAGGCGATCCCGCTTGAAAATGCGGTGCCGCTTCGGCTGACCTCAAGCGGCTTCCTAAGCGGCGAGGTGCAACTCGAGGGCGTAGAAGCTCCGCTTAATTTCATCGTCGATACAGGTGCAAGTGTTTCCGTGATCTCGGATGAGATCGCTTCGGTCGAGAGCGTCAGCCCGGGACTCCGGGATGAACGGATGCGTGTCATCGGCTCGGCCGGGATCACCGAGGACGTTCCTTCTTATATGCTTCCGAAGCTGAGCTTTGCCGACCATACGCGATCGGACGTTATGGCGATAGCGCTCGACCTTGATATCATCAATGAGGCGTCGGGATTTACTCAGGCGGGCATACTCGGCGGAAATTTCCTGAGGAATTTCCGTATGACGTTCGATTTCAAGAACTCGAGGGTCGCCTTCGCACCGGTAAAGGAAGCTCAGTAGCCCCGAACGCCCAAACCGATGAAGTTGGGCATTTATCTTGAAACCTCCGTTATCGGGGCATATCTCGACAACGAGGATGTGCTTCGGCGTGACCTCACTATCCGCTGGATGGAGCACGAGCTGCTCGAATACGAAGCCTTTACATCGATTTTGGTGCAACGCGAGCTTGAGCGGCTCGACGAGCCGCACCGCTCGAGCTATCTCAACCTGATCAAGTTCATTCCGCGGCTTGAGCTGACGGATGAGGCAGCCATACTTGCCGATGGCTACATCTCACGCGGCATTTTCCACCGGCGATTTATGGCCGATGCGCTGCACGTTGCACTCGCCTCATATCATAAGATCGATTATCTGGTAACATGGAATTTCGGCCATATTGCCAACGTCCGCAAGCAGGCGAGGATCAAGATGTTCAATGCGGCGTCCGGGTTCTTTTCGCCGACGATCGTCACGCCCGAATTCCTTGTTCACGGCTGACCCGCGGCGGCCTTGTCCACAAACCAGATCAGATCGCCGGCAGGGTTTATCTTCTCAGCCGGCAAGCTGCTATCGCCCTCCCGAACTTTGCAAAGCACATCACGCTTGTCGGCACCGGTGACCAGGAACGCAACGGCCGCAGCGGAGTTGAGCACCGGAAACGTCAGCGTCAGGCGGTGAGCATCAAACTTCGGTACGAAAACCGAGGCAGCGATCTTCTCTTGTTCGTCAAGGACATCCGTGCCGGGAAAAAGCGATGCGGTGTGGCCATCCGTGCCGAGGCCGAGGAAGACCAGATCGAAAGATGGAAAGCCGCTTTCGATGCCGAAGTGGCCGCGTACCCGCCGGGAGTAATCCGCGGCGGCCGCATCGGGTTCAAGTTCGGTCCGAAATCGGAAGATGTTCTGCTCACGAACTCCGAGCGGTTTTAGAAGCAGCTCATTTGCCGAGCGGAAATTGCTGTCCTCCGACGTTACGGGAACCATCCGCTCATCGCCAAAGAAGAAGTAGATCTTATCGAGCGGCAGCGGGTCGTCGGCGAGTATCGCTGCAAGCTTTGCGAACATCAGCTTCGGCGTTGAGCCGCCCGAAAGAACTACGTTGAAACGGCCGCGATCGGCGATCGATTTGAGCCCGCACGAGACAAAAAACTCGGCGGCCTTTTCGGCTACCGAGTCGGGATCTTTGCAGATGATGAGTTCACCGCGGGCCATTGTTCACTCCGCACCGCTTGCGATATTGCCGATCGTTTCAAGGGCTTCGCTGACGTCACCGGCGATGTGCAGCCTTATCGCCCGGCGGCCGCGTTCGAAAAGCACATCGAGGTCGCCGCGTGCCTGCGCCGCTTTCACTATGCCGAATGAATACTTCTGCCCGGGAACGGCGACATCCTCAGCATCATCGCAGGTCACTTGTACAAAGACGCCGTTGTTCGCTCCGCCCTTGTAAGCCTGGCCGGTCGAGTGGAGAAATCGCGGCCCGAAGCCTAGACACGTTGCATTGCCATTCCGGGAAAGAACGGCCTCGCGGATCAGCTTAAGCGCCGATTCGTTCTCGGCGTTCATGTTGATGTAGGCGAGCATGGCGAAATAATCGCCCGCGGAAATTCGGCCGAGGTGACGGCGAATGGCCTCGCTCAAAGTCGTGGTTTCATCAAGGCCAAGGGCCGCCGCGTTCGCATCGTCGCAGAAAAGCGAGATACCGCCGTCGGCAATTCGGGCGGTTTCGGCGGGAAGCTTGCCCGTCTGCTCAAACTCATCGGTCAGCTTTCGCGTTTCGATCTTGCTTGCCTCAACGTCCGGTTGGTCGAAAGGGTTGATGCCCATCAATGCTCCGGCCGCGGCGGTCGCGATCTCCCAACGGAAGAACTCCTGTCCAAGGTCCATTCGTTCCCGGAGCGTTATGCGGATGACGGGATGGCCGGCCGCTTCGATCGCGGCAACATCATCGGCAAACGCAGCTTCACCATCGAGGGCGATGTAAACAAAGACTCGGTCGGCCCCGTAATTTTCCGCGGTGATCAAAGGCTCGCGGTCCACGGGGATCATCGCCTTGCCGTGCTTTCCGGTGCTTTCGGCGACGAGCTGCTCCATCCACGCACCAAGGTCAAAGATGCCCTTTTCGGCGATGATCGTCAGCTTGTCGCGGCCCATCTTCCACGCTGTCCCGAGTGCGACGCCGAGCCGAACGCCCGGATTCTGCGAGGCGGGAAGCCGGCATTCTTTTGCCATTGAGCGTGCCCGCAAAAGGAATTCGGCAACATCAACGCCCATCGCGGCGAGCGGCACCATTCCGAAATCCGAAAGGGCCGAAAAGCGGCCGCCGATCTTCGGTTCGCCGTAGAAGGTCTTCCAGAAGCCGCTTTCTTCGGAGGCCTTTTCCATCTTTGAGCCGGGATCGGTGATGGCAATGAAATGCGACCCGGCGGCATCGCCGAGTTCCTGCCGTGCACGGTCAAAGAAATAGGCGAAAAAGACGTTCGGTTCGAGAGTCGAGCCCGATTTGCTCGAGACAAAAAAGAGCGTTTTTGAGATATTGAGCCGGCGGTCGAGCGCGAGCAGCTGTTCGGGGTCGGTCGAATCGAGGATCGAAAGCCGCGGGAAACCGGCACGGCGGCCGAAGGTGAAACTGAGCACCTCGGGGCAAAGCGATGAGCCGCCCATACCGAGCAGAACGATGTCCTCAAAACCGCGTGCCTTCACCTCGGCGGCAAAGCGAGGAAAGCGGGCGGGATCGGAAAGCTGCCGTTCGGCGACGTCGAGCCAGGCGAGCCAATTGGCCTCGTCGCCGCCGGTCCATAGCGAAGCGTCGCGGTTCCAGAGCCTCTCGGTGCCGTCCGCTGCGTCCCAGGCGGCAAGCTCGCTCTTGAAAGCCTCTTCAAGCTCAGCCGGGAAAGACAAGCCCATCGGCCCGATGCTCATTGCTTCACCTCGTTCATTGCCGCTTCGACGGCGGCGATCATCTTGTCGAAGGGGTCAACGAAGAGCTTGACCGCCTCGGCAAGAAGCTGATCGGTCGCGGCGTCGAGCGAGATGCCGGCCGAAGCAAGATCGGCAAGCGTTTGGCGAGCTTCGTCAACGTCCTCGGTCAGAGTTTGAGCAACGGTTCCGTGGTCGCGGAAAGCGTCCCAGGTCGCCGGCGGAATGGTGTTTACGGTGTCCGGGCCGATGAGTTCATCGATGTAGAGAACATCGCTGTAGTCCTTGTTCTTGGTACCGGTCGAGGCCCAGAGGACACGCTGCGGGCGGGCACCCTTTGCGGCGAGGGCTTCCCACTCTTCGCCGGAAAAGATCTCAAGGTAAGCCTGATAGGCGAGCTTGGCGTTCGCGATGGCGACGTTTCCGCGAAGACTTTCGAGCCGCTCTTTTTTGTCGCCTTCGGCCGAGGCGAGCTTCTCTTCGATCTGTTTATCAATGAGCGAATCGATACGCGAGACAAAGAAGCTCGCGACCGAGGCAACGCGGCTGACATCCTCGCCGGCATCGCTTCTGCGTTTCAGACCGGCAACGTAGGCGTGGGCGACGTCGCGATAGGCGGCCTGCGAAAAGAGCAAGGTTACATTGATATTGATGCCGTCGGCGATGAGCTGCTCGATGGCGGGAATGCCCTCGGGCGTCGCCGGAACTTTGACCATCAGGTTCGGGCGATCGACCATCTGCCACAGCCGGCGAGCCTCGGCGATCGTCTTTTCGGTATCGAAGGCAAGGTGCGGCGAGACCTCGAGCGAGACGAACCCATCACCGCCTTCGGTTGCGTTATAAACCTCGCGGAGAATGTCAGCCGCATCCTGAACGTCGCGGACGGCGAGCTTTTCGTAAAGATCGACGGCATCTTTCGACGAGGCGGCGTTCTCACGAATGAAAGCGTCATAGGCGGTTCCCGATGAGATGGCCTTTTCGAAGATTGCCGGGTTCGACGTGACGCCTTTCAACCCGTCGTCCTTGAGCAGGCGGGCAAGTTCGCCGCTTTCGATGATGTCGCGGCTGATGAAATCGAACCACGGCGATTGACGAAACTCGGCAAGCCGAACAAGAGGATTGGCGTTCATTTGCGTCTGAGGATTCATTGTAAATATCGCTCCGTAAGATGAATTGCGTTTCAGCCCCGGCATAATTGCCCGCGGGCCGGCCCGGCATTTTCGGTATTGCTAAAGGATACAACAAAAAAGGCGAGCGGTTTAGGCCGCTCGCTAACAGGAGGAAACTCGAACAAATTTTCTTGTAACTCGGCGATCAGATGGAATCGCGGCCGCGGAGAGCATCAGAGAGCGCCCGGGCGGTGCTTAAATTTTCAGCTTCCGGCAGATCCGAGACCACAAAGACCGGCCCGACCGGAGCTACGAAGCTCGCCACCTGCATCCCGCCCTCGCGTTCGGAAACGATATGCCCGCCGCCATCCGAGGCAAACTTTGCCTTTCCTTCGCGGTCAAAAAAGACCGAGAGCACGTGTGTTCCGCGGCGAACGATAACGTGTGAGAAACGCTTGCCCTCGTACATACAATCGTGCGAGTGCAGTATCTCAACATCGCTGGCGAAGCTTGCCCGGATCGGTTCGGCAATCGCCTCGGCTGTTTGTTCGGCAGCAGGATCGATAGGTATTTCTTTCGACTCCCAACGCTGCATCTTCTTTAGGGCACAGTGGTCGTGGCTGCCGGCGGCCTTTGCCGAGGTCTCGGCGAGAAATGCAGAAAGCGAAGTGTTCGCGTTTGCTACGATCGAGCCCGAGTCGAGCATTCGGAGGCCGACGAGGCCGCCAAAGAACATCACAAGCACGACGGCAAAACCGGGCACGAGCATTTTTGGCGAAGCAAGCAGAGAAGCCCAACCGCGGCCTTTGAGAGCTTCCTCGCGAAGCCGGGCCGTCATCCGCGTTTCAAAAGCAGGTTGGATCGCGAACTCGGGCGAAGCGGCGACGGCCTCGCGCATCCGCGAGCGCAAGGCACGGCGGGCGGCGAAGTCCTCGCGGCACTTCGGGCATGATTCCATGTGGCCAAAAACACGGAGGTTCGTTTCGACGAGCAGCTCGTCGCTAAGATACGCCTCCGAAAGTTCTCTGAATTCACTGCACTGCATAACTTTCACCATGATCGCTTTGTCATCAACCCTCGGCCGCTCTAAGCCCGCCGCCAAAGCCGTATTCACGAGCCTGGCCGGCAAGCGTTTGCCGCAGGATACGGCGTCCTCGGTAGAGCCGCGACATCACCGTTCCCATCGGGATATCCAAGATCGAAGCGATCTCCTTATACGAAAATTCCTCTACGTCCGAAAGCACGACGACGCTCCGGAACGAATCGGGCACATCTTTCAACGCCGCAATTATCGACTCATCGGTCAGGCTTTCCGGCACGGACGGCTCGAACGGAACCGTCTCCGCAAGCCTTTCCTCGGGGTCGTCAACGAGTTTCAGCTTGGTCAGCTTGGCGATGCGTTTGTAGTTGAGGTTGTACATTATCGTTACAAGCCACGCCCGGCAGTTCGTCCCCATCTCATAGCGATGAAAGGACTTAAGTGCCTGAAACATCGTTTCCTGGACAAGGTCCTCGGCTTCGTCGCGGTTTTTGGTCAGCCAAACGGCAACGCGGTAAAGATCGGGCATATGCGGCATCGCCTCTTCGGCAAACGCCTCCCATTTCTCTTCGCTGCTTTCACGAAACCAACCCATAAAGCCGAAATCCGTTCGTGCATGGCCAATGGAACCTCGGGGCCGCACATTTCAAGAATACGCGCCCGCAGCAAATTTATTCCGCCGGAGCGGGAAAAATATTGAAGCCAAGGACGGTTTATATTATGTTTGTGTTACATTGCCAATGCCGCACGGACGGCCTTTCGCCCGTTGCCCGCACCGCCGCGGCTCGACCTCATTAAAAGGGCAGGAAAAACCACGTGAAACCAACAGACATTGCCGACCCCGAATACTTCCACAAAGTCGTAGATTGCCAGTACGCTTGCCCGGCCCATACGCCGGTGCCGGAGTACATTCGCCTGATCGCCGAAGGCCGATATACAGAGGCCTATATGATCAACTGGGACTCGAACGTCTTCCCCGGCGTTCTCGGCCGCACATGCGACCGGCCCTGCGAACCGGCCTGCCGACGCGGCCGCGTAGAGGAAGAGCCGGTGGCGATCTGCCGCTTGAAGCGCGTTGCGGCGGATAACCGCGACGACGTTCTCCCTTATATGCCGCAGGGCCCGTTTCCGGCAAATGGCAAAAAGGTGGCTTTGATCGGTGCCGGCCCGGCAAGCTTGACGGTCGCCCGCGACCTTGCCCCTCTCGGCTACGAGATTCATCTTTACGACGAGCAAATAAAGGGCGGCGGCTTCATGCGGTCGCAGATACCGGCATTCCGGCTGCCGGAATCGGTGCTCGACGAAGAGGTCGATTACGTCCTGCGGCTCGGGATACACACGCACTTCAAACACTACGTTTCCTCAATGAAGGAAATGCTCGCGAAGGACTACGACGCGATCTTCGTGGGGACGGGTGCGCCGCGTGGCCGCGAGCTGAACATTCCCGGCCGCGAGGAGGGCGACGCGAACATCCATATCGGCATCAACTGGCTGGCGAGCGTTGCCTTTGAGCACACCGACAAGATCGGCAAGACGGTGATCGTGCTCGGCGGTGGAAACACTGCGATGGACTGCTGCCGGACGGCGCGCCGATTGGGCGGCGAGGATGTGAAGGTAATCGTCCGCTCGCCCTTTGAGACGATGAAGGCGAGCCCTTGGGAAAAGGAAGACGCGATGCACGAGGACATCCCGATCATCGATAACCACGTGCCGAAGAGCTTCGTCGTTGCGACCGACGAAGAGTGGTCAGTGGTCGGTGGTCAGTGGTCAGCCGGAAATCCAGCTCCGGAGAGCTACGGAATTGGCGACACGAAACAAGGCTCCCCTCCTTACGAAGGAGGGGTGGACGCCGCTTCGGCGGACGGGGTGGTTCTCTCGGCAACCACCACGGAGCATAAGAGACTCCGCGGCATACTCTTCGAAAAAGTAGAAGCTGTTTATGACGAGAACGGAAAACGCTCGCTCGTGCCGACGGGCGAGCCCGAGGTCTTCTATCCGGCGGACGATGTGCTGGTCGCGATCGGGCAGGAGAACGCCTTTCCGTGGATCGAGCGCGACCTCGGCATCGAGTTCGATAAGTGGGATGTGCCGGTGCTGGACAAAGTCACCTTCCAATCGACGAATGCGAAGGTCTTCTTCGGCGGCGATGCGGCGTTTGGGCCGGAGAACGTAATAACTGCGGTCGCTCATGGACACCAGGCGGCGATATCGATCGACCTTTACTGCCGCGGCGAGGACCTGATGAAGCGGCTGCCGCCTACGGTAAATCTTCAGAGCCAGAAGATGGGCATCCACGAATGGGCGTACGACAGCGCAATCGACCACGACAAGCGCTATGCCGTGCCGCAGGCGGAAAAGGCCATCACGCTCCGCAACCGCCGGCAAGAGGTCGAGCTCGGGTTTGACCGAATGACCGGTTACAAAGAGGCCGAACGGTGCCTGAACTGCGATGTGCAGACGGTGTTTTTTGCGCCGAAGTGCATCGAGTGCGACGCCTGCGTAGATATCTGCCCGACGAGCTGCATCACCTTTACGCCCTTTGACGTTTTATCCGGAACGGAAGCGGAGCTGCGGGAGAAAACAAAGGTCCCGGCACTCAACACATCGCAGGACATCTACGTCGCCGATGGCCTTAAGACCGGCCGCATCATGGCCAAGGACGAAGACGTCTGCCTCCATTGCGGACTCTGCGCCGAGCGCTGCCCGACCGCCGCCTGGGACATGCAGAAATTCTGGTACAACGTCACCAAAGCCGGCGAGGTCAAATACGGTCCAAAAGGCGCAGGCTCATTTATACAGATAACACGGAACGGGAACGGCAGCTCACAACCGCATACGTGAAATCTCTTCTCGTTCGTTGCCGTATAGTTAAGGAAGGTAAAGGGTATGACCACTGAAACTCAAGACATAATAGAGAGGGCCGAAATGCTGCCGATCGACATGAAACTCGAATTGGTAGACAGGCTCTTGGAGAGCATCTCTCCCTCACAAAAGGAGATCGACGAGCTTTGGAAGATCGAGATCGAGCGTCGCGTCGAAGAGGTTCGCTCGGGTAAGGTGAAGACAATTCCCGGCGAACAGGTATTCGCGGAAATTGAAGAAAGATTCGGCAAATGAACTTCGAATTTCATCCCGAAGCTCGCCTGGAGTTCATCGACGCCGTAGCGTTCTATGAGAAATCCAGTGAGGGCCTTGGTCTTCGATTTTCAAGAGAGGTGTTTGCGACGATCAATCGGGTGACAGCCAGCCCAAATTCCTGGCCTCGCATTACGGATAACACGAGGCGCTGTTTCACCCACAGGTTTCCCTACAGTGTTGTGTATGAGATTCGTGAACAGGACGTGTTAGTTGTAGCGGTCGCACATTTCAGCCGCAAACCGTTCTACTGGAGCGAGAGAACCCAGTGACGGGTTCCGAACGCTGGCCGACCGCCGCCTGGGACATGCAGAAATTCCGGTACAACGTGATCAATGCCGGCAATGTCAAGTACGGCACGACAGTAGTAGGCAAAATCGTCCAGATCAAAAAGAAAGAAAATGCCCCAGCGTAGTTCGACGTTTCGTGAAATTTGGATAACGACGACCTTGTTGTTCGTGCTCGGCGTATTTAGTTATAACGCCCCCGGACAGCAAACGAGCGACCCGCCGATGCGGATATTGTATCCGTGTCAGCTAAAGCTTAAAGCGAGTGGAGCGGAGTTTAGTTACACCTACTCGTATTGGGTAACTGCTGACGAGAGCGGTAGAACGACAAAGGTAACGCCATTCAAGAGCGATATGAGAGCCACAATGTCACGTTTCGTCTACGAAGACGCATTCATCGCGTGTGTTAAGAAGTGGACTCTGGAGCCGAATGGCAAATACATAGTTCAGTTTCGGGTCGCGACAATGTTTCTGGGCGAAACATCTGAGCCGCATAACTACGTCTTGATTCTTGGTCCCGGGGAAAGTAAACAAAAACTGAAAATGGAATTGCTCTGGTCCGCTGAAGATACTCTTGATACTCAAATTGAGAAGCCGGGTCAGGAGAAATCTAAGAGTAAGCCGTGAAAATGACGGACGTTTGCGAAAAAGTGCCATCCGAGCCTTTGGTTGCTTTCCGATGATTATGAAACCGAATTGGGAACGAGTCTTCAAGATGAGTTTTGCGGGGGTTACCGTTACTCTGGAGTCATCTTAGGTATGGTCGACATTTACCGTCCATAACAGATGCCAAAACGGCGCACATCGGATCGCGGCTTAGCTGAAGCGGAGCGGAGGCGGGAAGAGATGAGAAGTAGCCCTGAGATCGGGATCTCGCTTGACGAACTGGACCGGCGAATGAAGGAGAGATTTCAGTGATCGTGAGATTGTATCCTGAGGTCGACAGCCTGATAAAGGTCAAAGGTAATTGAAATGGGTTGGGCCAAGCATCGTGATGATATGGAGACTGGGCGGTTCATTCCGCCGTTTGCCTTTATGTTGTTGTTGACGCCGTTCTCTTTGCTGGTTGGTTTCTTTTCGGCAGGAGCAGGGCATGGGAGCTATTTCTTTACCAAAGTTCTGTTCCCATTTACGATGATGTCAACGGTTTTTTATGACGAGATAACGCTTACATTTTTGATTCTAGGACTTATTCAGTTTCCGATGTACGGGGTCTTCCTTGGTGCTATGAACAGGTTTGGCCTCAAACGGCCGGCGATCGTCGCACTGAGCATTTTGCACGTTAGCGCGACCGCGGCATGTTTTCTCTTGATCGGCGAGAATTTCTCGTAGTTGCTCAAGGCGGACAAAGAGTCTCGATTCGCCTCCGAAAGATACCAGAGCGTGGGATTCGTATGAATAAAAACCACGAAAGAGTTTTTGCGATGAGTTTTGCGGGGGTTTATCCGCATTATGTGGCGAAGGCGGAGAGGAAGGGGCGGACCAAGGCGGAGGTTGACGAGTGTATTCGCTGGCTGACGGGATATACGCAGAAGGGCCTTGAAAAGGTGATCGAAAAGAAGA
>ERZ761602.7424-NODE-7424-length-11634-cov-8.600397_pt1 | contig 11634 bp, 15 predicted proteins | sample MGYA00512165_ERZ761602 | MGnify/ENA primary metagenome ERZ761602 (study PRJEB28899, sample SAMN02445085) | bioreactor sludge metagenome | biome: EBPR sludge; isolation source: Thorneside wastewater treatment plant | place: Australia: Brisbane, Thorneside... | reverse complement strand
CGCCGCGCGGAATCTTGCCGCCGAGTTTCTGGAACTTGCCGGGATCGCGCAGGAATTCCACCAGTTCGGCGACTTCCTCCTTGGCCTCGTCGACGCCCGCGACATCGGCGAAAGTCACCTTGATCTGATCCTCGCTCATCATCCGCGCCCGCGACTTGCCGAAGGACATCGCGCCCCGGCCACCGGCGCCGCCCTGCATCTGACGCAAGAAAAACACCCAGATGCCGATCAAGAGCAGCATCGGGAACCAGGAGATGAAAATCTGCATCAATAGGCCCTGCTTCTCCGGCGGCTGGCCTTCGATCTCCACGCCGTGGTTGAGCAATTCGCCGATCATCGCGCTGTTGTCGGTTTCCGGGCTGTAGGTGGTGAACCGTTCGCCGCTGTCGGTGCGGCCCTGAAGGGTGCGGCCATCGATCGTGACCTGCTTGATTCGCCCCTGCTTGGCGTCTTGCAGGAAGGTCGAGTAAGACATCTGGGCGGACGGCGCCACCTTGGGGCCGAAGCTGTTGAACACCGACATCAGCACCACCGCGATGACCACCCACAACAGAATGTTCTTGACCATGTCGTTCAAGGCATGCACCTCAATACCGCGTAACCGGGATGAATTTGAAGAATGGATTGAAAGTCGCGGAGTTTTTAGACCCGCTCACCCGCGATAGTTCCTGGCCAACAGGTACTGCTCGGCGCTGCGGGCGCGCGATGCCCGAGGTTTACGAACCGCCACCGTGGCGAACGCGGCGCGCAGCTCGCGTAGAAACGCATCGAAACCCTCGCCCTGAAATGCCTTGGTCAGAAAATCGCCGCCAGGCCGCAGACCGCGGCGGACGAAGTCCAGGGCCAGTTCGGCCAGGTACATCCCGCGTGGCTGATCCACGGCCTTGATGCCGCTGGTATTGGGGGCCATGTCGGAGATTACAAGGTCCACGGGCCGGCCGTTTAGCGCATTCAGCAACCGCTCCAGCACCGCTGCCTCGCGGAAATCGCCCTCGATGAACGTCACGCCGGGCAGTGGTTCCATCGGTAGGATGTCCAGGGCAATCACCGCGCCCCGCTCGCCCACCAGCCGGGCCGCCAGTTGCGACCAGCCGCCCGGCGCGGCGCCCAGGTCCACCACCGTCAAGCCGGGCCGGAGCAAGCGGTCTTTTTCGTCAATCTCCAGAAGCTTGTAGACGGCGCGGGAGCGGTAGCCCTCCCGCTGAGCGCGCTTGACATACTCATCGGTGAAGTGCTCCCGCAACCAGCGGGTGCTGCTTTTACTGTGGGCCATCCGGATGCGATTCCCGGTCGCGGGCGATGCGTTGCAGGACCTTATGCGCGCGAACCACGATCCAGAGCATCCCCAGCACGCCATAGCTGGTCAGCACTAGCAGTTGCGCCAGCAGACCGTCCAGCAACCGCCCCTGCGCGAGCAGCAGCAACCCGCCGACCACCAGGATGATCGCCAAATCCAGCTTGACCTCATTCAAGGGACTTGGGGCTACCGTCATTCCCTTGCCGCCGGTTACACTGCGTGAACCCTCAGCCATCACGGTGTCTCTCGTGTTCGCGCTCACCAATCCGCAGAAGCGTCATCTCAAGGCCCTGGCCCATGCCCGCAAGCCGGTCGTGATCGTCGGTGACAACGGCATCACGCCGGCGGTCCTGCACGAAATCCTGCTGGCGCTCGACCATCACGAATTGGTCAAAATCCGGGTCAACGCCGAGGATCGGGAAGCGCGCGAGACCATGATCGGGGAGATTTGCGCGACGACCGAAGCGGCGCTGGTTCAGCGGGTCGGACATATTGCCACACTATTTCGGCGCAACCCCGAGAATCCGCGCATCGAACTGCCATGAACCAGCATGGGATTGTCAAGGTTTGAGGCGCGCAACGTCAACCGCGAATCAAGTTGTTCTACGTGCGCCAGCCTGTGTAACCGCTAACGCCGGGGAGACCACCGCATGGCCTGGCTTTACCTGATCGTGGCCGGCCTGTGTGAAATCGCCTGGCCGGTCGGCCTGAAGTTGTCGCAAACGCCGGGTCGGCTGGCGCTGGGCGTGCTCGTCGCCGTGGTCGGCATGGCCACCAGCGGGGCGTTTCTGTGGCTGGCCCAGCGCGACATCCCCATCGGCACGGCTTACGCGGTCTGGACCGGGATCGGCGCGGCGGGAACCTTCATGGTGGGCATCCTGTTCTATGGCGATTCCGCTAGCGCCTGGCGGCTGGTCTCGGTCGGCTTGATCATCGCCGGGATCATCGGCCTGAAACTGGCCCATGGCCCTGGCTGAATGCCGCTCATCCTCACATCAACGCCACGTCTTCATCTTTCGTAACCAAGACGTAATCGTTCAGATCCCCTGATAGTTTCACCCTGTATTGATGGGTTTCGCTACGCTCAACCCATCCTACAAGCCATTTTTTTTCGTAGGATGGGTTGAGCGTAGCGAAACCCATCGTCGTGCGGGACGAGGGGGAGCTGAACGCTTATACCATTTCCTGTTAGGTTTTGTTTTTTCAGGGGTCAAAAACTGTTCCATTCGTCATACCCGCGAAAGCGGGTATCCAGTGGTTCGGTGGCTGACTGGATTCCCGCCTTCGCGGGAATGACGAAAATCTATTCAGAATTAGTATTACGTATTGAACAAGATCCGCGCCGTACTGCTGCGGGAGCGCTGCTATCCCCTCACCCATCAGGAAATCCAGGAAGCCATCGAGCGGGACTTGTTGCGGTAGGGGCTGGGCGGTGAACGGTGCTTTTCTCCTCAACCACGACTGCTACCTGCTGAGCCGAGGATGTACAAACAGTTCGCGCCGCTGGTCGTGCGGCAGGTCGCGGTCAGGTCGCGAATCGCGTTCAATCTCGGTTCAGCTATGGCGGGATACCGTGTGGCGCCATGAACCCGCTTTCTGGAGCTAAGCTTGATCAAGATTGTGCTGATTCTCCTCGCCAGCGTGGCGATGCTGGCCGGCCCGACCCTGTTGGCCCCGGCCGATGCTGGCGAGACTGACGACGGACTCAACCCACAGAGGAGCAGCAGCGATGACGTGTAAACCGATGACCCTGATTAGCAGTGCAATCCTGGCCCTGGCCATGACTGGCCCGGCGGCAGCGGCGGATGTGACCGGCGCGGCTACCGATGCGGTCAAGAAGAAGGCCGCCGAGGAGGTTCAAAAGCAGGTGCCGGGCGCGGTTACAGCGCCCGCCGTTGATCCCACCAAGGCCGTGACTGGCGCCACCCCCGATCCCACCAAGGCCGTCAAGGGCGCCGCTCCGACGCCCGCCGTTGATCCCACCAAGGCCGTGACCGGCGCCACCCCGGACCCCACCAAAGCCGTCAAGGGCGCCGCTCCGGTGCCCGCCGTTGATCCCACCAAGGCCGTCAAGGGCGCCGCTCCGATGCCCGCCGTTGATCCCACCAAGGCCGTCAAGGGCGCTGTTCCAGTGCCGGCTGTTGATCCCACCAAGGCCGTCAAGGGCGCCGTTCCGGTGCCGGCCGTTGATCCCACCAAGGCGGCGACCGGAACGGCCGAGGATATGGCCAAGAAGAAAGCCACCGAGGCCGCGCAGGGCGTGGTCAAATAACCGCTCAATCCGTGCCTGGCAACCCATAGCCGCCCACGGGCGGCTTTATGCGGAGACACCAGTGACCCGATGCACGCCGCATTCCAGCGGTTGAAAATCATCGGCGGCGGCCAGCCCGGCGTTGACCGGGCGGTCCTCAATGTCGGGCTGGCGCTGGGCTTGGCCGTGGGCAGCGGGTATTCCAGGGGCCGACGCGCCGAGGACGGGCGGCTTCCCGACCGCTGGCGTTTCGGGACTGGCTGGACGAAAACCATATTGCCGTCTTGAACATCGCCGGCCCGCGCGCCAACGGCCGGGGGTGTACGCGGCGGCCCACCGCTGTTTGGAGACGTTGTTACAGTGACGGTGAAAGCCACCCTGCACCGCGCCATTCCACCCACCACGGTTCCTGCCCGCCTGCCGCCGCTCTTCCGACCCCTGATCGATCCCAAAAAACTTGGCGCTTCGCCGGTGACGCTCGCCGTTTTTCCGGCTACTTCCGCTGCTGTCGTTTCCGCCGGCGCGGCGCGGCGGTTGCTGGCCCGGCTCGGTGATGTTCCCGATCCGCTACTCGTGGTCGGATACAATTTCACGCAGGACGCGGTTACCGTCTTGCAAGACGCCCGCGCCACGCTGTTTGCCGTGTCCAACTTCTGGTGGTCGGACGCCCGCTGGCAAGCGATTCGCCAACGTTGAGATAGCCGGGCCAGCCGTTCCACGCGACGGCTGACAACCTCGCGTGAACAGACCCCCCTTGCCCGGCTGCCAGCAGCTTCGTCCATTCATCGGCACAGCGTCGCGCCCGGCACGCCGTCCTTGTCCCCATCGAGGGAGCGGACGCCGCACTGTAGGCTATCCTTCAAGAAACCAGAACCGAGGTGAGGAAGGGCAAATATGACGACGCAAGAACCCGACGATGAGCTTTCCGAAACTCGCATCATAGATGTTGAGAATCGAAGACGCAGGCCTGGCGGCACGCAACGCCCATCGCCGTCGACCGCTGTTGCCCCGAAAGTAAAAGAGGCCCTGTCGGGAAGGCCCACTATCGCGACGCAAGAACCCGACGATGATCGTTACGAAACGCTGGATTCAGGGGGCGAGCAGGCGACCGGATCGGTCTCGGTGGAGCAACTCCGCGATCAGCTCAAGGACGCTCGCGAGCGGATCAGGAGTATGCAGAGGCAGCAGAACCGATTGATGGCCCTGCTGGCAACCGAGCAGGCCGCTCGCGCCGCGCTGGAACAACGCCTGCTAACAGCGCCGACCCGGACCCCACCGGCGAGCAAAGTCGGGCTGTGGACGCTGGCGATCTTGTTGCTGGCCGCTTTGGCGCTGGCCGGCTGGCATTTTCGCGAGGGCATCCTGGCCACCCTGGGGTTGTGACCCGACCTCGCAACAACCGGCTTAACGTGAGTTCTTTATCAATCCGTCTCGCTCCCGTTGATACTGGGGATAACTCAGACTATTGACCTGGTCAATGCACTGTTGCATGGCGCTTTGGGAGAGCAAGGCCTCACACTTTTGTCGTTCGCTCGCCTGAAACCCCTCGTACCAAGCTTGCTGGGTACAGCCCGCTGCGAGCAGCGAACCACCGATGATCATTCGCCCCAAGTTCCCGCCACGGACCCATGCCATGTGATATACCCCATAGGAGCGGGAGGCGAGCCGTTGGGATCGCATTTGTTCTCTCCGCCCGAGCTACTCCTATTCGTTACCCGAATGATCCGCCTACTGTCAATACCTGAAAACCGCGCTGTATCAGGTCCACTCGGTTGCCCCCGTTCAGCGTGGATTTGCGCTATTGGAGGCACCAGTGACCCGATGCACGCCGCACTTCAGCGGTTGAAAATCATCAGCGGCGGCCAGCCCGGCGTGGGCCGGGCAGCCCTCGATGTCGGGCTGGCTCTAGGCTTGACCGTGGGCGGCGGATGTCCTAGAGGCCGGTGCGCGGTTTCGGTGTTCCCTGCGTGCGTGGGGATAAACCGGAGATACAACTCTCCGGCGCGGGGCACGAGCACGGTGACTTCATTCCACCGTCCGGCGCGGCGGATGGCTCACCTTGATCGCCAGGCGCTGGTTTCAATGTGAAATTTCCTGTTTCAAATTGAAACCGCCTCAGCGGTCAAACAACGAGCCCGCGCTGATAACCCCTTCATGGATAACGCTATCCACACCGGGCGCAGCCGTGGCATGGAAGATGCTATCGTTACAAGGTGCCTCGTGGAGTCGGGTCCGCTTCGGGGGAATGGCGCAGGAGAAAACCGATGGGCTTGCCAGAGATTTTTCTTAGCTACCCTTCATCACAGAAATCAATCATCAATCAACTCGCGCAGGCCATCCAATGTGTTGGCTTGAATCCAATTATTGACTTTGCGCATTTCGGCACTGGGAACAACCTTAGCGCTGAGATTATCAAGGCCATCGATCGCTCAACTTGCATTGTCGCTCTGCTCACCAAAGATCTCTTGTCGCCCGACTTACAAGAAGGCGCCTGGGTACGAGGCGAACTGAGTGTCGCCAGACAATTGGGTAAGCCGGTTATACCTGTGCTTTATGGCCTGGAGGATCCTAGCGACGTGAAATCTATCCTAGACCCACTGGCGAGCGAACCGCTTGAGTCGTTGGCTCTGACCGAAGTTCGCAATAGATTACAGTCCCTGTGCATTTCGTTCCCACAGGATGGCCCAACGTATGTGGATATCGGCACCTTGGCCAGAAAGGTAGTCGCGACGTACCGCCAACCTGCGGACGCGTGTTTCGCCGAAGACGCTCCTCCGATGTATCAACGCCTTCTACCAGGCATCCCTCACGCCCGCTTGAGGCTACTATCGACAGGCATCGCCGAAGCACGAGACCAGAGCGCCTTTGGTCAGACCATTGTTCTGGTTCCAACAGATCCACATGGGACGCCGGGCGGTGTGCAACAGCGCGAACTCTTAGGGACAGACCGCTTGCCTCTAGACACGGTGACACCGAAGGCTCCCAGGTATCTTGGGTCAACAGGAAAACTGGACTCGATTTCCTATGTTCAAGTTACGAGCTTTAGCGGCACAATATCTTCTACTGATCAGCGTAATTGTATCGAATACGCGCTCAAGCTTTCAAAGGACTGCAATGCCACGCTCGTGATGACGGCACTCCCCGGAACTGGACCGCATTATGGGTACCCAACGTTTTCGGCTGCGCGTAGCTTGCTTGTGGGCGCGTTGTCATTCTATTGGAATAGGAATAATCGTTTTGATCCAACTGTCCCTTGGCTGGCTCTCGTCCTTGACCCGACGTCTGAAAAGGATATCCACGTTAGGGCGTGGCTCCGAAGACTACCAACGGACCAAACCAAAGTAAGAGGACTTTTGGAGGAGGATCAGATCAGTCTGGCTTTCGAAAACGGTCAATACAACTGGGTTGGTAGAGGCTCCACTCTGAACCAAGTGGTTAGACAGCTATTGGGTAGGGAGATGCTATCGGGCGAGAACATCTGCATCCAAGTCGGAAAACAAAAGGGTAAACTTGTTACGCGGCGCAGCAACGGTGGCGACCAACCATTTCGGTACTCCAGTACTACCAAACTTCGAGATACTATCATCGAGCATGGTGATCGATTACTGCTGTTTGGCAGCGATAGCGAACCAAAGTGAGGTACATGAACAGCGTCGGCCCGCGTGAGATTTTGGATCGCCCAACTACAGCTTTTACCGGACCTTGAAGAGCCCTCAACATAGAGTTGGAGTAAGTTGTTATGAGAAATGTATTTGTAAGCTACTCACATAGATTGGATCAATCTGAAGCCGATGATTTCAGAGAGATGTTTAGTTTAGATAGAGGCGTATTTTCAGATAGGTCTTTGGAAAATAGAGATATAGGCCATCTAACGGATGATACTATAAAAAATAATTATATACGACCAAGGATCGCAGGATCATCGGTAACAATTATCCTCATCGGTAAGGAAACTGGTGGAAGATGGTGGTGTGACTGGGAGATATATTACAGCCTGCTGAAAACGACAGGCAATGACAGAAATGGACTACTAGGAATCCTCCTACCTAATAAGCAACACTACATTCCAAAGCGTCTTCAAAAGAATTTGCACATGGGCAAAATTATTACGATGCCTTGGGATTATAGAACGCTGGAAAATGCAATCGAAGCGGTTTACAGCTTGCGATGGCAACAGCCTAATCTAGAAGACCCACTTCGACAACGTAATTCATCGATTTACGATTGATAAGGGCTCTATTTTTATTTAGCAAAACAACATAATAGAGGGTAATTCAATGCCTGTATTCATCTCACATAAGCATGAAGATAAGCAAAGTGCATTATCTATCGCTGCCTATTTAAAGCAACAGGGCATACCTAGCTATGTTGATGTACTTGACCCAACGCTTCAAACAACTGACGATATAACAAAAACGTTAATGGAGAGGATTAATTTATGTACGCATTTAATGGCGGTGGTTTCTCAATATACCGAGCAATCATGGTGGGTTCCTTTTGAGATCGGCGTCGGATCTGAGAAAGATAGGAGAATTACTTCATACCAAGTAACGGAAGTTAAACTTCCAGCCTTTTTGACAAAATGGCCGATTTTAAAGAGTCAACGTGATCTGGATATATTTATCCGTCTTTATAAGCAAGATGCTGTCGTATCATTTAATGAGGCGCACGAATATCCCAAAAGTATTTATTCGGCGGATCAATTCCATAGACAACTAAAAATGAGCCTATGATGTATTGAATAATAGGCATAGGTAAAAACCTAAACATGACCAAATCAGGTTTAACTTTTAACATGTGGATGAAGCTATGTCACTTCCCAAATCCGATTCCATCCGCCCACTCCTCGCAATATATATCGTATGGCATCCATCCTTTGAACAAGGTGAATCCATCGCCAAATTGCTGTATGGCCATTTCCGTCGCGATCATTACAAGAATATCGCAGGCGGTGTAGGACTGAGTATCTTATACCGTTCAACTCCCGCGCCTGGCGCTAAAGTGCCCTTATCGATTGATTTCGATGAAGCTCAAACTACGGCTGTTATTATCCTGTCCGAACAACACATCGTTAACGATCCCGAATGGAAGCGATATGCTCAAAAATTGGCGGATTTAGCGGAACCCAAAGGTTTGGGTTCCCGTGTGTTTCCCGTGGAAATGGACGAATACGGGCTTAAAATCGGACTTAAGCAACAGGCTCTACGCTGGAATAATTGGCGCAGTCTGAAGCCAGAAATCAAACAGCAAAGATTAATTTCTGATCTCACTCATCAATTTTGTCTGATGCTTAGGCATTATCTGGAGCATATGAAGCCTCCGGTCGACAACAACGAAGAATTGATTCACTATTTATGCAAGGTGAAAGTTTTCCTGAGTCATTCTAAGCACGATAAGGACGGAGAGCGGATTGCGCGAGCAATCCGTGATCATATCCATGAAAAGCATAATTTGGAGAGCTTCTTCGATGTCTACAATATCCCACCTGGACTTCCTTTCGACAGGGTTTTGTTAAGCAAGGTTGGCGTCAGCGCCTTCATCGCGATATATACCGATTCCTACTCCTCGCGTGAATGGTGCCGCAAAGAAGTTATCGAGGCCAAGCGGTGCAGAGTACCTTTGGTGGTGGCGAATTGCATCAATAATCTCGATGAGCGTAATTTCCCCTATATGGGTAATGTGCCCGTGGCGCGGATGAATCCCAAACCGATCAAGGAAGAACGGATCGATTTTGTCATCGGCTGCTTGTTCGATGAAGTATTAAAGGACTATCTCTGGCGATGCCGGATTAAGCCTGTAAAAGGTGAGCCTGGAGTTGCCTTCCTGTCCCGGCCTCCAGAACTGATATCATTGGTGGGCCTAAACAATTCCGGCGGTACCCGAACGAACCTGATCGTCTATCCAGACCCTCCGCTCGGGGCAGAGGAGGAAAGGTTATTTGAGGAACTTGCTCCGGGAATACGATTACGTAGTATGCTTGAATGGCAAGCGGGGAGGTAAGCTACATGAGTTATCGTGAACCATTGAGCCAGCGAGCCATCGCGATTTCAATTTCAGAAAGCCCTGATATGTCGGCTTTAGGGTTGAGCCAAGCGCATTTGGAAGACGCCATGGCCGAAGTTGCCCGACATTTTTTGGCATTGGGTGCCCGGTTAGTTTATGGCGGTGACTTGCGGGAGGGTGGATTTACGCAATTACTATTCGAGCTGGTGGCACGGCATCGTCGAGATGCCGATCAAGGAGATCAGCGTCCCAGCGCGAGGAATTTTCTTGCTTGGCCTGTACATATCCTCAAACCGATAGCCGATCTCAAAAAACTTGCCACAGCTTTGGATAATTTGGCGGAACTGGTTTTACTCGATATCGAAGGCAAGGAGATTTCCTTTCAAGAGAGGACAGGGATGACAAGCCAGCAGCCTTCCGCCGACGAATGGTCACGGGGACTCACGGCGATGCGGCAATCCATGCGCCAATCCAGCCATGCACGAATTGTCTTAGGCGGACGGGTTGAGGGATATAAAGGCGTAATGCCTGGTATTGCCGAAGAATCTTTATTAGCGCTGGAAGCCGGGCAGCCCTTGTTCCTGCTGGGCGGTTTCGGTGGCTGTACCCGCGATATTGCCGAAACTATGGGCTTGATTCCCAGGTGGCCTGGATCGCGTGGCGATTGGCCATCCCGAGGGCAATTTATGCAATTTAAGGCGGGGGATTGTAAGAACGGACTCACGGACGAGGAAATACAAATCTTGGCTAAAACTCCACATACCGACCAAGCTATTGGTTTGATTCTGCGCGGCTTATTGAAGCTATGCAAAAAAAACTCGCATACGGTCATAGGATAGGCTAGTAACGGCATTATCGCTGCACCACCCATTCCTCACATCACCGACACAGCCCCTCACACGGCTTGCCATCCTTATCCCAATCCAGCCGGCTTATCTCACATTGCGTGAGATAAAACCGCGCTTCCTCGCAACTCGTCATTTCGCGGCAGGTGCGTTTCGCCCCGTAGCGCCCTGCCAATTCCACGTTGGCTGATGCAGCCCGCCCCTTCATTTTCCAGCAAATCCAGGATTTCACCCGCTTTCGAGCGCCCGGATAAGCTATTGTTATAGTGGCGCTCGCGATGCAGTTTGCCACCCGCGCAAGCCTGTTCCCACGGAGCCTTCCTCGCCCCCATCCAGGAACCGCCGATGCCCCTGACCGTTCCCCTGTCCGCGCCGCGTCAGTTGCCGCTGCGCGTTCACATCGCGACCCTGTTCATCGCCCTGATCCTGTTGCTCGGCGGAGCGGTGATCTGGAACAACTACGCGGAAACCACCCGGTTGATGCTGCGAACCGCCGACGAGCGGTTCGAACGGATCGCCGATCAAACCGCTCGCCGGATTCAAGCACTGGCCACGCCGGTCGCGATCACGGTCGACTTACTGGCCTGGCAACGGCTGACCTTCGCCACTTCGCTGACCGAGCGCCTCGATAGCCTGGGTTATCTGCATGAAGCGATGACGGAATCCGAACACATATCGGCCCTGTTCGTCGGTTATGACGACGGCGATTTCTTTCTACTGCGGCGGCTGCCGGCGGATTCCCCGCTGCGCGCCCCGCTCGCCGCCCCGGATCAGGCCCACTATCTGGCACAGAGCGTGGAACGCGACGAAGCGGGCGCCATCACGGCCACTTTCCTGTTCCTCGACGCGGATTTGAACCTGCTCCGCCGCGACGCCAAACCCGACTATACCTTCGATCCCCGTACCCGCCCCTGGTATCAGGCGGCGCGCACCCGGCCCGCTCGGATTCGCACCGACCCCTATCTGTTTTTCACGACCCGCGAGGTCGGCATCACGCTGGCCCGTCGCGCCACCACCGGCGCGGCGGTCGTGGGCGCTGACCTCACCTTGCGCGATCTTTCCGCCACGCTGGCCGCCAGCCGCTTCCTCCCCAACACGCAACTGGCGTTGCTCGACCATCAGGGTCATGTTATCGCCCACCCGGACGCCGCTCGGCTGCCACGCGAAGGCGACGGCGAACCGCGCCTGGCCCGGCTCGCCGAATTGAACGAGCCCGCGCTGACCCAACTGGATCAGGA
>ERZ761602.7422-NODE-7422-length-11637-cov-10.669314_pt1 | contig 11637 bp, 11 predicted proteins | sample MGYA00512165_ERZ761602 | MGnify/ENA primary metagenome ERZ761602 (study PRJEB28899, sample SAMN02445085) | bioreactor sludge metagenome | biome: EBPR sludge; isolation source: Thorneside wastewater treatment plant | place: Australia: Brisbane, Thorneside... | reverse complement strand
GCCGAAGGCCGATCGGGGGGGGAGGGGGCCGGCGAGGCCCCACCCCCACCCGGTGTTTCTGATAGCTTGCCTGCGTGAACCGCCTCGACCTCCTCCTGACCCACGCCTGGCTGCTGGCCGAAGATCCGCACGAGCAGGAGCTCTGCAGGCCCTTCCCCCCCCTGGGCCTGCAGTACCTCGTCGCCTGGCTGCGCCGCGAGGGCCGGGTCCGCGTCGACTGGTTCGACAGCAGCTTCGTCGCCGACCGGCAGGCCATCCTCGGCGCCGTCCAGGAGCGCGACCCGCGCGTCGTCGGCCTCTACGGCCACACCGTCACCCGTCCCGTCAGCCGCGAGCTGGTCGCCCGCTTCCGGGAGGATGGCCGCAGGGTGATCGCCGGCGGCCCCGACCCGGTGCAGTACCTCGACGAGTACCTGGGCTTCGGGGTCGAGGTCGTCGTCATCGGCGAGGGCGAGCGGACCCTGACCGAGCTGATGGACCACCTGAAGCAGAACGGCTGGACCTGGCGCACGGACCAGCTCCGGGGCATCCCCGGCATCGCCTTCCGGGACGAGGGTGGGGCCATCGTGCGGACCGCCCCACGGGAGCTGATCCGTCCGCTCGAACAGATCCCCTGGCCCCACCGCGAGCGCGCCGACCTCGAGCCGTACATGAAGGCCTGGCGCAGCCGCCACGGCGAGACGGCCCTCTCCATGATCACCAGCCGGGGCTGCCCCTTTCACTGTACCTGGTGCAGCAAGCAGGTCTACGGCGACAGCTACCGCCGCCGGGCCGTCGACGACGTCATCGACGAGATGGCCTTCCTTCGCGAACAGTATGACCCCGACCAGATCTGGTTCGCCGACGACCTCTTCACCATCAACCGGCGCTGGGTCCACCGCTTCTGTTCGCGGGTGATCCAGCGCGGGCTGGTCACCCCCTTCTACCTGATCGGCCGCCCGGGCAGCCTCGACCCGGCGATGTGCGCCGCCCTGCGCGCCGCCGGCTGCGTGCGCATGTTCCTCTCGGCCGAGAGCGGCAGCCAGGCCGTGCTGGACGCCATGCGCAAGGACGGCACGGTCCGCCAGATCGAGCGAGGCGCCCGGATGTTGCACGCCCACGGTATCGAGGTCGGCGTCTTCGTGATGATCGGCTACCCCGGCGAGACCGAGGCCGATCTGCGGGCCACCGCCGAGATGCTGCAGCGGGTCCAGCCCGAGGTCACCCTGGTCAGCATCGCCCATCCGATGAAAGGCACCGCCTTCTACGAGCAGGTCCAGGACCGCGTCGAGCGGGTCGAGGGCTGGGAGCAGAAGAACGGCGGACGGCTGGCCTTCCGCATGGACCGGCCGCGCCCCTACTACGAGCAGGCCCAGCGCTGGCTGCTGGCCGAGAGCGAGCTGGGCTTGCGCTTGCGGGCGGGCAGCCTGGGGGCGAGGGAGGCGAAGCTGGCCGCGCAGGTGGCCATGGCCCGGACCCGCATGCAGCTCATGCGTTGAGCAGGGTCTCCAGGTCCAGCTTGTTCATCGGCAGGAAGGCGGCGACCACCCGCTGGGCGCGCTCCGGGTTGGACATCAGCTCACCGAGGATGGCGGGCACGATCTGCCAGGAGACGCCGAAGGCGTCGACCAACCAGCCGCAACGGCTCTCCTGACCGCCCTTGACCAGGGCGTCCCAGAAGTAGTCGATCTCCTCCTGGGTCTCGCAGGCGACCGACAGGGAGGCCCCCTCGCTGAAGGGGATCTCCTGTGACTCCGGACCGTCCATGAAGGCCAGGGTCTGGCCGGCGAGGTGGGCCACGGCGAACATGAGCCGACCGTCCTCGCCAATGTGCCGCTCGTCCACCGAGGAGGAGGAGAAGATGCCGGTGTACAGCTCCAGCGCCTCCCGCGCCCGGCCCGCGCGGGCGCCGAAGAAGGTCAGGGCCGGCATCACGGTGAAGTCGGCCGCGTCCACCCGCCCCTGGGCGATCTGCCAGTGGACGCCGTAGCGGTCCTCGACCCAGCCGTACAGCGGGCTCCAGTCCTTCACCGACAGCGGCATGTGCACCGTCCCGTCGCGGGCGAGCAGCTCGAAGGCGCTGCGCACCTCTGCTTCGGTCGAGCGCTGCACGAACAGCGAGAGCGCGCCGTTGGGGCGATAGCGCGGCCCGCCGTTGATCCCCATCAGCCGCCGGCCGTAGAGCTCCCAGACCGTCGACATCGGCGTCGCCTCGATGATGCGTCCGCCGCCGAAGGCCTGGAGGTAGAGCGCTGCCGCGCCCACGGAGTCGGACTCGAACCAGAAGCAGGGCGTGATCGGGGCGCGCATGAAGGGGCTCCGGGGTGGCCCTGGGGGTGTGGGAGACCTATCCCCCGGGGTACCCTGCAGGCAGGCCCTTCCGGGAGTCAACCGATGAAGCTACGCCCCACCCTCCGCGCCGTGCTGGCCCCGAAGCTGCTTCGCCTCGCCGAGAAGGTGCTCGCCAAGGCGGGCTTTCCCACGAACAAGAGCGGCAACAACATGAGCTCCCGCTGAGCCCGGGTCGAGCGGTTACGCTCTCACGGTGATCCCCGGTCCTGCTCGCGACGTGCTCTCCTGGCTCGGCCTGTTGCTCAGCCCGCTGGCCGCCGCCTGCCTGCTCGTCGCCGCCCTCTACGCGCCCGAGGCCATCGCCGCCGGCCAGCACCTCAGCGACCTGGGCCTGCCGGTGCGCAGCTGCCCCGGCTGCGGCTTCTGCGGCCTCTCCCGGGCCTTCGCCTGGATGATGCGCGCCGAGCCGCTCGCCGCCGTGCGGCTCAACCCCCTCGTCCTGCTGTTCTTCCCCGCCTTCTGGGCGCTGAGCTTCGGCGGACCCGTTGCATTCTTCCTCAACCGCCGGAGATCCCCATGAAGGTCGCCTCTCTCGTCACCCTGATCCTGGCCCTGCTGGCCGTCGTGGTCGGCTTCTTCCCCTGCTTCGGCTGGGTCAACTGGATCGGCGCGCCCTTCTGTGTCCTGCCGGTGGTGGTCGGCATCGTCGGACTGATCACCGACAAGGACCCCGAGACCGGCCTCGCCCCCAACATGGGCGTCCACCTCGCCGCGGTCATCGGCGGCGCCCTGCTGGGCATCGCCGCCACCGTGCGCTGCATGCTCGGTGGCGGCCTGGTCTGAGCCGCGCTCAGGCCGAAGGCCCCAAGCCTCAGCCGTCCGTTCGAACGTACTCGAACTCGACCGTCTGGCCGTGGATGCCGCGGCGTGGCGGGGCGATGTAGTTGGCGAACTTGCCGGGCTCCAGCACGGGCTTCATCAGGCTCTGCACGTACTCCCGGTCGCTGTCGCTGGGGATCCACTCGTCCTTGCGGCGCTCCCACTCCTCGGCCGAGATCAGCTCGCCCTCGGGGGTGAAGTGACTGTCCGAGTAGATGCCCTGGCGGCGATGGAAGCGGGTGCTGGGCAGGGTGATGCGGGAGTCGAGGCCTTCGTCCTCCAGCGCCTTGTTCCAGCGCTCGACCACGCGCGCACAGTCGTCGGCGTAGTCGCTGCGCAGCAGCTCGTTCATGGCGTTGCGCAGAGGCACGTCGACGTCCACCAGCTTGCCGCTCTGGACATGGGTGATGGCCCGGGTCTGGTTGAGCGCGCTGTGCTCGGTGAAGTCCTTGGCCTCGCGCCAGCGCCCCTTCAGCCCGCTGGCGAAGTAGTCGGCGGCGTTGGTGCTGACCTCGGCCCCGAACAGATCGAGGGAGTAGGAGAACCAGTAGTTGATGTACTTCTGCACCGTCGGCAGATCGATGCCGCCGACCGCACGGGCGTCGCCGTTGGGGGCGTCGCGCAGCAGCTGGGCCGAGCGGCGGATGATGCGCTCCAGGCCGCTCTCGCCGACGAAGAGGTGGTGCGCCTCCTCGGTGAGCATGAAGCGGCAGGTGCGGGAGAGGGGGTCGAAGGCGCTCTCGGCCAGCGAGCCGAGCTGGTACTTGCCGTCCCGGTCGGTGAAGCAGGTGAAGCAGTGGAAGGTCAGCCAGTCCGTGCAGGGCTGGTTGAAGGCATCCAGGATGCGCGGCTTGTCGGCGTCGCCGGCGCGGCGGGCCAGCAGCTCGTCGGCCTCGTCCCGACCGTCGCGTCCGAAGTAGGCGTGCAGCAGGTAGACCATCGCCCACAGGTGGCGGCCCTCTTCGACGTTGACCTGGAAGAGGTTGCGGGCGTCGTACAGGCTCGGGGCGGTGCTGGCGAGGTAGCGCTGCTGCTCGACGCTGGCCGGCTCGGTGTCGGCCTGGACCACGATGATGCGCTTGAGCGCGTTCCGGTACTCGCCGGGGACCTCCTGCCAGACGGGCTTGCCGGCGTGGTCACCGCCGGGGATGACACGATCGGGCTCGGGGTCGGTCAGGAAGATGCCCCAGCGGTACTCCGGCATGCGGACGTAGCCGAAGTTGGCCCAGCCGCCCGGCTCGGTGCTGATCGCCGTGCGCAGGTAGACCTCGTTGTTCTGGAAGACCTGGGGGCCGACGCTGTTCCACCAGTCCAGGTATGCAGGCAGCCAGTGCTCCAGGGCCCGCTGCAGACGCTTGTCGTTGCTGAGGTTGACGTTGTTGGGGATGCGCTCGGCGTAGTCGACAGCAGACATGGGGGGCTCCGGGTGGCGGGAAGGCGGGATCAGGTGCGGTTGTAGTCGAAGATGGGACGCTCGGGGTCGCCGTACATGGTGAGCGCGCCGCGCTCGCCGACGGCGTTGGGCCGCTGGAAGATCCAGTTCTGCCATGCCGAGAGGCGGCCGTAGATGCGGGTCTCGCAGGTCTCGGCCCCGCCGAAGCGGAGGTTCTGCTCCATGCCCGTCAAGGCGTCGGGCGAGAGGCTGACCCGCTCCTCGACCGCGATGCGGACCTCGTCCTCCCAGTCGATGTCGTCCAGCGAGGCGGTCACGAGGCCCAGCTTCTCGGCCTTCTCGGCGTCGATGCTGCCCTTGTGGGCCACCGCGGCGGTGTGGAGCTCGGGGGTGCCCGGGAAGCGGGCGGCGAGGCGGGTGATGCCGCTGGCCATCGGAAACGGACCGTCGTTGGCCGGGCTGAGGCGGATCCGGTTGTCACCGTCCTCGTCGGCGAACATGTACTGGCGGTCGCAGGCCAGGGCCAGCTCGAACAGGGTGCCGACGAAGGCGCTTCCTTCGTCGAGGATGGCGAAGAGCGTCTTGGCGGTGTTGTCCAGCCGGCGCAGCGTGCGGGCCTGGAAGAGCTGCACCTCCTTCCAGAACCAGTCGCTGGTGAGGTTGTCGGACACATGGGCCTCGTGGGCCAGGATGGCCTCGGCGTCCCCGCGGGTGCGGACCAGGATCACGCCGACGGCGAGGTGGTTGACCCGGATGCGCAGCAGGGCGTCGTCCAGCTCGCGAAAGGCCTGCAGCGACCAGGTGCTGGCGTCACGCACGGGGGCCGAGGTGGGGCCGGAGAGGGTCAGGGTGACCACCCGGTCGGCGTTGGCGCGGTCGAAGTCGACCGTCACGTAGCGGTAGGCCCAGCCCGTCTCGGTCTCGCGGCGCTCGAGCGCGGGGAGGGGCACGCCGGGGCCGGTCTTGTCGGGGGTCGCCGCGGCGATCTCCTGCGCGCGGGCGGCAGAACCCGACTCCCACTGCGAGCGGGACCAGGCCCGGTCGATGAAGGCGTGCTTGAGGGCCTCCTTGGCGCGGAAGCCCTCGGCCTTGGTGCAGAAGACGTCGGCCATGTCGCGGCGGATCTTGCGCTTGTCGGTGATGCGGGTCAGGCCGCCGGTGCCCGGGAGCACGCCCAGCAGCGGCACCTCGGGCAGGCTGACGGCGGCGTTGCCGTCCTCGATCAGCCAGATCTCCTTGCAGGCCAGGGCCAGCTCGTAGCCGCCGCCCGAGGCCGTGCCGGAGAGCGCCGCCACGTAGGTCTGGCCGCTGTGCGCGGCCGCGTCTTCGAGGTTGACCCGGGTCTCGTTGGTGAACTTGCAGAAGTTCACCTTGAAGGCGTGGGGCGCCATGCCCAGCATCTTGATGTTGGCGCCGGCGCAGAAGACCTTGGCGTCCTTGGGGCCGGTCACCAGGACCACCTTGACCTCGGGGTGCTCGAAGCGCAGGCGCTGGGTCGCGTCGGCGAGCTCGATGTCGACGCCCAGGTCGTAGCTGTTCAGCTTCAGCTCGTACTTGCCGGGCCACAGGCCGCCGTCCGGGTCGATGTCCATGCAGAGCGTGGCGACCGGGCCATCGAAGGAGAGCTTCCAGTGGCGGTAGCGGTCGGGCCGCGTCTCGAAGTCGACGGGCGGGTAGGCGAAGTCGTGTCCCATGAGGGCGAGGCTCCTGAGCCGAGAGGGGGGGCGCCGGCTGGCGGGTTCCGCATTATACTGCTGGATACCCCCCTGGCAACCCCCCGCAACATGCAACATAATGCACAACTCCTGCTCGACCTCGGCGAGCGCCTGCGCCAGCGGCGCCGGGAGCGCGGCCTGACCCAGGCCGATCTCGCCCGCCTCGCCCACGTCTCGCCCCGCTTCCTCGTCCAGCTCGAGGGCGGCACCGCCAACATCAGCGTCCAGCGCCTCGCCGAGCTCTGCGAGGTGCTGGAGCTCCCCCTCGCCGCCCTCTTCGAGGGCCTCGGCCCCGGTCGACCCCAGCGCGTCGCCCTCGTCGGCATGCGCGGGGCGGGCAAGAGCAGCGTCGGCGAGCGCCTCGCCCAGCGCCTGGGTGGCCCCCTCGTCGAGCTCGACCAGCGCATCGAGTCCCTCGCCGGCGTGCCCCTCGCCGAGCTCTTCGCCCTGTGGGGCGAGGAGCGCTACCGCCAGCTCGAAGCCCAGGCCCTGGACGAGGTCCTCACCGAGCCCGGGCCCATGGTCCTCGCCACCGGCGGCTCGCTGGTCACCGCCGAGCCCACCTGGCGCCGCGTGCGGCAGAGCGCGCGGACCGTCTGGCTGCGGGCCTCGCCCGAGCGGCTGCTGGAGCGGGTGCGGGCGCAAGGGGATCTGCGGCCGATGCGGGGGCGGGCCGATCCGCTGGGAGAGCTGCGCGAGCTGCTGGCGCGGCGGGCGCCGCTGTACGCGCTGGCGGAGCGGGTCGTGGACACCGACGGGCTGGGGGTCGAGGGGGTCGTGGAGGCGGTGGCGGGGTGAGAGGGGGTCAGGACGAGGGCGCGGCCCCGAGCACCTCGCCGAGGTTCCGCCCGCAGCGGCGAGGGTGTCGTACCAAGTCAGCGCCCTCGCGGGTGGGGCTGGGGTCCCAGCCAGCCCCACCCACCCGTTCGGCCTGCGGCCACCCCCTTCTGCTGCGGGAATGACTATCGTTGATAGCTGACACGGACTTTGATTCGAAACATTTTTCCCAGAATGCCCGCCCATGCGCCTGTCCGCACGCTCTCCACAGGTCCCGGCGGCGCCCGGGGCGCAAGAAAAAAGGTGCGAGAACCGCGCCCGCACGGTACACGTGCTGCCGAACCTCCCCGGTGCCATCGCCCGACTGACTCATCGCCCGACCGAAACCAAGGAACGACCCATGTCTCTCGACGAGCTGCTGACCCCGAGCGAGGTGCCCTCCCTTGTGCGCAACACGCTCGCGCGCCTGGACGTGCGGACCCCGCGCGAGCTGTTGTCCCTCGACCTCGACGATGTGCGCGGCCTGCCCGGGGTCGGGATCATGAAGGTGGTCACCATCGAGGAGCTCATCGCCGAGACCGCCAGGCGCTTCCGCGATTCGGGCGAGCTTCCCGCGGACTGGAGCGCCCCCGCCCGGTCAGCGACCGGTGACCGCCCCGCCACACCGGGCCTGCCCCCCAAGCCCGCCGGACCCGCCGAGGCCCCGCTCCCCGCGGATATGCCGACCCTGATCATCCCCCTCCTCGCTCGCCTCGGCGTCGACCGGCTGCGGCTGCTGGCCGAGGTCGACCTGCCAGCTGTGCGAAGCCTCCGCGGGGTGGGCTTGAAGAAGTGGCTGCTGCTGCGCGACGTGGTCAACCAGGCTCGCGCCCAGCAGGGCGTGGTCGGTCCGCTGGTTCGCTCACTGGGCAGCTGGGAGGGGCGCACGGGACCGTGGAGCGACACGCTGAGGCTCCCGGCCGAGCTGGCCCAGGCCTTCGAACGGGCCGGGATCACCACCCTGGAGGCCGCCGCCGCGGCCTTTGACTCGGGGCACATCCCCGACGACCCCGACGACCTCCTGGCGACCCTGCACGCGCCGATGATCCAGCGCCTGGGCGAGGAGATCCGTCTCGCCGAGACGACCTCGGTCGAGCGGGCCCGCAAGGAGGACGAACGGATCGCGGAGCGGCCGCGCACCTTCCCGGCCTTTTACGAGGCCGCCCGGGCGGCGACCCCCGAGGGCGACTGGCCCGCCCTGGTCCTGCGGGCCCGCGGAGGCACGCTCCGGCAAGCGGGGCGGGTGCTGGGGGTCTCGGGCGAGCGGGCCCGTCAACGGATCCGCTCCGCCCTGGACGGGATCGACGCGTCGATCCGTCGCGCGGCGTCCGAGCTCCTGGAGCCCCTGGAGGCCGAGCTCGGGGCCCGCGTCCTCAGCCTGGACGAGCTGCTCACCGAGCGCGACCTCGACTCGGTCGCCACCATCGGCCTCGCCTGCCTGCTGGTGGACCGCGAACAACCCCAGCTTCGCTACGGGGTGATCACCTTCAGCTCGACCCCCCTGGCCGAGCTCCGGGCCCGGCTGCTCTCGCAGGTCCACTCCGCCGGCTGGCCTGGCCGGGCGCTGAACGACCTGGACACGGGCGGGCTCAGCATCAGCGCCGAGGCCCTGGAGCAGCTCCTGGGCGAGGACGTGACGATGGTGGACGAGGGGACGGTCCGGCACGTCGACGTCGGCCAGACGCGCACCGACCGCTATGCGGAGCTCCTCCTCCAGGCCGGCAGGCCCATGAGCATCAACGAGGTGCGAGAGGCCGCCGGCGAGCGGGAGGACGTCCCCGGGCCCGCCGTGACCCGAGCCCTGACCACCCACGAGGACCTGGTCGCGATCGACCGCGGCTCCTACACCCACCGCGCCCTGCTCGGCTGGAGCGCGGCGGAGGTGGCGCGGCTGCAGCAGGCGCTGGTGGAGATCCTCGATGGCTACACCGACATGGTCGAGCCCGAGGTCCTGCTCACCGCCGCCCGGGCGGCTGGCTTCGACCTCCCCGGCCTCAACAAGCACGCGGTCCTCTCGATCGCGACCCGACACCCCGAGGTCGCTCGGATCGGGCTCAAGCTGGCGCACCGAGGCACCCTCGACCCGACCCGGCTCACGCTCGCGAGCCAGTTCCCCGAGATTGCTGCGGAGTGGCACCCGACCAAGAACGGCGAGCTGACCCCGCTCGAGGTGCGCCCCTTCGGCAACACCGTCGCCTGGTGGCGCTGCTCGAAGGGACACAGCTTCAAGCAAGCGGTCCTGCGCCGGGTCGTGGCCGGCCAGGGCTGCCCGACCTGCCGCAAGACCCGACGCGCCAGGTAGGCGCCTCAAGTCGGCCGGGCCGGCCGTGCCGGCCCGGGCGGCCGCGCTCTCAGACGGCCGGGGCAGCCTCGGCCTCAGCCGCGGGCATCGGCGCCGAGGCCGGGCGCTCGACCACCCGGCGCACGGGCACGCTGCTGACCAGGGCGATGCAGTGGTCGTCGCGCTCGAGCTTGAACTCGGTGGAGTCGGCGTCGATCTCGACGTACTTGCCAATGACGGCGAGGATCTCGTTCTTCATCGTCTCGAGCTGGGCCGGCGTGAGGTCGACCTGGTCGTGGATGAGGAGGAACTTGAGCCGCTGCTTGGCTTCGTCCTTGCTGCGCGCGCCGCCGCCGCGGTTGCCGAAGAATCGGTTGAACAGGTCCATCATCGCGCCACCTCCCGCGCCGGGGCCATGCCCATCCAGCGCTTGACGGTCGTCCACAGGTCATCAGGGGTGCTCAGGTCGAGCATGGGGACATCGGGCTCGCCGGCCAGCCGCCGGCCGATGCGGCGGTAGGCCTCGCCCACGATGCTGTTGTCGTCGAAGGCGACCGGCATGCCGCGGTTGGCGCTGACGATGATGTCCTCGTGATCGGGGACCACGCCGATCAGCGGGATCGCCAGGATCTCCAGGATGTCGTCCTTGTTCATCATGTCGCCGCGCTCGACCATCTTGGCCCGGAAGCGGTTGATGATGAGCTGCGGCTCGGGCAGCTCGGCGGCTTCGACCATGCCGATGATGCGGTCCGCGTCGCGGATGGCGCTGACCTCGGGGGTGGTGACGATGATCGCCCGGTCGGCGCCGGCGACGGCGTTCTTGAAGCCCTGCTCGATCCCGGCGGGGCAGTCGACCAGCACGTAGTCGGCGACGCCCTTGATCTGGGCGATCAGCTCGCGCATCTGGTCCGGCGTGACGGCGTTCTTGTCGCGGGTCTGGGCCGCCGGCAGCAGGCTGAGGTTCTCCAGCCGCTTGTCCCGGATGAGGGCCTGCTTCAGGCGGCAGGTGCCCTCGATGACATGGACGAGGTCGTAGACGATGCGGTTCTCGAGGCCCAGGATGACGTCGAGGTTGCGCAGACCGATGTCCGCGTCCACCACGACCACGGAGCGGCCCTGCTGGGCCAGCGCGACGCCGAGGTTGGCCGTCGTCGTGGTCTTGCCGACGCCGCCCTTGCCCGATGTGATGACGATGCACTCGCTCATAGGTCTCTCCGTGGTGATTCCGCCGGGTCGGCGGCAGACAGGGGGCCGGGCAGCCGGCCGGTGTAGTCCTCGATGGCGATGCGATCGCCCTGCACCCAGGCCAGCTCGGGCTGGAAGCCGCGCGCGCTGCGGCCCTCGCCCGGGAAGGCGATGCAGCCGGCGATGCGGAGCTGGGTGGGGCGGAGCTCGAAGGCGATGATGACGGCCCGCGGGTCGCCGTGCATGCCCGCGTGGGCGAGGCCGCGCAGGCTGCCCAGGACGAGGATGTTGCCGCCGGCCTCGATGGTAGCGCCGGGGTTGACGTCCCCGAAGACGATGACGTCCCCCGCGAAGCTGACCCGCTGGCCGCCGCGCAGCGTGCGCCCGATGCTCATGCTGCGCCGCCCCCCGGCCAGGCTGAGCGGCGCGGGCTGCACGGGCAGGCTGACCGGCTCGGCGGGGTCTTCGGGGGTGGTGGGCCCGTCGCCCTCGACCAGCTCGGCGGACGAGGGATCGACCACCACCAGGGTGGGGGCGTCCTCGGAGAGGAGGACCCGCTCGGTCTGCCGGGTGACGGCCGTGGCGCCGGGGCTGTCCTCGTAGTCCCCGACCTCGTCGAGCACGACGACGTCGACCTCGCCAGCCGGTCGGGTGGGCTCGTCCTCGGTCGACAGCCCGACGGTGGGCCCTGCCAGCTCCTCGTCCCCCTGGTCCTCGGCCGGATCCCGCACCAGGACCTGCAGCTTGAGCTCCCGCGCGACGAACCGATGAACCGCGCGGGGGCTGCTGTAGATGGCCACCACCGACATGGCCAGCTCGTCCCGCAGCAGGTGGACGAGGCGACGGACGTCGAAGAGCTCCAGGTCGCGATCGCCGAGGTCCAGCCGGGTGGTGGCGTGACGCCAGCGCTCGGGGGTCTGCCCCAGCACCCGCAGGATCTCCGCCCGGAGCCGATCGAGCTCCATCTGAGGGTCCAGCGACAGGATCACGCTGGACCCGTCCTGGCCACGCACAGCGCGCACGCGGACGGCGGGAGGGCCCCCGGAGAGGGAGGCGACGGGCTCGGTCATGGATCGGGAGGGGGTGGAGGGGAGGGC
>ERZ761602.7420-NODE-7420-length-11640-cov-5.423910_pt1 | contig 11640 bp, 11 predicted proteins | sample MGYA00512165_ERZ761602 | MGnify/ENA primary metagenome ERZ761602 (study PRJEB28899, sample SAMN02445085) | bioreactor sludge metagenome | biome: EBPR sludge; isolation source: Thorneside wastewater treatment plant | place: Australia: Brisbane, Thorneside... | reverse complement strand
TCAGACCCCCTCCGTCCCGCGGGAGCGGGCCACCTCCCCCGATGCGGCGCACGACCCATCGCCGAATCAGGGGAGGATCTTCCGGAGGCTGCGGCGCACGATCATCGCCGAATCAGGGGAGGATCTTCCAGACAACTGCTTCTAGCGGCTTCCGCAACACTGTTCTTCTAGCCAAGGATCTGCTTCGACACCACGGTTCCATCGTCCCTCAGGTCATACACGAGCGGGACGCCCGTGCCGAGCTCCAACGCCAACACCTCTTGCGGGGAGAGGTTCTCCAGGGCCATGACGATGGATCGATTCGAATTCCCGTGGGCGGCGACAAGGACGTTCTTGCCCTGACGGATGTCGCCCAGGATGCAGCGCTTGAAGAACGGAACGGACCGTGCCGCGGTGTCCTTGAGCGACTCTCCGTTCGGGGGTGGGACATCGTAGCTCCGACGCCAGATCTTGACCTGCTCCTCACCAAACTCCTTGCGCATGTCGTCCTTATTCATGCCCTGCAAGTCGCCGTACATCCGCTCGTTGAGAGCCTGGTCGCGAATCACCGGAATGTCCAGGTTCAGGGTCTCGAGCATGATGCGCAGGGTGTCTTGGGCGCGGGACAGGGCGCTCGTGTACGCGACATGAACCGGAATCTCGCGGATCGCCTCCCCGGCTTGGACCGCCTCTTGCTTGCCTTGCTCGGTCAAGGGGACGTCGACCCACCCGGTGAAGCGGTTTTCCAGGTTCCAGAGAGACTGGCCGTGTCGAACAAGAATCAGCTTGGACATCGCGGGCGAGGATACCCGTGAGGTCAGGTAACGTGACGGTCATGCCGCGCGCCGTTTGGACCGCGATCTTGATGTGTCTGATCCCGATGGCGTTCGGGCAGTCGGGGGAGCAGCAGATCGCCGCCGTCCTCAACTCGATCCGACCGGACGCGATCGTCACGGTCAAGAAGCACAGTTCCGGAGCGGACGTCGTCGAGGTGACGATGCTCGACGGCAAGTACCCCCAAAAGCTGCTCGCCGACCAGGTCATGCGTATGGGGCTCGAGAATGGAACTGGGATTCGGGGTCTACAGGTTTACACCACGGCGGCAGAGGACCCTCAGATGCGGTTCGTCAAGGCCAGCTTTGCAACCGACGATCTCGTGATCGGTGGGCGCGACGCGCGCCTCCGACTCCAGCCGATCGTCCGAGCGTTTGCCGGCGGACCCGAGAGTCATCGCATCGGCGCGTTGATCGTGCAGTTTGCCGGGCAGAAGCCGACCGAGCGGACGATCAATACGTTTCGTTCCGATTCGGTGGTGCTCGCGGGACGCGTCCTCGACGCCCCGTTTGAGGGTCTCGAGTATCGAGTCGCGCTGCTCTCCCAGGACCCGACCCAGATTGCGATTCCTGATTTTCACGATCCCCAGGCCAAGAAGCCTGAGAAAAAGCCAGAAAAGGCTGCTCCATCGTCAGAAACACCGGTCTTGAGATTCGTCCTTCTCGGTGTCGCCGCCCTTGCCGCAGGGGCGTTGGTATACTTTGTCGTCCGTTCGGGGCGTTCGCGCTCCGAAGGTGTTCCCAACAGCCGGAGATATCCCTAAGTCATGCGCGATCCGTCGTCTATCACCGTCCACGAGCTGATCGAGATCGGCTACAACGAAGTTGCTTCCGACGTCTTCATCAAGGCCAACCAGGTTCCCATGATGAAGCAGCACTCAGCCGTTTCCCCGCTCCCCGGCGACTGGCCGATCATCGACGAGAACAATGCTCGCCGGCTGATCGGATCGCTCATGAACGAGCGCCAGTTGCGCCGGTTCGAAGAGCACCACGAAATGGACCTTGCCTTCCAGATCGAAGGCAAGTGCCGCGTGCGCTCCAACCTTTTCAAGCAACGCGGCACCTGGGCTTGCGTCATGAGGATCATCCCGCTCCGCATCCGCGGTTTGGAGGAACTCGGTCTCCCGCCGGTCCTGGGTGAATTGACGAAACACCGCCTCGGCCTCGTGCTCGTGACCGGACCCACCGGCTGCGGCAAGACGACGACCCTCGCCGCTCTTATCGACATCATCAATAGAAATCGGCCGTGCCACATCGTCACGATCGAGGACCCGTTGGAGATTGTCCATCAAGACCAGAAGGCGATCGTCAACCAGCGCGAAGTCGGCATCGACACGGAGGACTTTCAGCCCGCCCTACGCGCCGTCGTCCGCGAAGCGCCGGACGTCATCCTGATCGGTGAGATGCGCGACGTCGATACCATGAACATCGCCATGCAGGCGGGTGAAACGGGTCACCTCGTCTTCTCGACCGTCCACACGGCGAGCGCCTACGAGACCCTCGACCGAATCATCAACATGTTTCCGCCTCACGAGCGCATTCACCTATGCCAGCGCCTTGCCGGGTCGCTGCGAGCGATCATCTCGCAGAAGCTTGTGCCACGAGCGGATGGGCAGGGGCGCGTCGTCGTCCAAGAGATCCTCATCTGCACCCCGACCGTCAGTAAAGCCATCGAAGACGGCCACTTCGGCGACATCTACAACATGATGCGCGAAGGCGGTTTCTGGGGCATGCAGACCATGAACCAAGGACTTGCCCGCTACGTGAAAGCGGGGATCATCGCCGAAGACACCGCGCTGAACTACGCGGGAACCGTCTCCGAGCTCAAACAGATGCTGCGACAATAGTCTGGAAGCGTGGGCGGCTTGGCCGCCCGATTCCTCTTGCTGGGTAGTTGACCATGGCGTTGAAAATCGACGAACTGTTGAGGGAACTGGTGAGCGCCGACGCCAGCGACCTTCACATCAAAGCGGGCAATCCGCCGATCATGCGGGTGCGGGGAGACCTGTTCCGGACGAGCTACCCTGCCCTCAGTCATGCCGAAACGGAAACGCTGCTGACAAGCATCCTCTCGGATGAGCGCAAGGATCGGCTCAATTCGTTCAAGGAACTGGACCTTTCCTACTTCGTGCAGGGGTTGGCCCGCTTTCGGGTCAACATGTACTGGCAGCGAGGCCACTTGGGGGCGGTCTTCCGCGTCATCCCGTACAAAATTCGAACGATCGAAGAGCTTGCGATGCCGCTCGTTTGCAAGAAGCTCGCCCTCCTGCCTCGAGGGCTCATCCTCGTCACCGGGCCAACCGGGTCTGGAAAGTCGACCTCGCTCGCGGCGATGATCCATCACATCAACCAAAGCACCCGCGCCCACATCATGACGATCGAGGATCCGATCGAGTACGTCCATCAGGACAACATCAGCGTCATCAACCAGCGCGAGCTCGGGACCGACACCCACTCGTTCGCCGACGCCCTCAAGCACGTCATGCGACAGAACCCGGACGTGATCCTCGTCGGCGAAATGCGAGACCTCGAGACGATTCAGCTCGCGATCACCGCGGCCGAGACCGGTCACCTCGTCTTCTCAACCGTGCACACGGTCGATGCCGCCCAGACCATCGACCGCATCGTCGACGTCTTCCCTCCCGACCAGCAAGCTCAGATCCGTACGCAATTGAGCGTCACCCTCCAGGCGGTCATCTCCCAGACCCTGATGCCGACCAAAGACGGAAAGGGGCGCATTGCCGCCTTCGAGGTCATGGCAGCCACTCCCTCGATCCGGACCCTCGTCCGAGACGGCAAGACCCACCAGCTGTATCTCGACATTCAAACCGGCGGTGAAATGGGAATGCAGACGCTGGATGGATGCCTGCTCAAGCTTATCGCCGAAGGCAAGATCGACTACGAAATGGGCTACTCGAAATGCTCGAACGCGGCCGACTTCCGGCGGCGGGCCGAGAACGCCGGTCTGGTGGAGGTGACCAGTGGAGCGCATTGAGGAACTGCTCGAGAAGTGCGTGCGTGAAGGTGGCTCGGACCTTCACTTCAAGACCGACACAGGGAAGGTCTACACGCGCGTTCTCGGCGACCTTCGTCCGGTCGACTATCCCCACTTTTCGGACGACGAGTTTCGTCAAGAACTGTCGAAAATGCTCCGACCTGAGCAGTTGACCAAGTTCGACGAGGATCTCGAACTGGACTTCGCCCACGAGATCGTGGGTGTTTCCCGTTTTCGCGGAAACCTCTACCAGCAGCGCGGCCACACCCAGGCCGCCTTCCGCGTGATCCCTTACGAGATTCAGACGATGGAAGGGCTCCAGCTCCCGATGGCCACGTTCGACTTCGTCGAACGTCCGCGAGGCCTGGTGCTGGTCACCGGACCGGCCGGCTCGGGCAAATCGACGACTCTGGCCGCGATGATCGATAAGATCAACCGCTCACAAAAGGTCCATATCGTCACCGTCGAGGACCCGATCGAATTCGTCCACGACGATCATGTCGCCCTCATCAATCAGCGCGAACTGAACTCCGACACGCTTTCCTTCGCGAATGCACTGAAGTACGTGCTCCGCCAAGACCCGGATGTCATCCTGGTCGGCGAGATGCGCGATCTCGAGACCATCCACCTCGCGATCACCGCCGCAGAAACCGGGCACCTCGTCTTCGCGACGCTGCACACCGTCGATGCGGTCCAGACCGTCGACCGCATCATCGACGTGTTTCCGATGTCGCAGCAGCAGCAGGTGCGCATGCAGCTCTCGGTCAACCTCGTGGGGGTCGTCTCCCAAACGCTCGTCCGGCGCAAGGACGGACGAGGGCGAATCGCGGCGTTCGAAATCTTGTACGCGTCAAGCGCGATCCGCAATCTGATCCGCGAGAACAAGAGCTACCAGATCAACTCGATCATCCAGACCGGGGCTAAGCAGAAGATGCATACCCTCGATCAATCGCTGGCGAACCTCGTCGAGCGGGGTCTCGTGTCGCTGGAAGATGCCAAGCTCAAAGCGAAGGACCCCCACGAGTTCGCTCGACTGATTCAGCTCATGGGGATCAAGCCGGACGCCCCGGGCGGCCAGGGGCCCGGAACCCACGGACCAGTCATTCCAGGGGTAGCGCCGCCCCCGGTTGCGCCGCCGGATGCGAATGGACCGCCGCCACCCTCCCAGGGGGTTCGTGGTCAACCGAACCGTCCCACATTCAAGCGGGACTGATCCGGCACCGTCTCAACTGGGATACCCCGAAGAGTCGACCCGACCTAGGTCTCGCGCGGCTTCGTCCACTTGCGGGCGAGGCGACCGCTAAGGCCAGTCGAGGGTAGCCCGCGAAAGGCTCGGAGCGCATGGAAGATGGACGAAATCGTGTTCCAGAGGCCCAAGCCGAGGAAGATGAGCCAGAACAGGAGGAACTTGGCGATCGCCGCCTTCCAGTCGAGCGTCTCGAAGCCCTCGTTATAGACCCGAACAACCTGCATGATCGTCAGGGTCAGCGAGATCGCTCCGATGACGACGAGAAGCACTTTTGCGAAGAGATCATCGAGGATCGCGTGGACCGCGTGCTCGCTTGCAAACCGTGAGCGTCCTCTTTGCGTCAGCCAGACGACTCCAGGACCGATGAACGGAAAGAAGATCGCGGAGACGTGGGCCAGTGCCCCCGCCGTTCGCTCGGGCCCGGTTGGGGCCGGTGCCACCGACTCAGTCGTGTTCCTGGCTAGAGCCATGCCTGTCTTTACGTGCCGCACGACGCGAGGTTTCGGCTCCTGGTCCTGATGGTCCCCGTCTTCGATGGAGTCTTCCATGCCGCTTGTGCGCAACGTCGCGGAGTTCGGCGGCCAACGGCGACGGTGACAAAAGAGGAGCCCGTCAGCCGCCAAGGGGAGAGCAAATGCGGCGTCAGGACTCCACCCGGATTCTATCACAGCGTTTGGCCGGCTGCAACGGGCCCAGCCATCGAACGAGACGGCACGCCCACCTTCTTGGTAACCTGCCGACGATGATGGCCGTCGCTCTTTCCGCCCTGCTCTCGCTTGCCGCCCCGGAGATCGCGATCGTTCCCCAGCCGGTGGCATTGAAAAGGCTGACGGGGACCTTCAGTTTGGAGCCGTCGACCCAAGTCGTCGTCGACGCCAAGAACGCCGATCTCGCGCGCATGCTGCGGTCGTACCTGAGCCCGTCGACAGGCTATGCGTTCGAAACGGGTGCGAAGCGCGGCAAGAACGAAATCGAATTCGCGATCGGTGAGGCGACCGGGCTCGGGGCCGAAGGCTATCGCCTCGACGTCAGTCCCGAGCGCATCCGTATCGAGGCGGCCCAGCCTGCGGGTGCGTTCTACGCGATCCAGACGTTGCGCCAGCTGCTCCCAGCCGCGAACTTCCGGCGGGCGAAGGTGGGTGGTGTTCGCTGGACGGTGCCCGCCGTCGCGATCGAGGATCGTCCGCGCTTCGGCTGGCGCGGTGCGATGATGGACGTTTCCCGGCACTTCATGCCCAAAGAGACGGTCCTGAAGTTCATCGACCTCATGGCCCTCCATAAGCTCAATTCCCTCCATTTCCACCTCACCGACGACCAAGGGTGGCGGATCGAAATCAAGCGATATCCGAGGCTCACCGAGATCGGCTCGCAACGCGACTCTTCGATGGCCGGTCACTATAGCGAAAAGCGCTACGATAACAAACCCCACGGCGGCTTCTATTCTCAAGACGATCTGCGGGAGATCGTCGCCTATGCGTCGGCGCGCCATATCCAGGTGGTGCCGGAGATCGAGATGCCGGGCCACGCCCAAGCCGCGATCGCCGCCTATCCCGAACTCGGCAACACCGGCGAACCGCTTCGGGTTGGTATCGATTGGGGGGTTTACGAGAACGTATTCAACGTCGAGGAATCCACGATCCAGTTCCTTCAGAATGTCCTGACCGAGGTTCTCGACATCTTTCCAAGCAGATTCATCCACATCGGCGGCGACGAAGTGCCGAAGACCCAATGGAAGAAGAGCTCACGAGCTCAAGCCCGGATGAAGGAACTCGGCCTCAAGAACGAAGAGGAGCTTCAGAGCTGGTTCATCAAGCGGATGGACCAGTTCCTCGACACGAAGGGCCGCCGCTTGATCGGCTGGGACGAGATTCTTGAGGGCGGCTTGGCGGAAGGGGCGACCGTGATGTCCTGGCGTGGCATGGACGGCGGGATCAAGGCGGCCAAGTCTGGCCATGACGTGGTGATGGCTCCAACCAGCCACACCTATTTCGACTTCTATCAGAGCCGCTTGCGCCGGTTCGAACCGGTCGCGATCGGCGGTTTCACGCCGATCGAGAAGGTTTACGCGTTCGAACCGATCCCGACGGAGTTGACGGCAAGTGAAGCCAAGCATGTCCTTGGAGCGCAATTTCAGCTCTGGGCCGAGTACATCCCGACTCCAAAACACCTTGAGTACATGGCGTTTCCTCGTGGGGCCGCACTGGCTGAAGTCGTGTGGTCGCCGGCGGAACAGCGTAACCCCGACGACTTCTTCGCGCGTCTTCCTCGGCACCTCGAGCGGCTGAAGGTCCTCGATGTGAATTTCCGCGAGCTCGACGGCCCCGGCCCCGATCCCGTCGGCACCTGGTCGCCCCAGAAGGTGACGGCGGATTTCGCGACGCATGAATGGGATGTGACCGGCGCGATGAAGGCTGACGGGGACTACAAGGTGCTCTTCCAGTACACCGGCGGGGCCCATCGCCTCGACATCGCCTGGGCCGAACTGGTGGTGGACGGGGTCGTCCAAGACCGTGACGAGCATGCCGGACGAACGGGCGCCGAAGACCGCGACAATGAGTACCGGCTGGCGTTGAAGTCGCGCAAGGCGACATCGAAGATCATCCTGCGGGCCAGGATCCGCGCGGACGGCGGTACCGATTCGCGAGGCGAGGTGTACGTCTATCCCGCCAGATAGCACTCCTGCGTGATCACGTGTCCTCGCGTGACCCCGCGAGGGTCATGGGCACGGCGGCTGCGAGTTCCTCCTGCGGCTCCAATTTCTCCGCCGTCGAGGGCATCCTCGAGTCCCGGAACGGGCGGTCGAGGAGGCCGAGTGCGGGAATGATGAACAGCCCCAACCCCATGACGAGAAACGTGTTGACGAGACCCCACTCTTTCAACACCATGCCGGCAAGTCCCAATCCGATCGGCGTGACCCCCATCGAGAGCATGGTTAAGGTCGCGTTGACCCGGCCTCTGAAGGCATCCGGAACGATCATCTGAATGTACGTCGTCAGCGGGATCGTCGCGAATGGCAGGACAAGACCGCACAGCACGTTGAAACCGAGGAAGAGCCAGTACTGTCGGCTGAACGCCATCGCGGCGACGAAGAGACCCGCGATCGCGAGGCCGACGCTGTAGGCCAGGCCGGGACGCTGAATCCTCAACCTGCCGACGACGATGCTGCCGATCACGAGACCCGCCATGAACCCGAATTCGAACGAAGCGAGGGTGCCGTACTGGCCACCGAACCAGAGCCGGTTCGCCTCGATGTACGCGACCATGAACGGCGCGATCATCAGATTGAGCATCAGGGAGAGCGCGAGCGACACCTTCAAGAGGTGATCACCCCGAACGAAGCGGATCCCCTCCTTGAGGTCGGTGAGGGCATGCGAATGCCCGTCCTCGCGCTCGGGAATGAGCGCCGGCAAGCGTGAGATGAACCAGGACGAGACGACGAAGGTCGCGCCGTTCACGAGGATCGCGACGAGGAAGAACGCATCCGGAAAGTAGACGTAGAGTGCGCCCAAGATCGTGCCGGACGCGGCAAGGCCGATCATCGGCATGAAGTTCTGGGTCGCGCTGCTCAGAGCGTTGGCCTCGATCAACTGATCGCCCGGCACAAGCCTCGGAATCGAGGCGCTTTTCGCCGGGGCAAAGAAGACGTTCACCGTCGCGAGAAGGAACGCGACGAGGAAGATCGTCCAGACCGGGGGCGTGGAGTCGAGCCAAACCACGATCGCGAAGCCGAACATGAGGGCGGTGCTGGCCAGATCGGAGAACTGCATCAGTCTCCTCCGATCGACGCGATCGGCCAAGACCCCCGCGTAGGGGCTGAAGAGGAGGTAGGGCACCGCTTGGATCGCCCCGACGTAGCCGACCATCGCCGGATCACCCGTGATCTTCCCGACCATGAACAGGAAGGTCATCGCATACATCGCGTCGCCGAACTGGGAGATCGCCTGCCCGAGCCAGAGGTCCCGGAATCCGCGATGCTGCAGCACGCTCGACTTCATGGGGTGCAGTGTATCCGCGACTGTAGCTGGGCCCTAGGCCCCGACGCGCCCCATCGAGACCGGGGCTCAGCGTCGGGGTGGACCGAGGAGGTGGACGATGCCTTCGGCGAATCGCTCGCGCCAGGCTGTCCAGTTGTGGCCTTCGTTCGTCTCCTTTCCGAGCCAGGGACGCTTCGTTTGCTTGAGGGTCGCGGCGAGCTCTCGGTTCGTTGTTGTGATCGACGACTCATACGCTCCCCAATCGCAGGAGAGTCTGGCGTTCGGCGCGATCTTGTCCAAGGACGCCCGCTCCAAAAGGGATGTGTCCGCCCAGAACGCGCCCGATTGAGCGTGGACACCGCCCGCGAAGACCTTGGGGTGCTTGGTCGCGAGCCGTAGCGCGATCAGGCCCCCGAGGCTAGCCCCGCCGACAAAGACGTCCCCTGCACGGCGAGACGCCGGGATCATCGACGCCGGCGCACGCCTGACGAGGCGAATCATGAACTCCTCGAAGGGTCCGGAGTTCTTCCAGTACTCCTGCTCACGATCGACCGGTGGAATCAGCACCAACACCGCGGGCCGGACGCGTCCTTGCTCGACGAGGTTCTGGAGGATGTTCTGGGGCGTGACGTACTTCTCGTAATCCTGCCCGTCGAAGTAGATCAGCATCGGGAGGTTCTTCCCCCCCGACTTAGGGACAAAGACGGTGAACTTACGCCACTGGGTCTTCCCGTCGCTGAAGTTCGCTTCGATCCGCTCCATCGGCATCTTCGGCGGACCGATCGGGGCAGTTTCGCGGTAGTCGGGACCCTTCCAGACGTTGTTCTCGCCGCCAAGCCCGTTCGGCGCCTTCGGAGCATTGTCGTCGAGCTTCCATCGACCGTCGACGATGTACTTGTATTCGATCCTGGCGTCGCTCGGCAAATCGTAGGCGATGGACCAGCGGGTTCCGTCGGCACTCATCTTGCGACCGCTTGCCCAGCCCGTGAGATCGCCCGCGAACGCGACCTCCTTCGCGCCCTGGATATCGATCGAAAACGTCACCGGGGCCAATGTGAGAGCGACGAGCGAAGACAGGAGCATGGGGAAAGCTTACTTCTTCGACCACTCCCAGAGGCCATAAAGCACGGCGTCCTCAGGTTCCCGTCCGGCCATCCGGAGGCTGATTTCGATCTGGGAACGATGGTGGGCCTCGTGCGCGATGCAGTACGCGAAGAACATCAGCGTGCTCCACTTCCCCGGCTTGCCCGCCTCCTTCTTGCGGAACAGAACCTCCATCGCGGACGAGGACCCATCCAATCCGGCGCGGATCTCCTCACGCGTCGCGGTCTTCCAGTCGAGTTTCGGGAGCGCCTTCGCTTCTGCCGGCATCTTTTCTTCGAGCCAGATCCGTCGCACTCCGACGAGATGGACGAAGTTGGATCGGATGGTCTTGCCTTTTCCTGGCTTGAGTGCGAAGTCGTCGTCCGCGACCAGATCCAGGAGTTCCAAGTTCAAGGCGTTGTTCGCTTGCCAAGCTTCCACGAGTTCGTCGATCGTCATGGCCGGAGCATAGTCCAAAAGAGAACGCACCACCCCCGAGGGGTGGTGCGACTTGCGACACTCTGGGCGATTCCGTCGCGGTTACGGGCGCGGCGGCTCGACCCAGTTCGTGAATGCGGCTCCGGTGAGCTCGCCCCACTTCGTCTTCTGGGTGCCATTCAGAACGGCGTAGGCCGCCGTGAATGCCCTGGCCTTCGCGGCCTGCATTTGAGCGAACGTCGGTCGATCGCCGCCCGGCTCTGGGCGCGGCATGTTTTCGCGGATTGCCTCGTCGATGTCCTGTCGCTGTTCTTCGGTCAGGTTCAACTCACCGGCGATTCGACGGTCGAGCAAGGTCATGGGCGCATCGAATTGGAGGGCCAGCTGCTTCACCCGGCTCAGCTGGTTGGCGTTCAGGAGGTCCTTCAGAGGATCCTGGGGCGGACGCCCGCCACCACCGCCCTGACCACCACCACCCGGCTGAGGCGGCCGCAGCGCGTTGATCTGATCGATTTGTGCGCGGGTGAGCTGGAGGTGAGACTGCACGGTGTTCATTCGGATGATGAGCATCACCGACCCACCGGGACGTCCGCGGCCGGGACCGCCAGGACCTCCCGGTCCGGGGGGCGGGCCGCCCTGGCCCGGCTGCGCAAATGCCGCTCCGACGAGGGCAAGGCTGACGACGATGCTGAATAGCCGCTTGATGGTCTTCATGGTCATTCTCCTGTTGGGCCGAGTTCTGCTCGGCTGACCTCATCATCGCCCGGCGCTGTGAGGATCCTATGAGGGCGCGGGAAATTTCGGAAACTCCGTGAGGTGATCGGCTGCCACAAAAGGAAGAATTCAGGGAACCCTCATCCTCTGCCCCTTCTCCCTCAAGGCACAACCATCCGGCAAGGAGAAGGGGTCCGGCCCCCTCTCCTTTCGATGATCGTGCGAAGGGAGAGGGGGTGGGGTGAGGGTCAGTCCGGACTTGGTTTTCGATTGAAGACTGCGGGAAGGTCTAGGGGTCAGAGGAAGAATTCAGGGAACCCTCATCCCCTGCCCCTTCTCCCTCCCGGCACAAACCATCCGGCAAGGAGAAGGGGT
>ERZ761602.7419-NODE-7419-length-11640-cov-10.404748_pt1 | contig 11640 bp, 11 predicted proteins | sample MGYA00512165_ERZ761602 | MGnify/ENA primary metagenome ERZ761602 (study PRJEB28899, sample SAMN02445085) | bioreactor sludge metagenome | biome: EBPR sludge; isolation source: Thorneside wastewater treatment plant | place: Australia: Brisbane, Thorneside... | reverse complement strand
GCCCATGTAGTTTCGCCCGACCTGGTCCGAGCTGTTCGCAAGCCCGTTCGGGTGCTGTTCGTTTGCCGAGCGAAGCAGCAAAGCTGCCGAATTGATCGCACCGGCCGAAAGCACAACGATGCTCGCCGAGTAAGACTCGATCTGGCCTTCGCGTTCGACCACGACCGACGAGACGCTTCTTCCGGCCGCGTCCGTCTCGAGCCGCGTAACTTTGGCGTTGGTGAGTAGTGTCACATTCGGCCGCTCGGTCGCGTGGTCAACACCGCAAACCTGCGAATCGGATTTCGCATTCAGAAGACATGGAAATCCATCGCAGGTCGCGCAGCGGACGCAGTTGCTCTTCCGGTCGTTTTCCTTCAGCCGAATCCCGAGCGGCACGTGAAAGGGCTTCACTCCCGCGGCCGCAAAGTCTTCCGCAAGTTCGGATATACGAGGCTCGTGGCTGACCGCGGCGGCCGCATACGGTGCCGAAGCCCATGGCTCGGTCGGGTCCTCGCCCCGATTGCCGTGCACTTCATACATCTGCTCGGCCTGAGTATAGAAAGGCTCGAGTTCGTCGTACGTTATCGGCCACGCCGGCGAGATACCGTCGTAGTGTTTGAGTTCGCCGAAGTCGCGTTCGCGCATCCGGAAAAGAGCGGCTCCGTAAAACTTAGTGTTCCCGCCTACGTTGTAGTTCGTGTGCGGATGGAGCGGCTTGCCGTCGCGGTCGTACCAGGTCTCTTTCGTGTTGTACTTGCCCTCGACGTTGACCGCTCGCGAGTTCCAGTTGTCCGGTTCACGTTTTACGTAATCGCCGCGTTCGAGGATGAGGATCTTCTTGCCGGAAGGTGCAAGTTTGCGTGCGAGCGTTCCACCGCCCGCTCCCGTTCCGATGATGATCAAGTCGTAATGTCCGTTCGTCATAAAGTTTCAACCAATACTTAGAAAAGCCCCGCCGCCGTTTTGAACGCCGGACTTTCCTTCGTTATCTCGATCGCCTCCGGGGCCGCGTCGTGGTAGCCGCATTTGAAGATGCAGCGTGACCGGCCCGTGTGGTCGAGCTTTGCGCAGAGCACCCGGTGCATCCCGCGGCTTCGTGCATAAACCTCGGCCGCGGCAAGCATCGCCGCGGGCGGGGCCGTGAAGTAGATCCACCAACCGTCCCATTGCCCGGCAACCGCCGCTGAGGCAAACGTCCGTGCCGGATTCATGCTCATTCCTGAGACGGGTGCCTCGATCGCGATGTAAAGTGCGACCATCGTCCCGGCGATGAACGGTGTGAATCGTGAAAGCCGCATCGTATTTGAGATGACCAGGATCAAGGTCATCTGCACGAACGCGATCAGAAACTCGCCGGCTGCTGCCGCCGATGTGCCATAAACGCCGGGCACCGTGACAACAAAGTTCACTGTTGATGCCGCGAGCCGCTCGCCAAGAATCGCCCAGGCTAAAAGCACGCCAAGAACCCCGCCGATGAAATGTGCAGCTACATAAAACGCGGCGTCGGTGCCGCTGATCTTGCCGAGTCGATAGAATGCGAGGGTCACTGCCGGATTAAAGTGAGCCCCGGAACGCTTGCCCCAAGGCGACGTGATGATCAAGATCGCCGTCAGGCCCATCGCGATGCCCATCAGCACACCGCGGGCAGTCGGCTCGATTGCGGCCGCCGGTGACGCAGGGTGAAAAAGCAGGACACCGAAAGAGCATGCCGAGAGCATGAACGTGCCGAGGCACCATGCTTCGATCAGGTATTCGGGAAGATGTCCCTTCGCAGTAGAAAGCGTCCGGCTCACGAACTCGATATCACCGCCGCCGTCGCCTTTATTCCACTTCGCGTCGGCAATGAAAGACGCCGGCTGAAACTCGTTCAACCGGCGTTGTAAAACAGCCAACCTGTCTTTCACTGGGAACTCAGGCGATCTCCAGGATCGAATTGAATCCGCCATGACCGTCGTCTTCCTTCCGGCCGTGCGTCGGATCCTCTACCCAGCGGACACCGTCAACAACGAACTTGTAGCGGTATCGCCCGGCCGGCGGAACGGCGATCGAGGCCTGCCAAAGCCCGTTGCTCGTGCGGTCAAACCGCGTCGCCTCGCGGTCCCATCCGTTCATGTCGCCGGCGAGCGAGACCTCGCGGGCAAGGTCGTCGTGGAAGCCGAAAACGACCCGCGAGCCCTCGACCCGCGGCGGACAAAGCGTGCCGTGCGGCAATGCGTGCTCCTCGCGTCGTGCCCGCCGAACCGCGGCGGCGGCGTTGATCATACCGAAGCCCTGCCGTATCGCCGCCTCGCCGCCAAGCCGTGTTGCGGTCGAGACCAGAATGTCCTTTATTGCTGTCGGCCCGAGCTTTGGATTTGCCTCAAGCATCTGAGCGACGAGCGATGCCGTTATCGGTGCCGCGAAAGAAGTTCCGTCAACGTGCTGATAATGCGTCGAGACGATCTTCCGGTTCTCCATCTCGCGTTCGACCGCGATACGCGCGGTGGCAACGTCGGTCGAGAGCAGATACTCGGGCAAGCCGGCTGCGTCCCAGTGCTTGATGAAGCTCTCGCGAAAGGCGTAGTCCGGCTGGTTCAGCATTTCAGTCAGCCGCTCGGCGACCCGATACTCTTCCGTTTGCGGCAAGATCGGTGCGGCGACGAACATAGCCGGAGCGATCACCTCGGGCTTGATATGGCCGTCCGCCGTTGAACCGAAACTCGAATGGTAAAGCCCGAACCGATCTGCCTCTTTTTGATTCTCATCCGAGTACCCGCCGACGGTTATGACCGAAGGTGCACTCGCGGGCGGTATCGAACGCCTCTCGCTCGAATTTCCGGCCGCAACCACGACCACCACACCGGCCCTGACGAGCTGCTCGGCCAATTGGTTCACCCGGCTCTCTTTAAGCGTCAGGTCGCAGTCTCCGCCGAGCGATACATTTAGCACTCTGATGCCGAGCCGCGTGTGATTCTCGAGTATCCACTCCAGGCCGCGTTCTATCTCGCTATCGCTGATGCGGCCCGCACGCGAGACCTTGACCAAGATGAGTTCGCTCTTTGACGCAAGGCCGCTATAGGTTCCGCCCGAAAGATCGCCGCCGCCCGCACAAACGACCGCCGTCTGCGTGCCGTGCCATTGATGGCCTTTGGCTTTGTCCGCACGGAGCTCGGTTTCCTCGCCGGTTACGTCGTGAAACTCGACGATGCGGTCTGCGATGTCCGGATGCGGAAAGAATCCCGAGTCAAGAAATGCGATCCTCACACCGCGGCCCGTGAGGCCCTTGTCGGCTTCGAGCTTTTCGCGGATCGGGATGGTCGAAAATCTGTTCGTGTTATGGCTGTGGCCGTGAAGTACTGCTGCGTCTCGCATCACGTTTCTCCTCCAACGGATTATCACGTGATGCTCTGATTTAATTCCAGACGGATTCGAAAGGGTTGGGATCGGACCTCAAACGCCCTGACGGACTCCAGGCCTCAGCCCAGGAAAAGGCAGGTAAAGGCAGCAAGCGGAGCCGCCGATCGAAGTGCGGACTTTATGCGCTCGCGGGCCGAAGCGCTCAACGCACCCTCATAGAGAGCTTCCTTTTCGTCGTCGTTCATTACATCTATCGCCGAACTAAGAAACTCAGATTGCTGAAGATAACGCTCGCACGGACGGCAGGCAACAAGGTGCAGCCGCAGAACTAGCCGTTCGCGAAGCCCGAGCCGACGGTCGAGCGACTGCGAGATCAGCATCGCGATCTCCTTGCACGGCGGAAGCCGCCTCAGCAGAAAGCGATTGAACTCTCGCCGCAATTTTTGTCTTGTCGTCATTTCCATTATTGCGGCCTCATGAACCAGTTAAGCTCGATGCATCTCCTCAGTGACATTCTCGCACGATGCATTATCACCCAAAAGTTGCTTTCGGAGGTACCGAGCACTTCGCACACCTCGCCGGTCTCAAGCTCGTCCATTTCGCGAAGGCTAAAAGCGGCGGCGGTCCGCTGCGGTAGCTTTGCGACGCAGGCATGAAGCACACCGAAGAACTCGCTCTCCGTCAGTGCATCCTCCGGCGAACGTTTCCATATCCGCGGGCTGAGCGTGTCGCTCCAATGGTCTCGGAATTCGTCGTCGCGTTCGAAGAGCGGGTCAAAGTCCGAAAGGTCCGTCTCCGCCGGGTCAAGCATCACCTCTCGGCAGTTTTTCCTTATTGTATCGACGATCTTGTTTCTTAAGATGCCCGTAAGCCAGGTTCTTTCAGAGGCTCGCCCGCCGAAGGTATTTAAGTTCTTCAGTGCGGCGAGCAGCGTTTCTTGGACCGCGTCCTCGGCACGGCACTCATCATGGAGCCGCACGAACGCGTAACGGAAAAGGTAATCGCCATGGTCATCGACCCATTTGCCGGGATCGATATTCCACGCGACGGTACTTGCTTCGGCCGTGTGTTCCATTGCCGATGGTCCCGCACTCTCGTCAAATATCGCCGCCTGCCGAACCATTTTCTACCTCTTTATACTCCTCCGGATATCTTCCTTCAAATACTCGGGAGCAGCCTCTCGCTCGATGGCACGGATCATCGCGGAGCGAATTCGATCGTATTCCACAAATTCCGTAAAAGACATTTGCCCCGACCGATGATCAGGCTTCAGACGATAGATCGCCGCCCGCTCTCGCAGGAACGACCCCGCACCGTCAATTCCGTTGCCGCCGATTTCGCTGTTGTTGCTCATCTTTTCCCCGTGTTGCTGTACCCGATCTCAGGCCTCACCCGAACTTAATCTTTCGTGCTGCCCGGAATATTCCAATTACTTTCACGTCTGCGGCTGGAATAAATACGGCACTTCACGCGATCTGGTTGTTCCGGCAGAAGTGTGCCGCGAGAGCTTTAAGATGTCAGATAAGAAAAGAATCGTGATCCTTGGAAGCGGGTTCGGCGGAATGTACGCCGCACTGGAATTTGACCGCACGATCGCACGTAATAAAGACGTCGAAGTTACGCTCGTTAACCGCGAGAACTTCTTCCTCTTTACGCCGATGCTTCATGAGGTAGCCGCCAGCGACCTCGACATTACCCACATCGTCAGCCCCGTCCGCAAGCTGCTCAAGCATGTGAACATCTTTAACGGGGACGTTGAATCGATCGACGTCGCGAACAAGGCGGTCACGGTTTCCCACGGCAAAGACCCGCATTTTCACGACCTGAAATACGATCACCTCGTCCTCTCGCTCGGTTCGATCACGAACTTCTTCGGCAACAAGGGCCTCGAGGAGAATGCCCTGACAATGAAGTCGCTCGGCGATGCCATCTATCTTCGCAATCATCTGATCTCGAACCTTGAGGAAGCCGATTTCGAGTGCTGCCCGAACGTCCGCGAACCGCTGCTTAATTTTGTGGTCGCCGGCGGCGGGTTCGCCGGGGTCGAGACCATCGCCGGTATCAACGACTTCCTTCGTGCCGCAGTTCGCTTTTATCCGAATCTTCGCGAAGATATGCTCCGCGTGATTCTCGTCCATGGCGGAGATGTCATCCTGCCCGAGCTCAGTAAAAAACTCGGCAAATACGCCGCGGAGAAACTCACTGCCCGCGGTGTCGAGATCAAGCTCGGCACGCTCGTTTCCGGTGTCGATGGCAACACGGTGACCTTAAGCTCCGGCGAAACCATAGTTTCCAATTCCGTCATCTGGACGGCCGGAACGGCTCCGAACCCGATGCTCGGGCCGCTTCCCTGCGAAAAGGACCGCGGCCGGCTCTGCACGAACGAGTTCCTCGGCGTTCCCGGCTTCGAAGGCCTCTGGGCCGTAGGCGATTGTGCCGCAATACCCAAGGCCGATGGAAAGTTTCACCCGCCGACCGCACAGCACGCGATGCGGCAGGGCAAGGCCGTTGCCCGCAACATAATTGCTGCGATCAACGGCGGCACCCCGAAGAAGTTCAGCTTCGAAACGCTCGGCCAACTCGCCGCCCTCGGCCGCCGCACCGGCGTCGCCCAGATAATGGGCTTCAATTTTTCCGGCTTCTTTGCCTGGTGGCTCTGGCGGACGATCTATCTGATGAAACTTCCCCGGTTCGAGAAGAAGCTCCGCGTCGCGATGGATTGGACGCTCGACCTCGTCTTCAAAAAGGATCCGGTTCAGTTCCTGACGCTTCGTGCCCCGACCGTTTCATCCCCGTCTGATGCCGAGGAAGAACAGGCTCTGAGGGCCGCCGCTTAGCTGGGCCGGCTTCGAGAAAGCGGAACCCGGCCCTCACGAAAAAAATCTGTAAGGAATCGCTCGGCTCTCCGACTAAGGGTTAAAGACGCCAGTTTCAAGGCCGTCCCGGAGCGAAAAGAATGAGCGAGAACACACCCGAGATCTTCGAAGCCGAAGCGATGCAGCACATCAACGACCTTTATCGGACCGCCCTGCGGCTGACCCGCAGCAGGATCGATGCCGACGACCTCGTCCAGGAGACCTACATGCAGGCGTGGAAATCGTTCGATCAATACGAGCCGGGAACGAACTGCCGTGCCTGGCTCTACAAAATACTCTTTAATAAGTACGATCATCACCGCCGGAAAATGATCACGCGTGCAAAGTACGTCACCGAGGCAGATGAACTTGTTTTCGAGCTCTCGCCGGGAACCGAGCCGGTCCCTGAAACCTTGACCGACCGCGAGGTTATCGAGGCTCTCAACGCCCTTCCCGAACATTACCGTTCGGTCGTTCTGCTCGCCGATGTTCACGAATTCGACTACAAAGAAGTAGCCGAGATCCTTCAGATCCCTATCGGCACCGTTATGTCCCGCCTCTCGCGGGCCCGCTCACGCCTTCGCCAAGCCCTTGCCGCAACGGCCGTCGCCTACGGCATCGGCACCGCACCATCGACCCCGCGGCCTCGGCAAATAGCATCCGTTCCCGTTCACCAAGAGGCATAAATAAGCCTCTCTGCGAATGGTGGTCGTGACCGGGCCGTTCCAAAAAGATAGCCGATGAGCCGCGTGCGAAAAGAGCGTTGATTTCACTGCAATATTCAAAGTATCCTACGTCAATTCAACAGGCATTATTTCGAGGGTACCAAGCGGATCCGGAGGAAAGCTATGGGACGTCGCAGGGGAGACCGGCAGAAGGCGGCCGCGATGGGAGCGGTCGATGCTAAACAGTTGATCGCTACAATGCCCGGGCTTGCCGCCGCGCTTTCGGCGGAACAGGTCCAGCATATACAAGATCTGCTGGATGCAGCGGTGCTGAATCCGGAGTTAAAAAAGGAAGCGGACGACATCTACCGCCGCTCCGTAACATCGCAGATCGGGTCACAGGTCAATCGCGATCCGGAAATCGTGGAAAAGGCCCAGCGGATCTATGACAAGATGATCCTTGTATCTGAAGAGGACTATCACATTCGCCTTGATGTCAACAAGCTGCTCTCTGCGGATGCCCTGATTCCGCGAACCGACAACCCGGACGAAGCCGCATATCTCAATAAGGTACGAAACACGATAGCTTCCAATGGCATCTGGCTGCGGGTGACCCAACCCTACGTGCGGGATGCCGAGGACCCGTCATCGCATATCAAGGATCCGCGGAAATGGAAATTGTGGCTTTCGCTCGGTTATGACGGCGACCCTATACCGACCAAGGACGGAAAGATCGATCGCGACGAACTTCTCTCGACGACCATGCTTGGAGCAGGGTACTATACGGCGGTTCACACCGGCCATGTACAGATGACGCTGAAGAGAGAGTTAACCAGGCTTAGTGTCGAAATGGAGAGCGTTATCGAGGAACACGAGCGTTTGATCAGCCGCCACCGTAATGCCTTTTTTGGTGTGGCTGAGATATCGGACTTCCTAGGCGGTGCGGACCTGCCGAAAAGGAGTATATGGAACAGGCCGCGAGACCTTTACCTGAAAGCGCTTCACTCAAACATCGGCGGTAACGTTCTTGCCTCGCAGGCCTACCTGGTAATTGCAGCGATCCTAGTACAGTACAACGCCGAAGCACTGGCCGCATATGCCGAGCGGTCCGGTGCAGGAGCCGGGATCGTGGTGAAGGTTTTAAAGGTGGCAAAGACCGCCGGCCAGGTCGCTGAAGTAGGCTTAGTGCTGACCGGTGTCGGGGTGGCCGTAAGGGGTGTCCGCGGAGGAGCGAAGGTGACGGCCGAAGTTGCCGAGCGCAAGGTGCGGGACGAAATGGCGGAGAAGCTCGCACACGAATACGCAAAGAAGAACGGCATCTCGGCCGCAGAACTTTCAGTTCCCAAACACGTTCCGCAACCCAAAGGCAGCATTGCCGGCAATCGTAAGGGCGGCCATAGCTCCGGTGCCGGAACGGGCTGGAGCAAGTGGTAACCGCGGGAACCGAGCCGCGGAAGTCAATTCACCCCGTACCCGTCGGCCGCGGCTATCGGAGGCCGGCGTTGAGTTTTTCGAGGGCGGCAGAACCGGGGCAAAGATCAGCTTCTGCGAGCGAATTCAGCGGCCGCTCGCTGGTCTCGAGCAGTTCGTGAAGGTCGGTCGAGTTCTCGTTGATATAGAGCAAGCCGGTCAGGATCTCGTCCCGCCGCTTTGCCTCGCGGACGGCGTTCGTCGCCGAGAGCCGATCGGTCGGGTCCCAATCCTTCGCAAGCTTATTCAGGTGAATCACCGAGCCATCGTGCATCGTCAGGTCCTTGACCGAGCCCGATTCGTAGCTGGTCTTTATCTCATGCATCATCGGGATGAAGTCCATCGTCGCCGTTGCGGCCATGTGCTCGCGAACGTAGTCGTAGGACTTGGTCGAGCCAACGTTGTTATTAAAGGTGACGCACGGGCTGATCACGTTGAGGAACGCAAAGCCGTTGTGCCGCATTGCCGCTTTGAGCAGCGGAACGAGCTGCTCCTTATCGCCGGAGAAACTTTGCCCGACGAAGGTCGCCCCGAGCTCGATGGCAAGGCTCGCCAGGTCGATGGCGGCAAAGAGGTTTTCGTGGCCGGTCTTGTTCTTCGAGCCGGCGTCAGCGGTCGCCGAATCTTGCCCTTTGGTGAGGCCGTAGCAGCCGTTGTTCATCACAAGATAGACCATCTTGAGATTGCGGCGGATGACGTGCACAAACTGGCCCATCCCGATCGAGGCCGTATCGCCGTCGCCCGAAACACCGAAATAGAACAGGTCGCGGTTGGCAAGATTGGCACCGGTCGCGACCGAAGGCATCCGGCCATGAACGGAGTTGAAGCCGTGCGAGTTCGACAAAAAGTATGCCGGCGACTTCGACGAACACCCGATGCCCGAAAGCTTTGCCACCTTGTGCGGCTCGATGTTCATCTCCCAACAAGCCTGCACGATGGCAGCGTTGATCGAATCATGCCCGCACCCGGCACACAGCGTCGAAAGCGAGCCCTCATAATAATCGACCGTGTACCCAAGGTCGTTCTTCGGCAACGCCGGATGTCTGAAAATGGATCTTACGTATGTCATCTTTTGTCGTTGCTAACGTCGTCGGGTGCCATAGGACGGCCGGCGATGGTCGTGTTTTACGCTGATCACTTTGATCGTCTCCTCATTTAAGATCCGGTACAGAATATGGTGTGGGAAACGATTTAAATTCGCACGCCTGATACCGCGTTCAAATTCGCGATACGCGAGCGGAGTTTCAGCGACCCGTTCGACAAACCGCTCAAGCTCTGCAGTGAACCGATCAGCAACCTCGACGCCAGCCTGACGTTCGTAGTATTCGACGATCTCAAGAACATCAAGCCGCGCTTCGACGTGGTAAACGGCCCGCTTCATTTGCGTCGTTCTTTGAAAAAGCGGAAGAACTCTTCATGCGTTAGCACCTTCGACGGGTCTTCGCTCATCTCCCGATCGCGCCGTATTGCTTCCTGAAGTTCCCGATCGTCAATAAAGTCCTCCGGTATCGACTCCCAAAGCCGTTCCGCCAACTTTGCCCGATCAGCGACCGGCAGTTTGAATGCGAGTTCCTCAATGTCTGTCACAACTGACATGACGATATTCTACCACGCATGCTCGACCTCATCATTATGAAGATGCCGTCGAATGGCGAATTGTTGAATTGATGCGAGTCAAATTAGTGTGGCTTAACTAACAATTACTAAACGCCCCTTTACGCTTAACCTAAAAGTCGGTTCCGTTGGAAAATCCAAATCCCGACCGTCAACATGAGGCTAAAAAATGTCGGGATGGTTATCATAACCCAGATGTAGAACACGACCGGGCCGAGGCTACTGCGAGCCTGCCATAAACTTTGCAGCCAAACATAACTGGAAAGGGACAGTGCCACGAGAACGACCGTTGTAGCTAACATGACTCGAAGCACTGTACATTTCATCATTTTTCTTCTGAGAACCGCTTCTTCTGCCGGTAGATGTTATCCGCCGTGGTTGGCATGCCGTCGTAGTTTAGGACCGAGATAAGCTTGGTGCATCGATTCCGAACTTCTTACGCTTTGGACCACTGCCCGAACGTCTGGGAGCATCTTAAAGAAAAAGAGCTCCCTGACGCCCGTTATTAATCACATTCAATTACTACTCTACCGTGGCTGCGCGATCACCGGACGGATCGAACGGATGTTCGTTCCGATGCCGAGGGTCGAGAAATTGGAAACGCTTTGGCTCAGCGTTTGGCAGTTTCCGGTAAAGTTGCGGCCGGTGCAGACCTCCCAAACGCCTTTACCGATGGTGACGCTGCCGACACGGCGGTTGAGGATCGCCTGTGCTGTCTTGTAGTTCGTCGGTGTTCCGCGGAAGTTGGACTGGGAAAATACGACGACGTACCAATCCGAACCCATCGGCGGCTCGGGCCGCGAACCCGCCGGACGGACCGACCGCACGCGGCTGAGGCCGATATTGGCCAGATTTGCCTGGCTGATCGTCACCGTCTGACAGCGTCCTGAATAGTTGTAGCCATCGCAGAGTTCCCAAGAACCGCTGCCGATCGTAACGCTCCGTGCACGGCGGTTAATGTTGCCCGTCGGGCCATTGTAGTTCGTCGGATTTCCGCGGTAGTTGACCTGATCGAAAAGAACGATGTAGGGGTTCGAAGGACCCGGATTCGGGGTCGTGCCCCCGCTGACGCGTCGGAAAGAGGCGATCTTGTTTTCCCAGTTATTGGTGCCGAGATTGCTTTCCTCGTCGTAAACAACAACGCAGCGGCCGCGGTAATTCGGCTGGTCGCAGATCTCCCAGCGTTCGCCCGGGCCGACCCGAAGGCTCGAGATATTGCGGTTGAACCCAACGTTCGAAAGGCTCGGCATATCCCGTGTGTAAGTTGCACTTGTACCGCGGAAGTTGCGGTCCTTGAAGACCGTTATGCCGACGCCGCCCATCGCCCGCTCTTCATTCTGAGCATTTACGCTGATCGCCGCGACAGCAAGCAAAACGGCAAAAAGAGCTACAAAACTACCCGATCTGTTCGAAAACTTCATAGTCCCTCCCTGGTTTTTTGTTCTGAGAACCTTGATTTTGGCGCAGCTTGGGCTAGATTACAAGACTTTTTTAAAAGCTGGATTATCGCCGTCGAGGGATCCGCTGGTGGAGATGTAACCGTCAACGGGAGACCTCAAGGCCTGATGGTCTTCAGGACTGAATTGGTTTTGGATGAGTTAAGCCCGAGTTTGATCGTCAGGCTGCGAGTTCGAGGCCGCTTTTCAATAGTTCCTTTTCGATCTTCGGCGGCAATTCGATCAAATGGAATCGGCTCGTCGCAAATGCATAGTCCTCAC
>ERZ761602.7416-NODE-7416-length-11643-cov-7.436313_pt1 | contig 11643 bp, 16 predicted proteins | sample MGYA00512165_ERZ761602 | MGnify/ENA primary metagenome ERZ761602 (study PRJEB28899, sample SAMN02445085) | bioreactor sludge metagenome | biome: EBPR sludge; isolation source: Thorneside wastewater treatment plant | place: Australia: Brisbane, Thorneside... | reverse complement strand
GAGCCTGGCCGGCGCGAGCCTGGACGGCGCGAACCTGGACGGCGCGAACCTGGCCCGCGCGTACCTGGCCGGCGCGAACCTGGCCCGCGCGTACCTGGCCGGCGCGTACCTGGCCCGCGCGAACCTGGCCCGCGCGAACCTGGCCCGCGCGAACCTGGCCGGCGCGAACCTGGCCGGCGCGAGCCTGGCCGGCGCGAGCCTGGACGGCGCGAACCTGGCCGGCGCGAACCTGGACGGCGATCTGAAACTCGTCGGACAACGACCGATCCTTCAGGTCGGCCCCATCGGCTCGCGCAATGCGATGCTGCTGGCGCACATCACGAACGCGGGCCTGCGCATCCGCGCTGGCTGCTTCTTCGGCACGCGCGACGAGTTTGCCGCCAAGGTCGCCGTCGCCCACGGCGACAACGTGCACGCCCGCGACTACGCGGCCGCGCTGGCGCTGATCGACGCATGGGCCGCCAACTGGACGCCGCAGAAGGCCGAGCAGGCAGCCGAACCGGCCGCCGAGAAGGAGGCCGCGTAATGCACACCGACGAGAAGTCCGCGGCGCTGGAGCACTACACGCGCCAGGCGGCGCTGGCCCTGCGCCCGCGCACCGAGGCCGAGATGCGCGACGAGCTGCTGTTCGCCGAACTCGACATCGAGGGCGGCGACATCGACCAGGCCTGCGCCGACTACGCGCTGGAAGAGCTGCTGACCACGCCCGCCGTGCTGGCGCAGCGGCTGGCCGATGACGCCAACCTCGAACGCGACAGCATCGACGACGAGCGCATGGCGCGCCGCCGCGACTGGGTGAACTGGACCACAGGCCAGTGCCTGGTGATCCTGCTGCGCGACAGCGGCACCGCCAGGGCGGCCGCCATCGACCGCCTGCGCATGCTGGCTGCGCGTGGCCTGCACGCCATGGCCGCCGAGCGCGGCGCCGAGCTGGCCGCGCAGTACCGCCGCCGTCTGGCGGATGCCGAACTCTCTGCGAAACAGGAGGCCGCATGACCTGCCCCACCACCCGCCGCCATCCGCGCACGCTGGCCGAGGCCTTCCCGGATGTGCGCGCCACGTGCGCCGAAGGCTGGCAGCGCACGCCCGATCACCGCTGGGCCGCGCGCCTGCTGGCCGTGGCCGTCGGCATCGCCCTGGCGCTGGCCATCGTCCACTGGATCGACTGGAGCCTGGCATGACGCACGACACCAGCCCCCTGGGCGAGGCCGACTGCGTGAGCAACATGCCGGCCGAGGCCGCCACCGAGCTGGGCGCTGACGACGACCGCGGCGAGCAGCTGCCCGAAGGCGCCGCCATCGCCACCATGTTCATCGCCGCGGTCGCCGTCATCGTGGCGCTGCTGGGTGCGCACCTGCTGGCCGCGCACCTGCCCTGACCACCCCCGCGCCGGCGAGAGCCGGCCCAACCCGAAGGAGCGCACCCATGAGTGCCGTAGCTGTTCCCATCTCCGCATCCGACCGCCTGGCCGAAGCCGTGCGGGCCTACGTCGACGCCAAGCGCGCGGAAGACGCCGCCACGGCGGCCCGCGTGCAGGCCGAGCAGCGCATCCTGGCACTGCACCCGGCCCGCGAGGAAGGCGCCGACACCTTCGAGGCCGGCGGCTTCAAGGTCACCGTCACCGGCAAGCTGTCCTACGCCTGCGACGACCTGGCGGCGCTGACCGCGGCCTGTGAAGCCTCCAGCCTGCCGCCCAACTGGGTGCCGGTGAAGACGGTGCAGCAGCTCGACGCCACCGGCGCCAAGTGGCTGCGCGCCAACGAGCCCGACCTGTGGGCGCGCGTGGTGGCGCCGCACATCACGGTCAAGCCGGCGAAGACGGCAGTTTCGGTGCGAGTCTGAGCGATGGCCATCCGCCTGACAACCACCGCGCAGGCCGCGCAACTCAACGGCCTGAAGATGCTGGTGCACGGCCCGGCCGGCAGCGGGAAGACGACCTTGTGCGCCACCACCGGCGAGCCGACGGTGATCATCAGCGCCGAGGCCGGCCTGCTGTCTCTGCGCGGCCACGACATCCCCGTCATCGAGGTCGCCAGCATCGAGGACGTGCACGAGGTCTACCGCTTCGTCACCGAGTCGGCCGATGCGCAGGCCTTCCGCTGGGTGTGCCTCGACAGCATCAGCGAGATCGCCGAGGTCTGCCTCGCGCACGAGAAGCGTGTCGCCAAGGACCCACGCCAGGCCTACGGCGCGCTGGCCGACCAGATGGGCCAGCTCATCCGCGCCTTCCGCGACATCCCGGGCCGCAACGTGTATTTCTCCTGCAAGCAGGCCCGCCAGCAGGACCAGGCCACCGGCTCGACGATGTACTTCCCCAGCCTGCCCGGCCAGATGCTGGGCCAGGGCATCAGCTACTTTTTCGACGAGGTGATGGCGCTGCGCGTCGAGCCCGACGCTGAAGGCAAGCCCACGCGCTGGCTGCAGACCGGCCGCGACTTCACCTACGAGGCCAAGGACCGCAGCGGCGCCCTGGCCATGTTCGAGCCGCCCGACCTGGCCGCCATCGCCGCCAAGATCCTCGCGCCCGCTGCGGGCGCTTCCACGACCACCACCACCGCGGCAGACGCCGCCTGAAAGGAGGCCTCCATGGCCCAGTTCCGCTTCGACGCGACCCAGGTCGCCCCGCAAGAGTCCATCGCCCCCATCCCGGCCGGCGTCTACTTGGCGCACATCGTCGACAGCGACGTGGCCGCCACGCGCAGCGGCGGCGAGATGGTCAAGCTCACCTTTCAGGTGCTGCAGGGCCAGTTCGTCAACCGCAAGGTCTTTGCCAACATCAACGTGCGCAACCCCAGCGCCGACGCCGAGCGCATCGGGCAGAGCCAGCTTTCGGCGCTGTGCCACGCGGTGGGCGTCGTCAACCTTCAGGACACCGCGCAACTGCACATGCGCCCGGTGATGATCCGCGTGAAGATCCGCAAGGACGACACCGGCCAGTACGGCGACCGCAACGAGGTGACGGGCTACGAGGCGTCTCAAGGCGGGCCCGCAGGCCCTGCCGCCACGCCGGCAGCCACCGCCGCACAGCGCCCGGCGTTCCCGCCGACCGGCGCTGCCGCGCAGCCCATGCCGGCCGCCGCGTCGCAGCAGGACGCCTCGCGGTGGCCGACATGGGCACGCCGCCCCGCTGGGCAGCCGGGCTGAAGCCATGGCCGCCATCCCGCAACCTCAGCACCAGGTCGTGCAGGCCATCTATGCCCTGTACGAGCAGCGCGAGGCCGGCCAACCAGGCGGGGGTGGCCACCGCGCGCACCTGGGCGCCAGCGTCATCGGCCACGCCTGCGAGCGACACCTGTGGCTGCTGTTCCGCTGGGCGCACCGCGAGGCCTTCGACGGCCGCATGCTGCGGCTGTTCGAGGCCGGGCGCCAGTTCGAGCCGCGCATCGTGGCCGAGCTGCGCGCCATCGGCGTGCAGGTGCACGACGCCGATGAATTCGGGCGCCAGTACCGCGTCAGCGCCCACGGCGGGCACTTCGGCGGCAGCCTGGACGGCGCCGCGCTCGGCCTGCCCGAGGCGCCCAAAACTTGGGCAGTCCTGGAGTTCAAGACCCACAGCACCAAGAGCTTTGCCGAGCTGCTGACCAAGGGCGTGCAGGACGCCAAGCCCATGCACTGGGCGCAGATGCAGGCCTACATGGGCCTGACCGGCATGGAGCGCGCGCTGTATCTGGCCGAGAACAAGGACACCTCGGCGCTGTACCAGGAGCGCGTGCACGCCGACCCCGTGGCCTTCGCCGAACTGATGGCCCGCGCCGAGCGCATCATCACCGCGCCCGAGCCGCCGCCGCGCGTGAGCGCCGACCCCGCGTGGTTCCAGTGCAAGCTGTGCGCCTTCCATGGGCTGTGCCACGGCGTGGGCGACGCGGCCCAGGCGCCCGAGGTCAACTGCCGCACCTGCGCGCACAGCACGCCCGAGATGGACGGCGACGCGCGCTGGTCGTGCGCGCTGCATCAGCGCGACTTGACCGATGCGCAGCAGCGCACCGGCTGCGCCGGGCACCGGTACATCCCGATCCTGATCGAGCGCATCGGCCAGCAGGCCGGCGCCACGCCAGAGCCGGACGGCAACGCGACCGTGCACTACCGCCGCGACGACGGCGGCACCTTCTCCAACGGCGCGGCGCCCGCGTTCAGCAGCGCCGAGATCCGCGCCGCGAAGCACAAGTCCATGCTGGCAGACGGCCAGGTGCAGCAACTCAAGAGCGCCTGGCCGGGCGCAAGGATGGTGGCATGACGTTCGACTTCACCGGCTTACAGGGGGGGGGCCGCCGATGCGTGACCTTGCCGACACCATGACCGCCGATATTCCAGGCGTCGAGCCGCTGCCGCCGACGCCCGTGCGCACGACCATCGCCGAGCGGAGGCTCGTCTGCTGCTACCAGGACCCCAAGCCCGTCCGCACGTGCCGCAACTGCCGGCATCGCGTGGGCAACGTCCACAACCCCGACAGCTTCGCCGAGAGCATCACGCACCGCTGCGGGCTGCACGACTTCCCGGTGGCACTGGGCGGGCTGTGCGCAGATCACGAGGAGTGAGGCCATGCTGACCCTGCGCCCCTACCAGGCCCGCGTGCTCGATGACCTGTGGAGCTGGTTCGAGGCCCACGGCGACGGTGACCCCATCGTCGAGGCCTGCGTCGGCGCCGGGAAGTCGATCTTGATTGCGGAACTCTGCAAGCGAGCGCTGGCCGCGTACCCGGAGACCAGGATTCTCATGGTCGTCCATGTGCTCGAACTTATCCAACAGAACCTGGCCAAGCTGCTGCAGGTCTGGCCCGGCGCGCCGGTGGGCGTGTACAGCGCCAGCGTCGGCAGCCGCCAGCTCGGCCGAGCCATCACCTACGCCACCATCGGCAGCGTGGCCAGGCGCGCGCACGAGCTGGGCCGAGTGGACATCCTGCTGGTTGACGAGTGCTTTGTCGCCGGAACCTTGGTCGAAACCCCTGACGGCCCGGTTCCCATTGAAAGACTGAAGCCAGGAGATCGGGTGCTCAACGCCATCGGCGTCGGCACCGTTGAAGCGACTCGCATCAATGAATCAGAGGAAATCTATGACGTGTTCACCGACGACGGCGGAGTCATCACCTGTACTGGCAGTCACCCATTCTTCACTGAGCGCGGATACACCCAGGCGCGAGCCTTGGAGAGCGGCGCGCATCTATTTGGCCCGCAAGCCGTGCGCTCATTGTGGAGCGGAGTTTCGACCATTCAAGACGATGAGCGAGGCGGCTTGGGAAAGGCAGCGCTTCTGCTCGATCTCCTGCTCCAAGAGGCGAGAGAACCCGATGCGCTTCGAGAGCGTGCGCGCAGCCATGGGCCGGAGGTTGCGGGAGATCGGGCACCGACCAACGCTTCGGGCCGGCAATGGTTGCCCGCCTACGTTGACAGAACTGGGTCTTCTATTCCTGCTCGGCTGCGACTGGGAATGGAATGCGCCGATCCCGACCAAGATGCCGCCGGACAGCGGCTTCCCGCGGCATTACAAACTGGACATCAGCAATTCGGCGCTGAAGGTCTGCATCGAGGTGGACGGGAACTCGCACGCGTCGCGCAGGGAGCAGGACGAGAAGAAAACACTGTTTCTGGAGTCTTGCGGGTGGCGCGTGTTGCGCGTCACCGATGCGCGCGCCCGCGAGCTGTATTCAACCTTCAGGTCTCTGGACACCCTACTTACTTTGCTGGGGGTGTGCTAGTTCACAACTGCCACCTCATCGGCCCCGGAGAATCCACCATGTACCGCCGGCTGATCGACGAGCTGCGCCGCTACTGCCCGGCCATGCGCGTGATCGGCTGGACCGGCACCGCCTTCCGCGGCGACGGCGTGTGGCTGACGCAGCAGGGCTTGTTCACGCACGTGGCCGCGCGCATCACCATGGGCGAGCTGCTGCGCGACAGCTACCTGGCGCCGCTGGTCACCACCGAGACCGCCACCCGCATCGACACCAGCAGCGTGCGCATGCAGGGCGGTGACTACGTGGTCAGCGCGCTGGCCAAAGCCACCGACAAGGCCGAGCTGGTGCAGGCCGCATGCGCAGAGCTGGCGCGCATGGCGGCTGCGCGCCGCCGCTGGCTGGTGTTCGCCGTCACCGTGGCGCACGCCAAGCACATCGCCGCCGAGCTGCGTGATGCACACGGCATCGCCTGCGCCGTCGTCAGCGCCGACACACCCAAGGGCGAGCGCGAAGCAACCATCCGGGCCTTTCGCGCCGGCCAGCTGCGCGCCCTGGTCAACGTGGCCGTCCTCACCACCGGCTTCGACGTGCCAGAGCTGGACTGCATCGCGCTGTTGCGTGCCACCAAGAGCCCTGTCCTGTACGTGCAAATCGCCGGGCGCGGGATGCGCACCGCCCCCGGCAAGACGGATTGCCTGTGGCTGGACTTCACTGACACCACCGCCACGCTGGGGCCGGTGGACGCCATCAAGGGCCGCAACAGGCCCGACGCCAAGACCGGCAGCGTGGCGCCCGCCAAGTACTGCGACCAGTGCGGCAACCCCAACCCCACCGCCGTGCTGGCCTGCACGCACTGCGGCCACCTGTTCCCCGAGCCCGAGCGCGTCAAGCACGAGACCCGCGCCGACACCACGGCGGCGGTGCTGTCCGGCGGGCCGCAGTGGTACAGCATCACCCGGGTCGGCTACCGCCACCACCAGGGGCGCGAAGGCAAGCCCGACAGCCTGCGCGTGGACTACTTCAGCGGCTTTCGCCTGGTGGCCAGCGAGTGGGTGTGCCTGGAGCACCCGCCAGGGTTTGCCAAGGAGAAGGCCCGCGCCTGGTGGGCCGCACGGCGGGGCTTGCAGCCGCTGCCACTGACCGTCGACGAGGCGCTGGAACGCACCGCCGAGCTGCGCGAGCCCGGCCGCGTGGCCGTGCAGATGGACGGCAAGTACCCGCGCATCGTCTCCTTCCACTTTGCCCCGCAACAGGAGGCCGCATGAGCATCGGCATGTCCGCAGCCGAGCTGCACACCGTGCGCGAGGCGCTGCGCGAGCGGCTGCGCTCGCTCGACCAGATCCGCGCCACCTGCGACCACTGCGAGCACTTCGCGCACGCGCCGCGCTGCGCCAGGTTCGAGGCCGTGCCGCCGGATGACTTTCGCCGCACCGAAGGCGCCTGTGCCGAGTGGCGATTCGATGGAGTGCCGTTCTGATGGCCATGAAGCGCCGCTACTGGACCCCGGCCGATGAAGCCGTCCTGCGCGAGCACTACGCCGACACGCGCACCAGCGACCTGGCGCGCACGCTCAGCCGCACGGTAAATCAAGTGCTGGCGAAAGCTGCTGCCATGGGCTTGCACAAGAGCCGCGATCTGATCGCGCAGATGACGCGCGAGGCGATGCAGGATCCGTCACACCCGGCGAGGCGGGCGCGGTTCCAGAAGGGCCTTGTCCCCGCGAACAAGGGCGTCAAGCACCCCAAGGGCTGGGCGCCGGGCCGCATGGCTGCAACGCAGTTCAAGCCCGGCTCCAAGCCGCACACCTGGCAGCCCATCGGCAGCCACCGCATCGTGGTCAACAAGAACGGCGGCCCCGAGCTGCAGCGCAAGGTCAACGACGACCCTGGCCCCAGTGGCGTGCGCTGGAAGCCCGTCGCGCGCCTGGTATGGGAGGCCGCGCACGGCCCGGTGCCGGATGGCCGCATCGTTGTCTTCAAGCCCGGCCTGCGCACCATCGAGCACGAGCAGATCACGCTGGACCGGCTTGAGTGCATCACCCGCGCCGAGCTGATGCAGCGCAACACCATCCACCGGCTGCCGCCCGAGTTCGCCGAGGTGGCGCGGCTCAAGGCCGTGCTGCACCGGGTCATCAACCATCGCGCCCGCAAGGAGGGCCAGAACCCATGAGCAAGAGCATCACCGACCTGCGCGAGCACCTGTTTGCCGCCATCCAGGGCGTGCGCGACGGCAGCGTCAGCATCGAGCAGGCCAAGACCATCAGTGACCTGTCTCAGGTCATCGTCAACACCGCCAAGGTCGAGGTCGACTTCATGCGTGCCACCGAGCGGCGCTCGTCGGCCTTCCTTGGCGACGACGAAGACAGCGAGCCGAGCGCGCTGCCCAACGGCATCGTGCGCGTGGTGCAGCACCGCATCAGGGACTGACGCGGCGTGCCATGCTGCCCACGATCCTCACCCCCGACGAGCTGGTGGACCTGACCGGCTACCGGCGACCATCGGCGCAGCTGGCCGAGCTGCACCGGCTGGGCTTCAACCGGGCGCGCCGTGCACCGGTCAGCGGGGCGGTGATCCTGGAGCGCGCACACTACGAGGCCGTCGCCCGGGGCGAGTTCGGCACGCCCAGCTCCAAGCCCCGCCCCGCTCCTCAGCTTCGCCCCGCATGACCCGCAGGAACGGCCTTCCGCGCCGCGTCTACCTCAAGCACGGCCGCTACTGGCACGTCGGCGCCGACGGCAAGTGGCGCGCCCTCACGCGCGAGCGCGACGGCCTGCCGGCCATGCTGCGCGCGCTGGCCGCGCTGCACGAGGGCGAGGTCACCGGCCACCTGATGCCGGCCGTGGCCACCCGCTGGCAGCAAGGCAAGCTCGACGCCGGCGAGTGGGAGCGCAGCACGCAGCGCAACATGGACCGCGTGGTGCGCCACGTTGCCGCGAGGTTTGCCGACTTCGCGCCGGCCCAGGTCACCGCACCCGTCGTGTTCCAGTACCTGCGCCCATTCCTGAACCGGCCGCGCACCTACAACCTGCACCGCAGCGTGCTGCGCCAGGTGCTGAGCTTCGCGGCACTGGAGGGACTGCGCGAAGGCCACAACCCGGTCGACGACGTGCCGCAGCGGCGCACCCAGCAGCGCCAGCGCATCGTCACCGACACCGAGATCGAGGCCATCAAGCGCGCCGCACTGCAGGCCGCGCGGGGCGGCGCCGCGCTGTGCCGGATGATCGACCTGGCGTTGCTCACCGGCCAGCGCATCGGCGACGTCATCAAGTTGCGCTGGCAGGATGTGACCGACGAAGGGCTGCTGGTCGACCAGGGGAAGACGAAGGCTCGGCTGCTGATCGAGTGGACGCCGGCGCTGCGGGCGGCCGTCGAAGCCTGCGCCGAGGGGCGAGACCGCATCGGCTACCTGCTGGTCAAGAGCACCGGCGTGCCGTACCGCTACGGTGGCGTGCGCTCGGCGTGGGTGCGGGCCTGCGCGCGGGCCGGCGTCGAGGACCTGCACATCCACGACCTGCGCGGCCGCGCAGGCGCCGACCTGGCCGACGAAGCCGGCCCCTACGCCGCGCAGAAGCTGCTGGGCCACGAGTCGATCACGATGACCGAGGGCTACATCCGGGGCAAGACCCGGCAGCGCGCCAAGCCGTCTAAGTGACCCCTGGAGAGCCAGTGTTCATGCGGGTTCGCACCTCGGCCGGAAATAGACAAACCGGCCGGGAACCCGCGCCGTTGCTTGATTCGGCGGTTCACTTCTAAGCAGCAGGTCGGGGGTTCGAGTCCCTCCGGGCAGGCCAAAGCTCACTGCTTCTGCACCGGCTTCGGCGTCACAGTCTCCACCGGCGCCGGCTTGGGCGACGGTGCCGAGGATCCGCTGCCGGCGCGCGCGGCCACCGCGCTGGCGCCGCGCTGCACGGCCTGCGCGCCCTTCTGCACGCCGCCGGCCACCCAAGAGGCGCCGCGCTCGACGCCGCTGGCGGCCGCTTGCGCCCCGCGCGTGACGGCCTGGGCGCCGACCTTCACGCCCCGTTCGACGCCGCTGGCCGCGGCCTGGGCGCCACGCTGGATGGCCTGGCCGGTGCGCGCCGCGGCGCCCGACGCGGCGGCGATGCCGGCGTCCACCTTCTCGCCCACGGTGCTGGCGCCGGCCGGCGTCGCCAGCATCAGACCGGCGGTGATCAAGGCCAGGGGCAGGGCCTGTCGGGTGCGTCGATTCATGCGTGCTCTCCTGTCCCCTGGCCGGGGCGCGATCCAGCGCCTGCGATCTTAGCCAGCGACCCGATCACCCTTCGTCGTCCAGGCGTGCCCGCTCGGCGCGCCGGATGGCGCGCAGCAGCCACACGCCGCCGGCCACCGCGCCCAGAAAGCCCAACAGCCCGAAGGCCGGCAGGCCCAGCAGCGTGGGTCCGCCGCCCACGGTCATGATGATGGACGAGCCGATGATCAGTGCCGCGATCACCAGCGCGATCGACAGCCGGTTGGCGGCGCGGTCGATGAGGTCGCCGGTGCGCTTGAGGTGGGCGATCTCCACGCCCACGCTGACATGGCCGCGGCTGAGGTTGCGCAGCGTGCGCGACAGGTCGCGCGGCAGCCGGCCGGCCTGCGCCGCCAGCTCGCGCAGCCCCGACCAGCCGCGCACCGCCAGCGCCTGCGGCGTGTAGCGCGCGCGCAGCACCTGGCGCAGCAGCGGCTGCGCCTCGGCCGCCATGTGGAAGTCGGGGTCCAGCCCGCGGCCCATGGCCTCCAGCGAGACGAAGGCCTTGATCAGCAGCGCCAGGTCGGCCGGCAGCACCAGGCGGTGCTCGCGCAGCACGCGCGTCACCTCGGTCAGCATCTCGCCCAGGTGCAGCTGCGCCAGCGGCGTGCCGTGGTACTGGTCGACGAAGGCCTCGATGTCCTCCTCGAGCTGCGCCGTGCGCGTGCCCTGGCGGCCGTCGGTCCAGTCCAGCAGCACCTCGGCCACGGCCTGCGGCTGGCGCTCCACCAGGCCCAGCAGCAGGCGCAGCAGCTCGTCGCGGCGGCGCGGCGACAGGCGGCCGACCATGCCGAAGTCGATGAAGGCCAGCCGGTTGCCCGGCAGGTAGAAGACGTTGCCGGGGTGCGGGTCGGCATGGAAGAAGCCGTCCTCGACGATCATCTTCAGCACCGCACGTGCGCCACGCTGGGCCAGCAGCTTCGGGTCCAGCCCCTCGCGGCGCACACGGTCGAGGTCGCCGCCCGGAATGCCGCCGATGAAATCCTGCACGTTCACCCGCTCGTGCGTGAAGGCCCAGTGCACGCGCGGGATCACCACGTCGGGCAGGCTGGCGAGGTTGCGCGCCACCCGCTCGGCATTGCGCCCTTCCACGGTGAAGTCGAGCTCGCGCTGCAGCGACAGCCCGAACTGCCGCACCAGCAGCCGCGGCCGGTAGGGCTGCAGCGCCGGCCATTCGCGCTCGGCCACCAGGGCCGCGCGCGCCAGCAGCCGCAGGTCGGCCTCGATGGTCTCGACGATGCCGGGCCGGCGGACCTTGACGATGACCTCGGTGCCGTCGACCAGCGCCGCGCGGTGCACCTGCGCGATCGAGGCGCCGGCCAGCGGCTCGGGGTCGAAGCGCGCAAACACAGCCTCGGGCGCGGCGCCCAGGTCCTCCAGCAGCGTCGGCCGCAGCTGGTCCAGCGGCACCGGGGGCACGGCGGCGTGCAGCCGCGACAGCTCGGCGATCCACTCCGGGCCCAGCAGGTCGGCGCGGCCGGCCAGGATCTGCCCGAGCTTGACGAAGGTCGGGCCCAGTTCTTCCAGCGCCATGCGCACCTGCACCGGCGGCGGCAGGTGCGCCAGTTCGACCGTGCCCTCGGCATGCAGCGCATGGCCGGCCTTGGCCAGCGCGTCGGCCAGGCCCAGCCGCCGCACGGTGTCGCCCAGCCCATGGCGAATCAGCACGCCGGCGATCTGCCGCACGCGGTGCAGGTCGCGCGCGGCGGCCAGGGTCTCCATCC
>ERZ761602.7415-NODE-7415-length-11644-cov-6.597722_pt1 | contig 11644 bp, 9 predicted proteins | sample MGYA00512165_ERZ761602 | MGnify/ENA primary metagenome ERZ761602 (study PRJEB28899, sample SAMN02445085) | bioreactor sludge metagenome | biome: EBPR sludge; isolation source: Thorneside wastewater treatment plant | place: Australia: Brisbane, Thorneside... | reverse complement strand
TCGCGCAGTTCTTCGTCAAGGTCGGCAGCGACGAAGAGGTGATGGAGTACGCCGGAGCATTCCTGCAGCTCTACCGCGAGGAGGCCTTCTATCTCGAACGCACCTGCCATTACCTCGAACGCGTCGGCCTCGACCACGCCAAGAGCCGCGTCGTCGACGACGAGGAAAACCGCAAGGCGCTGCACGGCCGCCTGCTGGCCGAACTGAAGGACGCCAAGGATCCCTGGGCCGAACGCATCGCCGGCGTCGAGAAGAACGAATACGAAACGCTTGCGGTGTGAAGCGGAAGAAACTGGAGAACAGCAATGCCTGAATGGAAATCGATTTGCCACATTGACGACATCCCGCGACTCGGCAGTCGCGTCGTCAGGCCGAAGAATGGCGGCAGCGGAGAGCCTGGCACGGGCGGCGACAACGCCGACCGCGGTGAAGGCGGTGAAGGCGGTGATATCGCCCTCTTCCGCACCTCCTCCGACGAAGTGTTTGCCCTGCGCGACCGTTGCCCGCACAAGGGTGGGCCGCTGTCGCAGGGAATGGTGCACGGCAATCAGGTGACCTGCCCCCTGCACGGCTGGAAGCTGCGCCTCGACTCCGGCGAGGCCGTCGCTCCCGACCAGGGCTGCGCCCGACGTTACCCGGTGCGCATCGAAAGCGGCACGGTCTTTCTCGAAATCTGAAGTTCGCAAGCTCCCCATCCCTACTCCTCCGCCCGCTCCTACTCCTACTCCTACTCCTACTCCTACTGACGGAACACGATCATGGACAACTCGTTCTGGAAGGCCGGCCACCGGCCGACCCTCATCGCCTCGTTTCTCTACTTCGACCTGGCCTTCATGGTGTGGGTGATGCTCGGCCCGCTCGGCGTGCAGATCGCCAGCGATCTCGGCCTGACGCACGCGCAAAAGGGAATGATGGTCGCCACGCCAGTCCTTGCCGGAGCGCTGCTGCGCATCGTCATGGGCCTGATGGTCGACCATCTGAAGCCGAAGCTGGCCGGCGCCATCGGCCAGGTGACGGTGATGGTCTCGCTGTTCCTGGCCTGGCATTTCGGCGTGCACAGCTACGAGCAGACCCTGATCCTCGGGGTCTTCCTCGGCGTTGCCGGCGCCTCGTTCGCCGTCGCGCTGCCGCTGGCCTCGCGCTGGTATCCGCCCGAGCATCAGGGAACGGCCCTGGGCATCGCCGGTGCCGGCAACTCGGGCACCGCGCTGGCAGCCTTGATCGCACCCAGCCTGGCCATCGCCTACGGCTGGACCAACGTCTTCGGCCTGGCGCTGATTCCGCTGTTGCTGGTCTTCATCTACTACATGGTCGCCGCCAAGGACGCACCCGAGTGCCCACCGCCGAAGTCGCTGGCCGAGTACCTTAAAGTGCTCAAGGACAAGGACGCCTGGTGGTTCATGTTCTTCTACTCGGTGACTTTCGGTGGCTTCGTTGGCCTGGCCTCGTCGCTGACCATCTACTTCAACATCCAGTACGGCCTCGACGCCAAAACAGCCGGCTTCTTCACCGCCGCCTGCGTCTTCGCCGGCTCGCTGGTGCGCCCGATCGGCGGCAACGTTGCCGACCGCATCGGCGGCATCAAGAGCCTGTCGGTGATGTACGTCTTCGCGGCGATCTTCCTGGCCATCGTCAGTATCGGCCTGCCAGAAGCATGGATGGCGCTGCTCGCCTTCGTCGGCGCGATGCTGGCCCTGGGCATGGGCAACGGCGCCGTCTTCCAGCTGGTGCCGCAGCGCTTCCGCAAGGAGATCGGCGTCATGACCGGGTTGGTCGGCATGGCCGGCGGCGTCGGTGGCTTCTACCTGGCCTCCTCGCTCGGCTACGCCAAGCAGCTCACCGGCAGCTATCAGATCGGCTTCCTGATTTTCGCCGCGCTGGCGCTGCTCGCCTTGGCCGGGCTGAGCGCAGTCAAGAACCGCTGGCGCACCACCTGGGGTGCGGCGCACCTCACCGCGGCGAAGATCTGATTCCTCCTTGCCCGAGGCAGCACCTGCAGCGCGAACAAGCCCCTCACCCCTTGTGGAGAGGCGCACGCCGCCGGGGCGCTGACAAGCCCCTCGCCCCTTGTGGGAGAGGGGTTGGGGAGAGGGGAAAGTGCAGCACCAACGCGCACCCTCGATTCCCGACGACCACAGGCAAATCGTCCGCCTTTCCCCCTCTCCCCCAGCCCCTCCCCCACCAGGGTGGAGGGGAGCAGGGTACCAGGGGTACATTTCGCACTTCAGGTCGCTTGCGCACCCTTCCCCTTTCCGGAGCCATGCCTGCATGCCGCTTAAAGTCGATATCGGCCACTCCTCGCTCACCGGACCGCGCGAGCGCAACGAGGACTTCTGCGGCATGGTCACCCCGCATGGCCCCGAACTCGACAACAAGGGCTTGATCGCCGCCGTCGCCGACGGCGTCGGCGGCCATCAGGGGGGACGTGAAGCCGCCGAGTACACCGTGCGCGGCTTGCTATCGGACTACTACGCGACCCCCGACACCTGGAGCATTCCGCACGCGCTCGAGAAAGTCATCGACGCGCTCAACCGCTGGGTGATGGCCGAAGCCGGCCGGCAGCGGGATCTCACCGGCATGGCCACGACACTGACCACGCTGGTCCTGCGCGGCCGGCGCTACATCAGCGCCCACGTCGGCGATTCCCGCCTCTACCTGCTGCGCGACGGGGTATGCACGCGCCTCACCAGCGACCATATCTGGGAACACCCGGAACTCAAAAACGTGCTCTCGCGCGCGGTCGGACTCGACCGCCACTTCCAGCTCGACTTCGCCGACGGCGAACTGAAAGTCGGCGATTGCTTCCTGCTCTGCAGCGACGGCGTCTGGGCAGCGATCGGTGACGGTCGCATTCGCACCGCGCTGCTCGCCCATCCCGACGCCCAGCAGGCGGCAGCCTCGCTGACCAGCCTGGCGCTGGCTGCCGGCGGCCAGGACAACGCCAGCGCCGTCGTCGCGCGCATCCAGGAACTGCCGGCAGAGAATCTGCGCGACTCGCTGGAAGGGACGGCGCGCCTGCCGCTGCCGCCGCAGTTCAAGCCCGGTCAGGAAATCGACGGGCTGCAGATCGAGGAAGTGCTGCATGACTCGCGCGCCACCCTCCTCTACCGCGTCACCGAGCTGGCCTCACGCCAGCCACTGGTGCTCAAGACCCTGCGCCCGGAGCTAGCCGATGACGCCGACGAGATCCGGGCGCTGATCATGGAGGAGTGGCGCGGTCGGCGCATCAGCTCGCCGTTCTTCGCGCAGCTGCTGCCGGCCGAGAGACGCAGCTGCCTGTACTACCTGCAGACCTGGCACGAGGGCGCGACGCTGCAACGGATGCTCGACTCCGGTCTGCATTTCACCGTCGCCGATGCCGTCCAGCACGGCGTACGCCTGATGAAGGGGCTCTCGGCGCTGCACCGCCTCGACGTCGCACACCGCGACATCAAACCCGACAACATCCACATTGGTCGCGACGGCCGCCTGCGCATCCTCGATCTCGGCGTCGCGCTCAGCCTCTCCGAGGACGAGCCCGCCATCGGCAGCCCGGGCACCCCGAGCTACATGGCGCCCGAACTGCTCGCCGGCGAGCGTGCCGGCCCGGCCCACGATCTCTACGCCGCCGGCGTCACGCTCTACCACCTGCTGACCCGCAAATACCCCTACGGCGAGATCGAGCCTTTCCAGCATCCGAAATTCGGCGAACCGGTAGCACCGACGCGCTACCGCCCGGACATCCCCGGCTGGCTGGAAAATGTCCTCCTCAAAGCGGTCGCCAGGGATCCCGCGCAGCGCTTCGAAACCGCCGAGGAATTTCTGCTGGCGCTCGAACGCGGCGCCCACCGCCCGGTCGGCCGACCACCTGTCACGCCGCTGGCGCTGCGCAACCCCCTGCTCACCTGGCGGATCATCGCCGGCGTCTCGCTGCTGCTCAATCTGGTGTTGTGGATGCTGCTGACGCGCTGACCTGTCCGCTCGGACACATCGAAGGCCCTAGCAAAGTCACATCTCTTTATCCATCGCCGCCAACGTCCATTGCCGTTCGCCGTCCTCCCCTTTCAGCACAACCATTGCCCCTGCCAAGTGGCGGAGCTCTATGGCGTTTGGTGTGGAACGGGCGCCGGCGTCGTGCTCGCTGGTGTAGTGTTGCGCGCAGCATGAAACGCATACATCCCAGCCACCACAGGGGTTGCGTGCGGCTGTCGGGCTTGCTGAAAGTCTCGTCGGGTAGGCGGCAACACGCCAGCACGCTGGTCATTGCGAGGAGGCGACGAGAGCCGCCCCGGCATGGACGATGCGAATTTCAGCCACCACAGGGTTTTCGCCCTGCTTTCAGCAGTCGCCAAAAGTCTCATTGAGAATGCAGAACACCACTAGCGCGCGCCCTCGCGCGAAATCGAACGACGGCGCACGAATGCCGCCATCAGACCGAGTCCAAGCAGCAGATTGGCCCAGGTTTGCGGCTCGGGAATGGCGCAGACCTGCGGGTCGGAAACGACCCGAACCAGCGTAAAAGTATCCCCGCCGTCACTTAACTGCAGAGTGTTACAACTTACGGCGGCGGAAGCGATATTACTGTGCGACAGGCCCCATTCCCCCGACGTATCCACGAGCGTCGTGGACGAAAAAGCATTCGTGAGCGCATTCCATGTGAAGCTGCCCTGTTCCATGCCATCCTGTCCGCTGGGATCGAGGATCGAACTTCCGTCTTCGGCCATCATGTAGCTTCCGTCAGACAGGAAAGTGATAAGCACCGTGCTGGCAGCTTGTCCGCCAGGGGTGGCATACCAGGAGCCGACAATGGCGCTGGTTGGGCTGGTTACGCGATTCAGCGTGACACCGACATCGATCGTCATCGTGTCACCGGAAATGCCGATCGAGGTCAGGCCCGAGTGAGACAACCCCCATTGCCCCGACGTGTCCACGAGCGTCGTGGACGAGAAAGCACTGGTGAGCGGATTCCAGGTGTAGGTGCCTCTTTCCATGCCGTCCTGCCCACTGGGGTCGAGGACCGAACTGCCGTCTTCGGCCATCCAGTAGCTTCCGTCTGCAAGGAACGTGATGACCGCAGTGCTGTCAGCCTGTCCGAGGTGGGTGCCATACCAGCCTCCCACAATGGGTGATGCGTGCGTTGGTAGCGAACCGAGCAAGCTGATGGCAACGAGACTGAACGCGAATAGATCGTGAAGTGGTTTCATCGTTGGACCCCAAAAAAAGCCGCAATCGGAGAAATTTCTCCTGGAAACAGCAAGGTGCGCGGGAATCCAGTCGCAGGCAAGCTGCGGCAACGGTGTGTCCCCCACACGTTCCACTACTCCCCTGACCGAAGGGGCCTGCTGCGTCGCAGGCGAAACGGGAACGCCGCAAGAACTGTGCGGCGGGCGGGACGCAAGCGAATATGCAAACTGCAAGCACAAAGCATGCCGGAAAATACTTTGTCATGTAATCAGTGCGTTGTGTGTACGCCGAATTCGGACTGTAAAGAATTCCGACAAGATTCCTTTTCCAGGGGTTGCAGGAACACTAATTCCCGAGCCGCTGAGTGCCGTGCTCGGGTTCGATGCCGTTTATGATCGTGCGCAGCGGCAAATGTCTGGATTGCCGCGTCGACTGCGCCTCCTCGCAATGACGGCAGGTGGGGAATGTTTGCCGGGAGTGGGCAACGCGGGGTGCCCCATGTGACTGGTGAAATCCCGCCACCGCAGGGGTTCCACCCTGCGGTCAGGGTCGCTGAAAGTCGCATCGGGAATGCAGCACTACGTTCGCCACTCGCCCGGAATCGCGCCGGAAGTCGGCAACGGGTTGGCACCAATACCGTCAGAATGCCTGGCACCAATAATGGCCTCAGGCTTCCTTGTCACCCCGCAGCGCGGCCACCATCGAGCGCTCGCCAGACCCGCAGAAATACCACAGAACCTCTGCATGTCTTTGTTTTAAATATTGTTGCTTTCTGGCGCTTTGCTCGCCACAAATCTTATGTCGCGGATGTGGATAATCGGCTGGTGCGATTGGGCGCGTAATGCCGACGAAGAACGTCCTTGCATTCCGATCTTCGATTGGTGTTAGTTTGTACTACGGAAAGACCCCACCTTGACCAGAAATCAGGCGATCTGCTTCGCGGCCAAAGGAGAAAAACAAGGGCGTACCGTGCAGCTGCGAGGGTAAGCGTAGGCGCGGCTGACGCGCGATGGAGGCTCGTCGCGACTCCAAGAGACAGCATTACCCATATTAGGAGGTGGTCATGAATCTGACAGTCAAAGTATTGCTGGGGATGGCGCTAGGCATAGTGGTTGGCCTGGTGATCAACCTGGGCGGCATGAATGCCGCAGGCTCGCTAATCAACGAATACCTGGTCAACGGCCTGTTCCACGTCGTCGGCAAGATGTTCGTCAACGCATTGAAGATGATGGTCGTTCCCCTGGTGCTCTTTTCGCTGATCTGTGGTGTCTGCGGCATCGGCGACATCAAACTGCTGGGGCGTATCGGTTCGAAGGCTTTCGTCCTGTATATGGTCACCACCGCGATCGCCATCGCCACCGGCATCCTGCTGGCCGCCAGCCTGGGCATCGGCGAAGGCATGAACGCCGAAACCACGGCGAAGTTCACCGGCAAGGAGTCGCCGCCCTTGTCCGAGGTCCTGATCAACGTCATCCCGTCCAACCCGGTCAATGCCATGGCGCAGGGCGAGATGCTGTCGATCATCTTCTTCGCCATTCTCTGCGGCGTCGGCCTGCTGCTGGTCGGCAAGAAGGCCAAGACGGTCGTCGAGTTCGTCGAACTGCTCAACGAAGTGATGATGAAGATGGTCAGCATCATCATGGCGCTGGCGCCTTACGCCGTGTTCTGCCTGATCGCCAAGGCGATTGCCAGCCTGGGACTGGATCTGCTGGCGCAACTGCTTGGCTATGTGCTGGTGCTCATCGGTGTCCTGCTCTTCCACCTCTTCGTCACCCTGCAGGTGGTGCTCAAGGTCTTCTCTGGACTCGGTTCGAAAATCTTCCTGGCGAAGATGCGCAATGCACAGGTGTTCGCCTTCAGCACCTCGAGTTCCAATGCCACCATCCCGGTGACGCTGCGCACGGTCACCGAACGCCTGGGCGTCAAGAACTCCGTCGCCTCGTTTACGGTCCCGTTCGGCGCCACCATCAACATGGACGGAACGGCGATCATGCAGGGCGTGGCCACGGTATTCATTGCCAACGTCTACAACGTCGATCTCGGCATGGGCGGCTATCTGACGGTCATCCTGATGTCGGTGCTGGCGTCGATCGGCACGGCGGGCGTGCCCGGTGTCGGCCTGATCATGCTCTCGATGGTGTTCACCCAGGTCGGCCTGCCGATCGAAGGCATCGGACTGATTCTCGGTGTCGACCGCTTGCTGGACATGATCCGCACCGCGGTCAACGTCTCGGGCGACGCGGTGGTTTCGGTGATCGTCGCCAAGAGCGAAGGGCAGCTGAACCTGGACGTCTATAACGACCCCGACGCCGGCGCCTTCAACACCGCCGACGTGCATCTCGACGAGGAGGTCGAGCGCGAAATGGCACAGGTGGTCAGCAGCACGCACGACCACAGGTAGCAAGTAGCAGGACTCCCGACGACCACGCGCCCGCCCGGCGGCGCGTGGTCGTTTCCTTGTCCGTGACGCGTTCACACAGACGCATGCTTGCCGCCGCTGTCGCCGGCAGCGTCAAGAAACAACTGCCGCGGCCGTTATCGTGCCCGGGCGAGAAGGCCTCGAGCTTGTCGCCTTCACGCGACTCACCAATGGTGATCAGGGATTCGTTACACTGCGCGGCGTGGGTCTGCGCAAACAGTCCATCTGGACGATACTGGAACAACGGGAGAGAAAATGATGGGACGAAACATGATGGCACATCTTGTCGGCGGCACTTTTCTGGCCGCCACGGTGCTTCTCGGGGGCCTCGGCACGGCCCTGGCCGACGACAAGGCTGAGCAGCCGGTCACGCCCGCGAAGGAGATCACGGATCAGCGAGCTCTCAAGCTGCTGAAGGATATGAGTGACACTCTGGCCGCGGCGCGGACACTCGCCTTCAAGGCCCGCAGCCTGCTGCCCCTGGAGGCGCCGAGCGGGCAGTACGTCAGCCTCTTCGCTGCGACACGCGTACGGCTGCAGCGGCCCGACCGCCTGTTCGTCGAGTCGCGCGGCGACCTCGTGCCAACCGACCTTTACTACAACGGCAAGACGGTGACGGCGATCGGCCCGGCCAAGAAGTTCTACGCGCAACACGACGCCAGCGGCAGCACCCTCGACTCCGTCCTCGCCCAGGAACAGCCGGGCGCGGACACCTTGGCGCCCTTCGTTGACCTACTGGTCTCCGACCCCTACGCCCGCCTCACCAAGGATCTCTCGAGCGCCCTTCTGGTAGGGCAATCGACAATCGACGGGGTCAACACCGATCACCTGGCGTTTACCGCCCCCGGCGTTGACTGGGAGCTCTGGATCGGCACGCGGGACAGGCTGCCGCGCCTGGTAATCGCGTCGTACCGCAGTGGTGAGCGGCAGCCCACGTTCACGGTCGAGTTCTCGGACTGGAAGCTCAATGCGCCAATGCCGACCCAGAGCTTCGAGGTCGCCATTCCCAAGGACGCGGTGAAGCTCGAGTTCAAGCCGATCGGCCTTGCGCAGTCCAAATGAGTGACATGAGGAGCAAAACGATGAAACCGGTGAAAAAACTCATTCTCGGCGTCGCGGTGACCGCGAGCGTCCTGGCTCCCCTTGCCGACGCCAACGCCTGGGTCGCGGCTGGACGCGGATGGGGCGGACGAGGCTTCGTTGCCGCCGGCCACCCCTACCATGGCGGCTACTACCACGGCGGCGGCTACTACCATCGCGGTTGCTACGGGTGCGGCGCGGCCGCGGGTGCCGTTGCCGGCCTGGCGGTTGGAGCGATGACCGGGGCAGCGATCGCCAGCGCGGCGCAACCGGTGGTGGTCCAACAACCCGTCTACGTGGCCCCACAGCCGGTTTATGTGGCCCCACAGCCGACCTACGTGACCCCGAACAATTTGCCGATCGGCAGCCAGTACGCGGCACTGCCTCCCAACGCCCGACACATGACGGTGAACGGTGCCCAGTACTACCAGAGTGGGCCGAACTGGTACAAGCCCTACTTCGGGTCGAGCGGCGTGTATTACGAAGTGGTGCTGGCGCCGTAAGCGCCATGCCCTATCTCGCGTAGTTGCGGGCCGTTCGACGATCCTTTTCCTCTCCGCAGAAAACGATGCGCGTGCTATTGGTCGAAGACGACCCGATGATCGGCAAGAGCGTCCAGCAGGGCCTGCGCCAGGAGGGCACCAGCGTGGACTGGGTGCGCGACGGGCAGGCGGCCGAACTGGCGCTGACGACGATTCCCTACGAGCTGCTGCTCCTCGACCTCGGCCTGCCCGGCAGGTCCGGGCTGGAGGTTCTCGCCAGGCTGCGGCGTTCGGACAACGGCATTCCGGTGCTGATCATCACCGCCCGCGACGCCGTCACCGAGCGCATCAAGGGGCTCGACAGCGGTGCCGACGACTACCTGGTGAAACCCTTCGACCTCGACGAGCTGTCGGCGCGCATGCGCGCGCTGCTGCGCCGCCGTTCCGGTCGCGCCAGCCCGGTCATCGAACACGGCGATCTGCGCATGAATCCGGCAACTCACGAGCTCACTCAGGACGGCAAGCCGGTAGCGCTTTCGGCACGGGAATTCGCCCTCCTGCAGGCGCTGCTCGAACAACCGGGAGTGCCGCTGTCGCGGGCGAAACTCGAAGAGCGGCTGTACGGCTGGGGAGAAGAGATCGAAAGCAACGCCGTCGAGGTCTATATCCACTCGCTGCGGCGTAAGCTCGGAAGCGAGCGGATCAAGAACATCCGCGGTGTCGGCTACCTGGTGCCGGCTGGCCGATGACGTCGATCCGCCGCCAGTTGCTGCTGGCGCTCCTGTCGGTGATTACGCTGACCACGCTGCTCGGCGCGCTGGCCACCTACCGCACGGCGCGCGACGAGGCGAACGCGATGTTCGATTACCAGCTGCGCCAGCTGGCCCTGTCGTTCCGCGACCAGGTGTTCCAGGGCGGGCGGCCGCACGATTTCACGATCGACGGCGACGCGCAGGACTTCTCGATCCAGGTCTGGCGCCCGGACGCCGCTGGGCTTCGCGACCATCGATGCCGGCCATGGCAAGTGGCGTGTCTTCGGCATGCAGCAGCACGGCCAGACGATTCAGGTCGCGCAGCCGATGCATTCGCGCGACGAACTGGCGTTGGCCGCCGCCTTGCGTACCGTCGCCCCATTCCTGCTCATGCTGCCGGTTCTCGGAGTGCTGATCTGGGTCGTCGTCGGCCGCGGACTGCGCCCGCTCGACGCCGTCGCACGCGCGGTCAGCACGCGCACCGCGGTCGCCCTCGACCCGCTCCCGGAAAATCGGGTGCCGAGCGAAGTCGTGCCACTGGTACGCGCGCTGAACGAGCTGCTCGACCGGCTCCAGCACGCGCTGCAGGCGCAGCGCGAGTTCACTGCCGACGCCGCGCACGAACTGCGCACGCCGCTGGCGGCACTGAGTCTGCAGGTACAGCTTGCCGAGCGCGCACCGGATGCTGCCGCCCGCGCCGAGGCCTTCGGCGAATTGAAGGGCGGTTTGCAGCGCGCGACGCATTCGGTGCAACAACTGCTGACCCTGGCCCGCCAGGAACCGGGCAGCGGAGAACGTGCGACCAGCGCGGTACACCTTGGCGATCTCGTGGCGACGGTGATCGCCGCGCAGCTGGCGCTGGCCGAAGCGAAGGGAATCGATCTCGGCGCCGCGCCCGGCACCGACAATGATGTTATTCGCGGCGACCAGGAAGCGCTGCGCATCCTGATCACCAACCTGGTCGGCAACGCCATTCGCTATACCCCGGCCGGCGGTCGCGTCGACGTTACCGTCGGTGACGATGACGGCGTGTTCATCGAAGTCAGTGACTCCGGCCCTGGCATTCCCGCCGCCGACCGGCAACGCGTCTTCGACCGCTTCTATCGCCGCGCACAAAGCGAAGAAGCGGGCAGCGGCCTGGGGCTGGCCATCGTCAAGACCATCGCTGAACGGCACCAGGCGACGGTGCACCTCGGCGAAGCCCGGCTCGGCGGCTTGTGCGCACGCGTTCAATTCGACCGCTCAGCCTCCGCCACCAATTCGTCCACCACTCCGACCCGCACTTCGTTTTAAGTCAGTCTTAAGTCATGGCCGTCTATCGTACGTTGCACCGGAAGCGATGCGCTTCCTCGATGAAACGAAAGAGGAGATCACCATGCAAGCAACGACCTTCAAACGCAGTCTGCTGGCTGCGGCACTGATCGCCGCCGTCGGCGTCGGCTACGCCAAGCTGGGCGGCGACGTCATCCGCCCGGCCGACGCCGTTGCCGCTCTTGCGGCGCCGAGCGCAGCGCCGCTGGCCAATCCTGCCGTCGGGCTGCCCGATTTCCGGGCAATCGTCGAGCACAGTGGCCCGGCGGTGGTCAATATCAGCGCCGTCGGAGCGTCGAAAACGGCGTACTCAGGCGGCGACCGGGATGAACGCGTCCCCGAGCTTTTCCGCCACTTCGGCATTCCGATGCCCGACGGCGGAGCCCCCTCGCGCGGCATGGGCTCGGGCTTCATCGTCAGCGCCGACGGGCTGATTC
>ERZ761602.7414-NODE-7414-length-11648-cov-3.608988_pt1 | contig 11648 bp, 7 predicted proteins | sample MGYA00512165_ERZ761602 | MGnify/ENA primary metagenome ERZ761602 (study PRJEB28899, sample SAMN02445085) | bioreactor sludge metagenome | biome: EBPR sludge; isolation source: Thorneside wastewater treatment plant | place: Australia: Brisbane, Thorneside... | reverse complement strand
GAGTAGTGGTAACGTTCCAGATCAATGGTCAATTGCTCCCGAATCGTGTCCACCTCCAGTTCCAGCTCACGCTCCAACTGGGCGAGTTCACCCTCCTTGAACTTCTCCAAGTCAATCTTGGCCAGCTCCAGTTGAATGTTGGCGGCGGTGAAGTCGCTGTTGGTCTGGCTGGCGGCAATCTCGAGCTCCTTTCTGGCCTGCAGCAGTTCGAGGTCGGCCCGGCGCACGGTGATCTCCTGCTGGTTCACCTGATCCTGCGCGCTGCTGGAATCCAGCTCCACGAGGAGATCCCCCTTTTTGACAAAGGTTCCCTCGGGCGCGATGCGGATGATGCGCCCGGTGCCCTCGACCATGTTGCGAATGCTCACTTCGGAAACGGCCTGCAAGCTGCCGCCCTCGACCACGGAAATCAGCAGATTGCCGCGTTTGACCTCGTGATAGGCCGTCGTCTGCTCCTGGTTGCCACCACCAAGGCTGACCACGATGATGACGATGACCAGGATCGCAATGACCGCGACGGCGGCGAGAACCGGCCGCGTCCTGGCCGCTTGAGCAATGGGTTTGGATTCGGAGTTTTGCTTCATGGAGATTAGTTTTTGAAAATTGCGTCGGGGTCGAGCGGTTGCTCGGAGGCGAAGTCCACGCGGGTATCCGTGGTGATCAGCTCGGGCGTGTCTTCCAACTGGCCGCGGAACCAGAACTTCGCCGACTCCGTTTCCACGATGCCGATGGTCAGGAGCAGTTCGAGGCGCGTCGCCTGATAGTTAACCAGCGCCGAGGTCACGCTGTTCTGGGCGCTGATCTGTTCGTTCTGCGCGTCCACCAGGTCGAGCACCGTGCCGCGACCGGCTTCCAGCAGCAACAAGCTTGATTCGACGCGCCGGTTGGCGAGCTCCAGTGCGTTCTGTTGAATCAGGTAATTCTGTCGGCGCTGTTCCAGCGTGCGCACCCCGCGCTCGATCCGGTCCTTCAAGCTGTCCAGATCCAGCGCGAGATTGCGGATGTCCGCCTCGAAGTTGACGAGCGCCGCGCGGTAGCTGTTGCGCTCCCGCAAACGGTCAATCGGCAGATCCAACTGGAGCCCGAAATTGTAGCGGACGTTGTTGATGTCGAAGTCGGTGTAGTCCGTCGGACCATCGGAGGCGAGGGAAGCATTGGCAAAGAAGTTCAAGTCCGCCTTCAGTTGATCCCGGGCGATCCGCAGCTTGCGCCCGGTGTCCTCGAACTGGTCGATGGAGTTCATGAGCGGATAGTTTCGCTCCACGGCCAGCCGAAAAGCGGCGTTTTTGTCCAGGTTCACCGGGATGAGACCGATGGATTGCAGTTCGTTCAGCTCGTTGTCGTCGAGGTAGAGCTGCACGTTCAGCGGCAGGCCGAGCTCGAGCTTGAACGCATCCAGGCTGTTGAAGTAGCTGGCAATCGTGTTGACGTAACTGTTGCGGGAGTTCGGAGGAACGCGCACGGTCCACGTCGTTGATGCTCTCACGATCCCGGGAGCGGGCTTCCAGCCGTTTCGTGGACTGCACCTGGCTGACATAGTTGGAGTAGGTGTTGCGGATGACGTTCTTCTGGCCAAGGAGGCTGAAGTAATCGTTCACAATCCCGATCGCGTACTCCTTCTGAAAGTAACTGTAGCTGCGCACCGCATAAACGACGTTGCGTTCCGCCTGAGTAAGCCGTTCGACGGCGGCGTTGTTGTCGCCGAACCCGCGCAGCAAGGGCTGGGCAAGGTTGACTGAAATGGTGTTGATGGTTTCCCGTCGCGCATTGCCGGTGTAGTAGCGGAGGATGTCATTCGCCAGGTTGAGACTGAGCTGGCCGCCGGTCTTGAGCAGCTGGCTGACCCCGATGCGCGTGCCGAGCGAGCTGCTCCGCTCCCCGGATGAACTGCGCAGATAATCCGCACCGGTGCTGGCAAAGAACTGCGGGCCAAATTCGTATTGCTCACCGGTCAGGGTCAACGCCGTCAGATACAAACGCTCCTTCTCGGTTTGGTAACGCCGGCTTTGCCGGGCCGCCAGGTCCAGCGCGTCCTCGAGGGAGAGCGTCAGCCGGTTCGTCTCCGTGCGCTCGGCGATGATCTCCGGCGCGAGGATCGAATCCGGGTCACGCTCTGACCAAGTGGTGTCGATGCGGAACTGGTTGGTGCGTCCGAAGACTTCCTGCTCCACGGCTTGGACGATGCCATAAACTTCACGGTCGGCGCGCTCCTCGTATTGGTTGGCCGTGCAACCCGCCAGCGCCAGCAAGGCGCAACCCAGGGCGGACGGGCAAAACACCCGTAACCCACCCGCCCGCTGATGACTTGTTTGATCGAGATACATTGCAAAGGTGCGAAACGCACGACACTGGACGACGTTTGAAAAAGCGCAAGGGTTACAACCACCGGTGGTTCGGCGGAACCGCTCCGCGCCGACTTCCCCTGCGCCGGCTTCTTTCTACGTATGCGTATTTTTGCAGACGAGTCCGCAGAAAATATCTTCAAACCTTTGTGCGGTGGGCGGCGTCCGGACTTGGCCCCTTCGCATGGGGGCGGTGCCACTCAAGCCAACAGCGACCGCACCACATTTCCGTGAACATCGGTTAGACGGAACCGGCGCCCTTGGAAGCGGAAGGTGAGCTGTTCGTGATAGATGCCCAGCAAATGCAGCAGCGTGGCGTGGAAATCATGAACATGCACGCCGTCCCGCACCACGTTGTAGCCGAACTCGTCGGTCTCGCCATGCACCGTTCCGGCGTTCACCCCGCCGCCCGCCAGCCAGATGCTGAAGCACCGCGGGTGATGATCGCGGCCGTAATCGCTGGCCGTCAGCTTGCCCTGCGAATAATTCGTGCGGCCAAACTCACCGCCCCAAACCACGAGCGTGTCCTCCAACAACCCGCGCTGCTTGAGGTCCGCCAGCAGCGCCGCCGCCGGTTGGTCGGTTTCCCGGCACTGCGTCTGGATGCCTTTCGGCAATCCGCCGTGATGATCCCAGCCCTGATGGTAAAGCTGGATGAACTTCACGCCGCGTTCGGCCAACCGCCGGGCGAGCAGGCAGTTGGCGGCGAAGGTGCCGGGCTTGCGCGCGTCCGGTCCGTATTGATCCAGCACGCTCTCGGGTTCACCGGCCAGGTCCATGACCTCCGGCACGCTGGTCTGCATCCGGTAGGCCATCTCGTATTGCGCGATGCGGGCGTCCACGTCGGCTTCGCCCAACCGGGCGGCGTTGTGCTGATGCAGGTCGCGGAGGGAATCGAGCATCAACCGGCGCGACTCCGGCGAAATGCCCTCGGGATTGTTGAGGTACAGCACCGCGTCCTTGCCGCTGCGGAATTGCACGCCCTGGTGCCGGCTCGGCAGAAAGCCGCTGCCCCACAGGCGCGAGTACAGCGGTTGATCCACCTTGCCGCGCGTGATCAACACGACAAACGCCGGGAGGTTGGCGTTGTCGCTGCCGAGACCGTAATGCACCCACGCGCCCATGCTCGGGCGGCCGGAAATCTGCGAGCCGGTCTGGAGGAAAGTGATTGCCGGATCATGGTTGATCGCCTCCGTGTACAGCGACCGCACGATGCACAGATCGTCCACCACGCCGGCGGTGTGCGGCAGAAGTTCGCTGATCCAGGCACCGCTCCGGCCGTGCTGGTTAAATTTGTAGAGCGAACCCGCCAGCGGCAGCACCGCCTGGTTGCCGGACATCCCGGTCAAGCGCTGGCCCATGCGCACGGAGGCCGGCAAATCCTCGCCGTTGCGTTCGTTCAACAACGGTTTGTAATCAAACGTCTCCAACTGTGACGGCCCGCCGGCCATGAACAGATAAATGATGCGCCGGGCTTTCGGCGCGAAGTGCGTCGCGCCCAGCACCCCGGCATCCGGGGCACCGACCGCCAGGGAGCGCGCCGGATTCAGCAGGCCCGCGAGCGCGACTCCGCCCAGCCCGAGGCCGAAGCGGTTCAAGAATTGCCGGCGGCTGAGGTCCGTCACGGGCAGCGAGCCTGGGCAGAGCGGTTTCATGGGCATGGGTTGGTGGAGGGCGCACACCCGGTCTTAAGCGGCTGGTTCACGAATGAAGGATGCACCGGGCGGCGATTTGATTCAAGCAAGCTCACGGCAATACCGGCAAGGCGGGCACCTCGGGGCGGGGCCGACACGCGCCGACACCGGCGAATGGACCAAGACCTACACCGATGGCGCGGGCCGATCTTACGAGACGGTCTTCGCCGCCGCCAGCGGCACCGCAAGGGGCACACGTTCAAGGTGGGACAGGCGCGGCCGTTGCGGGCGGAAACGACGATGACCGTCGATTGGATCGCGCGGCGATTGAACATGGGGACGCGCGGACATGTCACCCACCTGTGGTATTGGCAGGGCCGGCGGAAACCGAAGGGCAAGTGATAAATGGCACTACCTTGACTGAAACCTTTAACCTTTACTCGTCCGGAAGCCCCCGAAAACAGCCGGCACCGACCGGCCAGACTCGGCGCGGTCGGTGCCGTTGGAAATGAGTTCGACTATGGGTTAGCGGACTTCGAGGTGATTCAACACACCTTCCGCGCCGCCTTCCCAGGCGTTCTTGGTGGCGATCCGGCGTTCGACGTAGTCATCGACGTAGCCGGTCAACTTCACGGTGCCGTTGTCGACGTTCACTTCGATCTCGTCGCTGTCGAGGAACGGCGACCAGAACAACTCGCTTTCGACCTTTCGCTTGGTCTCCGCATCGAGCGACTTCGGGATGTCCTGGAACGGCCAGTAAGCGTCCGGCACATAGGTGTGCCAGGCGTAGTCCAGACCATGGCTGGGAATCTTGGTCGTGGTCGCCGTCAGCTTGTTTTTGATGCTGGCGACGCCGTTCACCTTGGCGACGGTCCGGTACGCCTCGGCGATATCGAACGTGCTGTCGAGTTCACCGCTCAAAGTGACCTGGCTGTTGCGCACGGTCACATCCAGGTCCTTAATTTCGACATAAGGACTGCGTTTCAGCGCGCTCTGCACGTTCTCAAGCAGGGTGGAATCCTCGACCAATGCGTTCGGACGCACCTTCAGGAGGTTGATGACGAAGTGGACGCCAACAGTGTTCCTTGCGTCACGCTCGGCGGCGAGCTTGGCGACATAGTTGTCCACCTCACCATTGAGCGTGATGGTGCCGTTGCTGACCATCGGTTCGATGGCGAACGCCTTCACACGCGGATCCATTTCGAAGGACTTCTGCAACGCGCTGGCAATCGCCTTGTCGGCAACGTCCGGGTTACCAGTCCGGTGCTTCGGCAGCACGGCGACGCGGTCAAAGTCGACCCAGAGCGCCGAACTGTCGACGTCACGGGCACCGGTCACCCAGGCAAGCTGCTCGGCCAGGGTCTTCTCGGCACCGCTGGCCACCAGGCCTGACAATTCCACCTGACCGTCCATCACCTCCACTTCGATGCCGCCGGCATTGACGCGCACATCCATCTTCAGGCGCTGCCGGATATCGATGGCAATTTCCGTATCGGGCCGGTCCATGGTCGGGATGTAGACCATTTCGTTCTTCACTTCACGCACGCCGCGCACGCCTTTCACGACTTGGGCGGCGAGCTGTTTCTCCTGCCACGATTCGGTCAAACCCTTCAGGGTCACCTCACCGTTCATCACCTTGACGGTGACCTCCCAGGAGTCCGTCGCCGGATCTGCCGCGAGCGCGGCTATGGCGTCCCGCTTGATCTCACTGTCCGGCCGGACGACCGGGCGGAGGTTGATTTGGTCGATCACGCTGCGGACGCCTTTGATGGACTTCGCCAGCGTCACCGCCTGTTCGCGGGCCAGCAGGTTGTCCACGTAGCCGCTCAGGGTCACGATGCCCTCCTCGGTCTGCACATCGATCAGATGGGCGTCAATGCCATCGTAGCCACGCATGTCAGACTCGATCGACAGGGTAATCCCCGCATCGCTGATCACTTTGTCCTTTGCGAGCATCGGTGACACCGCCAGCAACAGTCCGCCGGCGGCAGCGATCAGAATACGTGGAGGTTTCAAGTTCCAGTGAGTAGTATGATTTTTAGTTTTCATGGGTAATCGTTTCGTTGTCAGTTTCGTGTTTCGGCTCGCGAACGCTACGTCCTCGCAAGCATCACCTCCTCAATGTTGCAGCACCCATGCCGATCGGAAAAACTTTTGGAGTTCCGGCGGTTTGGGGGGCTTTTCCCAGGAAACCGCCGGAGCTGCCAGGCTCCAGCCATGCAGTTCGCAGGATTCAAACTGCCGGATGTTGCACATCGCAGGCCGGCAACGAAGCCCGGGCAAAGATCCAGCGCGCGCATCCGATCCGGACGTTCGCTACGAACTTTTCCTGCCGGCCTGGTCGCCGAGCAACCGCTTGCGCTTGCGATAGAGCGTCGCCGGATTGATCCCTAGAATCGCCGCCGCTTCGTCCAGGGTGCGCGCCCGATCGATCACGCGGCGGATGTGTTCGCGTTCGAGATCCTCCAGCGTGACATTGCCACCGGGAACCAGTTGCGCGCGTTCCTCGCGGGCTGCGGCGTCGGTCACGGCCGCCGGCAGATCCCGTGGCTCGATCCACTCGCCGTCGCTGAGCACCACCGCGCGTTCCACGGCGTTGCGGAGTTCGCGCAGGTTGCCCTTCCACGGACTGTTGGCCAGCGCCTGACGCGCTGCTTCGGAGAAGCCCTTTTTCGCAGCGCCGCACTGCCAGTTGAAGAAACGCAGGTACTGTTCAGCCAACCGAGGCAGGTCGTGCTGCCGCTGGCGGAGCGGCGGCAGTTCGAGCGTGATCACGTTCAGGCGATAGAACAAATCCTCCCGAAACCGGCCGGCCTTCACCGCCGCTGCCAGGTTCCGGTTGGTCGCGGCAATGACCCGGACATTGGCCTTGCGGACCTTGTGCTCGCCCAGCCGCTCGTATTCCTGCTCCTGAAGCAACCGCAACAGCTTGGGCTGAATCTCCGACGGCAGCTCCCCAATCTCATCGAGGAACAGCGTGCCGCCATCCGCCTGCGCAACCTTGCCCCAGGTATCCTTCAGCGCCCCAGTGAAGCTGCCCTTCACGTGCCCAAACAACTCGCTCTCCAGCAGTTCGCGTGAAAGGCTCGGACAACTCACCGTGACAATCTCCTGCTCGCTGTAGGGACTGCGTTCATGAATCGCCCGCGCGAGCACGGACTTGCCGGTGCCGCTCTCGCCGAGCAACAACAAGGTCGCCGCCGAATCGGCCGCCTTGAGCGCTTGTTCGTAAACCGTCGCAAGTGCCGGCTCCTCGGTGGTCAGGTCTACTTCCGGCATCTCGGACGACAGCCGGTTTTGCAGGGACTGCACCCGGCCCGCCAGCCGTCTCGTGTGCTGGACATGTTTGATCACCTGGCGCAGTTGATCCGGCGTGGCGGGTTTGGTGAGAAACTCCACCGCGCCCAGCTTCACCGCCTCGACCGCCAGATCGATTGAGGGATCGGTCGCCAGCGCGATCACGTCCAACTCCGGATTCCGTTCGAGTAACCGCGGCAGCAACTCCAGGCTGCTGTCACTGTTCAACTCCAGGTCGAGGAACGCCGCGTCAACCCGGTCCTCCTCCACGAATTCCAACGCGGTCGCCGCGTCGCCCGCCTCCCGCACGTCGTGCCCTTCGCCGGCCAGCGCCTCGCGCATCGCCCGTCGCACCTGCGTGTCGTCATCGATGATCAATAAATTCATACCGGTTCAATAAACCCTTTGCCTGGCCAATCGCGGATTCGCCGGGACGACGGCCACGGCCGGCAACCGTCACGGCCAGCGATCGGTTCCGCGATGTTAGCCAGCGGCAACCCGGCATAAAACCCAAAATACCATCATCCCCCAGCAGTTCTCTGCAACTATAAAGATTCAGCAGTGACTTTTTTCCAACTAAAGAGCTAGCAGGCCGTTGAAAAATGGAAAAGCTTTTCGAACGGCACAGGCCACCCAAGGCACGCGGGATGCCTCCCGAAAGCTAAACGCCTGGACAGGTGGGTTTCCCAAGCCCCGCAATATAGTTGCCCGAGCGGGTTGTTCGATTCGCGAAGGCGGTCTCGGTTACGAACGAAAGCAAAGCTCACCTACATCAAACTGAACATCCCAACGCCACGCCCGCCTCTTCCTGTTTCGGTTTTGCCCGGGTTCACGAATGAAGGATGCACCGGGCGGCGATTTGATTCAAGCAAGCTGCTGAACTTCCGGCCGACGAGTGTCGATCGATGAGTGACTCCGTGCATTCCCGGCAAGGGGCGCGCCCAAAATCGAGCTTCCCAAAGCGGCGGCATTTTCCCAAGTTACCGCCCGTTTTGAGATGAAAGCCCAAGCATTAACCGGCACTTACACCGCCCTGGTCACTCCGTTCACCGACGATCAACTCGATGTGGCGGCGTTCAAGAAGCTGATTCAGCTTCAAATCCGGGCCCGGGTGGACGGCATCGTGCCCGTCGGCACGACCGGCGAATCGCCCACGCTCGATTACGCCGAACACCTCGAAGTTATCCGGCTCGCGGTGAAGTTTGCCGGCGGCAAGCTCAAGGTCATGGCGGGCACCGGCGGCAACTCGACGAAGGAGGCCATTTACCTGACGCGCGAAGCCGAGCAGATCGGTGCCGACGCGAGCCTCCAAGTCGCCCCGTACTACAACAAGCCGACGCAGGAAGGGTTGTTCCAGCACTTCAGCGCCATCGCCCGCGCCACGAAGCTGCCCATCATGCTCTACAGCATTCCCGGCCGCTGCGGCGTCGAGATCGCCGTGCCGACCGTCCAGATGCTGGCGAAGAAGCACCGCAATATCGTGGGCATCAAGGAAGCCGGCGGTAACGCGGATCGCGTGAGCCAGCTCCGCCAGGCGTGCGGTCCCGGCTTCACCATCCTCAGCGGCGACGATGGATTGACGTTGCCGTTCATGGCGGCCGGCGCTTCCGGCGTGGTGAGCGTGGCTTCGAACGTAGCCCCGCGTGAGGTCGCGCAGATGGTTCGCGCGTTTGCCGCGGGCAAGACCCAGGTCGCGCTCGCGCTGCACGAGCGGCTGTATCCGCTCTTCAAGAACTTGTTCGTGGAAACGAACCCCGCGCCCTGCAAGGCCGCGCTGGCGTTGCTCGGACTTTGTTCGGAAGAGATTCGTCTGCCGCTGGTGCCGGTCACCGACGACACGCGCAAGCTGATGCACGCGACCCTGAAGCAGTGCGGCTTGCTGAAGTAGTTTGCCAATTTCCCGCCCATGACCAACCTCATCATCACCGGCGCTCGCGGTCGCATGGGCCAGACGCTGCTGACCTGCGCCAGTCGCATTCCGGACCTCAAAGTGGTCGGCGAAGTCGATCTCGGCGACGACATCCGCACCATGATTGATCGGGCCGATGTGGTGATAGATTTCAGTTTTCACAACGCCACGCTCGGCATCGCGCAACTTTGCGCCGCACACGGCAAGGCGCTTGTCATCGGCACCACTGGTCATCAAGAAGCCGAGAAGCAGGCGATCATCGAGTTGACGAAGCAAGTGCCGACCGTCTGGGCCTCGAACTATTCCACCGGCGTGAACACGCTCTTCTGGCTCACGCGCAAGGCGGCCGAGATTCTCGGTCCGTCCTTCGATCTGGAAGTGATCGAAATGCATCATCGCCTGAAGAAGGACGCGCCGAGCGGCACCGCGACGACCCTCGCCGAGATTCTGGCGGAGGTCCGCCAGGCGCAGCTCGCCGAGGTCATTCGCCACGGCCGGCACGGCATCGTGGGCGAGCGTACGGACGAGGAAATCGGCATGCACTCGCTGCGGGGCGGAGATGTCGTAGGCGACCACACCGTCGTTTTTGCCGCGAACGGCGAGCGGGTGGAGTTGACGCACAAGGCTTCCAGTCGCGAGACCTTTGCCAACGGCGCGCTGCGGGCGGCGCAATGGCTCAAGGGCAAACCCGCCGGCCTCTACTCCATGCAGGACGTGCTGAGTCTGAAGTGAACGCCGATTCCCGATCCCCGAACGCCGATGCCAACCGGTGGGTCGTGGTCGCGCTCGGATCGAATCTGGGCGATCCTGCCGCCAATTTGCAGGCCGCTAGCGATGAACTCACAGCGCTTTCCACCGGTTCGTTGCTGAGCTCTTCATTCTGGCGCACAGCTCCGGTCGATTGTCCGCCCGGCTCGCCGGATTTCGTGAACGCCGTGGTCGCGTGGGAGGCGGCTACGGATCAAACGCCGGAATCACTGCTGGCGTCTTTGCAGGCGATTGAGCACAAACTCGGTCGCCAACGCAAAGGCGTGATCAACGAAGCGCGTTCCCTGGACCTGGACTTGATCATGTTCGGCCGGGAAGAGCGGCGCACGCCGGAGCTGACGCTGCCGCACCCGCGGGCGCATAACCGGCGATTTGTCCTGGAGCCGTTGGCGGAAATCCTGCCCGACTGCCGGGCTCCCGGTTGGCCCGCATCCGCGCACGAGCTGCTGAGCCAGTTGCCCGACTTGGAACCCGCACGCCGGGCAACGAAGCTCTGAAATTCTTTGAATCAAACGAACCCGACCGGAGCGTCACTGCATGGGCAGGGTCAATTCGATCCGTTTTCCGTCGCGTAGAACCACGGCCTTGATCTTGTCCCCGGGTTGGTAATCTCGCAGCAGCCGCCCGATCCACTCGCTCTCGGTGGCGCGCGCCGTTGAGCCGGCCAGTTCGACAATTACGTCGTCCTTGAGGAAGCCAGCGCGTTTGGCGGCGGCATGTTCGCCGTACTCGCCGGCATGCTTCACGAACAACGCGAGCTGGGTGCCGGAAATCCCACGTTGTTCACGTTCGGTGTCGGCCAGATCCACGAGCTGCAGTCCGCCCAGCGCCATGGCTCGCATGCCCCACGTTCCTACTCGACGGGCAATGTCAGCCCGATAGCGCCAGCCATTGGGCAGGTTCAAACTCGCATCCTTCTGCTCGTCACCCCGGCGAATAACCGCCGGCAAGGCGGCCTTGTCCGGTGCTTGATGCAGCACCCAACTGAAGTCGGCATGGGAGATCAACGGCTGTCCATTGAGCGCCAACACGTCGTCGCCTGGTTGCAGTCCTGCCTGGTCCGCAGGAGAACCCGGTTTGACTGATTTGATCCGCGCGGCGTGATCGCCCGCCAGTTCGAGGCCGACCGTTTCGGGTGCCGGGAAAGGGTAAATCAATTTTGAGGGGATGGGTTCTTTCGTCTCACGATGGCCTGCCCGCAGGGCATCGCCAATCTGATGACAATGCACACAGCTCTGCACGACCTTGCCCTCCCAATCCAGATTGCGGGTGTATTTGCCGCGCAGGGTCGGCATGTCCACCGGCGTCTGATACGAAGACGGAGCGCCCTGCTTGCCCGCCAGCGCCGGCTGGTTGGCCGGATAGCCCTGGTGCAGGACAAGCGCCGCCTCCAATGCGCGCCGGAAACCATCCGTGGTTTCCTCGCGGGGATTCTTCTGGTGCGTCCACGATCCGTAACGTCCATAGAGTGTGCCGTCGCCGTTGAAGATCATCGTGGTGAACGAGAGATCGAAGTCGAACTGGAACTTCGAGAGGTCCAGCGCGTTGGCGTTGATCACGCGCACACACACGAACTGATCGAGCAACGGGGTGAGTTCGGTGTCTTCCAGCAGCACTTTGGCGTCAATGCCCGCGCAGGCGAGGCAGGGGCTGTCTCTTATACACATCTCCGAGCCCACGAGACAGGCAGAAATCTCG
>ERZ761602.7411-NODE-7411-length-11655-cov-3.343448_pt1 | contig 11655 bp, 10 predicted proteins | sample MGYA00512165_ERZ761602 | MGnify/ENA primary metagenome ERZ761602 (study PRJEB28899, sample SAMN02445085) | bioreactor sludge metagenome | biome: EBPR sludge; isolation source: Thorneside wastewater treatment plant | place: Australia: Brisbane, Thorneside... | reverse complement strand
GGTGGATACAAGAACGAACCGCTCGGTCCCGTAGCGATCCGCCAGATCCGCCACCGTCTTGGTGCCGAACACGTTGTTCTTCACGGCCTCGCCCGGGTTCCACTCCATCATCGGCACGTGCTTATGGGCGGCGGCGTGCATCACCATGCTGGGCCGATGTCTGCCCATGATCGCTTCCATCCGTGGAGCGTCGCAGATGTCAGCGATGGCGGGGATGAGCCGTACCTTGGGGAACGACGTGAGCAGCTCGCGATGAACTTCGAACAAGGCATTCTCGGCCTGCTCGACGAGCACGAGCTCGCGAGGGCCGAAGCCGCATAGCTGGCGACAGAGCTCGGAGCCTATGCTCCCCCCGGCCCCTGTGACCAACACGACGCGGTCGCGAACGCTCTTGGCAATCGCGTCTTCGTCCAGGCGCACCGGATCCCGCCGGAGCAAGTCCTCGATCGCGACGTTGCGCACCGAGAGGTCGACGCTCCCCCCGACGATTTCGTGGAGTCCGGGAATGATCTTCGCCGGAAGCGAAGCTTCTTCCGCAAGTCGCACGATCCGCCGGATGTCCTTTCCAGACGCCCCGGCCATCGTGATCAACACCTGGGTGGCACCCTTTTCCTTGCACTGCTCAGCGAGCTGCGCCGTCTTCCCGACGACCGGCACGCCGTGCACCATCGTCCCAAGCTTGAGCGGATCGTCGTCTAGAAAGCCGACGGGCCGCATCCCGAGCTGTGGACGCGCCTCCAGTTCCTTCGCGACCAAGAGGCCCTCGTGGCCCGCGCCGATCAACATCGTCGGCAGGGTGGGATGGGCTGCTTCGCTTCTGGACGACTTACCAGCCCGCTCTACCCACACGCGTCGGAGGGACCGAATCCCGACGATCGCGCAGAACCCGACGATGAAGTTGATCGCGAGCGCACCAGCTGGAACGAACACCTGCCGCAAGAACTTCACGCTTGGACCCAGCTGACCAGCAGCGAGGCGGACAGCCAGGAGAACGGCGGAGGCGAACGCGAGCGCTTGGAGAATCCGCACGACCTCACGAAGGCCGATGTAGCGCCAAGCGAACTTGGGAACGTCGAAGAGATGGAGGCAGCCGTATTCGAGCGCGACCACGTACGGCAGGAGGAGCAGGCATCGCTGGACCATGTCTCCTGGCACGTCGGAATCGAACCGAATCACGAACGCGAGACCGAAGGCGAGCGCGAGGGCGACCAAATCCAAGAGGATCTGCAGGGCGCGGGAAGCGACTCGACTCATCTGGGCCTTGGTTGGGTGCCGGCCCCAAGGGGACCGTTCACCCCGCGGGGTCCCGGCTTCTAACACGGCGCGCCGACGAAAAAACCCTGGCCGAATTGCGGCAGATACTGAGCGGACGGCTGGTGTTCTGGGGCGCACGGTCGGCCGCCGGCACAAGCCCTCGCGACAGCCATGTTAAGAGCCGCCCCATGTCCCGGATCCTCGTAACCGGAGCCTTCGGCTACCTCGGCCTGGCGGTCATCCGGGCCTTAGCACCCCGAGGAGTGGTCGCCCTTGGGCACGCGCCTCGAAATCCCGCCGCCCGGGCGGTCATCCCGCAGGGGGTGGAGGTGCTGGAGGGAGACCTGCTCGATGTCGGCCGCCTGCTGGAAGGCCGCACGATCGATCGGGTCGTCCACCTGGCCGGTGGGGGCGGACCGGCGAAAATCGTGGCTGAGCCGGCCGCAGCGATCCGCAACAACGTGCGCGCGACTACCGAGCTGGCGGCTGTGGCGAAGGCGCGCGGGGTAAAGAGGCTCCTCTTCGCATCGACCATCGCGGTTTACGGAACCAACCGCGACCACGGGCGGCCCTACGCCGAGTCCGACGAGCCGATGCCGGATGATCCCTACGGGGTCATCAAGGAAGCAGCCGAGCACGCGTGGGTGGCGCTCGCGGGCGGTACCTCGCTGCGCATCGCGAACATCTACGGAGCCGGAGCGGGTGTCGATCTCGGTCTGCAGGGTGCGGTCGAGCGGTTCGCGCGTGCGGCGGCCACCTCCGGAGAGCTGTCGATCTTCGGAACGGGCGACCAACGCATCGACTACGTACACGTGGACGACGTGGCGCGAGCGTTCGCGCTCGCCTTGGATGTGAACGATACGCTACCGCCGGTCATCAACATCGGAGGTGGAAACCCGATTCGCATCGGCGAGCTGGCGGAAAGGAGCTTCGCGGCCGGACGCAACGCCGGTCGAAGCCCGACCCTGGTCAGCAAGCCGCCGCCGCCAGGGAAGAGCTGGCCCGATCGGAGTCTCGACATCACGCTCGCGAGCCACGCTCTGGGTTGGGCACCGCAGATCAGCTACGACGCCGGCATCGCAGAGCTCGTGAGGATGATGCTGCAAGGAGCTTCGACATGAGCACCCGTGCACCGGTTCGCGTTGCGTTCGCAAAACCGTCGATCGGAGAAGAAGAGATCGCCGAGGTCGCAGCGACGTTGCGTTCGGGGTGGATCGCCGCAGGGCCGCGGACGGCCAAATTCGAAGAGCGCTTCCGCGACTTGATTACCTGCAAGCACGCCGTGGCGACGAGCTCGTGCACGGGCGCGCTCCACATCGCATACACCTTGATGGACGCGCGCGGGGGTGAGGTGGTGATGCCGGTGATGACGTTCGCCGCGACTGCCCTGGCGGCGATCCACACGGGCGCCAAGCCTATCTTCGTGGACATCGACGACGACACCATGAACGTGAACGTCAGCCAGGTCGAGGCAGCGATCGGCTCGAGCACCCGGGTGCTGGTGGGCATGCACTACGCCGGCCTGCCGTGCGACATGGGCACCCTGCGGGCGTTGGCCGACAAGCATCGTCTCGGGCTCCTCGAGGACGACGCGCACGCCATCGGCACCAAGTGGCACGGCCGCCCGGCCGGCTCCATCGGCGACGCTGGCGCGTTCAGCTTCTACGCCAACAAGAATTTCACCACCGTCGAGGGCGGTATGTTCACGACGTCGCGTGACGACTTCGCCGCCCGCGCTCGAGCCCTCCGCCTGCAAGGGATGTCCCGCGACGCGTGGCGCCGCGACGAGGCAGCGAGCTGGCGCTACGACGTAGTGGAGGCTGGCTTCAAATACCCGATGAACGACGTGCAGGCCGCCGTGGGGCTGGTGCAGCTCGACCGACTCACCGCGTGGCAGGCACGACGCGGCGAGCTGGCGACACTGTACCGAAAGGGGCTGACCGGCATCGACGGCTTGCGGCTGCCGCCTGAGGCGAGCGCCGAGGACACGCACGGCAATCACCTCTTCGTGGTGCGGGTGGACCCCAAGCGGGTCGGTCGCGACCGGCTGAGCGTGGCGCTTCGTGAGCGCGGCATCGAGACGAGCGTCCACTTCACGCCTCTGCATCTGCATCCGTACTTCCAGCAGACCTGGGGCACCGCCAGTGGCCAGTTTCCCGTCGCCGAACGCGCGTTCTCCGAAATCTTGTCGCTACCGATGCACCAGGGGATGACGGACGAGGACGTCGGCTTCGTGAGCGACGAAGTTCGCAACGTTCTGAAGCTCGGGTGACGCCGGCGTGCGGACGCTCGTGACAGGCGCTAGCGGGTGCGTCGGCCGCGCGGTCGTGCGCGCCCTCCTGGCTGCTGGACACGACGTGGTCGCCGCCCAGCGGACGCGCCCGTCGATTTTTCCCGCGGCGGTCGGCTGGCGGGCGTTCGACGCCGGGACGCCAGCGGTAGCGGCATCGCTGTTCGAGGGCGTCGACGCACTCGTTCACTTGGCCGCAACGGCGCACGTGGTTCCGCGCAGCTCATCCGAAGTCGATCGGATGGTCGAGGTGAACGGCAGCGGATCGCGGCGGGTCGCAGACGCCGCCGCGCGAGCCGGCGTTCGCAGGATGGTCTACGCGAGCTCGGTCGCCGTGTACGGTTCGGGCCGCACCACGGGCGACGCGCCGTGCCCTGACACGCCTTACGGCCGGAGCAAGCTGCTCGGGGAGCGACCGTTCCTCGATGCGGGCGGTGTCATCCTGCGGCTTTCCTTGATCTTCGGGGACGGCGACCGCGGTAACCTGGCCGTGCTTGCGAAGCAGGTACGCGCCTGGGGTGGCGTCGTGCTCGGCGACGGCTCGAATCGAAAGTCGATGGCCTATGCACCGCATGTGGGCGAGCGGATCGAGCGCATCCTCGCAACCCCGTCGATCCCGGAAGCAGCCTTTGATCTCGTGGACTACAGCCCGACGCAGCGTGAGCTGCTCGATTCGATAGCTCGAGCCGTTGGTCGACCGCCGCCGCACCGTGTCCCCCTGCGCCCGTTTCAGGCCGCTGGGACGTTGATCGACGCAGCGACGCGCGCGCTCGGACGCTCCCCCCGTTGGCGTCGACGTGTCGACAAGCTGGTCGAGGAGACGACGTTCTCGGGTGCGGCGCTCGATCGCCTGCTTTCGTACGAAGTCCCGCGCACGCTCGACCGGGCCCTTCACGAGACGTTCGGAGGTGCGGCGTGAGCCCGACCGTCGCGGGCGTCGCGCTCGCTTGCGCGGTCGGGGGTGCCGTACTGGCCGTCGCGGTCTTCTTGATCCGCAACGCGGGAAGGCTCGCCCGGATCGACCTCCCGGATGCGCGGCGGCTCCACCAGGCACCGACGCCACGCGGCGGGGGTCTGGCGATGCCGTTCGCGATCAGCGCAGCAGGGGCCGGATGGGTGAGCGCGTTTGCGCCCGACCGCCGCGACACGCTCCTGCTCATCCTCGGTTTTGCGCTGGCCAACGGCATCCTCGGGATCGTCGACGACTATCGACCCCTGCGGTCGCGCGTGAAGTTCGGCATCCAGGGACTGCTCGCGATGGCGTTCGTAACCCTGGGCCCACGGATCGAGGCCATCGCCCTCCCCGGTCCGAGCGCGCTGGAGCTGGGCGCAGCGTCATACCCGTTTACGGTGCTGTGGCTGATCTGGGCATCGAACGTTTACAACTTCATGGACGGGATGGACGGCCTCGCAGCCGGAAGTGGCGTCGCGTTCTTCTTCACGCTTGCGCTGGTCGGGTGGCTGGGCCCGGGCGACGCTGCCTCGGGGTGGACCAGCATCTTCGCAGCCGCGGCATGCGCGGGCTTCCTCGCCGTGAACTATCCGCCGGCGCGCATCTTCATGGGCGACGGAGGTGCTCTCTTCATCGGTGCCCTGCTGGGCGGGCTGGCCGTTGCGCTCGCCATGCCCCGCGAGGGTGCGGTCCCCTTCCCCGCCGCCGTCTTTGCGATGGGGTCATTCATGTGGGACGCGACCTACACGATCGTGATGCGCATGGTCCGGGGCGAAGACTGGCTGCACCCGCACAAACGTCACCTCTTTCAGCGGCTGGTTACGGCCGGATGGACCCACAGCGCCGTTCGGCGCGTCTACGTCGTGCTCGGTTTGGCTGGCGCCGCTGCGGCGGTTGCCATGACGATCGGCGGCGCCGTCATCGGGACCTGTGCCGGTGCGATTGCGCTCGGGCTGTTCGTGGCGGTCTCGTACCTCACGGAACAGGCGGAAAAACGCGCATCCTCGAAGTAACGCGCCTTCGGCCACCGTGTGAATCCCGCCTATCGGCTCGGCATCGAATACGCTACCCGGTACACCGTGAACGACGTCAACCGTTCCCCCATCCCTGGCGCTCGCCCCTACTTCCCGGAAGAAGACCTTCCGGGTGTCCTCGCCGAAATCGGTGAGGTGCTGCGCGGCGGTCGCTTGATCCTCGGCCCCAAAACGCGTGAGCTGGAGGCAGCTTGGGCGAAGCGTGTCGGCACGAAGCACGCGATCGCCGTGTCGAGCTGCACGGCTGCCCTCGAGATATCGCTCCGGCACTTGGGCGTCCGCGACAAGGACGTCGTCGTCCCGACCAACACTTTCGTGGCGACGGCCAACGCGGTGGTCTCCTCGGGAAACCGCGTCGTCTTCGCGGACATGGATGAGCGCGACTACGGCATCGACGTCGATGATGCTATCTCACGCATCACGCCCAACACCGCCGCTGTCATCGTCGTCCACATCGCGGGCTTCATCCCCCGCGACCTCGACCGCCTCGTCGCGGAGTGCAAGACCCGCAACATCCGGCTGATCGAAGACTGCGCCCACGCGCATGGCAGCACCCTCCGGGGCCGCGAGGCGGGGTCGTTCGGCGACGTCGGCTGCTTCTCGTTCTATCCGACCAAGGTGCTCACCTGCGGGGTCGGCGGCCTCATCACCACCAACGACGACTCCCTGGCCGACCTAGCCCGTTCGCTCCGGCATCACGGACAGGGCGCATCGCTCGAAGAGATCGTGCACGCGGGAAACGACTGGGTCCTCGACGAGATCCGCGCGGTGCTCGCGTCGGCTCAGTTGCGTCGCCTCGACGAGTTCCTCGCTCGAAGAACGGCGCTGGCTTCGCTGTATGACGGTCTCTTGAAGGGCGACGACCGTTTCACGCTGCCCGCCCTGCACCCGGAGCTGCGCGCCGCCTACTACAAATATCCCGTCCTTCTCCGCGACGGCGTCGACCGCGACGCCATCCGCAAGCGCGCGTATGAGGCACACTCCATCGAGCTGGGCTCCCTGTACAGCCCGCCCTGCCACCTGATGCCTGTGTTCCGCAACGCGTTCGGTACTGGGCCCGGGACGCTGCCCAAGGCCGAGCGGGCTCTCTCTCGGCAGCTCTGCCTGCCGATGCATGCCCAGGTCTCCGATGACGACGCGCGCCGCTCGGTCGAGATCGTGCGGTCTCTGATCGACGCCGGGTGAGCGTGCCCGGCAAGCTGATCGCGATCCACCAGCCCGAGTACTTTCCCTGGCTCGGCTTTCTGGACAAAGCGCGTCAGGTCGACGCGCTCGTGCTCCTCGACTCCGTCCAGTTCGACCGGTCCAGTCTCCAGCATCGCGCGAAGATCCTGGGCCCGAACGGCGGAACGATCCTGACGATCCCGTTCACGCACAAGTTTCCGCAGCGAATCGACGAGGTCGGCTTCGCCGATCCGCGCTGGGCGACCAAACACATGAAAACGGTGCAGGCCGCCTACGGTCGCGCTCCCGGTTACAAGGCCGCGCTCCCGGCGCTCGAAGCCTTCTTCCACGCGACCTACGAACGGATGGTCGACGCCACGGTCGCCAGCGTGCACCTGTTGCTCGACGCGTTCGCGGTGCACCCCAAAGAGGTGGTCCGCGCATCGACGATGGACGTCGACGGAGACAAGGCCGACCTCGTGCTCGACATCTGCCGGAAGATGGGGGCCACGGGCTACCTCTCGGGCCGGACGGGCGCTACCTACCTGGCCGAAGCCGACTTCGCATCATCGGGTATCGAGGTCATCGTTCAGCAGTTCGAGGCTCGTCCCTATCCGCGGCGCGAAGCGCCAGAGGAAGCGACCCGCGGCCTTTCGGCGCTCGACGCCTGGCTGAACCTCGGGCCGGACGCGAAGCTCTACTTCTCAGGAGGAACGACATGAGGGTCTTGGCGATTGCGGCACACCCCGACGACGAGCTGCTCGGCCTCGGCGCCACGCTCGCTCGCCACGTCGAGGCGGGTGACGAGGTGGTTGCCATCGTCGTCTCGGAGGGCGCGTCATCTCGATACGAGGCGGGCGCCGAGAACGAGCTGCAAGCCGCTGGACGCAAAGCGGCGAAGACACTCGGCTTGGCGGACATCCGGTTCCTCGGCTTCCCCGATCAGCGCCTCGATACCGTTCCTCTGATCGAGGTCACCCAGCGCGTCGAGAAGCACATCGACGAGCTCCGGCCCGACACACTCTACACCCACCACTGGGGCGACATGAACCGCGACCACCGGGTAGTCGGGGAGGCGGTGATGGTGGCAGTCCGGCCGATCGGTGAGAATTTTCCTCGAACGGTGCTGCTGTTCGAGACGCCATCGTCGACCGAGTGGGCGCCACCGGATCCAGGCTCGGCCTTCGTGCCCAACTACTTCGTCGACGTGACTTCGACCATCGACAAGAAGCTTGCAGCCATGGCGTGCTACGAGAGCGAGATTCGGCCCGCGCCGCATCCGCGATCGCTAGAAGCGTTGCGCGCGCGCGCGCAGTACTGGGGGCAGGTGATCACGCGGCCGTATGCTGAAGCGTTCGTGCTCGGGCGACGTGTGATCACGTAGCTACGCGCGGCGCCAAAGAACATCACCCGTCAGCGCGGCGAGTCGACCTGCGCGGATCGCCGCTGACGGCGGGGCGTCCGCGAGGTCGCTCAGATGCCCCGCGAGTCCGCGAGCGGCCGCATCGATGGTGAAGCGCGAGAGGACGACCTCACGGCCGGCCGCACCCGCATTCCGCCGCCAGTCTGTACGCCGGAGCGCGTCACCGATCGCATCCCCAAGTGCCTGTGCGTCTCCCGGCGGAACCACGTGCCCGGTAGCGCCGTCATCGACCTGCTCTCGCACGCCGGCGACGTCCGTCGCCACCACCGGCACTGCGGCCGCAAAGCTCTCGAGGATCGCGCGAGGCAGCCCCTCGGTGCCGCGAACGCGGAGCGTGCTGTCACCCATGACCAAGGTCTCGTCTTGCACCGACGGGAGCACCGTCAGATCGGCGGCGGAAAGGAGGAGGTGCACGTCATCCCAAAAGCCGAGCATCAGGAAGCGCTCTGAAAGACCACTCGAGACGATACGCTCGCGCAACCACGCTTCGTAGGGCTCGCCGCTGCCGGCGCCGGCGCACAAAAACGACGCGTCGGTCCCGCGATCGCGCAAGAGCTCGGCGGCCCGCACGAGGTGGTGAAGTCCCTTGAACGGCGTCGGAGAAGATACCGAGACCACGATCGGCCGATCAGCGGGCAGGGTCAGACCGGCTGCCGACATCCGCTCGGCCACGAGGCGACGAGCCTCGTCCTTGTCGATCAGCTCGGGGGTGTGAACACCGTTGTAAACGACGAATGCCCGGGATCGCACACTCGGTGCGAAGTCGCGCTCGAGGGCCTTGGCGACGAGGAGAAAGCGGTCACCGAGCACTTGCGAAGCGAGCCAGATGTGACGCGAAATGGCCGCGACCCCGCGCAGGTGCATGGCGGCTGCTACGCCGGCGAACCGCGCGGCTGCACCAGCCATCGTGATCCCGCGCGGCGTGTTGAAGTGCATGACCGCCGCACCCTCCGCCTCGGCAACCCGCGCCAACTGGCGTGAGAACGGCAGCGCTTGCCGAACGATGACGTCGAGCTGCTGCGTCACCGACATCCGCATCAGCGCCTTGCCGAAGCTTTGGAACGCCGGCGGGGAGTCGACGATCCGCACGCGAAGGCCGGCGCCGCGACACGCCTGTTCGAAGAGCCCCGTCGCGGGGAAGGCGACCACGGGCTCGACGCCGTGCGCGGCCAGACGAGAGAGCGACAGCAGCAAGCTCTTCTGAGCACCCGCTAGACGGTGCGGGACATCGCCGAAGAAGAGCGCCCGGAGCACGAGCGTCATCTACCACGTCGGACCGTCGCGGGAGAATGACGACCGTGCTACGTCAGGCGGTGGTGGCTCGCCGGATTCGCCTCGCGCATCTCTTCTCGTCCGATCAGGGCATTCCCGGTTCGCTGCCGTATGTGCTTCCGCTTCGCGACCGCGGTTGGGAGGTCACGTACCTGACCCCGGAGGGTCCCGAAGTTGCGCGCGCCGCGGCCCACGGTTACCGATGGCTCCCAACGCACTTCACGCGGCGCATCGACCCGGTCGGCGACGTGAAGGGGATGGCCGAGCTGGTACGCACGCTGGTGCGCGAGCGGTTCGACATCGTCCACACGCACAACTTCAAGGTCAGCTTGATCGGTAGGGTGCTCGCAGCGGCTGTGCGCGTCCCCGTGGTCCTGCACACCATCCACGGCATTACGTGGGCGTTGGACAGCCCCGAGCCGAAGCGGACGGCGAACGCTGTGCTCGAGCGGCTCGCCTCCGTTCGCGCCGACCTCATCCTCGCCCAATCTCGAGCCGACCACGACGCGTTCGTCCGCATGAACGTCGTGCCGCAAGAGAAGATCCGCGTGATCGGGAACGGGACCGACCTCTCGAGGTTCGACCCTGCGCGCATCCCGCCAGGCACGCGCGAGCGAGTCCGCGCATCGATGGGGGTTCGCCAGGACGAGGTGCTCGCAGTGTTCGCCGGTCGCATGGTCCGTGAGAAGGGTCTCGAAGAGCTGTACGCCGCATCCGAGCGTGTGCGTCACGCAGGTGTCCGCATCGCCGTCGCGGGTCGCGACGACGCGGAGCGCGGCGACGCGCCGTCGGCAGCATCGGTGCAAGCCGCAGAACGGGGCGGCGTGCTCTTCCTCGGGGAGCGCCGTGACATGCCCGAGCTCTTCCACGCGGCGGATATCGTCGGCCTTGCGTCCTGGCGAGAGGGGATGCCGCGCGTCTTGATCGAAGGCGCGGCCATGGGCCGGCCGCTCCTCGCCACCGACATCCGCGGCTGCCGCGAGGTCGTGCTCCCCGGAGAGACGGGCCTGCTCGTCCGGGTAAAGGATCCCGACGCCCTCGCCGAGGGGCTCATTCAGCTGGCCCGTGACACGAACGCGCGTCATCACATGGGCAACCAAGCGCGTCAGGATGCGCTGGCCCGCTTCGACCTTCGGCGGGCCGTCGACAAAGTCACCGCGGCGTACGACGATCTCCTTGCAGGAAAGCACATCGCATGAGCTCGGTCCTCGCCCTCGCTACATCTCCCAAGACCCTCGGCGCCGACATCGAGCGCTGCTTCGCTCATCCGTCGCTAGGGGCGCTCGACCCCTCCCGCCCGACGTGGATCAAGGTCAACGGCAACTTCAACATCGCCTACCCGGGCTCAAACACATCGAACTGGTTTCTTCGCGCGTTGCTTTCGGTGTTGCGCGACAGAGGATTTCGCCTCGTCACGGTGGTCGAAGGCGACCTCCCGGAATTCCGCGCCGAGGACATGGCCGAGAAAACGGGCCTCGACGAGGTGCTGCGGCCGTTTGCGGTGCCGTTCCTTTCCTACGAGCGCCTCCCGCGCGACGCGCGCGAGCTGCCCACCGCCCTACGAGAGGTGCAGCTCCTCAACACGCCGGTCTTCCACACCCATGGCCACGCGGTCATCTCCTGCGCGACGAAGAATCTGTTCGGGATCTTGCCGGTCGATCGGCGCAAGTACCACGGCCGGCTGAGCGAGAAGCTCATCGAGCTGGCCGAGCTCATTCCGTGCGCGACGCTCGTGGATGGAACCGTCGGGCTCGAGGGAGAGAGCACGAGACGCGGTGACCCGGTGCGTACCGACATGCTCCTCGCGGGCTCCGACGTGCTCGCGCTCGATGTGGTCGCTGCCCGGGTGATGGGCTTTGCACCCGAAGCGGTTCCGCTGCTGAAGCTCGCGATCGAGCGCGGCAAGGTCAGCGTCGGCGACGTGAGCATCGAGGGTGATCTCGCGCTCGACCGCCCGTCGGACCGCAAATTTCGGCTCGAGATCGGCCGCATCCGGCGCCTAGCGATATGGCTGCACAAGATCGACATCGACACCGAGCCGCTCTGGGCGATGACCGACCCCGTGCGTGTCCTGTGGCACCGCCTGAACTTCAGGCGAAAGAAGGCGCAGCTCAAGCAGGGCGCTTGGATGGAGTACGAGCAAGGCGCGCCCGAGTAACAATTTCGCGTCACGCCGGATCGTCGCTGGTCTCAGCCGCTGTGGCGGTTGTATCTTGCGCCAGCATGGCCTCTCCGGAACTTCCCACCAATGCCGTCGTCTACGCAC
>ERZ761602.7410-NODE-7410-length-11658-cov-5.722486_pt1 | contig 11658 bp, 9 predicted proteins | sample MGYA00512165_ERZ761602 | MGnify/ENA primary metagenome ERZ761602 (study PRJEB28899, sample SAMN02445085) | bioreactor sludge metagenome | biome: EBPR sludge; isolation source: Thorneside wastewater treatment plant | place: Australia: Brisbane, Thorneside... | reverse complement strand
TTGGTCGGCTCTTTGCCCGTGGATGTCTTGATAAAGTCCGAGCCTGCCATCATGGAGACTAAACTGGCTTGATAGATATTCTTGAGCGTGCCCAGTTCACCCGTAGCAAGAATGGTCTTCATGTGCGCGTCACCGCAGGCTTTGCGGAATTGCTGCAACTCGTCATACATGGCTTGCCAATCCCCTGTCAGCACATAATTGCGGGCGATGACCACGTCAATTTCTTTTGCGCCTGCTTCCACGGCTTGCTCAATTTCTTGAATGCGCTGTGGCAGAGGAGTCTGTCCCGCAGGAAAACCCGTCGCGACAGAAGCAACTGGAATGGTAGAGCCTTGAAGCGCGTGAACTGCATCCGCCACACGGTTGGGGTACACGCACACCGCGCCGACTTGAATCCGCTCGCCGTTCAATCCAAGTTTTTCCATCATGTCGGGGCGCAGGGGTTGCTTTGCCTTGGCACACAGACGTTGCACACGTCCAGGCGTGTCGTCACCTGCGAGGGTGGTCAGGTCAATGCAGGTGACGGCGCGTAAAAGCCATGCCGCCTGCCAATCCTTTTTCACGGTACGGCGACCTGTGATCGTGGCAGTGCGTCGCTCCACCGCGCTTTTGTTAATGTGCGCGCCCATCACCCAATCGAGGTCAAGAGGCGTGCCGGGGTTACGAGTGTGATTACTAGTCATGGGAACTCCAGATCATTATCTAAGGTCATTATACAGCAGTATAATTCTCGAATGCCTGCCCCATATTTCATTCAATCGTTCGTAGACACAGGTCTCGGCAACTCTGCGTATCTGATCGGATCACATGAAACGAAAAAGGGGATCTTGATCGACCCGCTTCGGGACGTGGACCGTTACCTGCATGCCGCTTCCGAGCTGGGTCTTACCCTGACGCATGTCCTCGACACTCATCTGCATGCAGATTTCATCTCCGGAAACCGTGAGATCGCAAATCAGACCAACGCCCTTATCGGAGCAAGTGCCACCGCCCAGGTCGTTTTCGAACATCAACCTCTCGATGAAAACTCCGTTATTGATCTGGGCGCGTTCCAGATCCGTGTGATGACCACGCCCGGTCACACCCACGAACACATCTCCTTCCTCCTCACCGAAGCAGACAGTAAAACCCCCGCCGCATTATTCAGCGGTGGCGCACTCATCGTCGGCGGTGCAGCGCGGACTGACCTGCTCGGGCACGAACACACGCTTGGGCTGGCACATGACCTGTATCACACCATCCACGATAAGCTGCTGAAATTACCAGACGAAGTGGAAGTCTTCCCCACGCATGGTGCCGGGTCATTCTGTGTGGCACCGGCTTCGAAAGACCGTACCACTACCATCGGGCGTGAACGCAAGACAAATCAGCTCGCTCAGCCAATGAACCAGGAAGAATTCATAAAACGCGCTCTGACGGGGCTGCCCTCCTATCCGACGTATTACAAGTACATGCGCCCGCTCAACCAGAACAGAGTAAAAATTCTCGGCGGTGTGCCTGTCCTAAAACCGATCACACCGACCGAGGTCAAGTCACTTATGGATGAAGGTGTCCTCGTGTTGGATGTTAGACATCAGAAGGCATTCGCGGCGGGACACATCCCCGGCTCGTATGGGATCCGCGTGGATGCGCCGCTTGTTGTTTGGACGGGCTGGGTGATTCCGTTCGGGAGCAGGATCATCCTCCTAACAGAATCAGCGGGTGACAGGGAGGAAGCGATGCGTCAGCTTATCCGGATCGGATACGATGATGTAGTCGGATACGTCGAAGGCGGGATCGAAGCCTGGGCGAAGGAGTATCAGGTCAAGACTGTTTCAGCCATCGGACCTAAAGAGTTACGGGAGCGGTTAAGCGAAGTAACCTTACTGGATGTGCGTATGTTGAGCGAATGGAATGAAGGTCACATCGCTAGGGCGATCCACTTTGAAGGCGGGCGGGTGGCCTGGGATGAGTTGACTTTTCCAAAAGATAAACCGATTGCTATCCAATGCGCCAGCGGAAACCGTTCGATTATCGCGATCTCGGTGTTAAAGCGACGCGGCATTCACAATGTGATCCAGGTGGATGGTGGGATCACAAAATGGAAGATGAGCGGGTTTGATATCGTAAAAGATCAGCCAAATCTCATCAGTCTTTGATCTCACAGTACCTTCATGCCATAACCCGGGTTTAATACATATCACCGGCAATTTATGAACGAAAAGGAGATTTATCATGGCTTACGTATTGGTTCGAATTAGCGTGGAAGATGTTGCAACATGGATGCCTGTCTTTGAACAGGCAGCTGCCATCCGCAAGAATTCCGGCTCCAAAGGCGTGCAGGCGCTCACCAATGTGGACTCCCCTAACGAAGTTTTGATCTTCGGTGAATACGAGGATGTGGAGAAAGCGCGCCAGATGTTTCAATCGCAGGAACTTCGCGACGCCATGCAGCGCGCAGGGGTTAAGGGTCCCCCGCAATTAACTTTCATGAACGAGATACTCAGGCTCCCCGCCTAAAGACAAAACCCTCCAGACTAAAACCTGGAGGGTTTTGTTATACTCCGCTGATACCTGGAGTTTTCCATGCCAAATATTGAATCCATCATCCGCCAGATCAACCGCGAGATCGTGCCGCAGTTCGAAGAGAAACTGCGCGCCTACCTCGCCAAGCAGGACAAGGAGTGGCTGATCGAGCAGATCGTGCGCCTGACCCTCGATGCTCACAGCCTGCAGGAGCTTGACCGCAAGCACTACAAGGAAGAGGAAAATCGCAGGCGCGCCGAATTCGGCGATCAAGTCAAGGACCTGGCGTTGGATGTGGGGAAACTTCATGAATTCATAGCATCATACCGGAAGGTCACCCGGGAGGAATTGATCTCAAAAGGTTATCTACTCAAGACAGCGCCGCAAAAAGGCGGGGATATGATCACCAAGGAATTCCGCTCCAATGAGGGAGACGGCATTCTCCGATTTGCAAAGGTTATGCTCTTCGCGTTGTTGTTCGGCGACGCCGAATTCAATATTCGCCTGAACCGTACCCAGCGCGAACTACTCTCCCTCACCGTGCCCCGGATGAAAACCGAAGCCTTGAATTTTATGAAAGCCACGACCGAGTTCGACGCTCTCGGCACCTGGCAGGATCCCAAAGGGACCGCCAGCGACTCGCGCGCCGATTACGTTCTCATGGAGATCGAGTACGGCGAAGTGGATGGTGAATTGATCGGTGAAGGGATCGTCTCCGCGCTCAAGCTGATCAACAACCTTGAGATCAATGAAAAGATCCTGTACGCGAGAATGAGCGAGGTGGAACAAAGCACCCTGGTCTCGCAGAAAATGATGAAGATACAGTGATAACTCGCCGGTTTTCGCTGTGCTATACTGAGCACTATCTCCCTCAACGGTTTACACAGCAATGAACCTCGAGAACTCCCGTAAATTCCTGCAAAACTATTCCTGGCTCATCATCTCCCTGTTTTTGCTAACGGGGGTCTTCCAGACTTTCAACAAGAGTAACGGATCGACCAACCTGTATACCTATCAAGCCGAAGCTTTCCTGCACGGTGATTTTGCTATTCAGGAGAAGCCAAACAAATTGCCTGGGGAAACCATCGAATACCACGGGCGGATTTACAGCCCCTTCCCGCCTTTCCCAGCCATCCTGCTGACGCCGTTCGTTGCAATTGTTGGAAGGCAGGATTTGAAGATCTATTGGATATCGATTGTCCTGGCAGCAGCCACAACATGGTCGCTTTATCGCATCCTGCTTAAACTCGAACTGGATCGGACAACCATTAACTGGATCCTCTCCGGGTTCGTTCTCGGGACGGGGTACTGGCAGATATTCCGCGGCAGTGAGTGGGTGTGGATGTTCGCGCAGCTTACCGCAGTGCTTTTTTCCATTCTCGCCATTTACGAATCGATGCATAAGGGCAGGAGCTGGCTGGCTGGCTTGTTCCTCGGCGCGGCATTTCTTTCGCGTCAACTATCCATTTTCCTGACTCCCTTTGTTCTCGTCCTGCTTTGGAAAAATGAATTAAAGAAAGATCGCGCCGTAAATTTGGCGGGGTTTATAGCCGCCATTGGTTTCAGCATTGCCCTTTATCTCGGTTTCAATTATTACCGCTTCGACACCTTCGGCAGCGGATACGAGCTGATGAACTATGCTGCTTTCGGAGGACCCGGAAATTTTCTGGGTGAGCGTGTCAACCAATTCGGAATCTTCGACCCCGCCTATTTTCTTTTCAACGCGTATCACATGTTCATACAGGGGTACCATATCGATTTCACAAGCGGAACCTTGCTCGAATACAGCGGTCTGAGCCGCTTCGGTGTATCGCTGCTGGCGGCGAGTCCGTTCATCATTGCGGCGTTCCGGGCAAGGGGCCGGAAACTTTTTATTTGGGGAGCATGGGTGAGCGTGACGATCACCCTCATCACCGCGCTTTTCTATCACAACAACGGATACATCCAATACAACACCCAGCGCTTCTCGCTGGATTTTTTGCCCGTCCTGATCCTCCTCGTCGCTTTGGGATTCAAGAATTCGAGTGAAGACCTCCGCGCCTATTGGAAGGGCATGATCGTCTACGCAATTTTATTGAATGTCCTCACTAATTTTTTACCCGCCGTTTGAGATCACATTAAAGGAACCCACATGAAACTAACTCCCCCAACCCCGGAAGAACATGCTCCCTATTACACCGATTACGTCCAACGAGCCAAAGCCCGCGGGGATGTCTTCGCCGCGCTGCCGCTTCAACTCGATGAGCTTCGTTCAGCATTGGGAGCCTTATCCGACTCCCAGGCACGCTTCAAACCCGGACCTCAAGAGTGGTCTATCAAAGAAGTCGTATCTCATCTGATAGATACCGAACGGGTCTTCGCCTATCGTTTTCTGCGCATCTCGCGCAAGGATAAAACTCCCCTGCCCGGCTTCGAGCAGGATGATTTTGTCCGCGAATCAGGAGCTAACGAAATTACATTGGCAAACCTGCTCGATGAATTCGAATTCGTGCGCCGCTCGACGATCCTGATGATCCAGAACACAAAAGAATCCGCATTTTCCGAGATGGGGTCTGCCAGCGGTGCGCCGATCAGTGCAAGGGCGCTGGCATACATGATCGTCGGTCATGTGGAACATCACATGGCGAGCCTGAAAGAAAAATACCTGCCGGGTATTTGACAAACTTTTGGAGAAGGTACATCCATGGCACCTACAAAGCACACACCCACAGCGCCCAAACACCCGCATGTCATGACCCAGCACGGTGTCACCCGCATCGACGATTATTACTGGATGCGCGATAAAGAGGACCCTGAGACGCTGAAATATCTCCGCGCCGAAACCGATTATCTCGACGAAGTTCTGGGTCACACAAAACCCTTGCAGGAGAAGTTGTTCTCCGAGATGAAGGGCAGGATCCAGGAAATCGATTCAACCGTCCCCGAGAAGCGAGGCGACTTCTTTTACTATGAAAGGCTCGAGGAAGGGAAACAATATCCCATCTTTTGCCGCAGGAAGGGTTCCCTCGACGCCCCGGAGGAAATCCTGCTCGACCAAAACGAATTGGCTGTCGGCAAAACGTTCTGCGGCATCAGCGGATTCGAGGTCAGCCCCGACGCGACCAAACTTGCCTATCTGGCGGATTTCGAAGGGCGCGAGGTATTCACCCTCTATATTAAAGACCTTGAAACCGGGGAGTATTTCCCCGAGACGATCGGGAATGCCCTGGGCAGCGCCTATGAAAGGTTCGGCGTGGAATGGGCGAACGATAACAAAATCCTTTTTTACGTCACGCTCGATGAGACCCTGCGACCCGATAAATTATTCCGCCATGTCATCGGCACGGACCCCAAAGAGGATGTCATGCTCATCCATGAGGCGGATGAAGCGTATTACCTGTACCTGCACAAGACCCGCGACGACTCGTTGATCGTGACCTATCATTACAGCACCAACACGCGTGAGTACCGTTTTTTGGACGCGAACGACCCGACAGGCGTATTCCACATCCTCCAGCCGCGCATCGAAGGCTTGGACTACAACGCCGCTTATCACAACGGGAAGTTCTTCATCGTCAACAACGAGAATGCAAAGAATTTCAAACTCAGCCTTGCACCAATAGACAAGCCCGGAAAAGAAAACTGGACAGAAATCCTGCCCCATCGTGAAGATACGCTGCTGGAATTTGTCGATACATTCGCCAACCACCTCGTTGTATATGAGCGCAAAGGCGGGTTGAGACAGATTCGTATCAGCGATGTGGATGGCGTCAACAATGTCCGTTATGTACAATTCCCAGACGCTTCATACAGCGTCTATCCTGAGGGGAATCCCGAATTCAACACCCATCTCCTGCGGCTGAAATATTCATCGCTCATCACGCCGAATACCATTATGGATGTCAACATGAAGACGGCGCAATGGGAGGTAAAAAAAGTGGATGCCGTTCGCGGATTCGATAAATCGAATTACGCGCTCGAACGCATCCATGCAATAGCGCAGGACGGCGCGAAAGTTCCGATGACGGTCGCCTACCGCAAGGACGCGCAGAAAAAAGATGGCACAAGCCCTGCGTTGATGTACGGCTACGGCTCTTATGGCGCAACCATTGACCCGTGGTTCGACCCGAACCGCCTCAGCCTGATCGACCGCGGCTTCGTCTACGTCATCGCCCACATCCGCGGCGGATACGATATGGGGCGCGATTGGTACGAGCAGGGCAAGATGGAAAACAAACGCAACACCTTCACAGACTTCATTGCCTGCGGTGAACACTTGATTCAAGAAGGCTACGTTGCCAAAGACAAACTCGCTGTTCAGGGAGCCTCGGCGGGCGGATTGCTGGTCGGCGCATGTATGACAATGCGCCCCGACCTGTTCAAAGCGGTCATCGCCAAAGTCCCTTTCATGGATGTGATCACCACAATGAACGACCCATCCATTCCGCTCACCACACAGGAATACGATCAATGGGGCAACCCCGCCGATAAAAAGATGTTCGATTATATGCTCTCTTATTCGCCCTACGACAACTTGAAACCGGATGATTACCCGGACCTGCTCATCACCACCGGACTGAACGATCCACGCGTGGCGTATTGGGAGCCCGCAAAATTCCTTGCCAGGCTGCGCGAGCTAAAAACAGACGATAACCTGGCAGTCTTTTATGTGAACTACAGTTCCGGTCATGCCGGGGCAAGCGGACGGTTCGACTCCATCAAGGAGATTGCGCTCGATTATGCCTTCCTGCTGGATCGGTTTGGAATGCTAAAGCCATAAATTTCCGAATGAAGCATTTCGGTTAAATAAAAACTCCCGGGTTCATCTCACATGAACCCGGGAGTTTTTCAATTACCATCTACAGCGGCGGCACTGAGTTTGCAACCGCATCTTCTAGCATCTTTGTCGTCAACGACTTGGGACGCTCGATGGGCATACCGAGGGCGCGCGCCCAAACGTAGTTGGCTGTCACCCCAAGGGCACGTCCGACACCGAACAACACGGTGTAGAAATCGAACTCGCGCACGCCGTAATAATGCTGAAGCGTGCCGGAGATGGCATCCACGTTCGGAGCGGGGTTCTTCGCCTTGCCCTGTTCCTTGAGAACGGTCGGAACCACATCGAAGACCAGGTCTGCGAGGCGGACGAGATCGTCCTGCGGGAAGCGAGCCTTCGCAAATTCCATCTGGGCGGTGAAACGCGGATCGGGCACGCGCAGAACGGCATGACCATAACCGGGGATGACCTTACCGCTGTTCAAAGTGTCCCAGGCGAATTTGTACAAGTCATCGCGCGAGGGTACGCCGCCGAACTTCCCATGAACATCCAACAGCCAGCTCAGGCACTCCTGATTCGCCAGACCGTGCAACGGACCGGCAAGTCCGCTCAGACCGGCGGAGTAGGCAAAGTAAATGTCGGAGAGTGAAGAGCCAACAAGGTGCGTGGCGTGAGCCGAGACGTTCCCGGATTCATGGTCGGAGTGCAGGATGAAATATAGGCGTGAAAGGTCGGCATATCCTTTCTTGTCGGAGACCTTCATCATACGAGCGAAGTTTGCGCCATAATCCAATTTGGGGTTATAGTTCGGCTTCTTTTTCTCATTAAAGTATTTGTAACGATATATGAACGCAGCGATGACCGGGATCTTTGCCGTCAGGTCGAGGCTGTCTTCCAGGGCAGGTTCCCAATAGGCATCCTTCTTCATGCCTTCCTTGTATTTCTTCGCAAATTCGGAATTGCGCTCCAACGACATGACCGCAAGATTCAAAAGGATCATCGGGTGAGCATCCTTGGGCATGTCTTTCAACATCTTGTAAACATAATCAGGAATGTCGGCGCGTTTTTCCCATTCAGCTTCGACCGCCATCGCCTCTTCCATGCTGGGGATATCACCCACGATCAGCAGGTAATACAACCCACCCACAAGCGGAATTTTCGTCCCACGCGCCTTGGGAAGCGCTTTCAGCACTTCTGGGATCGACATACCGCGGAAGCGAATGCCCTCATTCGAATCGACATAGGACACATCCGTCAGCAGGGACTTGATGTCGCGCATCCCGCCGACGATCTGACCGACCGTGACCTTGTCCACCACCACATCGGCGTGTTCTTTCGCAAGGGTTTTGATGCGCTCCCGCCAGGCGGGTAATTGTGCGGCTATTTTTTCATGCAGGATCATGAGAGGCTCCTTTTGATTTTCAATACAAAAGTCGAAAGCCATTTGACCTTCGACTTTTGACATTTACAAACTTACAACGCTCTTCAGCGCATCGTGCGACTCACGCACCGATGCCGCTGACTTCTCGAACATGGCTTTTTCATCGGCGTCGAACTTGTATTCGATGATTCTTTCCATGCCGCCTGCGCCGAGCATGACCGGCACGCCAAAGTACATATCATTCAAGCCGTATTCACCATTCATCAGGGTGGCGCAAGGCACGATCAGTTTCTTGTCCTTCAAGATCGCTTCCGCCATCTGCACACAAGCCATGGAAGGCGCGTAATACGCCGAACCGGTCTTGAGCAGATTCACGATCTCACCGCCGCCCTTGCGAGTGCGGTTGACAATGGCTTCGAGTTTATCAGCAGGGAAATATTCCTTAAGAGGAACGCCCGCAATGTTCGAGTGCCGCGTCAACGGAACCATCTCATCGCCGTGACCGCCCAAGACGTAGCACTGCACGTTTTCCACAGAAACGCCGGCTTCCATGGCAACAAAAGCGCGCATACGAGCCGAGTCCAGAATTCCAGCCTGCCCGATCACACGCTCGCGCGGCAGACCCGTCACCTTCATGGTCAGGTATGCCATTGTGTCGAGCGGATTGGTCAATACGATGAAGAAGGCATTGGGTGAATGCTTGAGAGTCTCCGTAGCGGCTTTGCCCACGATCTCGGCGTTTGTCTTAAGCAGGTCTTCGCGGCTCATGCCGGGTTTGCGCGCGATGCCCGCCGTAATGATGATGATGTCTGAATTTTTGGTGTCTTCGTAATTATTCGTTCCCACGATACGAGTATCTTTACCGATAATGGGCATGGCTTCGAGCATGTCAAGACTTTTGCCCTGCGGCATCCCTTCCACTACGTCCAGCAGCACAACATCAGCAAGTTCACGCTCGGCGATCCAATGCGCGGCGGTGGCGCCAGTGTTCCCCGCCCCTACGATTGAGATTTTCTTCATCGATTCCTCCAGTGGGTTCGGCAAAAAGCCTTATTTTTGAATAATTCTATCCGAAACGCCTTATGACAAATAGTACAAAATGTCACTTTTTCGGTAAAAAAAATCAGACCCGCCTCTGGGGACGAGTCTGCAGGTGGATGAGGATGGGATGTGGGATTCTACACTCGGACAGGGTCAGTTGTCCCGAAGTTTGAAGCGAAGCCGCCATCCGTTTCTTTCTTAACTGTGAGCTGTTTCCTCTTCCAGCGACTCGAGATAACGGGTTGCCTGGATCGCTGCCGCGGCACCCATGCCCGCTGAGGTGACGACCTGCTTGAAGGTGGCGTCTGCCGCCTCCCCCGCCGCGAACACGCCGGGGACATTGGTCTCCATTTTGTCGTTGACCTTGAGGTAGCCGAGGTCGCTCATTTCGAGTTGACCTTTGAACATTTGGGTATTGGGTGTGTGACCGATGAAGATGAATAAGCCGTCGGTATCGAAGGTGCTTTCTTCATTGGTTTGTACATTCTTGAGTTTAAGCGTAGTGAGTTTTTCACCCTGCAACACTTCAGTGACGACCGTGTTGAGGATGAAGTTCATCTTGGGGTGTTCTTTGGCGCGCTTCTGCAAAATGGCGCCCGCGCGGAATTCTTCACGGCGATGAATGAGCGTAACCGAGGAAGCGTAACGGGTGATGAAGAGACCTTCTTCAAAGGCGCTATCGCCGCCGCCCACGATGACAACTTTCTTGTCTTTGAAGAACCAGCCGTCACAGGTGGCACAATAGGAAACGCCACGCCCGGTCATTTCATATTCACCAGGGACTTCAAGATGCACAGGGCTGGCACCGGTGGCGATGATGACGCTGTCGGCATAGTAGTCGCCGCTGTCAGCGGTCACTTTGTAAGGGCGCTGGGAGAAGTCCACTTCGTGCGCCATGTCGAATTCGACCTTTGCGCCGAAATGTTCGGCTTGCTTCTGGAAGAGTTCGCCAAGTTGCGGTCCGCCCACGCCTTCGGGAAAGCCGGGGTAGTTTTCAATAGTATGTGTAAGCGCTGCCTGCCCGCCCAACTGCATACCGGTCAATACGACCGGGGCGAGTTCGGCACGAGCCGCATACAATGCTGCCGATAAACCTGCGGGACCTGCGCCAAGAATAAGAACTTTTACATGTCGGTTATCTGTCATGGATTCCTGCCAATTTTGAGTTTCTTTCATCGTCAAGACGATGGGTTTGGTTCGTTTATTACGGTTTGCATTTTATCAGATGCGCAAGGTATGGAAAGGTTGCAAATTCAGACAGCGGTCTGTGGTCTATTGTCCACTGTCATCTCTTACACTCCTCCTACACAACCTCCACAGTCTCCACATTCTCTGGCTGGAATGTACACATTTCCTCCATAATGGGCTGATAAATTTGGGAGCATAGATAGTCTAATGTTTTGAGGAGAGATAAATCTTATGAAAGCCATTGTACATTACGCCTATGGTTCACCCGATGTTCTGAAAATTGAAGAAGTTGCTAAGCCTGATGTCACAGAAGACGGGGTTCTGGTTCGCATTCACGCATCCTCCGTCAACCCGGCAGAGTGGTACAGCGTAAAAGGGTTGCTGATCGCCCGCGGACCGAATGGTTTGTTCAAACCCAAAAACCCGCGCGTTGGTGGAGATTTTTCCGGGGTGGTCGAGGCGGTTGGCAGCAAGGTGACAGACTTCAAAGTTGGCGATGAAGTTTACGGCGGGCGCAGTGGAGCGTTTGCCGAATATGTTAATGTTGTCAATGCCATAGTTCGTAAGCCCGCAAACATCTCGCACGAAGAAGCAGCCGCAGTCCCAACGGCGGCGCTCACTGCCTTGCAAGGATTAAGAGACCACGGGAAGCTCAAGCCTGGAGACAAAGTATTGATCAACGGCGCAGCAGGAGGCGTAGGTACCTTCGCGGTGCAGATCGCCAAAGCACTCGGCGCCGAAGTGACCGGTGTGACCAGCACCAAAAACGTGGAGATGGTCCGCTCGC
>ERZ761602.7409-NODE-7409-length-11660-cov-5.010857_pt1 | contig 11660 bp, 11 predicted proteins | sample MGYA00512165_ERZ761602 | MGnify/ENA primary metagenome ERZ761602 (study PRJEB28899, sample SAMN02445085) | bioreactor sludge metagenome | biome: EBPR sludge; isolation source: Thorneside wastewater treatment plant | place: Australia: Brisbane, Thorneside... | reverse complement strand
CAGCGTGCCGCCGAAGCCAGGCAGCCAGTCCAGCCACTCGAAGCTGGCCTGGGTGACGAACTGCGCCAGCCGGTCCCAGGGCAGCATGTAGCCGTTGACGCCGGCGGCGAAGACCAGCCACAGCAGCACGACGCCGGTGACCCACGAGAACCAGCGGAAGCCGCGCAGGCGGTCGAAGGCCCAGTGGCGCAGCAGGTGCAGCAGCATCGTGACGACCATCGCGTCGGAGGCATAGCGGTGCACGCTGCGCACGACGCCGCCGGCCCACCACTGGTCGTGCGTCAGCGCCTGCACCGAGCGGTAGGCGCCCTCGACGCTGGTATCGAAGAAGGCATACAGGTACAGGCCGGTGCCGCAGACGACCCAGAACAGGAAGAAGGCGAGCGCACCCAGGTGGTACAGCGGGTTGAGGCGGTCACCGAAGGCGCGGTTGAACAGCGCTTCCGCCTGCATGAAGGCGGCACGCAGCCACCAGCGCGGCGACCCCTGCTGCAGCCCGCGCGACGTGCTCATCGGTCGCCTGCCGCGCGCGCGGTCACGCCGCCGCCGGCGCACGCCAGGCGCGCCACACGACGACGACGAAGAGCAGCCCGCCGACGATGGCCAGCAGCCCGCCCAGCCCCATCAGGCCCATGCCCATGACCTCGCCGGGACTGCGCAGCACCTGCTCGGCGCCGGCCACCTTGCGCTGCACGCCATAGCCACCGGACCAGACCAGCCCGGCGATGTGCAGCAACTGCCCCAGGCCGTACAGCAGCGGCTGCGCGACCGCCAGGCGGCCGCGCGGCGCACGGCCGCCCAGGCGCGGCAGCAGGTGGTAGACCAGCCCCATCAGGGCCAGCGTGACGCCGACGATGCAGCCGTGGTAATGCGCCGGCACGCGCACGTTGCTGCCGTTGATGACCACGCCGATCAGGCCGCCGGCGGCGAACAGCACGATGGACGCGACCAGCGCCGCGCGCAGCGGCCGTGCCTCGGCAGTGACGCCGCCGCGGCGCGCCTGGCGCAGCAGCGCCACCGTGACGGCCAGCGCGACCGGAAGGATGGCCAGTCCGCCACCCACGCGCATGCCCCAGGTGTGCAGTTCGCGGTGCTCCACCGTCAGCACGTGCCAGGCCAGGTAGGCGTAGGGCGTGACGAGCAGCCCGGCCAGCGCGAGCATGAACAGCCCCAGCGTCACGCGCGCGCTCAGCGGCACGCTCGCGCCGGCGGCCTGGGCCAGCCACAGCCAGGCCACCAGCATCAGCAGCGTCCAGGTGAACTGCAGCGCATGACCGCCGCCCCAGAACAGGATCTCCCAGTAGGTCTTGCTGTCCAGCGTGGCCGGCACCTCGAGCAGCGACCACAGCAGCGCGCCCATCGCGACCGCCGCCGACAGCGCCGCCCCCCAGAGCCCGAAGCGCAGCGCCGCCGGTCCGTCCAGCGCGCGCAGCGACGGCCAGTGGACCAGCGTGCGGCCGACCAGCAGCGCGACACCGAGGCCGAAGGCGACCAGGCCGCCGAGGAAGGTGCGCGACTCCAGCACCGGCACGTAGTTGGCCATCACCGGCAGGCCGGGGTCGGCGAAGGGCGCGGCCACCATCAGCAGCGTGCCCGCGGCGGCGGCGCCGAGCGCGGCCCAGCCCCAGTCTTCGCCGCGGCGGCCGGCCTGCAGCGTCCACAGCAGCCCGGCGACCGCGAAGAACCAGACCAGCACCGAAAGGTCCACGTGCACGACCAACGCGGTGCGGAAGAAGTCCACGCCCGGCAACCAGGCATTGACGCCGGGCGTGCGAGCCAGCACCAGCAGCACCGAGAAGAGACCGGAGCCGACCAGGGCTGCCATCGCCAGCCACAGCCAGCCGCGCGCCAGCGCCTGTCCGCTGGCGGCCACCGGCAGCAGGTACTGCGCGGGCTGGCTCGGGCCGCCCGCGCGGCCGGTGGCTTCGAGGCCGGGATTGGCGAGGATGTTCATTGCACGGTGATGCCGCCCTTCCCGGCGTCGAAGTCGATGACCAGCACCTGCGCCGGCGCCAGCGTGACGCGGCGCTCCAGCGTGTAGGCGAAGCCGTCGGCGCGCACGTCGTCGCGCAGCCGCACCTGCAGCAGCCGCTCGCCGGCAGGGACCGGCAGACGCTGGTAGACGGCACTGGCGCCGTCGCGCGACAGGCCCGACGGCGCGGCGACGGTGCGCACCGCCGCCGCGCCGTCGATGTCGAGCTCCACGGTCACCGGCGAGCGCTCGCGCGGGCACTGCGTCGGCGCGCGCATGTTGGGGGGCAGCTTCGCCAGCTCCGTGGCGGTGAGCTGCCGGCAGTCGGCGACCGGCTTGCCGACATGGACCAAGCTCAGCTTGACCAGCGCGGTGTCGGGTGCCAGGTGGCGGTACGGCGGCCAATGCGAGAAGACGCCGATGACGAGCGCGAACAGGCCGTACAGCACGCCCTGCAGCAGCCAGGCCGCGGGGCCGCGTGGCCCGGCGCCCTGCGCATGCACCGGCGCACTGTCGCTTGAAGATTCAGCCATGATGTATCTTCGGCGCTGGGCCGGCGCTGGCATTGATCTGGGGCAAGCGCACCCGCATCTGGGCCACCGCGCGCGCCAGGCCGGCCTCGTCGCCGGCATCGGCCTCGACCAGGCAGACCCGTTCGGCCGGCACGTCGGCACGCAGGTGCGGCTCGCGCCGGCCGTCCAGCCGCTCGGCGGTCCAGCGTGCACCCAGCCGCCAGGCGCAGCCGCCGTCGCGGCAGGCGGCGACGACGACGCCGGCGGCGCCGTCGCGCAAGGCATATTCGACGAACGACGGCGGCAGCTGCCCGGCGCAGATCAGCGGCAGCACCAGCAGGTCCGGCGTCGCAAGCGACGCGGTCGCTGCCCCCTCCGCGCAGGCGAAGACGACGATGGGGTGCGGCGCCTGCTGCCGCGGCAGCGCCTGCAGTCCGTCCTGCAGCGCGCGCCGCAGCGCGGCGACGGGCTGCTGCGGCATGTCGATCCCGGTCACCAGATCGGCCACGCTGCGAAACGGCGTCGACGACGGGCAGGCGCCGGCGCAGACGCCGCAGCTGGCGCACAGGTCGGCGTCGACGACCGCGATCTGGCGGCCGGTGCGGCCGCTCGGGTGCGGTGCCATCGTGATCGCCGCATAGGGGCAGTCGGCGAAGCAGCGCCGGCAGCCGTTGCAGTTGGCCGCGTCGACCACCGCCACCGCCGTGCGCGGCCCGCGCACCGGCAGCAGCGGCAGGGCCAGCAGCGCCAGCCAGCCGCCGCCCACCAGCGCCCAGGTCCAGGCGGCGGAGCCGGCATACATCAGCGGGTGCACGAAGAGGATGAACCAGTCCAGCGCCAGCACCGGGGCCACCTGCGCCAGGTCGGCCGGCCCCTGCCCGGCCACCGGTGCGACGACCGCCAGCCCCAGCAGCGCGGCCGTCGTGCCCAGCGCCAGCGCGCGCGTCGGGAAGACCGCGGCGCGCGTGAGGCGCTGGACGTGGAACCACAGGCCGAAGAGCATCAGCAGCGGCACGCCCAGGTGCACGAAGACGAAGAGCGAGAACAGCCGGTCGCTGACCGCGCCGGCGCCGAGGAAGTTGCGTGCCAGCGGACTGGCCAGCCCGGGCAGCGCGTCCAGCCACTCGGCGGTGGCGATGGCCGAGAACTGGCCCAGGCGGTCCCAGTTCAGCCAGAAGCCACCGACGGCGCTGACCGCCAGCAGCGGCAGCAGCGCCGTGCCGGTCCACCAGGCGAAGCGGCGGAAGCGCCGCCAGCGCCCGTGCAGCAGTTCGCTGAGCAGATGCAGCGCGGTGAACAGCACGAAGGCGTCGGCGGCGTAGCGGTGCAGGCTGCGCATCAGGCCGCCGGGGGACCAGGGCCGGCGCGACAGCGCCTCGATCGAGGCATGGGCGCCGCTGGCCGAGGTGTCGAGCACCGCATACAGCCACAGGCCCGACAGCGCGAGCAGCCCGAAGGCCAGGAAGGCCAGCGCGCCGAGCTGGCGCAGCGGGTTGCCGCGCGAACCGAAGGCGTGGTCGAAGCCGTGCAGCAGCGCCCGCCACGCGGCCAGCGCGCGCCGGCTCGGGACCTCGTCGGTGTTGCGTGGGCCGACCCGCACATCACGCGCCGGCACGCCGGCCGGCGACGCGGCCACGGCGCCGCCCTCAGGGCGAGCGTGGTCGCAGCGCGGCGCGTGCCTGCCGCTGCGAGCGCCGCTCGCGCCAGAACCAGACGCCGGCGCTGGTGAAGAAGGCCAGGCCGCCGAAGATCTCCAGCAGCAGCTTCCAGTCGTAGCGGTATTCGCCGGCATCGGCGTCGTAGACCGTGCACAGGATGCGCACGCGCGCGACCAGGTCGTCCAGCGAACCCAGCGGCGCCGCCGCGGCCTGCGCCAGCACCAGCTCGCGCAGCGGCACGCCCAGCGCCTCGGCCGACAGGCGGTGACCGTAGACCTGGGCATGGATGCGGCCCTCGGCGTCGATCACCGTCACGCCCAGGACATGGTCGAAGCCGGCCGGCGTGCGCTGGTAGCTGAAGCCGAGCGAGCGCGTCAGCGCCGCCACGTCCTCGGACGCCGGGCTCAGGAATTCCCAGTTGCGGTAGTCGATGCGGTGCTGCGCGGCGAAGGCGCGCATCGCCAGCGGCGAGTCGATGGGCTGGTTGAAGCCGATGCTGACCAAGTTGAACTGCTGCGGCCCGAGCATGCGGTCCAGGCCATGGACCGCCTCGTGCAGCGAACGCGTCAGCGTCGGGCAGGCCGTGAAGCAGCCGGTATAGACGAAGCTCACGAGCAGCGGCTTGCCGCGGTACTGGGACAGCGCGACCGGCCGCTCGCGGCGGTCCAGCAGCGTGAAGTCCGGCGGCACGCTGCCGACCACGGCCTGGCTGTCGGCCATGGCACGGCGTTCGTCGAGCTGCGGCACGCCTTCGGCCAGCGCCGCCGGCGCGGCCAGTGCGGCCAGCGCAACGAGCAGCGCGGACGGCACCGACGAGAAAGCGTCAGCGCAACGCCGCATCGACCGCCACTCCGGCCACCAGCACCGCCAGCTGCACCATGGACGCGAAGAAGGCGCGCATGGCGTGGGCGCGCTGCGGGTCGCGCGCCAGGCGCCGCGTGTGGCGCAGGAAATGGGCCCCGCCCAGCAGCGCCGCGACCAGATAGGCCGGACCGGCACCGAACAGCGCCGGCAGCAGCGAGGCGGCGACCAGCAGCACGGTATTCGCGTGCACGATGCGCGCGGCGCGCGGCACGCCCATCACCACCGGCAGCATCGGCACACCGGCGGCGGCATAGTCGTCGCGGTTGGCGATCGCCAGGCTCCAGAAGTGCGGCGGCGTCCACAGGAAGAGCACCAGCGCCAGCAGCATCGGCAGCGTGCCGATGGCCGGGTCGGCCGCCGCGGCGCCGGTCAGCACCGCGAAGCTGCCGGACAGCCCGCCGAAGACGATGTTGAGCCAGGTGCGTCGCTTCAGCGCCAGCGTATAGACCACCGCGTAGGTGAAGGCGCCGAGGAACAGGAAGGTCGCCGCGACGCCGTTGATCGCCAGCCAGGTGGCGCCCACCGCCAGCGCCAGCAGCGCGACGATGAGCGCCATCCAGCCCGGCCCGGCGTGCAGTGCGCCGCTGGCGAAGGCACGGCCGCGCGTGCGCTTCATCAGGCGGTCGCTGCCGGCCTCGACGAACTGGTTGAAGGCGCCGGCGCTGGCCGAGGCCACCAGCACCGCCAGCGCCATCAGCAGCACCTGCCAGGGCGCCGGCGCCGGCGCCGGCGAGATGGCCAGCCCGGCCAGCGCGGTCAGCATGATCAGCACGCCGATGCGCAGCTTGAACACGCTCGCCACGGTGCGCCAGCGAGGCGCCGCGGCAGCGGCGGCGACGGATACCGGGAGGCGGGTCGTGTTCATCGCGTGCTCCTCGTCCGTGGGCCGGCGCTGCCGTTCAGCTCAGGCCCCACAGGGTGGACAGGTACTTCCAGTTGATGAAGTAGTAGAGGACGAAGGCGACGAGGAAGACCATCGCGAGCACGAAGGTGCCGGGGGCGGCGAAGCCCATCGAGCCGTAGCTCTGCGCCGCGACGCTGGGCGCGGCGCGCGGCACCGGCGTGAACTTCGGACTCACGCTGCCGGTGTCGAGCTTGCGGCCCCACAGCAGCGAGCCGACCGTGATGTAGAGGTACATCGCGCCGCCGGCGATGGCCGCCAGCCCGGTGATGCCGACCAGCCCCATCATCAGGTAGGCCGCGCCCGGCCACTCGTAGGCCAGCGCAGCGCCCTGGAAGGCCATGTCCCAGTGCCGGCGCGACACGCCCAGCGTGCCCGCGCCCATCATCACCAGCGCGAAGGCGTACATCGAGAAGCCGAAGACGTAGGGCTGCCACTTCGCCAGCGTCGGCGCGATCATCTCGCGCTTGAACAGCACCGGGATCAGGTAGTAGGTCAGCGCCATGAAGGTCAGCGTGGTGCCCACCACCACCGTGGCGTGGAAGTGCCCCGGCACGTAGATCGTGTTGTGGATGATCATGTTCAGCTGCTCGGTGCCCATCATCACGCCGGAGATGCCGCCGAGGAAGCCGAAGCCGATGATCGAGATGAACACGCCGCTGAACGTGGGGTTGCCCCAGGGCGCCTTGCGCAGCCACTCGAACAGGCCCTTGGTGAAGCCCTTCTGGCGCTGCGCCACTTCCATCGCGCCGGGGATCGTCAGGCCGTGCAGCATCGACGCCAGCACCGCGAAGTACATGAAGTAGCTGGTGTTGACGACCTTCCAGCCGGTGGACAGGCCCGGGTCGGCCAGCAGGTGGTGCGCGCTGGCCAGCTGCAGGAACAGGATGTAGAGCAGGAACGCGGTGCGGCTGACGCGCTCGCTCATCGGCTTGGCGCCGAAGGCGATGGCCGCCACCAGATACCACACCGAGATGTGGGCCGCGACGTTGATCTGCTGCGAGCTGTGGCCGAAGGCCCACCACACGGTGCGGTAGACCAGCGGGTCGACCTCCTTCACGAGGCCGATGGACATCAGCCAGGTCGGGATCAGAATGATCGCGCCGGAGCTGATCGTGAAGACCGCGATGATGGCCGCCGTGATGGCGCCGAAGGTCACCAGCGGCACCGAGCCCTGGTAGGTCTTCTCGTTCTTCGCGACGACCAGCGTGCCGAAGAAGACGAAGCAGGCGATCAGCGCGCCGACCGCGAACAGGATCAGCCCGAGGTAGAAGTTGGGCTCGGCCATCATCGGCACGTAGCTCGTCATCATCACGCTGGAGCCGCCGCGGAAGACCGCGACGTTGTTGACCACCGAGCCGATGAGCATCAGCGCGAAGGCCAGCCAGGCGATCTTCGGCGTCGCGATCCGACAACGCAGCAGCGTCGACGCGCAGAAATACAGGATCGCGACCTCGAAGAAGATGATCCAGAAGATCAGCATGTCGATGCCGTGCGCCGTCAGCACCATGTAGAAGGTGTCGGCCTCCAGCCAGTGGAAGGCCGGCCAGCGCGTCAGCACGACGCCGATGGCGAGGATGCCGCCGATCAGCAGCCAGACCACGCCGACAAAGGCATTGGCCTTCATCAGCCATTCGGCCTGGTGCTCGAACTGCAGGCCCGAGCGCGGGCAGGTGCGGTAGGTGGTGGTGCTCATCGCGGCCCCCTCACTTGACGTACAGGCGACCGACCATCTGGTGGTGCCCGATGCCGCAGAACTCGTTGCACACGATGGAGTAGGTGCCGGACTGGTTGGGCGTCACGGTCACCACGTGCTCGAAGCCCGGCACCATCTGGATGTTGATGTTGGCCGGCTGCAGCGAGAAGCCGTGGTTGTAGTCCATGGCCGTCAGGTGCAGCCGGTAGGTCTTGCCCTTCTCCAGCTCGAGGATGGGCCAGAAGGCCCACAGCCGCGCCAGCAGGTAGACGTCGCTGCCCGGCGGCGGCGCGACGACCGGGATCTGCTCGTCGGTCTCGGTGCGCACCGTGTACTTGTCGACCATCGCCTGCGTCTTCTCGCTGAACTGCTCGGGCGTGGTGCGGTAGGTCTCGGTCGACAGGTTCTGGTTGCCCCAGATGTGCCAGCCGACCATCATCGCGAACATGATCAGGCACCAGAGCAGCGCGATGACGATCCAGGCGCCTTCGACACGGTCGATCGGATGCTTGATCCACAGGCGCTCCGACGGGGGGAGGATGGCGCTCATCGTTCGGGTCCTCGTTGCAGATTGACGGGACCGGCGCTCACTTGCCCGCCGGGATGGTCAGGATGTCGATCACGCCCCAGAGGTTGTAGACCACCATCGGGATGAAGACACCCAGGAACAGCAGCAGGAAGGGGTTGTCCAACAGCCTCTGCAACCAGGGCACCGGATCGTTGTCGTCGTCGTGCGCGCTCATGGGCGGGTTCTCCTTGTGGGGGCCGGTCCGGGCCGGTCCCGCCGGTGAAGGCGGACATCCGACCATCCTGCTCGGACATTCTGGAAGTGCCGGCCCGCGAGCGACTTGAACCAGTTCAAGAACGCCGACGGTCGTGGCGCGCGCGGCCCGCGCCGCCGCTTAGCATCGGCCGATGCCGTCGGGGCCCGCGCGATGAACGAGGACAGGCGCCTGCGCGTGCTGCGCGCTCTCGCGATGCTGTGCACGCTGCTGATGCTGCTGGTGGTGACCTCCAGCGCCTGGCTGCGCCTGAGCCAGCCGCGTGCGGCATGCAGCGACTGGCCGGCCTGCCGCAGCGGCGTCGCGCACGCGGGCGACGGTGCGGTGCAGGCCGTTGCCGCGCCAGCGCTGCAGGGCCTCGCCCGTGCCGTGCACCGCGGTGCCGCATCGCTGGTGCTGCTGGCCGCCGCCGCGCTCGTCGTGCTGGCGCTGGCGCGTCGGCCGCGGCTGCAGGCACCGGGTGCGCTCGCGCTGCTGACGCTGGCGCTCGCGCTGGCCGCGCTGGGCATCGTGACGCCGGGTTCGCGCTCCGCCGCCGTGCTGCTGGGCAACCTGCTCGGCGGGCTGCTGATGTTCGCGCTGGCGTGGCGGCTGCGGTGCCGGCTGACGCCGCACGCTGCGATGGCGGGCCCGGCGGGCGATGCCGGCGTGCCCGCCCTCGCCTTCGCGATCGCGCTGCCGGCCTGGCTGGCGCAGGCGGCGCTGGGGGCGCTGTCGGGCAGCGGCCAGGTGGCGCTGGCCCCACCGGCGCACCTGCTGATGGCGATCGTGCTGCTGCCGCTGGCCGGCTGGATCGGCTGGCACGCACGCGCCGCAGGCCGCCGCGCCGAAGGCAGCGCGCTGCTGCTCGTGGTGACGCTGCAGGCGCTGCTCGGCGGCACCGCCGCTGCCTGGGCGGCGGCGCCGGCGGCCGTGTGGCTGCACAACCTCGGTGGCGCGCTCGGGCTCGCGCTGCTGCTGGGCCTGGCGCCTGCCTGGGCGCCGCGCCGGGGCCGCCGGGCTCACGCCCACCCTTGATGCGGGTCAAGCGCCGCCGGGTCGGACCGGTCCAGCATCGCGGCAGCCCCGTGCCCCGAAGGCCAGGGCCGCCCACATGCTCGATACCCGTGCCTTCGACATCCCGCGCTTCCTGGCGCGCCTGCCGCTGTTCTGCGACCTCGGCCCCGACGAGTTGCAGCGCCTGGCCACGGGCTGCCAGCTGCGCCGCTACAGCCGCGGCGAGTCGGTGCTGCAGATGGGCGACGCCTGCGACGCCTTCCACGTCGTCGTGACCGGCCAGGTCAAGCTCTACGTGCTGTCGGCGGCAGGCCAGGAGAAGGTCATCGAGATCATCGCGCCCGGCCACAGCTTCGCCGAGGCGCTGATGTTCCTGGGCCGGCCCAGCGTGGTCAATGCGCAGGCGCTGGCCGATTCGCTGCTGCTGTCGGTGCAGCGGCACGCCGTGCTGGACGAACTGCGGCGCGACAACCGCTTCGCGCTGCGCATGCTGGCCGGGCTCTCGCGCCGCCTGCATGGCCTGGTGCACGACGTGCAGGCCTATGCGCTGCAGAACGGCGTGCAGCGCGTCATCGGCTACCTGCTGCGCGAGTGCGACGGCGGCGGCGGCGGCGGCGGCGAAGGCAGCGTGACGGTCTCGCTGCCGGTCAGCAAGGCGACGGTGGCATCCCGCCTGTCGCTGACGCCGGAATACTTCTCGCGCGTGCTGCACGAACTGGAGACGGCGCAGCTGATCCAGGTCGACAAGCGCGACATCCACATCCTGGACCTGCGGCGCCTGGCGGCCTACCAGGCCTGAGCGGCGACCCGCGCCGGCACCGCCCGCTCAGGCAGGCACGGCCTGCACGCGGCTGCCGCGCAGATCCGCCGGCAGCGCGATGGCGTCGAGACGGCGCCCCTCGCGATCCAGCCGCAGCAGCGCCGGCGGCGACCCGGCAACGACCAGCCACTGGCCCGCGGCGGCGTCGCTGCCCAATGCGGCCACGGCACCGATCTCGGGCCGCGCCTGCCAGCGCCCGTCCTGCCACAGCCACAGCATCGCGGGATCGCCGGCCAGCGCGGCGATGCGATCGTCCAGTGCCTGCAGCACCGGCCGCGGCGCCGGCGCGGCGTGGCTCGCCAGCACGGTCCAGCGCCGCGCATCGACGAGGTGCACCCGGTCGCCGGCGGGCAGCCACCAGGCCTCGCGGTCCGGCGTGCGCACCAGCGCGCCGGCAGCGGGCCGTGCATCGGCCAGCGGCAGCATCGCGACGCGCCGGCGCACGTCCAGGTGCACGATCGCGACGCCGCCGTCGGCGCGCGCGGCGACCCAGGGCAGGCCGGCCTCGGCAAACTCGATCGCCGGCATCCCTGGTGCCAGTGGCGTGCGCCGCGCCCCGAACAGCCCCGGCTTCGCGATGCCTTCGCCCATGCGGTAGTCGTGCACCAGTCCGTCGTAGATCGGCGCGGCGGCCGGGTCCAGCGAGATCTCCCACAGCTCGCCCAGCGCCGGCCAGCTGGCGACGAAGCTGCGGCGCGCCGCGAGCGCGAACAAGGCCTCGGCCGGGCCCTGCCGGCGGCGCGCGAGGTCGCGGCCCTCGAAGGCGGCAAGCACGCTGCCGTCGGCGCCGATCACCGCCAGGCGCTGGCCATGGGCCGCGATCGCGTGGCGGCCGTCGGCGCTCGCCGCCAGCGCATGCACCGGGCCCTCGAGTGCTCGCGTCGCCGCGACCGCCCAGCCGCCTTCGGGCCGCCGTCGCCAGCACTGCACCGCAGCGCGGGCGCCGTCGAGGGCTGCCGTCCACACCGCGCCGGCCGTGGCCACCGGCGGCACCGCGTGCGGCAGCGGCTGCAGCGTGCCCGCCGCGCCGAGCAGCCAGGCCCCTTGCGGACCGTCGAGCACGCAGTCGCCCTCCGGGCGCGGGGCGGCGCCGAGCGCTGCGCCCGGGCCCAGCGTCAGCCCGGCCAGCAGCGGGTGCAGACAGCCGCGCCGCCGCATCAGCCCGCCGCCGAGCGCGCTTCGGTGTGCGCGGCCACACCGGCGTCGCCCGGGTCCGCAAACAGCAGCGGCGCCGCGCGCACGCCGACGCGCCGCACATGCAGCAGCCGCCGCCTGCGCGACACCAGCCCGCAGGCCGCGAGCGCACGCGCGAGCAGCGCGTCGCCCGGGATCGGTGCGCCGGGCACGCCGACGAGGAAGCGGTACGGCCAGCGCGCATGACCCGGCAGCAGCGTGACCTCGGCGATGCCGCTGTCTCTTATACACATCTCCGAGCCCACGAGACAGGCAGAAATCTCGT
>ERZ761602.7408-NODE-7408-length-11667-cov-3.799862_pt1 | contig 11667 bp, 5 predicted proteins | sample MGYA00512165_ERZ761602 | MGnify/ENA primary metagenome ERZ761602 (study PRJEB28899, sample SAMN02445085) | bioreactor sludge metagenome | biome: EBPR sludge; isolation source: Thorneside wastewater treatment plant | place: Australia: Brisbane, Thorneside... | reverse complement strand
CCTGCAGGCGTATGTGACGCGGGTCGGGATGTCGCTGGCGGCAAAGACCGAGGCGGACTTTCCGTCGATGCCCTGGGAGTTCACGCTGCTGAACTCGGACGTGATCAACGCGTTTGCGCTGCCCGGGGGAAAGATCTTCATCACCAGGGGGCTGGTGGAGCAGATGACCTCAGAGGCGCAGCTCGCCGGGGTGCTGGGGCATGAGGTCGGACACGTGACGGCCCGCCACATCAACGAGCGGATGGCCGACGCGGGCATATCGAGCCTCCTGGTCGGGGTGGCGGCGAGCGCCGCGGGGAGCGAGTACGGCGGGAACGTGCAGGCGATCGGGGACCAGGTGGGCGGCGTGGTCCTGCTCAAGTTCGGGCGGGATCAGGAGAGCGAGGCGGACAAGCTCGGCATGCGCTACATGGCCCGCGTGAACTACAACCCCAAAGCCCAGCGAGAGGTGATGGAAATCCTCCAGAAGGCGATGGCGTCCGGACGCCAGCCCGAGATCTTCTCTTCGCACCCCTTCCCCGAGACACGGATCGAGCGGATCGACAAGCTGCTTCGGACCGAGTTCCTGAGCACGCAGAACAACCCGGCGTTCGTGACCCGCGAGCGGGAGTTCCAGACGGAATTCCTCTCCAAGCTGCGGGCCCAGCCCAAGGCGGCGCCCAACTCGCCCCGCACGATGATCATCAACCCGCAGGACTTTGCGCAGATGGACCACGCGTCGTGGTGCGGCGTGTGCGCGTTGCGGGGCGGCTGATTCGGCGGAAACCTGATCAGGAACGATCGGCCGGCGCGATCGCGTCCTCGCGCATCGCGGCGAGAGCGCGACGGAGATAACCCGGTCGCTCCGCCGAGGATTCGCTGCTCGGTTCGTCGGCGGACACGACCGCCGAGGGCGTAGTCGGCGCTGGCTCGGGCGAGGCCTCGCGGATCGATCCGTCGGCGGCGAGCTGCGAGAAATTCACGCTGACACGCTTGGAGACGCCGCGCTCCTGCATGGTGACGCCGTAGAGCCGATCGGCGGACTGCATGGTGCGCTTGTTGTGCGTGATGACGATGAAGTGGCTTCGATCGGTGAACTGACGGACGACGTTGTTGAATCGGGCGACGTTCGCCTCGTCGAGCGCGGCGTCCACTTCGTCGAGCACGCAGAAGCACGAGGGCTTGCTGCGGAAAATCGCCATCAGGAGGGCGACCGCGGTCAGTGTCTTCTCGCCGCCCGAGAGCTGCGAGATCGAGCGGGGCTCCTTGCCCGGCGGCTTGGCGATGATCTCGATGCCCGACTCGAGAATGTCGACCTCGTCGGTCTGGACTTTCTCGCCGTTGATCTCCTTGACGAGCGGCATGAGCCTGATCTCGGCCTTGCCGCCGCCGAAGAGCCGGCGGAACATCCCCTGCTCCCCGCCGAAGTGTTCCTGCGTCTTGGTGAAGCTCTCGGCGAATCGCTCGCGGCTCACGGCGTTGAGCTGCTCGATGAGTTCCGAGAGCTTTCGGCAGGCGTCGTCGATGTCGGCGACCTGACGGATCAACTCCTCATTCCGCGTCTCGAGCTGCGTTTCCTCTTCGATCGAGTCGAGGTTGACGTTGCCAAGCTTGCGGATGAGGTCCTTGAGTTCGTCGATTGATCGCTGCGCCTCGTCGTGGTCCGGGCGGGCGACGCCGCCCGAAGCGATCAGCTCGCGATACTCGGGGTGGATCGCGGGCAGATCGAGCGAAAGCTCCTCGCGGATGCGATCTTCGATCGCCTCTCGCCGGATCTCGGCCTCTCGGCGCGACATCTCGACGTTCGCCCACTGCTTCTCGATGTCCGCCGCTTCGCGACGAGCTTCCACGAGGCGGCGAGCAATGGCGGACACCTCGGCTTCCGCTTCGGCCGACCGCCGGCGAGACTCGTCGATGCTCACGCCCAGTTCCGCCGCTCGGGCGGCGTGCTGCTCCGCAGCGACCTTCGACTCTTCGAGCGTCGCGCGTCGTTCCGCTTCAGCGGCCTTGGTCCGCTCGATCTCCGCGGCGAGGAACGCGATCTGACGGGTCAGCTCGTCGCGCATGTTGGCCAGGCGCGACGCTTCCCGGCGAGCGGCCCCGAGCTGTTCTGAAGCACGGCTCGCGTCGACCCTTGCCGCCGTCGCCTGTTCCGATGCCGCCTCAACCCGTTGCTGCGCCTGCCGAAGATCGTCCTCAAACCCGGCGAGCTGCGTGGCCTGCTCGGCGTGCAGCCTCGCGAGCGACTCGGCCTTCTCGTGCGTCGCCTTGCGTTCGGACTCGAGCTTCGCGAGGCGCTCACGCAGCGTCCCGATCTCCTGCTCGAGCCCGCGGATCTCCCGCTGGACGCGCGTCTCGTCGGCCGCCAGTCTCTCGAGCTTGCCCTGCTCGGCGAGGAACTGCCTCTGCTCGGCCGCGAGCTGGGCTCGCTTCTGCGCGGCGATCGTGCTGAGGGAGGCGGCTTCCGCGTCGGCGGCGGCCAATTCCGCGTGCTTGGCCGCGGCGCGGTCACGCAGCGACGCGACCTCAAGCGTGAGCTGCTCGAGCTCGTTCTTTCTGGCCAGCACGCCCGTGCCTTCTGCACCCGAAGAAATCGGCCCGGCGAACACCCGCCCGTCGGCCTCGAGCACGCTGCCGTCGGAGGTCACGAATCGGCAACCCGCCATCGGTCCGGCGGCGAGCATCGAAGCGGTCTCGAGCGTGTCGACGGCAAACGTTGTGCCCAACAGCCGATCCAGCACGGGCTCGACGTGGTCGCGCGTCTCGGCCGAGGCCTCCACCAGCGATCGCACGGCTCGCACGCGCCCGCTCAGCATCGCCAGCAGGCGATCACCGGACTTGACGGGCTCGGCCCCCGGGCCCCCGCGGGCGGGCACGAACGTCACACGCCCGGAGAGGGACTCGAGCTCTTCGCGAGTCGGAAGACGACCGGCGTGCTCCAGCACGAGCGACTGAAGCGACGCGCCCAACGCCGCCTCGACCAGCCCGGCATGCTCGCTCGGGGTTCGGATGAGGTCCACCAGCGCGCCCAACACGCCCGCGAAGCCCTCGCTCGAGTCTCGCCGAGCAAGCACCTTCTGCACCGCCTCGCCGTAGCCGACGCGGCTTTCGACCATTTCCAGGAGTGTCGTTCGGCGGCTGTCGAGCCTCGCGAGTTCCTGATCCAGCTCGCCGGCGTGACGGGCGAGTTCGCGTCGGCCCTGCCCGAGTTCTTCCATCCTCGATTCGGCGTGAGTCACCTCGGCCTGGAGCGCCTCGACGCGAAGTCGCGTCGCCTCGGACGAGGATCGCAGCCCGGACGTCTCGCCGGCGATCCGCACCAGTTCGGCCTGCTGACCCGACAATCGGCGGAGGAACCCGTCGATCTGCTCCTGAGCCGCATCGACCCGCTTCTCATCGGCGGCGGCCGACGCGGCGAGGCCCGCGCGTTCGCGGTCGATCCTGGCCATGGCGCTCCGACGTTCCGACGCCGCCGCCTGACGCTCGTTCATCAACGACAGGGCGGCCGATCGCTCTTCGGTCGCGGCGGCCAGGGCGCGGTCGGCCCGGGCAACCTCCTCCGTCAGCGTCGAGACCTGCTGCCCGTGCGTCTCGAGCGACCTTTCGACGTTCCCGAGGCTCGTGTGCTGCTCGGCGAGACGGCTCGCGTCCTGCTCCGCACGCCGAGCGCTCTCCGCGATCGCCCGTTCGGTCATCTGCGCACGCTGCGACGCCTGCGACGCCAGGTGCTCGGCTTCCAACTGCTGCTGCTCAAGCCCGCGAAGCTCGGCCGCGACTTCCTGCAGCTTCAGGTCGGCGTCCTGCTTGTCGGACTCAACCCCCGTCACCACCGCCGACGAGTTCACCCGCTGGTCGTCCAGCCTGAGCTGGGTTGCCGTCAGCGACAGGATCGACTCGGCCAGCACGTCGTACTGGTCGAGCGCCAGGGCGGTCCGCCAGGCGCGCAGCTGCTCGTCGAGTTCCTTGAACCTCCTCGCCTTGACGGCCTGCCCCTTGACAATCCGGAGTCGACGCTCCGTCGAATCGAGCTGCTCCCGCGTTTGCACGAGGTTTGCCTGGGCCTTCTCGAGCTTGCGCTGCGCTTCAATCCGGCGCTGCTTGTACTTCGCGACGCCCGCGGCTTCCTCGAAAATCGTTCGACGCTCTTGCGGGCTTGCCAGCAGCATCGCGTCGACTTTGCCCTGCTCGATGATCGAGTAGGCGTCCGCACCGATGCCGGTATCGAGGAACAGTTCGCGGATGTCGCGGAGGCGGGCCTTGCGACCGTTGATCAGGTACTGGCTCGTCCCGTCGCGATAGAGGCGTCGCTCGACCTCGACGACGTCGGCGTCGATCGGAAGACCGCGACGCGCGCGCACGGACGCGTCCACGACCGAGTCGCCTTCGTCGTCCGACTCCGGGCGTTCCTCGGCGGTGTCGGGGGTCGTCGCGGCCGAGGGATCCGACGAGTAGACCGGCGCGGTGCGCAGCGGGTTCTCGAAGGTCAGGGTCACGCTGGCCATCCCGCCCGGGCGGCGTCCCGCGCTGCCGGCGAAAATCACGTCCAGCATCTCCGTGCCGCGAAGGCTCTTGCTGGACCGCTCGCCGAGCACCCACTTGACGGCATCGACCACGTTGCTCTTGCCGCACCCGTTGGGGCCCACAATGCCCGTGATGACATCGTCGAAGGTGAACTCGGTCGTGTCCGCGAAGGACTTAAAGCCGGACAGCGTGAGCTTGGAAAGACGCATCGAGGCTCCGGTTCAGTGGAGGGGCCAGGCCGACACCCGCAACCCACAACTCATTGCGGCTGGATCGGCCAAGTCTACAGCATATGGGGCGGATTTCCGCCCTTCCGCTCGCCGACAGGTTTTCAACCCGCGTGCTCGGCGGCAGTTACTGCTCCGGACGATCCCCCGGGGCGGGAGCCGGCTCTGGCGGCTGCCGGCGGGGCGAGGGGGCATCCTCCGGCTTGGCCGGGACGTTGGGCTCCGGACGCTGGATCCGGATAATCCTCGGCTTGAGGGGCTCGGTGGGTGCCTGGCCCTCGGGCCGGCGATCCGGGGCCTGGTTGGGCTGCTCGAAGACCTGGACTTCCTCGCGGTCGCCCGTGGTTTCGGGGCGGTCGCGAACCACTCGCTGTGCCTGCGATTCCATCAGCCTGGCCCGCAGTTTGTCTGACTCGGTGGCGAACGCGCAGATCACACCCCGTTGCTGGTGGATCGCGTAGAGAGCGCCCACCACCTCGGAATAGGTCATGTTGAGCCCTGGCGTCGGATCTTCGGGCGTGGGTTTGCGGGCGAAGAACTTGATCAGCCCTTCAAGGTCGGCGTCGACGTCTTGGCGGAAGGTCCGCCCGCTGCGGTAGTCGCGGTAGTACACGCCGTGCTTCTGGCTTTCCGCGTCGGCCGAGATCATGAGCCGATCGGCCCAGGCGGTGACGAGGGCGGGTTTGCTCAGGGCGAGGGGCCCGCCGAAGAGAACGATCTTGGGCTGGCCCTGCTGGGTGATGTAGATCAGCGGGTCGCCGAAGGGCACGATGTCCAGATGGAACTTGTCGCCGATGACCTCGCGGCGGACGCCTTGGATGTTGTTGCCCGGGATCGAGCCCTGCAGCAGCACCTGCCGGTGCGAGAGATAGACCGGGTCGTCGGTGCTGCGGGCGCGGATCGCGGTGGTCATCTCGATCAGGGCGCGCCGCGTGGCTGTGCCCTGCGCCCGCTTGGCCAGCGATTCGTACGCAGCGATACGAACGAGCAACTCACGCGACTCCAGCAGACGGCGCAGCGCCAGATCGACCTTGGGTCCGCCGTCCACGTCGGCCAGCATCGTGATCGCGTCGAGCCGCTCGGCGCCGACGCCCGTCTCCGCCAGTTGGACGAGGTGATCGGCGGCCTTGTGGTCGCCCAGACGGGCGCCCGCCCGAAGCGCCGCCAGTCGCGGCGCCACTTCCGGGTATTCGTACAGCGTGCGGCAGAAGCGCACGGCCGCGTCCCCGCCCATCCCTTGCAGGCACAGCGACAGCTCGTTGGCGAGCCACGGCTGTTCCTTCATCGCGTCGGTGTACCGCTTCGCGAAGGCGTCGGGGTTGGTCGTGTCGATCGGCATGAAGCGGAGGATCTCGATGAACTCCGTCGGCTTGCGCACAAAGCTCGGCGGAATGTTCACCTCGACCGCCTGCCCGCTCCGCCCCATCGCGGTCCGCAGACGCTGGGACGATTCCTGCGGGAAGCGCGTGTTGATCGCCTCGACGATGCGGCGTGCGCGGGCGTGGCTTGATTCGTCCAGCACGATCTCGAGATTAAGCGGATTGATCACCATCCCCCCGTCGAGGACGCGGCCCGTGCGCCGGGAGACGCCGTCGGCGTCGGTCGCCGGGTCGGAGAAGGGGTTGATGAAGACGGGGCCTTGCGCGACCGCCAGTCGTCGGCCGCGGGCGCCGCCGATCGTGCCCGGGGGGCCTTGCTGGATCAGCAGGTCGGTCGACCAGAGCATGCCGCCCTCAAGGCTCGTCGCGTTGATCGCCCGGACGTACACGTCAAAGGAAAGCCCCTCAGGGGCGGCGGGGGGGATGGCAGCCTGAACGATCACCACGCCGACGTTCTTGTCGCGCAGCAGCTCCCGTGGGGTCTTGCCTTGGATTGCCCACCCCTCGTAGTTCATCGAGGGGGAAATGTCGCGGAGGGACATCTCGCGTTCGAGCTGGGCCGCCAGGGCGTCGTCGAGCAGCCCGCCGCCGGTGCCGTTGAGCCCCACGACGATCCCGTAGCCATAGACCAAGATGGGCTCGGTGCCCACGAGCGAGGCGGAGGCCCCGACGGTGTTGCTGAGCACGGTGGGGATGTCCCGCACGATGGGCTCGGTGGGGCGGGTCCGCGGCGGAGGATCGGACTCACAGCCGGCAAGGCCGATGATCGCGGCGGCGGAGAGGGCGGCGAAGGCAACTGGCCGCAGGAGGGCGGCGAAACGGGCTGAGGGCATCGTGGTCTCCGGCGGGCTCGCCGCGGGCTTCTGGTTGCAGTGCCGTACTTTACGTCGAGCGACGCACGAACGGTTCGGACCGATCGGCGGGGTGGCGGTTCCGGCGATTTCGGGGGCGGCGGCCGTGGCTTTCAAGTTATCCACCGAGATACCCCGTGCCGGGCTGACCCGTCCGGGGGATTCTTGTTTGTCCGAATTCGGGGTGCCTTGTGGAGCCTCGCATTTTCGATCGCGCCCAAGTCGTGGGGATTCGGAGGGTTGGGCGCAATCGACAGGAGATCCACCGCTTGACCCCACGATTTTGTAGTCATCGAGGGTTGCTACCACGATCTGTAGTGGTATGCTGCACCCCTCACCGCCGAACGGTCGGCGGGGCGATCTGAAACCCTACCGAACTCCGAACAGTCTGTGATGAACGAGCTACGCTCGGGGTCTGTTCGTCCCTGAGGGGGAATGGTTGTGCCTGTACTTTCTGATCGACAGATCCGGCGGCTGGTGAAGATCGAGCCCTTCGAGGACGCGGTGAAGCGTGCGGGGCGGATCAGCTACGGCGTGTCGTCGTACGGGTACGACGTGCGGGTGGGGACACGTTTCAAGATTTTCACGCCTGCGCCCAAGACGGGCGACATCGCGGTGGTGGACCCCAAGAAGTTCAGCGGCGAGATGATGGTCGACGTGGACGTTGGGCACAAGCCGGCGGGGGATCAGTACGTGATCATCCCGCCCAACAGCTTCGCGTTGTGCGAGACGGTGGAGTACATCGAGATCCCGCGGGACGTGCTGGTGGTGTGCGTGGGGAAGAGCACGTACGCGCGGTGCGGGCTGATTGTGAACGTGACGCCTTTGGAGCCCGAGTGGCGGGGGAAGGTGACGCTCGAGATCAGCAACACGACGCCGCTGCCGGCGAAGGTGTACGCGAACGAGGGGATCGCGCAGTTCATTTTCCTCAAGGCCGACGAGGTGTGCGAGAAGAGCTACGCGGACAAGGGCGGGAAGTATCAGGACCAAGGTGGTCTGACCCTCCCGAAGGTCGATTGAACAAGTGTGACGAAGTAAGGTGCAGTACATATGGAAAGCGAGATCAGAGCCGTGAAGTCTGTCGCGCAAAACCTTGATATCAAAATGAAGAAAGCGGTGGACTCGCTCGAAAGGATCGAATCGAATACAGGCTGGATCAGTCTGGAGGAGACGAATTCCCTTTTGGCTAAGATTCTGGAACGACTTGAGTGTGTTGAGAAGACCATTAAGAACAAGGTTTAATTGCGTTCGCATTGAGCGGAGTGCGACCAAACCGTAAGGACGTTTGCGCGATGAATATCACCCGCAAGTTCACCACGAGTGGCCAAGATCCCTTCTCCACGGTCACGTGGGGGAAGCGTTCCTCGCGGATCACCAACCCGGACGGGTCGGTGGTCTTTGAGATGAAGGACGCGGAGATTCCCGAGTCGTGGAGCCAGCTCGCGACCGACATCATGGTGAGCAAGTACTTCCGCAAGGCGGGGGTGCCCCGGCCGGACGGGACGACGGGCCCGGAGACGTCGGCGCGGCAGGTGATTCACCGTTTGGCTGGGTGCTGGCGTCACTGGGGCGAGACGCACGGGTACTTTGACTCGAAGGAGGACGCGCAGGCGTTCTACGACGAGCTGTGCTACATGCTGGTGCACCAGATGGCGGCCCCGAACAGCCCGCAGTGGTTCAACACGGGCTTGCAGTGGGCGTACGGGATCAACGGGCCGGCCCAGGGGCACTACGTCGCGGACCACAAGTCGGGCGAGGTGTCGCTGGCGAAGGACGCGTACACGCACCCGCAGCCGCACGCGTGCTTTATCCAGAGCGTGAACGATGATCTGGTGTCGGACGGCGGGATCATGGACCTGTGGGTCCGCGAGGCTCGGCTGTTCAAGTATGGCAGCGGGACGGGGACGAACTTCAGCAGCCTGCGTGGCGAGGGCGAGAAGCTCAGCGGCGGCGGGCGGAGCAGCGGGCTGATGAGCTGGCTTCGGATCGGCGACCGGGCGGCGTCGGCGATCAAGAGCGGCGGGACGACGCGTCGGGCGGCGAAGATGGTCTGCCTGGACATGGACCACCCGGACATCCTCGAGTTCATCAACTGGAAGGTGCGCGAAGAGATCAAGGTTCAGGCGATGGTCGAGGGTCTCCGCGTGCTCAAGAAGGGGAGCAAGGAGATCGCCGAGGCTTGCGAGAAGCTCAGGCTGAAGCTTGATTACGACTTCAACGGCGAGGCGTACGCGACGGTCGCCGGGCAGAACAGCAACAACTCGGTGCGGATCCCGGACTCGTTCTTTGAGGCGCTGGACCGCGGGGGCGAGTGGGAGACGCGCTGGCGGACGTCCAAGAAGGTCGCGAAGACGTACAAGGCCTCGCTGCTGTGGGACGAGATCTGCAGCGCGGCGTGGCGGTGCGCGGATCCGGGCGTGCAGTATGACACGACGATCAACGCGTGGCACACGTGCCCGGGCGCGGGGCGGATCAACGCGAGCAACCCGTGCAGCGAGTACATGTTCCTCGATAACACGGCGTGCAACCTCGCGTCGCTGAACGTGATGAAGTTCTATGACCCCGCGACGCGGACGTTCGACGTCGAGCGGTACGAGCACGCGTGCGACATCTGGACGATGGTGCTCGAGATCAGCGTGCTGATGGCGGCGTTCCCGAGCAGGCCGATCGCGGAGCTGTCGTGGAAGTACCGCACGCTGGGGCTCGGGTACGCGAACCTGGGCGCGATGCTGATGCAGCTTGGGATCCCGTACGACAGCGAGGAGGCGCGAGCGATCTGCGCGTGCCTGACGGCGATCATGACGGGGCGGAGCTATCGCCGGAGTGCCGAGCTGGCGCGCGAGCATGGGCCGTTCCCGGGGTACGCCCCCGAGCGGGAGAACATGCTGCGGGTGATGCGGAACCACCGCCGGGCGGCCAAGGGCGTGTCCCGGGCGTCGTCGGAGTGGGAGGGTCTGCACCCGATGACTCGTCCTGTCCCGATCGATCACGGGCTGATCAAGTCTGGGAAGGTCGGCGGGGCCAAGAGCGGGCTGGCGAACGCGGGCGTGCTGCTCGAGCGTTCGGTGGTCGCGTGGGACGAGGCGGTGGCGCTGGGCGAGAAGCACGGGTACCGCAACGCGCAAGTGACGGTGATCGCCCCGACGGGGACGATCGGCCTGCTGATGGACTGCGACACGACGGGCGTCGAGCCCGATTTCGCGCTGGTCAAGTTCAAGAAGCTGGCGGGCGGGGGCTACTTCAAGATCGCCAACGAGAGCGTCGATCCCGCGCTGCGGGCGCTGGGCTACAGCGAGGCGCAGACCAAGGCGATCATGACGTACCTGCTCGGGTCGCTCAGCTTCGACGTGCCGATGCCCAAGGCGTCGGGCGCGTCGGGCACCTTCGCGAAGTTCCTGGCGGACAAGGGTCTGACCAAGGACGAGATCGCGGGGCTCGAGGCGTCGCTGCCGGGCGTCTTTGAGCTGTCGTTCGCGTTCGGCGGGTGGAGCGTCGGCGAAGAGACGCTCAAGCGGCTGGGCGTGGACGCGGCGAAGGCGCGGGCGGACTTCTCGTTCAATCTGCTCAAGCACCTGGGGCTGTCCGGCGCGGTGATCGATGAGCTGAACACGGCGATCTGCGGGACGCAGACGGTGGAGGGTGCGCCGCATCTCAAGGCCGAGCACCTGCCGGTGTTTGATTGTGCGAACACGTGCGGGAAGATCGGGAAGCGGTTCATCGCGGTGGAGGGGCACATCCGGATGATGGCGGCGGCGCAGCCGTTTATCTCCGGGGCGATTAGCAAGACGATCAACCTGCCCAACAGCGCATCGGTGGCGGACATCGCGGCGGCGTACCGGCTGTCGTGGGAGCTTGGGCTCAAGGCGAACGCGCTGTATCGCGACGGGTGCAAGCTGAGCCAGCCGCTGAGCAGCACGAGCGATCAGGAGAAGGGCAAGGAGGGATCGGCGGACCCTACGCCGGAGGCGACTCCTGCGGCCGCGGCGGCTGCGCCCATTGAGGCCAAGCCGGTGCCCGCCAAGCCCCAGCGTCGTCGCCTGCCGGACACGCGTCGGAGTCTGACGCACAAGTTCAACGTTGCGGGGCACGAGGGCTACCTGACGGTCGGGTTGTACGACGATGGGAAGCCGGGCGAGCTGTTCATCACGATGAGCAAGGAAGGCTCGACGATCGGCGGGCTGATGGACGCGGTGGGGACGGCGACGAGCGTGGCGCTGCAGTACGGCGTGCCGGTCGAGAGCCTGGTGAACAAGTTCAGCCACCAGCGGTTTGAGCCGGCCGGCTGGACCGAGAATCCTGAGATTCCGATCGCCAAGAGCCTTGTGGATTACATCTTCCGCTGGATGGGGATGCAGTTCGTGCCGGGGTATCGCGAGATGCACGCGCCGAACGGCGGGGGCGCGAAGGAGCCGGTGCGGATGGTGGCAGAGCCGGTCGTTGAGCGGACGGCCGCGGCACGGACGCCCACGGCGCACGTGCACGTGACGAAGACGGAGATCGACCTTGTGGTCGAGGCGAAGTCGGCGGGCAGCGTGCTGTCGCAGAGCCTGGGCGAGGCCCAGGGCGATGCGCCGGCGTGCGATGTCTGCGGGACGATCACCGTGCGCAGCGGGACGTGCTACAAGTGCTTGAACTGCGGGGCGAGCATGGGTTGCTCGTAAGCAGAGGAATGTGAGGGGTTGGGGAAAGGGTGGGGGAGTGGTGTGGAGG
>ERZ761602.7403-NODE-7403-length-11669-cov-10.375237_pt1 | contig 11669 bp, 15 predicted proteins | sample MGYA00512165_ERZ761602 | MGnify/ENA primary metagenome ERZ761602 (study PRJEB28899, sample SAMN02445085) | bioreactor sludge metagenome | biome: EBPR sludge; isolation source: Thorneside wastewater treatment plant | place: Australia: Brisbane, Thorneside... | reverse complement strand
CCCCCTCCCACCCCACGAAGAGGGCGAGGCCCCGGTGCGCCCCGCCCGCTCGCGCCTGATGGCCGTCGAGAAGCTGGCCCTGGGGCTGGCCCTGCTCTTCATCGCGACCGCTGTGCTCGCCCTGCTGGCCAGCCGGTGACGACGCTGGAGAGACTCGGCGAGGGCCTCGCCCGGGTCGCCGTGGCCAGCCCCACCCTGCCCCCTGCCACGCACACCAACGTCTGGGTGCTGGGGCGCCGGGCCCCCGTGCTGGTCGATCCCGGCTGCACCGACCCTGAGGTCGTCGAGGCGCTGCTCCAGGCGCTGCCCGAGCCGCCGGGCGCCATCTTCCTGACCCATCACCACATCGACCACGCCGGGGGTGCCGCCGAGCTGGTCCGCCGCACCGGCGTCCCGGTCTGGGCCCATCGGCGGACCGCCGGGCTGCTGGATCTCCCGGTCGACCGCTTGATCGAGGACCAGGAGGTCCTCGACCTGCCCGGGGGCCCCTGGACGGCCCTGCTCACCCCGGGTCACGCCCCCGGGCACCTCTGCCTGTCCCGGCCCGACGGGACCGTCGTCGCCGGCGACATGGTCGCGGGGGTGGGCACGATCCTGCTCGACCCCTCCGAGGGGGACCTGGCCGACTACCTCGCCAGCCTGGACCGCCTCGCAGCGACCGGAGCTCGGCGCCTCCTGCCCGCCCACGGCCCGATCCTGCCCGACGCGCCGGGGGAGCTGGCTCGCCTGGCCGCTCACCGCCACGCCCGCTCGCAGCGCATCCTGGGCGCCCTCCGGACCGGACCAGCCACCCCCGGGGGGCTGGTGGCCGAGGTCTACGCCGAGGTCGGCCCGCTGGTCCAGCAGCCGCTGTTCCAGGCCATCGCCGCCCGACAGATCCTCACCCACCTGCGGTGGCTGGCCGATCGCCACGAGGTGAGCAATGTTGAGGAGGACGGCCCCGAGGTCGAGTGGACCTGGCATGCGGGGACCCGACGGAGCAGATCATGAGCGGCGAACGCAGAGCCGACGAAGCCGAGGGGCCGGGCGAGGCCTCCGAGCTGGAGCAGGGCATCGAGCAGGTGGGCCGGGTGGTCGGCGGGGTCCTGACCCAGCTCGTCGGCTCCCGCTACACCAAGGTCGAGCTCGATCCCGAGAAGCCCGTCCTGGGGGCTGAGGCCGACGAGACGGTCAAGCGGCTGGGATCCACCCTGGGACGCTGGCTGCTGGCTACCGGAGAGGGGCTCCAGAACAACCCGACGGACCCGATCGCGGCCCTGGAGCATGTCTCCAAGCACCACGACGTCGACCCCGAGCTGCGCGAGGGCGAGGCCCCCCTGGCGGCGGGAGCCCGGGTCCTGGCCAGCGGGGTGATCCGCTCCACCGAGGCCCTGCTCGACGCGGTGGCCCCCCGAAAGACCAAGCCGGAGACCGCTCCAGACGAGAGCCAGGGCGAGGAGTAGATGCAGGGCCTCTTCGTCACCGGCACGGACACCGAGGTCGGAAAGACCGTCGTCAGCGCTTCCCTGGCGGCGGCCTTGCGCGCCCGTGGGGCCCCTGTCCGGGCGATCAAGTGCATCGCCACCGGCAGCGCGGCGCCCGGCCCCGACGCCGCGTTGCTGGGCATGGCGGCTGGCCACCCGCCGCTGGTCACCCGCTGCCTGCTGGAGCCCTGCGCCCCCGACCGCGCCGCGCGGCTGGCCGGGCTGCGCCTGGACCTCGACGAGCTGTTGAGCGGGATCCGCGCGATGGCCGGCGAGGGCTTCGCGCTGGTCGAGGGCGTCGGCGGCTGGCGGGTGCCGCTCACCGAGACCCAGGATGTCTCCGACCTCGCCCATGGCCTGGGCCTGCCGGTGGTCGTGGTCGCTGCCAACCGCCTGGGGGTGCTCAACCACGCCCTGCTGACCGTGCAGGCCGTCCTCGATCGGGGCCTCCCGCTGCAGGGGCTTGTCCTGGTCAGCCCCGAGCGCAGCAGCCCGCTGCACCCCTGGAACGCCGAGGACCTCGCCGCGCGCATAGCCGCCCCGGTTCACTCCTTCCCCTGGCTCTCCCGCCTGGGGCAGCGGGAGCTCGCCCCCGCTGGCGAGGCCGCCCTGGCGACGCTGGGGCTCTGAGCCTCAGGGCCCGACGACGACGAAGGGACGCATCAGCTCGACGGTGGAGGGGCCCACGCCCTTGACCCGGTCGAGCTCCTCGACGGTGGCGAAGCGGCCCTTGGCCTCGCGGTCGGCGACGATGGCTGCGGCCTTGGAGGGCCCCAGACCCGGGATCGCCGCCAGGGCTGCCGCCGAGGCCGCGTTGACGTCCACCGGCAGCCCCACCACCAGCAGCTCGTCCATCGCCTCGGCCCGCCAGCTCCCCGGCTCGACCACGATGCGGGTCCCGGGGGGCACCGCGGTGTCGACCTGGCCGGTCGGATCTCCGCCGGCCTCGCGGATGGCGCCGTGGACGGTGGCCGGGACCGGCAGGGCGACCAGCCCGGGGCGGGGGACGGCGCCCTGCACCTCGACCATCACGAAGGGGGCCTCCGCGCGGCTCTGGATCCACCGCTGGCGGGCCAACAGCAGGCCGCCCGAGAGCAGCAGCAGCAACACCATCGCCAGGACCCGGCCCTGGATCTCCGGGGGGGCCAGCCGACGCCGGAAGCTCGGCCGCGCCTCGCTCATCGCGCCGCCCACCACGCGTCGAGCAGCCCCTGGGCGAGGGGCCCGTGCGCCCGGGCCTCGACCTGTCGCCCCTCGCCGTCCAGCCCGATGAGGACCTCGATGCGATCGGCGGGCAGCACCTGGGGATACAGCTCGGCCCACTCGACCAGGACCAGGCCCGGCCACTGCTCGATCAGCTCCTCCAAGCCCAGGTTGTCGAGGTCTCCGGCCTCGACCCGGTACAGGTCGGCGTGGAGCAGGGGGGGCGAGCCGGGGTGCTCGGCCATCAGGATGAAGGTGGGGCTGAGGACCTCGGCCTGCAGCTCCAGCCCCTGGCCGACCCCCTTGGCCAGGGCGGTCTTGCCGGCCCCGAGCGGCCCGGAGAGCGCGACCACCAGCGGGTGCGCGTCGCGGACCGAGGCGGAGAGGGCCGAGGTGGAGAGGGCCGAGGCGGCCCGACCCAGGGCCCGTCCCAGGGCCAGCATCTGCTCGACGTCCTCGACGCGGGCAGCCCGGCGGCCAGCGGAGAGACGGTCCGGCACGTCGCCTAGCCCTCTCGTTCCGACCAGACCAGCTTGGCCCGACCGGGAGAGGCTTGCACGAGGGCGAGGATCCGCCCGCCGAAGACCGCCCGGAGCACGGTGCCCTCGGGCACGCCGGGGGGGACGGCCGGAGGATGGCCGGCCCGGATCAGCAGATCGCGCTGCCCGGGGCTGAGCTCGACCATGGGCAGGTGGGCCAGCAGGGGCGAGACGCCAAGCAGGTAGGGGCGCACATCGGCGCGCACCAGGTCCCGGGAGCGCCAGTTCACCCGCTCCTCGCCGCGGGCCGGGCGGAGCACCGCGGCCCAGTCCTCACGCTCACCGACGAAGCGGCCCAGCGTCGGCAGGTCCAGGGCCTGCGAGAGCAGGAAGGGGCCGCTCTGGTCGCGGCGCAGGGCGGCGAGGTGCCCGGTCGTGCCGAGCTCCATGGCGATCTCGTCGGCCAGGACCCGCGCGTAGGTGCCGCGCCCGCAGCGGATCAGCACCCGCAGCGTGTCCGTGCCCAGCTCGGTCAGGGTGATCTCGTCGATGCGGATCGGTCGCGGCTGGACCGCGACCTCCTTGCCCTCGCGCGCGTAGCGGTAGAGGGCCTTGCCCTCGACCTTGACCGCCGAGTACTGCGGCGGCGTCTGCATCCTCGTCCCAGCGAAGCCCGCCAGGACCGCCCGCACCCGGGCCTCGTCCAGCGCCGGCACCGGCAGCCGGCGGACCTCCTGGCCCGTGCAGTCCCCTGTGTCCGTGGCCGAGCCCAGCTGGATCGTGGCGTCGTAGACCTTCAGGTCTTCGTCCAGGTACTGGATCAGGCGGGTCGCCGAGCCCAGGGCCAGGGGCAGGACGCCGGTGGCGAAAGGATCGAGGGTGCCGGTGTGGCCGACCTTCTTGACCCCCAACACGGCGCGCACCATCGCGACCACGTCGTGGCTGGTGATGCCCTCGGGCTTGTCGACCACCAGGAAGGCCGGGAGGGCCGGCGGCGCCTCGGCGGCGGGGGTCTCGGCGGCGGGGGTCTCGGCCCGTGCAGACGTGGACTCGGTCATCACTCCTCGCTCCCTTCGACGGCCGGCGAAGCGGCCCGGCTCTCTTCCATCTCGGTCAGCATCCGGGACATCCGGAGCGACTCGTCCAGCCCCTCATCCAGGTGGAAGTGCAGCTCGGGGGTGTGGAACAGGCGCAGCTCGGCGCCCAGCGCGCGGCGGAGGAAGCCCGCGGCGGCGTTGAGCCCGGCCAGCAGGGCCTTGGCGTCGCCCTGCCCCCCCAGCGGCACGAGGTTGATGTGCGCGAGGCGCAGGTCTCGGCTCATCCGCACCGCGGTGATGGAGAGATCGGCGACCCGCGGGTCCTTGACCTCCTCGCGCAGGGCGCGGGCGAGGACCTGGTGGACCTGCTGGCCCACCCGATCCAGGCGCACGGAGTCGAGCGCGGCGGGCTCGGAGCGACCGGCGCGGGGGGAGCGGCGGTCGTTGGACGTGGGCTTCTGGGGTCGTCGAGACATCGGCGCCGGCTATGGGATGGGCACGCGCCTGTCAACGAAACGCGGCTCAGCCCTCTGGGTCGTCCCCGGCTCAGCCCTCTGGGTCGTCCCCGGCTCAGCCCTCTGGGTCGTCCCCGACCAGGCTGGCGGCGTCCTCCCTCCAGAGCCTCCCCTGCCAGAGCCGCTGGTCGGAGAGCATCCTGCGCAAGCCGGGCAGGCACGCCCGCACCGGGCCGAGGTCCAGCTCGCTGAGCACCCGCTGGGCCTTGACCAGGGCCGACTGGCGCCCCGCGCTGTGCACCAGCACCTCGCCGAGCTCGTCCCCGGCGCGGACTGCGTCGCCTGAGCCGGCAGCGAGCCGGACCTCGGGGGCGAAGGGGCCCGGCCCCAGCCGAGGCAAGGAGGGTCCCGCTCCGCTGGCGAGCAGGCGGACCGCCACGGCCGTCCCGTCGGCGCCGACCTCCTCGTCGCCCCAGCCCAGCCGCTGCCCCTGCCCCAGCCGCAGGGCGGCGTCGACCAGGTCCACCCCGTAGATGCGCTCGGTCACCGAGTCGCCCGCCGACAGGCCGGGCCGCACATCCAGCAGGTAGGGGCGCCCATCGGAGGTCAGGAGGAACTGCACCGCGCCGACGCCGCGCCAGCCGAGGCTGGCGGCCATGGCGACCGCCATCCCCATCAGCTGGCCCTCGACCCCCGGGGGCAGCCCCCCTGCCGGCCCGATGAAGACGCGTCGGGCCTGCCCGACCCGGGCCAGCACGTCCCGCGTCCCGACCGCGACCACGGTCTCCTCGCCATCGCCGACGATCGGGACCTCGATCTCCCGCGCCTGCAGGACGTAGCGCTCGACCAGCACCGGGCCGTGCTCGGAGAGGCCCTGGAAGGCCACCCGCAGCTCTTCGGCGTCTTCGACCACGATCAAGGGTCTCCGGCCGCGCGAGGACTTCAGCGCCAGGGGAAAGCCGACCGAGGCCGCCCAGGCCTCGCAGAGGTCGACGTCGACCATCGGGCCGACGCCCGGGACCACCGGCAGCCCGAGCTGCTCGGCCTGCTCGCGCACCCGGGCCCGATCCCGCACGAAGGCGAGCAGATCCCGGGGCACGCCCAGCCACTTGAGGCCGCTGCGCACGCAGGTGTTGGCCAGCTCGGCGTCCCGCGCCAGGCCGTCCCAGGCCGGCAGCACCGCGTCGCAGCCGGCGTCGATCGCCGCCTCGACACAGCGGGCCGGGTCCGGCCAGCTGCGGTGCGAGCCCTGCACGGCCACCGCGAAGTCGGCCTGCTCGGACCAGGCGGCCACCCCATCGTGAGGGGCCAGCAGGACCACCGCCTCCAGCCCCGCCTCCTGCACCGAGCGGCTCAAGCGCAGGGCCGACGCCCCTCGCGCCAGCACCATCACCCTGCGCACCCCGTGGTCGGTTGGAGACATGCCTCAGGCCCCCAGCCCGAGCATGGCCCGGGTCTCGGCCAGCGTCGCGGGACGCCGACCGACATCCTGGGTCAGGCGCACCGCGCGCTCGACCAGCTCGCCGTTGCTGCGGGCCATGCGGCCATCGGGCAGGTAGAAATTGTCCTCCAGCCCGACCCGGATGTTCCCCCCCAGCACCAGGGCCGCGGCCACCATCCGCCACTGGATCCGGCCGATGCCGATCACCTGCCAGGACGAGCCCGCCGGGACCTGAGAGGCCTGGAGCTGCAGGGCCTGCACCGAGACCGGCAGCCCGCCCAGCACCCCCATGACGAAGGACAACTCCAGCGGCGCCTTCAGCAGGCCCATGTCCATCAAGGGGACGATGGTGGCGGTGTGGCCCGCGTCGAAGCACTCCAGCTCGGGGTGGACCCCCGCCTCGTTCATGGCCCGCAGCAGCCGGGTGATCTTGGAGATCGGGTTGGGGAAGACCATGTCGAAGACGAAGTCCCGACGCCGCTCGGAGTACTTGGCGTAGTTCATCGTCCCCATGTTCAGGGCGGCGACATCCGGCAGCACCTGCCGCAGGATCGCCTCCTGAGGGGCCGTGTCGTCGTCCAGGGTGCCCGTCGAGAAGTTCAGCACGATCGGGCAGCGGGAGGAGACCTCGGCCTTGATCTGCGCGAAGGTCTCCACCGACCAGGAGGGGCTCCCGTCGGGGTTGCGGGCGTGGATGTGGGCGACGGTGGCCCCCGCCTCGTAGGCGCGCAGGGCCTCCTGCCCGATCTCGGCCGGGGTGTAGGGGATGTCGGGGCACTGGCGGCGGTCGGCCAGCACGCCGGTCAGGGCGCAGGAGACGACGACGGCGTCCCCTCCGAAGCGGACCGCGGGCGAGTCGGGTTCGGACACGGTCACCTTCCCTTCCAGGTGGGGCTGCGCTTGGAGGCGAAGGCCGAGATGCCCTCGGCGGCGTCCTCGGTCAGCAGGTTCAGGCTGAGCTGCGCGTGCATATGGGCCAGGGCCGCCGAGAGCGGCATCCCCTCGATCTGGGCCAGGGCCTGCATCCCCATCCGCACCACCAGCGGAGAGTGGGCCGCCACGGCCTGGGCCAGCTCCAGCGCCTGGTCCAGGACCTGCTCGGCGGGCGCCACCCGGTTGGCGAGGCCCAGGGCCAGGGCCCGCGGCGCGTCCAGCCGCCCCCCGCAGAGGATCAGCTCGTTCAGCTGGTTGCGCGGCAGCTTGCGGGCCAGCACCGGGGCGATCATCCAGGGGAACAGGCCCAGCTTCAGCTCGGGGGTGTGCAGCCGGGCGCCCTCGGCCATCACGACGAGCTGGCAGGCCAGGACGAGGCCCGCACCGCCTCCCAGGGCATCGCCGCTGACGGCGGCGATCACCGGGACGGGGCTCTCGACGATGCGCTGAAGCAGCCGGGCGAAGAGCGCGCGATCGGCGTGCTGGGCGAAGAAGCCATCGGCCTGCGCGGCGTCTCCCCCCAGGTCAGCGCCCGCGCAGAAGTGCGACCCGGAGGCGGCCAGCACCACCACCTGGACCTCCGGGTCGGCGACCACGCCCTCGATCTCCCGCAGCAGCGCCCGCACCAGGGGCCCGTTGAGCGCGTTTCGGCGGCCGGGTCGGTCCAGGGTCAGGCGCAGCACGCCTCCCTGGCGCTGGACGCCGAGGCCATCGGCGCTGGCTGCCTCGCTGGCCACTTCGTCCTGCATCCCCGCTCCTCCCCGCCTCATAGACCCGACACGTTAACGTGGCACCATGCCCGTCGAACGCTCTGCCGACCTCCAGGGTCTCGACCTCGGGGGGATTGTCCTGGTGGGGCCCGGTCGGTTGGGCCGCTCGATGGCCCGGGCGCTGGCGGACGCCGGCGTGCAGGTCCGGCTCGTGGGTCGCGGGGCGCCGATCCCCCCCTCGCCGTTGACCTGGCTGACGGTGCCCGAGTCCGCCCTGGCCCAGGTCGCGGCCCAGGTCCCTCCCGGTGGCGTGCTGCTGCACTCCAGCGGCTCCGCGGGCATCGAGATCCTCCGGCCCCACCCCTGCGTCGGCTCCTTGCATCCCCTGATGACCTTTCCCGGTCCCGAGCAGGCCATGCCCTCGCTGCTGGACCTGCCCGCCGCCGTCCAGGGCGACCCCCAAGCCCGCCAGGCCGCGCTCGCCCTGGCCCATCGCCTGGGCATGCGCCCCTTCGAGCTCAGCGGCGACCGGCGGCTCTACCACGCCGCGGCCGTGCTCTCCGGCAACTTCGCCACGGTCCTGCTCGCCGCGGCCAGCGAGCTGCTGGTCGCCGCCGGGGCCGACCCCGCCCAGGCCCCGGGCCTGCTCCTGCCCCTGGCCCGGCAGAGCCTGGAGAACGCCGTCGCGCTGGGCCCGGCCGCGGCCCTCACCGGGCCGGTGGTACGCGGACAGCAGGCCGTGATCGAGGGGCACCGGGCAGCGATCGCGGCCTCCTGCCCCCACCTGCTGGACAGCTACGACAGCCTGGTCCTCCTCGCGCAAGAGCTGGCTCAGGCAAAGCGGGCTTGAGACCGGCCGATATGTCTTGACATGTCAGCATCTCCCCGGCGCCATGAGAAACTTCTCGAACCCGGACACATCTCGACGGCAACGGTGTCTATACATAGGCAAAGCCGGCGCTTGCCGGTGGAGGACCCGGTGCTATACTTCCCCTCAGGCCCGCGAGCCCCGCTTCGGGCCGCGACCGGAGACGCCGACATGCTCGACCTCTTCATCATCGAGAAGATCCGGCGCGAGCGAGAGCGACGCGAGCAGGAGCAGATCCCTCTGCACCTGCCCTTGGAGCGGTCGGACTACCACCAGCCGCCTCCCATGGAGCATCGTCCGCCCGAGTCCGAGCGCCAGGAGCGCGAAGGTGGCGTGGTCATCGTCGACTTCACCATCTGAGTCGCTCCAGGCCCACAGGCGGGTTTGACCGCTCCGCGGGGTCGTGCTACCTGCCGGCCTTCCCCCGTGCCGACCCGCGAGCCCCTTCGCGTAGGCCCACCGGGCCAAGCCGCCCGCAATCGGAGAATCCCTCATGGCCCGTCGCTGCACCCTCACTGGCAAGCGTCCGAACGTCGCGAACAAGGTCTCGCACTCCAACATCAAGACCAAGAAGCGGCAGCTCCCCAACCTCCAGACGCGCCGTCTCTGGTACGTCGAGGGCGGGCGCTTCGTGACCATGCGCCTCTCCACCAGCGCCCTGCGCACGCTGAACAAGATCGGCCTCCACGCCTTCGCCGCTCGGGCCGGCGTGGACCTCTCCAAGCTCTGAGCTGGTCTCCAGCCCAGGGCCGGACCTCCAGCCCAGGGCCAGGCGGCCGCTACAGCTTGACGCAGACCGCGTCCTGCTCGACCACCACCTCGTAGCGCTTCACGCTGAAGCCGGGGTTGGTCTGGCAGGCGCCCGTGCGGACGTCGAAGACCCAGCCGTGGTACGGACAGGTCAGCGAGCTGCCCTCCAGGCTCCCCTCTCCCAGCGGGCCGCCGGCGTGGGGGCAGGTGTTGGCCAGGGCATGAAAGCAGCCATCGGCGTTGGCGACGGCGATGGCGGTCCCGCCGATGATGATCTCGACGATCTTGCCGTCCTTCAGGGCGTCCTTGTGCAGGACCACCTCGTAGCCTTCGGGCGGAGTCACGTCCTTGGGGGCCTCGGGCGAGAGGTGCAGGGCCTTCTCGCCCGAGGCCGGCGCTCCCGCCCAGCCCGCCGCCCCGGAGCTCGATCCGGGCGAGCCCCCTGCCGCACGAGGAGCCTGCGCCCCGCCGATCGACCTCTTCAAGCGCGCGCGCAGACCGTCGGGCCGACCCCGCAGCAGGGACTTCAGCAGGCTCATCGACTCTCCTCACCGCGGGAGGCCCCCTCCGCGGGGACCGGGTCGCGGTCCGCATTCCTAGCACACCGGGAGCGCCGCGGAGGAGGGGATCCCCACAAGCCGGCCCCTTGGCGATATGCTGCGCCGATGATGCTCCGCCCCCTCCGCTCGCTCGCTGTACCCCTGGTGGTGCTGGCCGCCTGCGCCCCCCCCCCGCTGGTCGAGGACGGCGGCACTGCCATCGAGATCCTCTTCCCGGCCTCCGACGAGTCGGTCGTCTACTGCCCCGAGCTGATCGTCGTCGTGCGGATCGACGGCTACGAGCTGGACCCGGATAGCGTCGGCGCAGACGCGGCCGAGGGCAGCGGCCACTGGCACCTGCTGGACAGCAACGCCCACATCGCGACCGTGACGGACGACTGGTTCGTGCTCGAAGGCGAGCTGGCCCTCAGCGCCGGCCGGCACTTCTTCAGCGCCGAGCTCGTAGCCAACGACCACCAGTCCCTGGACCCGGCCGTCGTCTCTGGCCTGGTCGAGTTCAACGTCGACGCGGTCGAGGGCTGCGTCGGGGGCGTCACCAACGACATCTCTGGGCTCCAGTGAGCGGGCGCACCTTCGAGCTGCAGCGTGAGCTCGGAGACGGGGCCTTCGGCACGGTCTACCTGGCCGACCTCGTCTCGATGGGAGGCTTCCGCAAGGCCGTCGCCCTGAAGCTGCTGAAGCCGGACTGGGACACGGCCAGCGACGCCGCCCGGCGCCTGCGGGACGAGGCCCGGCTCCTGGGTCGGCTGCGCCACCGCCACATCGTCCAGGTCGACGACCTCGTCCGGCTGGACGGCCGCTGGGCCGTGGTCATGGAGTACGTCGAGGGCGTCGACCTGGAGCGCCTCGTCAGCGAGTTCCCCCGCAGGCCGATCCCCGCGGCCGCGGCGGCCGAGATGATCTCCGCCGTCGCCCAGGCGCTGGACGCCGCCTGGAACGGGCCCGGGCCCGACGGTCAGCCCCTGCGGGTGGTGCACCGCGACATCAAGCCCAGCAACATCCGCCTCAGCGCACAGGGCGAGATCAAGGTCCTCGACTTCGGCATCGCCCGCGCCGACTTCCAGGGCCGCGAGGCCCGCACCGACCGGATCCGCTACGGCAGCATGGGCTACATGTCCCCCGAGCGGCTGCTCGGCGATCCCGAGGTCCCCGCGGGGGATGTCTTCGCTATCGGCGCCGTCTTCTACGAGCTGCTCACCGGCGAGGCCTTCGGCCGGGTGAAGCTCGGACCCGAGGCGGCCGAGCAGATGCTCGAGCAGCGCCTCGCCGACGCCGATGTGCGCCTGCCGGCCGGCTGCGGGCCAGCCCTCGACCTCATCCGGGCCTGCATGGCCTACGAGGCCGAGGAGCGCCCCGAGGCGGCCGCGTTGGCCACCAGCCTGCGAGCCCTCTCGCGCATCCTGCCTGGGGACGACCTCTACAGCTGGGCGCGGAGCGTGCTGCCCGAGGTGATCGCCGAGACTCCGACCGGACCGCAGATCACCCAGGGGAGACGGGTGCTCACCGAGCAGGTCGACTCCCAGACCTTCATGCTCAACGACGAGCGCCCCCCCTCGCCGACGCTGGCGCTGGCGCTGGACGGCTCCACCGCTCCGGTCGCGCCGACGTTCACGTCAGGCCTGACGGCCGAGGCCGCGGCTCGCCCCCGCCGCTCCTGGCCACTGGCGGTCGGCGCCCTGGCTGCCCTGCTGGTGGTGGCCATCCCCGGCGCGCTGGTGGTCCGAGCGATGGAGGCAGGGCCGGAAGCCCCCGCCCCGGCCCCAGCCCCGG
>ERZ761602.7400-NODE-7400-length-11670-cov-48.949462_pt1 | contig 11670 bp, 9 predicted proteins | sample MGYA00512165_ERZ761602 | MGnify/ENA primary metagenome ERZ761602 (study PRJEB28899, sample SAMN02445085) | bioreactor sludge metagenome | biome: EBPR sludge; isolation source: Thorneside wastewater treatment plant | place: Australia: Brisbane, Thorneside... | reverse complement strand
GCCGACGGCGACCGCTACATCGAAATCTGGAATCTGGTGTTCATGCAGTTCGACCGAGGCGCGGACGGCGCGCTGACGCCGCTGCCCAAACCCTCGGTCGATACCGGCATGGGCCTGGAGCGGCTGGCGGCGGTGATGCAGGGCGTCCACAGCAACTATGAAATCGATCTGTTTCAGAAGCTGATCGAAGCCGCCGCCGGGGCCACCGGCGCGACGGATTTGCGGTCCAGTTCGCTGCGGGTGATCGCCGATCACATCCGCGCCACCGCCTTTCTGATCGCCGACGGCGTGCTGCCGTCCAACGAAGGGCGCGGCTACGTGCTGCGGCGGATCATGCGCCGCGCCATCCGCCACGGCTACAAGCTGGGCGTGACCGGTAGCTTCTTTCACACCCTAGTCGCGCCGCTGGCGGCGGAAATGGGCGACGCTTACCCCGAACTGCGCAAGGCGCAAGATCAGGTGACTCGCGTTATCCAGCAGGAGGAAGAACGCTTTGCCGAAACCCTCTCGCACGGAATGCGCTTGCTGGAAGAAAGTATCGCGCAATTGTCCGGAAACGTCATACCGGGCGAGGCGGTGTTCAAGCTCTACGATACCTATGGCTTTCCGGTCGATCTGACCGCCGACATCGCCCGCGAGCGCGGCTTGCGAGTCGATCACGCCGGTTTCGAGCGCGAGATGGACGCGCAGCGGGAACGGGCGCGCGCGCACAGCCAGTTCGGCTTGCGCCAGAGCCACGATCTCGGCATCGCCGGCTCCACCGAGTTTCACGGCTATGACCGATTGGAGGAAGACGCCACCGTTATCGCCCTGTTTCGCGATAACCAACCCGTCGAAGAACTGCAAGCCGGCGATGAGGGCTTGGTGGTGCTCGCTCACACGCCGTTCTACGCCGAATCCGGCGGCCAGGTCGGCGATAGCGGCTGGCTGCGCGCGGACGGGCTGGAATTTGAAGTCCGCGACACCCAAAAACAAGGCGAGGGGGTTTTCGCCCATATCGGCGCGCTCAACCAAGGCCGCTTGCGGCGCGGCGCGAGCGTTTTAGCGCAGGTGGACCCGGCCGAGCGCCAGGCGACCGCCTTGCATCACTCCGCGACCCATCTCCTCCATGCGGCTTTGCGTCGGGTGTTAGGCCCGCACGTCACTCAAAAAGGCTCGCTGGTCGATTCGCAGCGGCTGCGCTTCGACTTTTCGCATTTTGAGCCGGTCGGCGCCGAGCAGCTTGAAACCATCGAACGCCTGGTCAACGCCCAGATTCGCGGCAACGTCGCGGTGGAAACCACCCTGATGGCTCCGGAAGAGGCCATCGCCACCGGAGCGATGGCCCTGTTCGGCGAAAAGTACGGCGACCGGGTGCGAGTGCTGCGGATGGGCGATTTCTCGACCGAATTGTGCGGCGGCACCCACGTCCGCCAGGTCGGCGACATCGGCTTGCTTAAAATCGTGTCCGAAAGCGGTGTGGCCGCTGGGGTGCGCCGGATCGAGGCCGTCACCGGCGAGCGCGCGCTCGATTACATCGCCGCGCTTCAAGACCGCGCCCGTCAAGCCGCGCACTTGGTCAAGGGCGACCGCGACAACTTCCCCGATAAAATCCGGCAATTGGTGGAACGGAGCCGGCAGTTGGAGAAGGAAATCGAACAACTCAAGGGACGGCTGGCCAGCGGTCAGGGCGCCGATCTGCTCGGTCAGGCGGTGGCGGTGGGCGGCATCAAGGTGCTGGCGGCCCGATTGGATGGCGTGGACGCCAAGACCCTGCGCGAGGCGGTGGACCGCTACAAGGACCAACTCAAGGCGGCGGCGGTGGTGCTGGCGACGGTCGAGGACGGCAAGGTCCGTCTGGTGGCCGGCGTGACCCCGGCGGAAACCTCGCGGATCAAGGCGGGCGATTTGGTCAACGCCGTCGCTCAACAAGTGGGCGGAAAGGGCGGCGGACGTCCGGATTTGGCGCAAGCCGGCGGCAGCGATCCCTCACAACTGGATCGAGCGCTCAGTTCGGTGCCGGACTGGGTGCGCGGCCAACTCACCTGAATTTGTCATAGCGCGCTCGGTTGGAGGCTTTGCCGTTTCCCTCCAGCCAGCGTCCAGTCTACCTTGCAATCTCGGTTTTGTATCAGGCGAGTGCGTTTCCGCAACGCGACATGAATTTTTTTTGGAGATTGCTAGTTTTCCGTTATACTTAGCGCCCTTTAATATTTTCAGCCCGCTAAATAGTCATTTAGCTCTTGATTAGATTTTGTAGGGATATATGGCGCTCCTTGTGCAAAAGTATGGCGGTACCTCGGTGGGGAGCCTCGAGCGTATCGAGAACGTAGCGGAAAAGGTCATCGACTGGCGCGAACGTGGCCACCAGGTAGTGGTTGTGGTGTCAGCCATGAGCGGTGAAACGGATCGCTTGATCGGCTTGGCCAAGGGGATCACGCCGCGCCCCAGCCCGCGCGAGCTGGATGTGATCCTGTCGACCGGCGAACAGGTGACCATCGCCCTGTTGTGCATCGCCCTGGAAAAACGCGGCTGTCCGGCCCGCTCCTACACCGGCGGACAAGCCTGCATCCTGACCGATAGCGCGTTCAATAAAGCGCGCATCCAAGATATCTGCGGCGACGCCATGCGCGCCGATCTCGACGCCGGCCGCGTCGTGGTGGTCGCCGGCTTTCAAGGGGTCGACGAAGCGGGCAACATCACCACCCTGGGTCGAGGCGGTTCCGACACCACCGGCGTCGCGCTGGCCGCCGCGCTCAAAGCCGACGAATGCCAAATTTACACCGATGTGGACGGCGTCTATACCACCGACCCGCGCGTGGTTCCCTCCGCCCGCCGGCTGGATCGCATCACCTTCGAGGAGATGCTGGAGATGGCCAGTTCGGGCTCCAAGGTATTGCAGATCCGCTCGGTGGAATTTGCGGGTAAACACAATGTCCCACTACGTGTGTTATCCACCTTCCAAGAAGGTCCGGGCACGCTGATCACATTCGAGGAAGCAATCGAGGCGGACTCCATGGAGAAAGAGCTGATTTCCGGTATCGCGTTCAACCGCGACGAAGCCAAGATCACCGTGCTCGGCGTTCCCGACCGGCCCGGCATCGCCTTCAACATTTTAGGACCGGTGTCCGAGGCCAATATCGAAGTGGACATGATCGTCCAGAATGTCGGCCGCGACGGCACCACGGACTTTACGTTCACGGTCCACCGCAACGATTACGAGCGGACCTTGGAAATTCTGCGGAACCACGCGGAGCAACTCAACGCTCGCGAAGTGACCGGCGACAACAAAATCGCCAAGTTAGCCCTGGTCGGCATCGGGATGCGCTCGCACGCCGGCGTGGCGACGCGGATGTTTGAAGCGCTGGCGAAGGAAGGGATTAACATCCGGATGATTTCAACTTCCGAAATCAAGATTTCGGTGGTGGTTGACGAGAAGTACCTAGAGCTGGGAGTTCGCGCCCTGCACGAAGCGTTCGAACTGGAGAAGGCCGCCTGACGGCCCGATCGAGCTGAAAAAAGCGTGCGATAAGTCACAAACGCGGGCTGCTAAAAGCTGTCGAAAACCGCGAGATGACCTGATGCTTTTATATGGAAGAACACGGAGTAGCTTGACATGTTGATTTTGACGCGCAGAGTTGGAGAGACCTTGATGATCGGCGACGAAGTGACCGTCACCGTATTGGGCGTGAAGGGCAATCAGGTCCGCATCGGCGTTAACGCGCCGAAAGATATCGCGGTTCACCGCGAAGAAATCTACGAACGGATCAAACGCGAGCAAGACGGCGCCGCCGCGCCCGGCGGCGGTTCGCCGCAATCCGAGACCTGATTCCGGCGCTTTACGCCGGCGGCCTGAAACGTTATCCTTGAAAGCTCTTTTGGAGAGATGGCCGAGCGGCTGAAGGCGCTCCCCTGCTAAGGGAGTATGGGGCTATAAAACTCCATCGAGGGTTCGAATCCCTCTCTCTCCGCCAAATCAGCGCCGGGCTATGCGGAATTGACAATCACAGGCTCAATCCGCATAATCCGCCTCCCCAATCAAGGCGCCCGTAGCTCAGTTGGATAGAGTACCTGGCTACGAACCAGGGGGTCGGGAGTTCGAATCTCTCCGGGCGCGCCAGTCGATTAAAAAAGAGTTCGGCCAGCATTGACCGAACTCTTTTTTTGCGCGCCCCTCATTTTCAAGCCACGCTCGAACATCGTCGGAACGGTTTGTGCCAAAATCGCGGGGGCGAGGAAAATTCTATGGCAAAAACGAGCGAACCGATGCATTCCGTTAGCTCCCCTAGCGCCCGCCAATCGCTGGCCCGCCGGGCGGGCGCGTTGGGCGCTGGGGTGCTGTTATACGGTCTTTTGCTGCTGGGCGCGGCCTTGACCCTGTTGCCCCTACTGTGGATGCTGGCGGCGTCGCTGATGCCGGCCGGCGAGGCCAACAGCTATCCGCCGCGCCTGTGGCCGAGCGCCGTCACCTTCGAGCATTACGCGGCGCTGTTCACCCGCCTCGATCTGGCCCGCTATCTGCTCAACAGCGCCTTGCTCGCCGGCGCGGTGACCCTGATTTCGCTGTTGATCAACTCGATGGCCGGCTACGCCTTCGCCAAGTTCCGCTTCCGCTTCCGCGACCGTTTGTTTCGCGGGTTGCTGGCGGCGATGGTGATTCCCGCGCAAGTGGCGATGCTGCCTTTGTTTTTACTGCTCAAGGAGTTCGGGCTGATCAACACCTACTGGGGCGTGATCGTCCCCGGCATGGCAAGTATCTTCGGCATCTTTCTGATCCGCCAGTATTTGCTGGCGATACCCGACAGTTTGCTCGACGCCGCGCGGATGGACGGGGCAGGCGAATTTCGCATTTATTGGTCGTTGATTCTGCCGCTGTGTCGGCCGATTTTGGTGACGCTGGCGATTTTCACCTTTCTCGGAGCCTGGAACGATTTCATGTGGCCGTTGATCGTGCTGACCGACAGCGACCGCTACACCTTACCGGTCGCCTTGGCCAATCTGCTGGGCGAACATGTCCAAGACACCGAACTGATGATGGCCGGCTCGGTGTTGACCGTGTTGCCGGTGATGCTGCTGTTCGTGGTCCTTCAGAAATACTACATCGCGGGGATCATGCTGGGCGGGATGAAGGGCTAGGCTCAATCCCGATTCTGGACATCACCAAACAAAACGGCCTGGCCATCGAGCCAAGCCGTTTTTTTTGGTCGGGGCGAGAGGATTTGAACCTCCGACCACCTGCACCCCATGCAGGTGCGCTACCAGGCTGCGCTACGCCCCGAAACGCGGCGGGCCGGCCGCCGCGAAGGTGGGTAATGCTAATTTAAACGCTCGGTTTTGCCAAGCATTTAACGCCCGTGGATTATTGGGCCTCGCCCTTGAAGGCATCCACCCGCGCCTTGAGCTTTTGGCCGGGCCGGAACGTCACGACCCGTCGCGCGGTAATGGGAATTTCCTGACCGGTCTTGGGATTGCGGCCCGGCCGCTGGTTTTTATCCCGTAAATCGAAATTACCGAAACCGGACAGCTTTACTTGTTGGCCCTCTTCCAGAGCGCTGCGGATTTCCTCAAAGAAAATCTCGACCAATTCCTTGGCCTCGCGTTTGTTGATGCCCAGTTCTTCGAACAATCTTTCCGCCATGTCGGCTTTTGTCAGTGCCATGCTCCTAAACCCTAAGCGTTGCGTCAAACTGTTCCGTAAGTCCCGCGAGAATGCCGGATACGGTCTCTTCGACTATATGATCTGTAAGATTGCGCGAGAAATCCTGTAGAATCAATCCCAAAGCTAAACTTTTCCGGCCTTCCGGCACTCCTTTTCCCCGGTAAACATCAAAAAGGTACACATTGCGCAGTAATTCGCCGCCTCGCTGGTGAATGCAGTCGTAAACGGCTTGCGCGGCGACAGTTTCATCGACCACGATGGCGATATCGCGGCGGCTGGCCGGAAACCGGGATAAATCGCGAAATACCGGCGTCCGCGCCGCTTGTAAATCCGCCAGCCGCAACTCGAAGATGAAGGCGTCGCCTTCAATATCCAAGATTTGCGTCACGCGCGGATGCAGCGCACCCAACCAGCCCACGACCGTCCCCGCGCGTTCGATTCGAGCGCTTTGCCCCGGATGCAGGGCCGGATGCGGCGCGGCGACCCAAGTGAAAGCTTCCGGTTCGCCGGTCAGCGCCAGCAGCGCCTCGACATCGGCCTTGAGATCGAAGAAATCCAGCGGACGTTTGGCCAAGCCCCATTGTTCTGGCAGCGCCAAACCGACCGCCACACCACCCAGATAAGGCTCCTGCCGTAACCCGTCAGCCGTCGGGACGAAATTTAGCCCATGCTCGAACAAGCGCATCCGCGACTGCTGGCGCTTTTGATTGTGGGTCAAAGCCTTGAGCAAGCCCGGCCATAAACTGGTGCGCATGACCGCCAAATCGGCGGAAATCGGATTGGCGAGCGCCAGCGGTTCCCGTTCTGGATCGAGAACTTTTTGAAACGCGGGATCGATAAAGCTGTAGGTGATGGCTTCCTGAAAGCCCCGCTGCACCAGCGTCTCGGTAAACCGCTCCAAGGGCGCTTGCGCTTCCGGGCGGGGCGACATGGCCAGGCGAGTCAGCGGGCGATTGCTCGGTACGCGCTCGTAACCGTGAATCCGGGCGATTTCCTCGATCAGATCGGCTTCCATCGTGATATCGAAACGGCTGCTCGGCGGAATCACCCGCCAGCCAGCCGCTTCAACCGCCACCACCATGCCTAGCCGGCGCAGAATGTGTTCGACTTCCACGGCGGAAACGTCCATCCCCAGCAGTTTGCGGATGCGCTCCGGCCGCAAGCGGATCGCGGGTTGTACCGGCAGGTGCTCCGGCGATACCGCCTCAATGATCGGCCCCGGCTCGCCGCCGGCCATCTCGATCAGCAACCGGGTGGCGCGCTCGGCGGCGCGGCGCTGCAATTGCGCGTCCACGCCGCGCTCGAAGCGGTAAGACGAATCGGTCTGCAAGCCGTAGCGACGGGCCCGGCCGGCAATGCTGGCCGGCGCGAAAAACGCGCTTTCCAAAAACACATCGCGGGTGGCGTCGGTGCAGGAGCTGATTTCGCCGCCCATGATGCCGGCCAGCGCCAGCGGCCCCGCATGATCCGCGATCAACAGCGTTTCCGCATCCGGCTCGACCACCACGCCGTTCAACAATTCCAAACGATCCTCAGGGCGGGCGCGCCGCACCTCGATGCCGCCGGTCAGCCGATTGAGATCGAAAGCGTGCATCGGCTGGCCGAGTTCCAGCATCACGTAATTGGTCACATCGACCAGCGGCCCCAGGCTGCGCAGGCCGGCCCGCCGCAACCGTTCCCGCATCCACAGCGGCGTTTCGGCGGCGGGATTGACCCCCCGAATCACCCGGCCGATGTAACGCGGGCAGTCGGCGGGATCGCGCAGCGTCACCGGAAACACGGCGTCCACGGCCGGCTCCACCGGCTCCACCGGGAACGGCCGAAAATCGCGGCGCTCGATGGACGCCACCTCGCGGGCGATGCCTTCCATCCCCAAACAATCGCCGCGATTGGGGGTCAGTTCGATTTCCAACAAAGCGTCGTCCAAGGCCAGTAGCTCGCGCACGTCCTGACCGGGCCGGCTGTCGGCGGGCAGGGGCAGCAAACCGTCCGAGCTTTCCGCCAGGCCCAATTCCTTGGCCGAACACAACATGCCTTGCGATTGCACGCCGCGCAGCTTGGAGGGCTTGATCTTGAAACCGCCGGGCAACACCGCGCCGATCAGCGCGGTCGGCGCGCGCATCCCCACGGCGACATTGGGCGCGCCGCAGACGATTTGCAGCGGCTCGGCGTCGCCGACATCCACCGCCGCCACCCGCAGGCGGTCGGCGTCGGGATGGGGCTGCAGTTGGACGACGCGGCCGACCACGACCTTTTCGAAAGCGGGCGCGGCGGGTTCGATCCGATCCACTTCCAAGCCGGCCATGGTCAACCGCGCCGCCAGTTCGGCGCTGGACCGTTGGGGATCGATCCAATCCCGCAACCACTGTTCGCTGACTCTCATCGGAATCGCCTCACCGGAACTGCGTCAGAAAGCGCAGGTCGTTCTCGAAAAACAGCCGCAGATCGTTGACGCCGTAGCGCAGCATGGTCAGCCGCTCGACCCCCATGCCGAAGGCGTAGCCGGTATAGCGCTCGCTGTCGATGCCGACTTTGTCGAACACCGCCGGATGCACCATGCCGCAGCCCAGCACCTCCAACCAACCGCTGTGCTTGCAGACCCGGCAACCGCCGCCGCCGCAGATCACGCATTGAATATCGACCTCGGCGGAGGGTTCGGTGAACGGGAAGTAAGACGGTCGAAACCGCACCGCCAGATCGCGCTCGAAGAAGTTGCGCAAGAAGTCATCGAGCACGCCTTTCAAATCGGCGAAACTCACCGCTTCGTCCACCAGCAATCCTTCCACCTGATGGAACATCGGCGAATGGGTCAAATCCGAATCGCAGCGATAGACCCGGCCCGGCGCGATGATCCGCACCGGCGGCGCTTGTCGCTCCATCACCCGAATTTGCACCGGCGAGGTATGGGTGCGCAGCAGGGTGTGGGCGTCGAAATAAAAGGTATCGTGCATCGCCCGCGCCGGATGGTGCGGCGGGATGTTGAGCGCCTCGAAATTGCGGAAATCGTCCTCGACTTCCGGGCCTTCGGCGACGGTAAAGCCGATCCGGGCGAACAGCGCTTCGATGCGCGCCAAGGTGCGGCTGAGCGGATGGTAGCCGCCGGGCTGCTGGCCGCGTCCCGGCAGCGTTACATCAATAGCCTCGCCGGCCAAGCGCGCGTCCAGGGCCGCTGTCTCCAAGGCCGCCTTGCGCGCGGCGAGCGCGGTTTCGAGCGCCTGCTTGGCCTCGTTGATGGCTTGGCCGGCTTCGCGCCGCTGTTCCGCCGGCAGGCGGCCGAGTTCTTTCAGCCGCTCGGTCAGCGCGCCTTTCTTACCCAGATACAACACCCGGACCTGATCGAGCGCGGCCAAATCGCCGGCGCGGTCGATCGCGGTTTGGGCGGACAGAAGCAGTTCCGGCAATGGCTCCACGCGGGCGGGTCTCTTGGCGATAGACAATGAAAAAGGGAAAGACCGCGGCCTTTCCCCCGTTCGGAATCCGAGCTGACCGCCGCCGGATCGACTCGATCCGGCGCGTCGTTCAGGCGATGCCGAGCGCGGTTTTGGCGCGGTTGGCCAGTTCGGCGAACGCGGGCTTGTCAAACACCGCCAGATCGGCCAGCACCTTGCGATCCATCTCGATGGCCGCTTGCTTCAGACCGTTGATCAGCCGGCTGTAGGACAAACCGTTTTCGCGGGCGCCGGCGTTGATGCGCACGATCCACAGCGCCCGGAATTCGCGCTTTTTCTGGCGGCGGTCGCGATAGGCGTACTGCCCGGCTTTGATGACGGCTTGCTTGGCGACCCGGAACACCTTGCTCCGCGCGCCGTAGTAACCCTTGGCCTGGTTGAGGACTTTCTTGTGGCGGGCGTGGGCGGTAACGCCACGTTTCACTCGAGGCATGATTCAAATCTCCGGCGATATCAACTGTAGGGCAGCATCTGGCGGACGGCGGGCGTATCGACGGCCGCCACCAGGGTGGTGCCGCGCAACTGCCGCTTCCGCTTGGTCGATTTCTTGGTCAGGATGTGCCGCAGGTGCGAATGCGAACACTTGAACTTGCCGGACCCGGTCGGCTTGAACCGCTTGGCCGCGCCGCGGTTGCTTTTCATCTTAGGCATTACATAACTCCGCTATTTTTAAGAAAAGTATCAACCAACTCCGGCGCGCGCCAGAGGCGGAAAACGGGGATCGCTGAAGGAGAATTACTTCTTCTTGACCGGGGCGATGGTCATGACCATCTGCCGCCCCTCCAATCGGGGCCGCTGTTCCACCGCGCCATAAGGAGCGAGATCGTCTTCGACACGCTTGAGAAGTTGGCTTCCTATATCCTGGTGCGCCATCTCGCGGCCCCGAAACCGCAGCGTCACCTTGGCTTTATCGCCTTCATTCAGGAAACGGATCAGGTTGCGCAGTTTGACCTGATAGTCCCCCTCGTCGGTTCCCGGACGAAATTTAATTTCCTTCACCTGGATCTGTTTTTGTTTCTTCTTCGCTTCCTGCTGCTTCTTCGCCAGTTCGAACCGGTATTTGCCGTAATCCATGATCCGGCAGACCGGCGGCTTGGCGTTCGGGGAAATTTCAACCAGATCCAGTTCAGCTTCCTCTGCCATTCGTTTGGCTTGCAGCAGAGAAACGATACCGGCTTGCTCGCCGTCCTGATCGATCAGGCGCACTTCGCGCCCGGTAATCTCGTCGTTGAGCCGGAGTTCATTGTTTGCGGCGATGTTTCAATCCTCCAGTGATGGTTCGGTTCGACCGCGCCGGGCGATATCGGCTTGCAACAGCTCCGCGAAAGCCGAAAGAGTCATGGCCCCCAAGTCCTTGCCGGCGCGGGTGCGCGCGGCGACGGTCTCGGTCTCCATCTCCCGGTCGCCGACGACCAGCAGATAGGGAATGCGCTGTAGGGTGTGCTCGCGAATTTTAAAGCCGATTTTCTCGTTTCTCAAGTCGGACTCAACCCGGAAACCTTGTTGCATAAGGGTTTTTTCGACCTTGCGCGCGTAATCGGCCTGATGGTCGGTGATATCGAGCACCACCGCTTGCACCGGGGCCAGCCACGCCGGCAGCGCGCCGGCGTACTGCTCGATCAGGATGCCGATGAAACGCTCCAGCGAGCCGAGAATCGCCCGGTGCAGCATCACCGGCACCCGCTTGCCGCCGTCCTCGGCGATGTAGTGCGCGTCCAGCCGGCCCGGCATCGAAAAATCGACCTGAATGGTGCCGCACTGCCACAGCCGATCGAGGCAATCGCGCAGCACGAATTCGATTTTGGGGCCGTAAAACGCGCCCTCGCCCGGCTTCAATTGCCACGGCAGGCCGCTGCGATCCAGCGCCAGTTCCAGCGCGCGCTCGGCCTTATCCCAAACCTCGTCGCTGCCGACCCGCTGCTCTGGGCGGGTGGAGAGCGCCAGTTGCACCTCGTTGAAACCGAAATCGGCGTAGGCTTGAAACAGCAAATCCATGAACGCCGAGACTTCGGCCTGAATTTGATCCTCGGTGCAGAAGATGTGGGCGTCGTCCTGCACGAAATTGCGCACCCGCATCAGCCCGTGCAAAGTACCGGACGGTTCGTTGCGGTGGCAGGAGCCGAATTCGGCCAGCCGTAGCGGCAGGTCGCGGTAGCTGCGCAAGCCCTGGTTGTAAATCTGAATATGGCAGGGACAGTTCATCGGCTTGACCGCGTAATCGCGATTTTCCGAAGCCGTGGTGAACATGTCGTTGCGGAATTTTTCCCAGTGGCCGGATTTTTCCCACAAGCTGCGATCCACGATCTGCGGGGTGTGGACCTCCTGGTAGCCGCGCTCGCGCAACAACTGCCGGATGTAGTGTTGGATCTCGACGTAAATCCGCCAGCCCCGGTCGTGCCAGAACACCATCCCCGGCGCTTCTTCCTGAACGTGGAACAGATCGAGCGCCTTGCCGACCTTGCGGTGGTCGCGCTTCTCCGCTTCCTCCAACCGATGCAGGTAGGCTTTCAGCGCTTTCTGATCGGCCCAGGCGGTGCCGTAGATGCGCTGGAGCATCTCGTTGCGCGAATCGCCGCGCCAGTA
>ERZ761602.7398-NODE-7398-length-11674-cov-3.517170_pt1 | contig 11674 bp, 17 predicted proteins | sample MGYA00512165_ERZ761602 | MGnify/ENA primary metagenome ERZ761602 (study PRJEB28899, sample SAMN02445085) | bioreactor sludge metagenome | biome: EBPR sludge; isolation source: Thorneside wastewater treatment plant | place: Australia: Brisbane, Thorneside... | reverse complement strand
CCTGAACACCGTGCGTGAGCTCCTGGGGCATTCTGATATAGCCATGACGCTGCGATATGCTCATCTTGCACCAAGCGTGAAGGCCGACGCCGTCGCCCGGCTCGTCGCGCCAAAGGGGAAGATCGTTCAACTATCGGAGAGGAAGAGGGGGAAACAATGACGCAGCAAGACATTTTAGATCGCAAGCGATGCGTTGCAATGGCGCGGGAATACGTTGCCGAGATCGAGGCCATTAAGGAATTGATTCCGACTGATAGGAATTCCAAGCCAGGATGGAAGGATGACGCCAAGTCTCTCTACAAACAATTAAAGGCAAAATTAAAGGAGGATGCGCATCGCGTGCGCGTCGAGAGAGAGTCCGCGAAGCTTTCACCCGAAGAGGAACAGTTTTACACAGTTTGTAATGAGGCAGAAACCCGATTGAGTGCAGCGACAAACACTGACCCCGTGAAATCGAATTGGAGAGACGAACTATATTCTTGTCAGATTGATTTTGATCACTATCTTAGCTGGGCGGATGAAGGCAAATAGGCATAGGCGCACACCCCGCGCGACCAGCAAAGGACTTTCCGCCCGCTCGTCCGGTATAACGCCGGAATGCCGCGATTTATACAAGACCCAACGTCCCCCGCGGGCGTGCCGCTGTGGCGATGCACCCAGGCGGAGCGCCACACTTGGATCCGCCAACTACGCGACGTTGCCGACTGCGAAGTAGAAACCCTCATGCAGCACCGGGCATGGCCCGCGGGCTTTGAAATTGTCCCCTTGGACGGATACAACCCCGACGAGAGCAATTACCGCGTGCAGTGGCGAGAGAGGCCCGCAGACCCCGGCGCGTGGCTTGTGGTGCATGCCGCCAAAAGCAAGGCCGAGGCCGTCGAATGCGCCTTTATCGTGGCGTGTGAGACGCGGGCGGCAAAGCGGCGCGGCAGGGTATAGGGGCTCTCTCAGCCCGGCCAGAGCACAAGCGGGCCTGTACCCAGCACTTTTACAAAGGATTGAACAATTTCCTATTGCAACTTTCTGCAAATTGGTTTACAGTCTCACTTAGATTGTTCTATCGGCGGCGGCCGTTAGAACACGGTAGACCCGGAAGGGTTAAAGAAAGGGCGGAAGCCCAAAGGACAAAAAGACATGTCACCAGATGAAAAGAAGATCGCTCGCCTCGCAAAACTCGCCGAAACACTCAACTCCGAAACCGATTCACTTAACGATATCTTCGCGCAGTTTGAAGCGCAGATAACAGGAATGAACCTCGGCGTCTCCGCATGGGTTGAAAAGTGGTTGCTCGGACAAGAGGGGCCATTTGTGCGGGAAGATCATCACGGCAATGAAATTGGAAAATATTTCACCGGCGAATTTCTCGGTTTCACAAAGCACGATGGGAAATGGCGACTTTGTACCCAGTCTGTCGAAATAGAGGCTGACGACGAAGGCGGGCACCATGAAGGGCTGGTATTGTCTCGCGGCGATATCAGGTTGCTACAGAATGAGCCTCGCCACATTCGCGCGGAAGCAGCCGGACATTTAGATCGGCTTATCGACGCACTGATGGCGCAATCCGAGCTTTACATTCGCAACATTCAGCGGGCAAAGGAAGCCGCATCAAAGTAGTGTAAGATCGGCGGGGCCGCCGACCCGCCCTTTACTTTTTCTTACACTCAGTATAGACTAACCGCGTTACAATTTAAGCGCCCGCCGCCGATGCTATCAACACCGACGACGGGCTAAACCAGAGCATGCGCAAACATGCAAAGGTCTACGGCTAGTTTAGCGTATTCCCCCGCGTCACGCCATGCTCCCAATTGAGGGAGACCAAATCATGATTGCAACGCCTACACAGACAACCCGCGCGCAGGCCATGTAATGCACTCACTCGAAGAAATTAAACACCGCGAAGCGTGGACGTTCCGCGAGTGTTCTCGCATTTGGGGACATCGCGCCGAGATATTCTCTCGCGCATTCAAGCAAGGACTCATTCGCGGGTATACGGTTAGCGAACCGGGCGCGAAGCGCCACATCAAACTATTCGCCTACAGCGTTCGCGCCTACATGGAGTCGCTTGCCGTATCGCCGGAGCCGGTGAAGGCGAAGCAGCTCACGATGCGTCAGCTAGTCGATGCCGATCCTGAGATACAGCGCTTGCGCGCACAGGCGCGCTTAAATGAAGGCGAGAAGTAAACCGCCTATTACGTGGCACACTTGAGCCATTGAAATAGAGAAGCCCGCCGGGCGCTACAAACACTCGACGGGCAGAGGTTCAAATTGCCTTCCGGCAATCGCACCAGTCACCGCGATTATACCGGACGGCGCGAATCCACGCCAAGCGTGGGGAGGTTCCGAACGATGAGAACACGCAAAGCCCTAGTAGCAACCGACTGGCAGTTGGCAATCAAACCCGGCGATGTAATTGTCGACTTCGCTGGGACTGACTATCCGGGCGAAAGTCTCGGGCGAGTTTGGTGCAACGAAGTCGTATCGTGGGATCAATTCAACCCTGATGATTGGGCGCATTATCTTGGGGCCGAAGAACTCACCAACGAAACGCATGTGCTGCTGCGGCCAATCGGCGCAAAGCCCGACGATCTGTCCGTTGGGACTCGGGCGACCATCGAGGCCGTGTTGACGCCGGCGGAAGTGGAAGCACTCACGGCGGCGGAATGGCCGGAGGAGTTTCAGGACTTCCTGACCGCACTTCGCAAGGCGCGGTAGTCTAGTCTTTCGCCGGGGATAGGTTGATCCCCGAAAACTCGCAAACCGTGGCGAGCTTCCCCGGCGAATCATTTACACACACGGGCGAACTTACGGAGTTTGCGAAGAAAATGGATGCAACACCAGAAGAGTTGATTGCCGCGCGTGATGCCGCGCTCAATTGCATTAAGGCTTGTGTGAAGTTTCAGGACGACATCGTAGGCGCAGGCATGCAATACGCAAGAGACCAAATTAACCTACGGATCGGGAAAGACGCCCCAACTAAAGAGGATGCGCTGCACAATCTGAGCGACCGCATTTGGTTTGCATTCAAAGCCATAGATGCGGCTGAATTCCTGCTGATTAAAAGCCTACCTAGCCACGTTCATGAAACGATCCAAATTGCGAACGCAGAGCAAGCCCCCGTCGTTTTCGATTCCGATCCCTATGAAACCCATCACCGGGCCGCCCGCGAAATCGCACACCGACTATGGGGTTGTTTGCTCCAGACGTTACCCAAACCCCCATGGGCAGAGAATTTGGTCGACCCGGAATCGCGCGTGAACTCCCGAGAGTTGAATGATGAGGAATTGTCTGCCTACCTAGAAGCCGTCCAGAAAGAAGTTGCAAGCATTGATATCATCAACCCAACACCAATCGAAACAGGCATTCGCAAAGAATGGGCAAACGCGGCAAAGGCTATTGCGATAAGAGAAAAGCTCAAACCGACACCCGACGAAAGCGTGAGCCTTGATGCGGTTCAGGGCGAGGGCGGTTACCCGTCGAGCATCGCATCAGCGCGGCAATCGAGGCTCGAAGAAGTAAAGGAAAATCGTCAAAGGTGGGCCAAATTGTTTGTTGAGAGGATGAACGGAAAGGGTAGGCCGTATCGCACCCAAGCGTGCAAATTGATTGCAAGCGAACACGGTGTTTCTCCAGACACTATCAAGCGCGCAGCAAAAGAAAATCAAGTTTGGGACATGTCTCAATAAGTGCAAACTGACAGTCTGCACGTTTTTCTTTCAAAAACCCCTTATTTCCCTGCCTAGAAAAAATATAGTCACGACGTGCAGGCTGACTATATGCACTAAAAAAACACGGTAAGCTTTTGATCGTTATTTGAAGAGCGCGGAATTGGCCCTTGCAACCAACCCGCTTAAAATTTTACCCGCTCCCGCCGTCTCGGCGTTTTGCCCGTGTCGGGTCCATGCAAGGGCCACCCGCACGGGCCTTTTGTTTTATTCGGAGCAATAGCAATGATTGAAGCGAGACTTATCAATGAAGCGGACGCAGCCCGCTATATCGGCATGTCGCGCTCATTCCTCGCGAACGCCCGCAGCACGGGGGATTTGCCGGGCCGCACGCCTGCACCTCCGTTTTATAAATTTGGAAAAGTGATTCGTTACGATCTCCGCGAGCTCGATGCGTGGTGCGACGCCCATCGCCGAACGAATGGGCGCGGCGCATGAGCACGGCGGCACACAACGGACACGTAACAGAGCAAGCCGCTATTGCCGCGTCTTCGATTGTCGCAGGAATCCCGAAAGGCGACCTCGATTGCATTGCAGCGGCACTCGCAATTCCGCGCGAGGCATTTATCCGGCGGGATCATCGCCAGCTAGTTGATGCGGCGGCGCGACTGGTCGACGCAGGCGCAGTTGTGGACGCTGTGGGCCTAATGCTAGAAGGCATTTCACCGGACACCGCGAGCACCCTTGCGGAGCCGAGATCGTCGCTAGCGCCCAAGCGCGATGCGCAGATACTGCGCGAAAACCACGAGCGCGAAATTTTCCGGGCGCAGATCAAACTATTGGAGAACTCGGAGCCGCGCGACGCGGCGCGTATTATCGAAAACCTGATTCCGCACGGCGAGAGCCGCAAAGCCGCCGACGTTTCAAAGTGGATTGCACCGGCGCCGTATCGCGAATTTATCTTTCAAAATCTTATGCCGCGCGGCGTGCTGTGTCTCGTAATTGCCCAAGGGGGAAGCGGGAAGTCCTGGCTTACGTTGTTGTTGACCGTATCGCTTTCGACGGGCCGCGCACTGCTGAAAAACTTCGAGCCCGCATGCGCTGGGCGCGTACTTTGGTTTTCGAGTGAAGATGACAACGACGAGTTGCACCGGCGCTTCCAACACCTGCAAGCGCAGTACAATCTAACCGACGAGCAGACAAAGCTATTTGTGAAAAACCTTCGCGTATATCCCGCCACCGCGTTTGCATTGATAGACGCTGATGGAAATCCGACGCAGGAACTTCAAAAGCTACGCGCGGAAATTCGCGAATTCAACCCCGATCTGATCGTGCTCGATCCTCTCGCGCACTTTTTCGCAGGAGACGAGAATGCAAACCCCGCGGTTGCCGCCTGGTGTAATGCCGTGCTCGACGCGGCGCGTTTGTCGAGTGTGAGGGCGAGCGTGTTAGTCGCGCACCATACATCAAAAGCCGCGCAGGCCGTGAGTGATTCAGCTAGCGCGCGTGGTGCATCTAGTCTTCGAGATTCGGCGCGAAACGTTCTAAATTTAACCCCACTCTCTGCCGACGAAATACAGAAATTCGGCATCAGCGACGGCGCGCGTTTTATCAAATGCGAAATAACAAAAGCCAATTATTCCGCGAAGCCGCCAAAGCCGTCGTACTTCCAACGAATGGACGGCGGCGTCCTGGTCGACTTCGACGCAGAAGCAGCAGCGAAGGAAATCGGTGCCGCGTCTGTCGAGCGCGTCGCGCGGGTTTTAGCCGACGTTATTGGCGCGAACCCCGCGAACCTATCCGCGCGTGAAATCTCACACGAGGCATCCGGTAAAGAACTCCGCCACATGGTTCTCGACATCATCGGCGCGACGGTATCCCGCGCGACGTTTTCGGACGCAGCGAAGCACGCCGTTTGCGTTGGCTTTTTGGACGTGGATCAAGTGCGCGTCGAGGGGTCGTGCAAACCGAAATTAGTGCCCCGAGCAGTAACCGGCAACCGGCAAGAAACCGACGAAGAAGGCGTGCCGTTTTGACTAAGTTATTGATAATACAGGGTTTAGAGAAACCGGCAAACAAGAAACCGGCAAGCAATATTTGCCGCTTTCTTAAACCATTACAGGACAGCCACTTATGAGTAACCGGCAACCGGCAAGAAACCGCCCCCTACGGGGGATAAAGAGCCTGCCGCTTTCTCCGGCAGGACTCTCATCCCCCACCGGGGTTTGGGGCCGCGCATGACCGCCAACACCCTCACGGACTGGAACGCAACCTTGACCCGCCTGTCCCCCGACCGTCCAGAGGCGCGGCGCATTCTACGCGAGCAGCACCCCGAGACCTACGCGGCGCTGCTGGCCGAGTACCGCACAGCGCGTGATCAAGAGCTTCAAAAAATATACGCGGCATGGTGGCCGAAATGAGCACATCAACCCGTTGGAAAGCACTTGAGCGCGACGTTGCCGAAGTCCTGGGCGGGCGTCGCATCCATCGACGCTGGGACTTGTTCGAGAGCGCGCCCGACGTTGTGGTCGAGGACTTCGGCATCATTGCCGACTGCAAGGCATATCGGCGATTCGCACACCACACACTGCTAGACACCGTCGCGCAAAAGTATTGCAACGAAAACGAAACACCGGCGCTTGTAACAAAAGCGCACGGGCAGCACGGCGCGTACATCACGGTCCCGCTGGAATTCTTCAGACAACTATTGGCCGAGATACGCACCGTGCGACTGCGGGGCACGGCATGAGTATGAGCGTGAATCAGAACACCAGCCAAGACCACACCCGGGCCTGTTCGCATCGTAATCAATTCGCTTTCTCCGTCGCCGCGACGGCTGTCTCTCCCGCAGCCGCGCGAACCCACGCACCGCGCGCCCGGGGATGTCTCCGGCCCCTGTGGTGGCGCGCGGTGCGTGGGCCCCTTTACGCCGCCGTAAAGGGAGGCATCGCCAGCCAAGCGCGAAAGAGTGCGATGACCGATCATCGCGAGCGCGAAACCGTTTCGCTTTTGACTGATCGCGATTCGCGACGCATAGCCGCGCAGGGAGCGGCGATGACCGCCACCCCGGGTAGGGGGGTTAAATCCTGGCCGGTTCAGTCCGGGACCGCGTTCGGCCACGCTTTGCGCACGGGTGCAACACAGGGCCTTGACGGTGTTTTTTATGCCGAAAGGGGGTTCGCATGACCGCCGATACTGACTGGATGTTTTCGGACGCCGCAATCGAGACCACACGCGAACTTGACGCGGGTCGACTGCTTAAACGCCGCCCTAAACACCGCAAGGATCGCACGCTGCTGAAACAGGAAGCGCTTGCCGACGTTCTGACCACAATCCCCGCACCCGGCGAATCGTGGCATCTCGTGAGCAATGCAAAGTTTGACTTCTTCTCGTGCGTCGCCGTCATCGTGAAGCACCTGGGCGGCAAAGGTGTTGCCTTCCACGGTTCGACGTGGACGATGAGCCGGAGCAATGTCACTGAGCTACTTTCTATGTTCGACGCCGGCGCGATCTCGAGTATTGCGATTCTCACCGGAACGTATTTCAAAAGGCGCGAGACTTCGGTCTACGCAACCTTGCTGGACGGCCTACAAGCCCGCGGGCAACGGTACGTCGCATTCTCGAATCACGCAAAGGTCATGCTGCTGGCGAATGACACCGACCACATCGTCATCGAGGGATCGGCAAACTTCACCGCAAACCCCCGGCTGGAGCAATACGTAATCACCAACGACCGCGACTTGTACGAATTCCACCGCTCGTGGATGGATCACTTCCTGCCATGAGCGCACACGCCGCCGAAATATTCGAGCTTGTGCTGAATGGCACGCCGATCACGAAAGCATGGGAGCACGCCCAGGCGAAGGCATGGACAATCACCCGCGAGGAATTCGACGCCGACCTGACGGACGCCTACGAGAACCTGAAGAGCAAAGGCACGCCCGACCGCGCCGTCGAGCTTGGGCGCGCCGTCGAACGACTGCACCGGCTTTGGGCAGCGTGTATGAAAATTCAAGACTTCAAGGCGGCGCTGCAGGTGCAACGCGAGATCAACGCGCTCGTTGGATTGCGCCAGAAGCCGGGACGGAACAAGAACGCCGCGGAACTCATGGCCGACAAGCAAGCGCAGGCCGCAAGCCTACTGGATTCAGACAATGGGCGTTAAGGGAACAGGCGGACGCAACCGCAAGCCGAACGCTATTCACGTATTGCGCGGCAACCCAGGACGCCGCGCGCTCAACAAACATGAACCAAAATTTCCCGAGATCATCGACGTGCAACCGCCGAGCTTTCTGGATGATGAAGCGCGCCGCGAATGGGCGCGACTTTCCCCGGCGCTCTGCGCAAACAAGTTATTGACCGAGGCCGATTGCGCGGTATACGCCGCGTACTGCGCCGCGTGGTCCGACTTCCAACGCGCTAGCGCAATGTTGACCAAGCACGGCGACATGCTTGCCAACGGCGACATGCTCTACCCGTCACCCTACTTGAAGATGAAACGCGACGCCGAAGCCGCAATGGTGCGCTGGGCGCGTGAATTTGGGTTTAGCCCGCAGAGTCGCGCGGGACTGAACACGTCACCGCAAGAAGAGAACACAAGCCGCGTCGCGAAGTGGAAACAGAAGTACGCCCAATGAAATTACAACTCACGCCCGAGCAATGGAACCGATTGCAATCGCTACCAAGGCCGCGCTGTCCCCGCAACATATCGCCGGAAGCAAAGGCCATCTGGAAGGCGACAGCACCAGTATTGAAGCGCAAAGGACATCTGACATTCATCGACGCAGGAATGTTCCGCGCTTATTGCGTCGCCGTCGCCGATCACCGCCGAGCAGTTGCCGCGCTGATGGACTGCGAGGCCATACATCGAAAAGCACACGAACGACTGGAACGCATCACACGGAGAATGGCGAACAAGGCAGCGCGAATGTTTTGCCTGCCAAAGATTGAAGCACCCAAAAACGCGCCAGAAGGCGCAAAACAGGAGACCTAACCCATGTTGAAAATGAAATCTAAGCCGACCGTCCCGAATGTTGACGACGATCCGCGCGTCGAGCGCGAGATTGCAAAGCTAGCCAATCTGTACAAGCGCCGTGCGCAGGTCGAGGCGCAGCTTGATGCGGCGGCGCCAGGAACACAGAGCAAGGTGCGCGATCAGGCGCTGGCATTGTTGGAACATGACGCGCTGCCTCAGGCGGCAGTATTGGCAGACACTCGCCTACTTTCCACGCAGTTGCGCGCGATTGATGAGGCCGAGAAAATCCAGAAGGAAACAATCGCGGCGATCAGAGATGAAGTTGTGAATGAAATTCGCACGCAACTAACCCCGAGACGCGCCGACCTGCTTGCCGCAATCGACAACGCCGTCGCGGAGCTTATCAAGACAATCGAAGCGCACGAACAATTCCTCGACGAGTGTGAACAGGTGGACATTGTGGTGCCACAGGCACGCATCGGCGGGAAATGGAAAGGCGCGATGATAAGCATCGCCGGTTCAGACCCCCGCTACCTTCTCGAACGCTTGCGCGAGTGGCGCAATGAATTCAAAACGGACGGTTTTCTACACAAATAAGGACGACACATCATGCTGATTCAAAAAGCCGTTGCCAGTCTTGGCAAACCCACGTCGAGGAAATTGGCGCTTCGCAAAGCAGCCCTACACGAGGAATCCGCACGAACCATCGGCGGCATGCTGGAGGAAATCATCGACGCCCGCGAGCGCCCTAATCGTTGGCGCACTCTACCACGTCGCGAAGGTGTTTTGCTGCGAGCAAGACAAATCGAACTGATGCGGCGCGAGGATGAATTACTCAAAAGCGCAGAGACTCTCGCACAGTGGGCACTCGAAGACAGCCAGGGGCTTGGATAGCATGCCGAACTTTGCGATCCAGCTTAACGGGCAAACGCATAATTTGAATATGCTTTCCCGTCAGCATCTCTTGCGATGGGGAAAAGTGTTGACCCGCGTCGGGGCGCGTTTGGAATCGCTCGACAAAGACAAAAGCGTTACGACCGCCTATCAGATCGAACACGAGATGCGGTCCGCGTGCAAGCAAATCCTGCAAAATTATGATGCGCGCTTCACTCACATTGATCTAGACGGGGTTTCGGTGGAGGAAATGAATAAGGCCATCCAAACCCTCTGGCGCAAAAACCAATTGAACACATCAAGGAAATAACATCATGGCCATTTCACTTGGCGATGCAGTAGTCACATTTAAGGCCGACATGACCGATCTGAATAAGGCGGTCACTCAAGCCACGCGCCAAGTCAAAAAAGACTTCGGCGGACTCATGGACGCCACGAGCGCGGTCGGGCGCGGCTTTACCGTACTGGGCGGCGTGATAACCGGCGCATTGGCATTGGCTATCAATGAATCAGTGAACTTTGAAAGCGCGTTCGCGGGCGTCCGTAAGACGATGGACGGCACAGAGGAAGAATTTGCGGCTATCCGTGAAGCCATTCAGGAAATGAGCACGGAGATACCGGTTGCCGCGAACGAATTGGCGCGCATCGCGGAGATGGGCGCGCAGTTGGGCATCCGCAAAGAAGACATCATGTCTTTTACCCGCACGATTGCCGATATGAGCGTCGCCACCAATATGACGGCGGAATCCGCAGCCGAAATGATGGGGCAATTTGTCAACATCACCGGTATCAACCCCTCGAAAATTCAGAACCTTGGATCGGTGATTGTCGAACTCGGCAACAACGGGGCATCTACCGAATCGCAGATCGCCGAGATGGCGTTGCGCCTTGCGGGCGCTGGCACGACGGCGGGGTTGTCCGCACAAGACATTCTCGGCTTCTCGTCCGCTCTGGCGAGTGTAGGCATCAACGCGGAAGCGGGCGGTACGGCTTTCTCCAAAGTGTTTATTGAGTTGGCTGGTCATGTGTCCGCTGGCGGGCAGGGATTGACAGACTTTGCCGCCGTTGCCGGAATGACGGCGGAACAATTCGCGGAGCAATGGCGCACGAATCCGACATCGGCGATCATTGCGTTTGTCGAAGGGCTTGGAAAAGTCGAGGCGGCAGGCGGCGATCTGTTTGCCGTACTGGAGCAACTCGACATCAAAGAGATTCGATTGCGGGACTCGCTATTGCGCTCGGCTAACGCTGGGCAGTTAATGGCCGAATCCATCGCAATGGCCAACGCGGAATTCACAGAAAACAACGCGCTAACCGACGAGGCCACAAAACGCTACGCGACAACCGAGTCGCAGTTGAAGCTCTTCAAGAACTCACTCGTGGAACTTGCCACGGTCATTGGGGATGCGTTGCTTCCGCCATTGCGCAAGATCGTGGACGTATTGAGGCCAGTCATACTGAACATCGCAGACTGGATGCGGGCACACCCCAATCTAACCATGGCCATCGTCGCGAGCGCGGCAGCCATCGGCACGTTGGCGCTTGTGCTGGGGCCGTTCCTGATCATGTTGCCAGGACTCTCGATTGCGTTTACTGGTCTGTCCGCAGCAGCGGGCGCGCTGGGCATATCTTTTGCCGGTATCGCTGCGGCAGGCGGGCCTATTGTGATCGTCGGCATCGCGCTCATTGGGCTGGGCCTGCTTATTCGAGAGAACATCCACGCATGGAACGATCTGCGAGCCGCACAACGGGAGGTCGAGGCAGGCAATCAGCAGGTAGAGGCCGGAATCCAGAGACTAATCGACAAGTACAAGGCGCAGGGCATCGCGCTTGATGAAGCGCGTATGAAGGAAATGACAGCCAACGAGCAATTGGCCTACCTGAGCCAACAGCGCAACGCGCAAAAAGAGAGCGCCGCCGCCGCCGAGATTCAGATTCTTACGCGTACCGATGCAACGCGAGAAGAGATACACCGCGCAGAACTAGCTCGAATGGCCCTTGAAACAGATGCGCGCACCGGCGCTCTTGTGGCGCTAACGAATCTCACTACCGAGGAAATCAAGGACCTATTGCGACTTAACGAGTCACAAAAGAAAAGCCTGGTCACAACCATTACGAACCTACGATCCGCAGGCGCGGAAAC
>ERZ761602.7397-NODE-7397-length-11678-cov-6.969887_pt1 | contig 11678 bp, 12 predicted proteins | sample MGYA00512165_ERZ761602 | MGnify/ENA primary metagenome ERZ761602 (study PRJEB28899, sample SAMN02445085) | bioreactor sludge metagenome | biome: EBPR sludge; isolation source: Thorneside wastewater treatment plant | place: Australia: Brisbane, Thorneside... | reverse complement strand
GGCGACCGAATGGCTGGGGCCGCGCACCGAGCTGGAGATCCAGCAGACCTTGCAACGCGAGGTGGAGCAAGAGCGGTGGACGAGCCTGGATCGCACCATGCAACGCGAGGCAGGCGAGGGCGGCCGCGTGCAGATCGAGCGCTTCAACGAACCGCGACTGCAACGCCAGCGCTTGCTGCTGATCGGCCGGCTGCAACGCTTGCAGCGCTTGGGACTGGCCGACGAAATGCAGCCCGGCACCTGGGCCATCCATGCCGACGCTGAAAATACCCTGCGCGCCCTGGGCGAGCGTGGCGACATCATCCGCACCATGCAGCGGGCCATGCGCGGCAGGCCGCGCGAACTGGCGGTGTTCGAGCCGGGCGACGATGGCCGAACCATCCTCGGCCGCGTGGCCGCGAAGGGGCTGGCTGATGAGCTGCGCGACCGGGGCTATCTGGTCATCGACGGGGTGGACGGCAAGGCCCACTACGTCGCGTTGAACGCCCGCGACGAGCTGGCGAACTACCCAACCGGCGCGGTGGTGGAGGTGCGCGGTTCCGCCGATGTTCGGGCGGCCGACAAGAACATCGCCGCGCTGGCGAGCGATGGCCTGTACCGCACCGATCATCACCTTGCGATTGAGCAGGGCCGGGCCAAGCCCGGCCGCGATCCGCAGGAAGTCGTCGCGGCCCACGTCCGCCGACTGGAAGCCCTGCGCCGGGCCGGCATCGTGGAGCGCGTGGCCGAGGGGCTATGGAAGGTGCCGGACGACCTGCCCGAGCAAGGCCGCCGTTGCGACGCGCTGCGCCTGGGCGGCGTGTCGGTGGAGCTGAAATCGCACCTGCCCATCGAGCGGCAGGCCCGCGTCATCGGCGCCACCTGGCTCGACCAGCAGTTGATCGGTCGCGGCTCGGGCCTGGGCGACCTGGGCTTTGGCGGCGAGGCCAAGCAGGCCATGCAACAGCGCGCCGACTTCCTGGCGGAACAGGGGCTGGCAGAGCGGCGCGGGCAGCGCGTGATCCTGGCGCGCAACCTGCTGGGCACACTGCGCAACCGGGAGCTGGCGCAGGCTGCGAAGGACATTGTCGCTGACACCGGCCTGGAGCATCGCCCGGTGGCCGACGGGCAGTGCGTGGCCGGCATCTACCGGCGCTCCGTCATGCTCGCCAGCGGACGCTACGCGATGCTCGATGACGGCATAGGTTTCAGTTTGGTGCCGTGGAGGCCGGTGATCGAGGCACGACTAGGGCAGCAGATCGCCGCGACAGTGCGTGGACATGGCGTCGCATGGGAAGTGGGACGAAAGCTGGGAATCTCCATGTAGCCTGCACCTGATAGAACGGCTTAACAAGTCGAGTCTCAAACACGGGTATGGCGCGCATTGAATAGACAACCCGCGCACGCGCTATGCCGCCGATAAGTTCGCCAAGATGCTGATCCGCATGCGCATCTGGTTAGGCGACCGCATGTTCGATCGCATCATCCTCAGCCAGACTCGCTGATAGCCCTCCGGTTCTTGCTCCAACACGGAGGTATTCGACATGGTATCCAAGGTCTGATTCATCACGGGTGCCGCGCTCGGATTTGGACGCATCTGTATTTCCCAACGCCACCGTTCATATCGACAAGCGCGAGGGTGTGGACACCGTGATTGCGCCCTACCAGAAGGTCGGCAAGCTCGCGCGATTCGAAGGCGAGGTCGAACAGCCACAAGCTTGTCGAAACCTTAGACCATGATTGATGCACCATATGCAGCAAATATTTGCATTATGACCAGATTACTTTCTCTGAATTTACCTATTTAATTCGGCTCACTCGCGACAACGTGCTTACGGCTCCCGTGAAAACCATTCTCGGGAGCGGACTCTGAGGTAACCCACACCATGAACTACAAAACCCACCAAGCCATCGGCATCATCGGCAGCGGCATGATCGGCGCCAATGTCGCGCGCTTGGCGACCGCCGCCGGGCTCAAGGTTGTCATCTGCAATTCACGCGGGCCAGAAACCCTCGCCGAACTGATCGCCGAACTCGGCCCGAATGCCCGCGCCGCCACCTTGGCGGAGGTGGCTGCCGCCACCGACCTGATCGTGCTGGCGGTGCCGTTCTCCGGCTACGCCAAGCTGCCTGTCGATACCCTGGCCGGGAAGATCGTCGTCGACACGATGAACTACTACCCGCAGCGCGACGGCGAGATGCCGCAAGTGCAAACCGACACCATCGCCACCACGGAACTGGTGCAGCGGCATCTGCACGCGTCCCGCGTGGTGCGCGCCATCAGCAACATGGATTTCGTCCGCCTGGTAACCCGCGCCCGCCCTGGCAGCACGGCGGATCGCAGTGCGCAGCCGATCGCCGGGGATGACGCGGCGGCCAAAGCCGCGGTCGTCGCCTTCCTGGACAGGATCGGCTACGACGCCGTCGACATGGGTCCGCTGTCCGAGAGCTGGCGCAGCGAGCCGACGATGCCGGCCTATGTGCTCCCCTACATGAGCCCCGACGCGTCCATCGCGCGCCCGGTCGCGCGCGACCTGTTCCTGTCGTCGCCCGGCCGCGTGGCCAGCCGCAGTGAGATGGAGGCGCTGATCGGCCAGGCGGTCCGGCACGACAGGATGTTCGGTGCGCTGCCGGTGTTTTCCCCTGAGGAGGCTTGAGATGAGCACGAGCACACAGAACAGCAGGATCCGCGTCGGCATCGTCGGCATGCGCCCGCACGCAAGCTGGGCCGCCGTCGCACATCTGCCGGCGCTGCGCGGGCTTGGCGATGACTACGAGGTCGTCGCCGTGGCCGATGTGACGCTGGAGGGCGCCCGCGCCGCCGCCGAGGCCCATGACATTCCGCAGGCTTTCGGCAGCGTTGCAGAAATGGTCGCCTCGCCGGACATCGATCTGGTTGTGGTGACCACGCGGGTGCCGCAGCATGCCGACCCGGTGCGGACCGCGCTCGAAGCCGGCAAGCAGGTGTACTGCGAGTGGCCGCTCGGCCGCACCCTGGAAGAAGCGGTGGAGCTGGCCGCTCTGGCACGCGTGAAAGGCAGGCGCACGGTCACCAGCAGCCAAGCCCGCTTCTCGCCCGTGGTCCGGCAACTCCGGCAGCTGATCGCCGATGGCCACATCGGCCGAGTGCTGTCCACCCGCATCAGCGGCCATGTCGACAACCTGGGGCCGACCGTCACCGACCTGGCCGGCGAGCGTTATCTGCGCGAGCGCCGCAATGGCGCCAATCTGCTCACCATCCCCTTCGGCCACATGATGGCGGCGCTGCGCGAGGTGCTCGGCGGGATTGCCGACGTCTCGGCCACCTTCGACGTCCAGTATCCGCAGGTGCGGGTGGCCGGCACGGACACCACCTTCCCGGCGGATGCGCCCGACCACATCGTCGTCGCCGGCCACCTAGCCAGCGGTGTTCCGCTGTCGATCACCTACATCGGCGGCACGCCGCCCACCGAAGATGGCTTCATCTGGGACATCCGCGGCACACTCGGCGACCTGCGCATCACCGGCCCGACCGGTTACGCGCAGATTGCGCCCTTCAAGCTCTGGGAACGTCTCGGCACCGACACGCAGCTGCGCGAGATCGCCGCTGCGACCGATGCATTGCAGGCTCTTGGCCCGGTGGCCGGAGGCGTTGCACGCGGCTACCAGCGCTTCGCCGACGACCTGCGCCATGGCACGCACACCGCGCCGGACTTCGACGATGCCGTCGCACTGCACCGCGTGCTGCATGCGATCGAGCGATCGGCGGAAGAGGGTATTCGCATCGGAATCGATGACGCGGGACATGTCGTGCAAACCGGGTCCGCGTCGCTGGAAGCGGCATGAAACAAGCCCCGGTCGGGCGCTGGCAGCGTGAGAGAACAAGCTACAAGGCAGACCCAAGCGCGCAGCAGTTATTCGTCATCACCCAATGATTGGGAGAGTTCTCATGAGCGGGCTTCTGGAAGGCAAGGTCGCAATCATCACCGGCGGAACCAGCGGGATCGGCGCCGCGAGCGCGCGGCTGTTCGTGGCCGAGGGTGCGCGGGTCGTGATCGCCGGCAGGCGCGATGAGGTGGGTCAGCGCACGGAAGAGGCTTCCGGCGGCGCGATCCGCTACCACCACAGCGATGTGACCAACGAGGGCGAGGTCAAGGCGTTGGTCGCCGATACCGTCTCGTGGTTCGGGAAGCTGGACGTGTTTTTCGGCAACGCCGGTACCGTCGGTGGCATGGCCCCGATCCAGGAGGTGTCGACCACGGACTTCGATGAGGTCCTGGCGCTGGACGTCTATTCGACCCTGTGGGGCCACAAGTACGCCGCGCGCCAGTTGCTGGCGCAAGGCACGGGCGGGTCGATCATCACCACCTCCAGTCTTGCCGGCCTGCAGGCTTCGTGGGGTGGCGCGCCCTACACGACGGCAAAGCACGCCGTGAACGGTATCGTTCGCCAGGCGGCGGCAGATCTCGGCTCGCGTGGCATCCGCTGCAATGCGATCGCGGCGGGCGTGGTGATCACGCCGATGCTCGCGCGGACGGCCGGCTTCCCCGTGGAGCGCACCGACGAAGTGAACGCGATCATCCAGGGCCGGCTCGGCCCGAAGCAGTCCAACGGGCGGTTCGCCACCGCCGAAGACATCGCCAATGTCGCCCTGTTCCTTGCCAGCGACCTGTCCACCCACGTCAACGGCGTGATCCTGCCCGTGGACGGGGGTACGTTTGCGATGACCCAGAACACGTTCAACCAGGACATGACTGCGATTCGCAGCGAACTCCTGGGCGTGTGACGCGCGACCTTCGCCCGGACGACCGGGCGCTCCAAGCACGAACTCCAACATCGACGGTCTCAACAGGAGAAGCCCATGCCTACCCCCCTCGACAAAGTCCTCTACACCGCCCACACCCACACCACCGGCGGGCGCGACGGCGCCTCGCGCAGCGATGACGGCCGGCTCGACGTCGCGCTCAGTTCGCCCGGCACCTCGGGCACCGGCACCAACCCCGAGCAGATGTTCGCTGCCGGGTATTCGGCCTGCTTCATCGGCGCGATGAGGGCGGTGGTGGCGAAGACCAAGGCGGCCCTGCCGCCCGATCTGGCGATCGACACCGAGGTCGACCTGGGCCAGACCCCAAACGCGTATGGCATCGCGGTGCGCATGCGCATCAGCCTGCCGGGCATGGAGCGCGCCGCCGCCGAAAGTCTGGTGCAGGCCGCGCATCAGGTGTGTCCGTATTCGAATGCCACGCGCGGCAACATCGACGTCACGCTGACCGTGGTCTGACGCGGCGCTTACGACCACTGCGGTGGTCGTATCAAAAGGAACCCCATGACCAACGCGGCCACCACATCGACACCCGAGACCGGGATGAGCGGCTCAATGACGGCGCTGTTCGCCCTTGCCGGCGGCGTCGTCGTTGGAAACCTCTACTGGGCACAACCCCTCCTGGACACTATCGGCGAGAGCCTGCGCGTTGCGCCGGGCCGGACCGGCCTGATCATCACGATGGCGCAGGTCGGCTACGCGCTGGGGGTCTTCTTTATTGTTCCGCTCGGGGATGCTCTCCAGCGCCGCAGGCTGATCCCGGCGGTCATGGCGGTGTCGATGCTGGGGCTGATCGCCACGGCCTTCGCACCGAGCTACGGCTTGCTGATCGCCGCGATACTCATCGTCGGGCTCAGCAGCGTGACAGGCCAACTGCTCACGCCGCTTGCCGGCGATCTCGCCGGGCCCGAGCACCGCGGCCGCACGATCGCCATCGTCGCCTCGGGTGTGATGTTCGGCGTCCTCGTCTCGCGCTCCATCGGCGGATTCATTGCCGATCTGGGGGGATGGCGGTCCGTCTTCGTGCTCGCCGCAGCGCTCAATCTGGTGATGGCGCTTGTCCTGGCGCGCGCCATCCCCCTGCTGACCACGAGAGCACATGTGGGTTATGGGGCGCTCCTGCGATCGGTGCTCGCCGAGGTGCGGGGCTCTGCAAGGCTGCGCATCTTCATGATCCTCGGCGCCTGCACGATGGCTGTGTTCACGACGTTCTGGACCGGTCTGACGTTTCTCCTCTCGGCACCGCCATACGGGTTCTCCGTCTCCAGCATCGGACTGGTCAGCCTCGTCGGCGTGTTCGGCGCCCTCGCCGCGCAGTATGTCGGCAGGCTGTACGACCGTGGGTGGGCCGTCGCCACCATCGGGGCGGGATTGGCGGTGACCTTCGGGGCCATGGTCTGCACGGCCTTCAGCGGCGGCAGCCTCGTCATGGTCCTCGTCACCGTGGCCGTCTCCTCAGTGGGGATCCAGGCGGTCTTCGTCCTCGTGCAGACCAGTGTGATGGCCATCAATCCAGAGGCTCGCAGCCGCCTGAACACGGCGATCATCGTCGGGAACTTCATCGGCGGCGCCATCGGCTCCACGCTGGCCGCGCTCGTCTGGGACACCGGCGGATGGCCGCTGCTGGCCGGCACGGCTGCCGCGCTCAGCCTCCTGGGCCTGATCGTATGGGCCGTGCAGCGTCGACGCACTCTCAGCGGAACGCCTGCGTAGTTCGCCCCGGTGATGTGGACGTGTTGGCGTTACCTTCGATCAATTGATGCACCATATGCAGCAATAATTTGCATTCAAGCCAGATTATTTTTTCTTCATGCAAATATAAGCTTCAGTTCACCCGCAACAACAGGTGCATTGCTCCCATGAAAACCTTTCTCAGCATCGGATCCGGCCCCGGTATCGGCTTGGCCTCCGCCGAGCGCTTCGCGCGCGAGGGCTACCGGGTGGTTTTGACATCCCGCAATCAGGACACCCTGGGCGAACGCGTGAAGGCATTGCAAGCGGCAGGCCACACAGCCGTAGGCCACTACGCAGACGCCAGCGACATCGCCAGCGTCGTCAAGCTGGTGGGTGAGGTCGAGTCGGAGTTCGGATCGATCGACGTGCTGCACTTCAATTCCGCGGCCTTGCATGACGGCACCATCGCGCAACAGAGCATTGAAGGCTTCGTCCAGGATCTCACCACCAACATCGGTTCGGCCTTCGCTGCGGTGAAGGAAGCCTCGCGCGGCATGCTCTTGCGTCAGGCTGGAACGCTATTGCTGACCGGCGGCGGGTACGGCATTACCCCGAATGCCGATTTCATCTCGCTGAGTGTCGGCAAGGCCGGCCTGCGCAACTTGGCGCTAGGCCTGTTCGAGACCCTCAAAGGACAGGGTGTGCATATCGCCACCGTCACCGTGAAAGCCCAAGTGGCAGAGCATCCGGAGCAAACCCGTGACATTGCTGACCTGTTCTGGGCCCTACATGCGCAGCCGTCGGATCACTGGACCGCAGAGGCGGTCTTCAGCGGCGCTCAATAACTGCAACCACGCAAGGAGAAGACACATGCGTACAACCACTCTTGGCAAACTCGCGGTATCCCGGATCGGCCTCGGCTGCATGGGCATGTCCGCGTTCTATACCGGCGCCGGCAGCGATGACGCCGAATCGATCCGCACCATCCACCGCGCCATCGAGCTTGGCGTGACCCTGCTGGACACGGCCGAAGGCTACGGCCCGTACGTAAACGAAGAGCTCGTGGGGCGCGCGGTCGCAGGGCGCCGCGACCAGGTGGTCCTGGCCACCAAGTTCGGCTTCATTTCGCACACCGGCCGTGGCTCCGGCCTGGATGGCAGCCCGGCCAACGTGCGCGCGGCCGTCGAAGGCTCGCTGAAGCGCCTGGGCACTGACCACATCGACCTGCTTTATCAGCATCGCATCGACCCCAGCGTACCGATCGAGGACACCGTCGGTGCCATGGCCAAGCTCGTCGCCGAGGGCAAGGTGCGCTACATCGGTTTGTCCGAAGCGAGCGCGGCGACCATCCGCCGTGCTCACGCGGTGCATCCGATCACGGCGGTGCAGTCGGAATACTCGCTGTGGACCCGTGACCCGGAGACGCTGGTGTTCGACACGCTGAAGGAGCTGGGCATCGGCTTCGTGGCCTATTCGCCGATGGGCAACGGTTTTCTCACCGGCGCCATCCGCTCGACCGCTGGCTTCGCCGCCGACGACTACCGTGCCGCACAGCCACGGTTCTCGGCGCAGAACTTCCCGGTCAACCTGAAGATTGCCGACGAGGTCAAAGCGGTTGCCGACGACGTGGGCGCGACGCCGGCACAGGTCGCCCTCGCGTGGATCCTGAGCCGCGGCGAGCACATCATGCCGATCCCGGGCACCAAGCACGTCGCCCGGCTGGAAGAGAACCTCGCGGCGGATGCGCTGCAACTCACCGCCGCGCAGATCGCCAGGCTTGACGCGATCACGCCAGCGGTTGGCGCTCATCACGATCCGGATGGGATGAAGCTTCTGGATCGCTGAGCACCACCGACCGGCAACAAGTCTCCCGCGACGGGTTCGCGGAAGTCGACAACCAGACCCAGCAGGGAATTGAGTCCTTATGTCGCACTGCGTCTATATCCTCACTGCGCACGCCGATCCGGCGGCCTACACCGTTTCAGCGGTGAAGCGACTGGCCGAACTCATCGAGGCAAGGGGCGATGAGGCGCAGGTCACCAACCTCCATGACATCGGTTTCGACCCCAACTTCGGCCCCGGCGATCTGGACACCTACCGAGCATTCCTTGGCGGCCGGACGCTCGCCCCGCCCGCCGATGTCCGCGCAGAGCACGACAAGCTGCTCCGCGCCGATACCTTCGTGGTCGCATTCCCCGTGTACTGGTGGGCCATGCCCGCGCAGATCAAGGGCTGGTTCGATCGGGTTCTGACGAGCCGGCGTGCCTTCGGGACGGCCAGCTCGAACCCCGCCGATTCCGTCGTGGCCCACATGTCGGCCCACGTGCTGGCGGTCACGGGTGGAAACGAGGCCGGTTACGCCAGTCGTGGCTACGACGCGGCCATGCGCACCCAGATCGAGACAGGCATTCTGGAATACAGCGGGTTTCGCTCGACGTCCTGGACATGGTTGTGGGACCGCTACAAGAACCCTGAGGCGCGTCTGGAAGAGGCGTGCCAAGGCGTCATCGGAGCCATCTACGCGCACAAGGTCCGAGAAAAGCACAAGGTCCAGATAAAGCCATGAAAACTCGCAGACTCGGCCCTCTCGAGGTATCGGAGATCGGTTTCGGCACCATGAGCTTCGCGTCCCGGTACGGCGCGTCGCCCGGCGAGGCCGAAGCCATCCGCGTGATCCGCGGTGCCTACGATCTGGGCGTGACCTTGTTCGACACGGCGGAGGCCTATGGTCCCTTCACAAACGAAGTCCTGGTCGGCAAGGCACTCGCGCCAATGCGCGACAAGGTGGTGATCGCCACCAAGTTCGGCTGGAACATCGATCCGGACCCCGGCGAGCGCGGCCCCGGGGTCAACAGCCGGCCCGATCACATCCGGCGTGCCGTCGAGGGCATGCTGAAGCGGCTGAACGTCCAGACCATCGACCTGCTGTACCAGCATCGCGTGGACCCCGATGTGCCGATCGAAGACGTGGCCGGGGCGGCTAGGGACCTGATCGCCGCCGGCAAGGTCAGGCACTACGGTCTGTGCGAAGCCGGCGCCCAGACCATCCGTCGTGCGCACGCCGTGCACCCGCTGGCGGCGATCCAGAGCGAATACTCGTTGTGGACGCGTGCGCCGGAACCCGAGGTGCTGCCCCTTTGCGAGCAGCTCGGCATCGGCTTCGTGCCATGGAGCCCGCTGGGCCAGGGCTTTCTCACCGCAAAGATCGACGCCGGGACGAGCTTCGAGGCGAACGACTTCCGCAACGAATTCGCCCGCTTCACGCCCGAAGCGCGGGCTGCGAACGCCGCCGTGGTGGCCTTGCTGGTCCGCATCGCCGCGGCCAGGCAGGCCACGCCTGCGCAAATCGCGCTGGCCTGGTTGCTGGCCCGCAAGCCGTTCATCGTGCCGATCCCGGGGACACGCCGGCTGGACCGCGTCGAGGAGAACCTGGGCGCGGCGGCGCTCGGCATGAGCACTGCGGAGCTGGCCGACATCGAGGCCGCCATGGCCACGATCGAGATCCACGGCAGGGCCTCCGCACTCGAACGTCATGGATTGATTTGACATAGCCGCCAATAGAAACTCGTTTACCTTCAGTGGCTTATGGCAAGTACTTGTAAACAGTCAAGAAATCCCGTCTACTCTCGTCTTTTGGGCAGCGCAGAAGATGACGAGAGGAACGGCCTTGATGGAGATGCTCAGCGATGTGGACGACCCGCGCCAACCGCGCAACGGCACCCGGCATGATTTCCTGGAATTGTTGGTGATGACGGTCTCGGCGGTGCTCTCGGACTGCGACACGATTGAAGACGTGGCCGCCTGGTCGCGTGCGCATACCGGCTGGCTGCGCCAGTTCCTGGTGCTCAAGAACGGCGTTCCTTCGGAAGACACCTTTCTGCGAGTCTTCCGCCTGCTCGACCCGAAGCAGTTCGAAGCCTGTTTTCGCCGCTGGGTGAGCCACCTCATCCCGACTCTGGGTGGCACGATCGCGGTCGACGGCAAAACCGTGCGCGGTTCCGGTAACGGTGGCGAAACAGCCGTTCACATGGTCAGCGCCTTTGCCACCCGGTTGGGTCTGGTACTCGCCCAGGAGAAAGTCTCGGCCAAGAGCAACGAGATCACGGCCATTCCCGAACTGCTCGACGCGCTGTACCTGAAAGGCTGCCTCGTCAGCATCGATGCCATGGGCTGCCAGCGGACGATTGCCGAGAAGATCCTTGCCAGAAAGGCCGATTACTTGCTGGCCGTCAAAGGCAACCAGCCCAAGCTGCACCAGGCGATTCAGGATGCCTTCCTCAACCGCAAGGATCAGAGGGTGCATGTCGACCAGGCGGAACAGGGGCATGGCCGCATCATGGTTCAGCGCTGTTCGGTGCTGCCGGCAACCGGCATCGTGTCGGAAAGCGACTGGCCCCGGTGCGCGGTGATCGCCAGGATTGACTCGATACGCCAGGTCAAGGGCAAGGCGCCCAGCATGGAACAGCGCTACTACATTGCTTCGCGCCATCTCGCCCCGGCGGAAGTGGCCGAAGCGGTTCGTTCGCACTGGGGAATTGAGAACCAGCTTCATTGGGTACTCGATGTCACCCTGAAGGAAGATGCCAGTACCGTGCGCAAGGACAATGCGCCGGAAAATCTCTCGCTGCTCAAGAAGATTGTCCTCAACCTCTTGCGCATGGATACGACTGACTCGGTAAAATCCAGCCTGCGCCTGAAGCGCAAGAGAGCGGCTTGGGATGAGGATCTGCGCATGCGTTTCCTGGGGTTGAGTCCATTATGATGTTCGAGTGCGGAGACCCTGAGATCCACGGCGAGCGCTTGCCGGCTTCGGTGTTGAAGTATTCGTATATCTAACGCTCGTCGCCACCTCCAATGGCACAAGCTTCAATCAAAGGACAACACATCATGAACAGAGTTCTGGTCATCACCTATCCGAGAAAGGACGATCGCATCGCGGGCGTCATGGAGGCCGAGTACGCCATGACGAATGCCTTGCGCGATCAAGGCGTCATCGAGCATCTGTTTGCCAAGAACGATGGCGGCGGGGTTGTGGTCTTCAACGCCGACAACGTGGCCGAGGTCCAGGCCCTCGTTGAAAAACTCCCGCTGTTTCCGTTCTTCGACAAGGTGGAGTATTTCCCGCTCGACAAGATCTACTGAGCCCACCAGGCCCGTGAACGGGCCTTTCCCCTAAGCCGGACGAGCCGGAACCAAACAGGGGTTACGATGGGAGCCTGATGGA
>ERZ761602.7395-NODE-7395-length-11681-cov-4.588509_pt1 | contig 11681 bp, 9 predicted proteins | sample MGYA00512165_ERZ761602 | MGnify/ENA primary metagenome ERZ761602 (study PRJEB28899, sample SAMN02445085) | bioreactor sludge metagenome | biome: EBPR sludge; isolation source: Thorneside wastewater treatment plant | place: Australia: Brisbane, Thorneside... | reverse complement strand
CGCTTGCGATCGCGCGCGGCCGCTGGGCCGGGCGGCGCGAATTCCGGTTCGCGGCGATGGACGCGGGCCGGCTCGCCTTCGCGGACGGCGCGTTCGACGTCGTGACGCTGGTCGAATCCAGCGAGCACGTGCACGAGATCGGGCGCGTTCTCGACGAGGCCGCGCGCGTGCTGCGCCCCGGCGGCACGTTCATCGCAACCGCGGCCAACCGCGACAGCCTGAATCAGATCGTCGCGCGCAAGCTCGGCTTCCCGCCGTTCAAGACGAGCTATCAGCACGTCCGCGAATTCACGGTGGACGAGTTCGCGACGCTGCTGCGAGACCGCGGACTTGCCGTAGCGGACTGCCGCGGCGTCATGCTCTATCCCTATTGGGGCATTCCCGGCATCGACGAAGTGGTGCGGCGCGTCACCGACGACGACGCCGAGCTCGTCGAGATCCTGCGCGACATGGGCTCGAGGATCGACCCGCGCCACGCCTACGGTTTCGCGATGCGGGCCGACAAGCCCGGCTAGCCATGCCCGCGGGAGCAGCCGCGCCGCGCTCCGGCCGCGTATTGCGCTTCGGCGCCGGCGGCCTGTAAGTACCGGACGCAGGGCCGCGCCGGATTCGAGGGCGGTCCGGCAGCGATGCGGGGGCGCCGCGACGATGCCGTACAGGATTCTCCAGGACCTCTCGACGGCGATGCTCGGCGCCTCGGGCATTCCCCACGATACGCGGCAGCTGTTCAAGGTTTTCTGCCGCATGCCGTCGGTGGAGATCACCGGCCTCCTCGGCGAGATGGGACCGGGGCTCACGACCAAGATTCCGCTGCGCCGGCAGTCCGCCGAGCCGGACTACTACGCCCTCGCCAGCTTCTTCGCGGCGATCTCCGGCAACCGCCCGACCGAGCCGCGCTTCGGCCATGTCGGCGAGGCGATCGATCTGTGGATCGGCCGGCTGCGGCGCTTCGGCATGGCCGACGTTCCGGTCGAACTCTTCGGCGACGTCATCTGGCGGCTCTATTTCGCCAAGTCCTTGTCCGCCGCGGACCGGCCTTTCGTGCTGTCGCGGCCGTTCAAGGCGACGAATCTGAACATCCAGGCGGTGCGCGACCGCCTCGCGCTGCCGCCGTTCTGCGCGGCCCGGCTCGACACGCGCGGCTACGACTTTCTCGTCACCTCCGACTCGCGGCCGATCGCGGTTCCGGCGGGCACGATCAAGCTCATGCGCTACTACGACCCGATCCCGATGCTGCTGCCCGACACGATGGGCCACATCGCGCCGGTGCGGCAGCACTACATGCTCACCAAGCGGGCGGCGCGCGACGGCCATTTCGTCTGCATCTCGCAGCCGACCGAGCGCGAGCTGTTGAAGCTTTTCCCGCAGGCGGCGGGGAAGACGGCGACGATCCCCTGCACGCTCGGGGAATTCGATCCCGCCGACGCCCGCGGACCGGGGCTGGCCGAGATCGCCCGCACCCGCTTGTCCGGCTCCGCGTCGGGACAGGATCGGCACCGCTCCGCGGACATCCGCGGGCTCGTGGCGGCGGCGAGGATCACGCCGGAGACGCGCTACATCATGGGCCTCTCGACGCTGGAGCCGCGCAAGAACTTCGAAGGATTGATCGATGCGTGGCTGCGCCTCCGGCACGTGCACGCGCCCGATCTGAAGCTCGTTATCGTCGGGCGCCCGGGCTGGCGCTACGAGGGCATTCTCGACGCCATTCGGCCGCATGTCGGCGAGGGCGGGCTGCTGCACCTGCAAGATCTCACGGTCGCCGAGACGCGGGCGCTCTATGCGCGCGCCGCCTGCTTCGTGTCCCCGTCCTTCGCGGAGGGTTTCGGCTATCCGCCGCTGGAAGCGCTGCAATGCGGAACGCCGCCGGTTGTCTCGAACATACCCGCGCATCGCTGGGCGTGCGGCGACGCCGCGCTCTACTGCGACCCCTACGACACCGATGACATCGCCGACAAGATCCGGCGCCTCGTCTTCGACGAGAGCGGCCCGGCCACGCGCGCGGCGCTGCTGCGCGCGGCGCCGGCGGTGCTGAAGCGCTATTCCGCCGACACGATCGCGGGCCAGTGGGACGAGCTGTTCGGCCGGCTCAAGAAGGACGGGCGCCTGCCGGAGCCCGCCTGAGCCGCCGCCGCGGGCTCAGCCGCGCCGCAGATACAGCTCGGACCACGGCCGCGCGAGCAACTCGCCCTCCGCGCCGGGCGCCACCTCGGCGATGCGGCCATCGGTTTCGATCGTCGCGATTGCGAAGCCCTCGGCGCGCAGAAAGCCGAGGATCGACCGCGCCTGCTCGCCGCCGCCGTAGAAGGCGGGCGCGAATTCCATCGCGATCTGCAGCGCCCGGTTGCTCGCCAGCACCCGGCGCGCGCCGGCGAGGATCGCGGGCTCGGAGCCCTCCGCGTCGATCTTGATGAAATCGAGCCGGAGATCGCCGCCCAGCGCATCGTCGAGCCGCGCCGTTTCGACTTCGACGTCCTCGAGTTCGTCGCCGTAGGCGGCGGCGTTCGCCGCCTGCGACAGGAACGACGCGCTCGCGAAATGCTTGCGCCAGACGCGCAGCACGCGCCGCCCCGGCTCGGCGTGCAGCGCCAAGCGATGGCATTTCGAGAAAGCGTGCAGCCCGTTGATCTCCATGCTGCGGGACAGCAGGTCGAACACCGACGGGCTCGGCTCGAAGCAGTGCACGAAGCCGTGGGGGCCGACGAGGCGGCCCATCAGCGTGGCGTAGTAGCCGAAATTCGCGCCGATATCGGCCACGCGCATGCCCGGCTTGACCACCCGCTTGACGGCGGTGGTGATCCAGGCCTCCCACATGCCGTCGAGCAACAAGTGCGGCGCCAAGCTCACGTCGCGCGTGTCGACATAGAGCTTCATGCCGTCCGCCGTGACGGTGAGCGCGACATGGTCTCCGAGATAGACCGCCGGCCCCCGCTCCGCTCGCGCCGGCGCCGCGAGATCGGCCGGCGCCGCCGCCGCGGCGAGATTGTCGTAGAAGCTCGCCATGTGACGGGGACTGGCCTCGGGCGCTCCGCGCCGCGACAGGACGACGAAGACTTCGTTGGCGTAGATCGGCCGCATCGACCAGAGCGCCGCGCCGAGCAGCCGCGGCGCGATCTCCGGCATCATCCCTTTGTGCACGACGAGGCAGCCGATCTCCTCCGGCGCGCGCGCCGCGCCCTCCGCGTAGTCGACGCACCCGGGAAAGTGGGCGGCGAAGTCGCGCGGCGCGATCACGGCGCCCGCGACCGGCCCGGCCGCGGCGACGGCTTTGGCGGCGGCGCGCCACGGAGCCGCCGCCGCGGACGCTTCGGACGTTCCGGGCAGAAGTGCGGCCGTCCATTTCCGCGGATTGACCACAGCGCGAGCCCCCTCCGTCGTCGCCGCAGCCTATCAGGTGCCGCCGTCGGCCTTAAAGGGCGGCGCGAACCGCGCCGCTCGCCTTGTGCGTGCCGGAGACGACCGGCATGATCGCCGCGTGCGGCGCGCGCCGCGGCCGGCCGCCCCGTTCTCGACCCGAGCCTTGCATGAGCGAAACCCCGTCCGAGGCGGCCCGCCGCCATCTCGCCGCGCTGGCGGCGCTGCCCTCGACGTTTCCGCACGACCAGAAGATCTGCGACGTGCGCGATTGGTCCGACCCGCGCATCGCCTACGTGATACGGCACGCGCTGCGCTGCGCGCCGTTCTTCGTCGGCCGCCAGTGGGAATACGCGCAGGCGTTCTCGATCCTCGCGCGGCGCGGTGCGCTGCGGCCCGACAGCGTCGGCATATCGTTCGGCGCGGGCCGCGAGGTGCTCACCTACGCGGTCGCCAACGCCGCCGGGAAGCTGGTCGCCACGGATCTCTACGACCCGCAGTCGATCTGGGACACCGCGCGCTCCAGCGACCCGTCCGGCCACGTGCTCGCCAACCCGCCGTTTCCGGTCGAGCCCGGCCGCCTCGAGGCGCGCAGCATGGACATGCGCGCGATCGACGCCCCCGACGGCGCGTTCGACTTCGCCTATTCGATTTCCACGATCGAGCACATCGGCACGGATCCGGATTTCGTCCGCCACTTCGCGGAGGTCTGCCGCGTGCTGAAGCCCGGCGGCGTCTATGCGATGACGACCGAGCTGTGCCTCGGCCCGCGCAGCAGCGCCACCGCGGGCAACTATGCCTTCGCGATCGCGCACCTGCTCGACCTCTGCCGGCAGGGCGGCCTCGCGCCGGACGCGGACTTCGACGGCACGCAGTCCGACGCCGCGCTCAATTGGCCGACCACCCCGCCGAGCGTGTTCCACCGCGATCCGCTCTATCCCGTCGAGCTGCTGACGCTCTGCAACACGCCGGTGCTGGTGCGCGAATACGGCGGCATCGTCTCGGTGCCGTGCTCGCTCGTGCTGCGGCCGGCGGGAACAACGGACGACGGCGCGTGCCGGATCGCCGGGCTGAACGAAACCGTCGAGCGCGCGCGGCGGCGCGCGGCCCTCGTTTCGGAAACGCGCTTCCGGGACTGGACGCAGCTCAACCCGGCAGGCCTCTTCGTCGACGGACGCTATCCATACGCCGCGGACGAGGCCGGCGCGGCCGGCCGCAAGCCCGCGGGCGACCTGATGTTCAGCACCGCCTACAACGCGTTCGGCGGGCGGCGCGTCAAGGCGCGCGTCACGCTCGTGGTGGGCGGCGGCCCGCCGCGGACGCTGCCCGCGCGCATCGACCTCATGGTGCACGAGTGGTCGCACGCCGATCTCGCGAAGATCGTGCCCGTCGTCGCGCGGCCGCATTACCTCACTCGGGCCGGCGACCGGCTGATCGCGGACGAATTCGAGTTCGCCAGCCGGCCGGATCACTGCTATGCGATATTCGGATGGCGGGGCGCGGGCGATCTCCGCCTCGACCACGCCGATGTGGCGGTGCGGTTCGCCGACTGATGGGGCGGGCCGGCACCGACGGACAGGGTGCCTTCGAACGTCGCATGCGCGTCGCGCTGCTCAACTGCTACCTCCAGGGCGGCCACACCGAAAACGCCGAGGTGGAATCGTCGGCGCGCTTCGTCGAGGCGGCGCGGCGCCTCGGCATCGAGGCCCGCATCTTCGCGCGCAGCGAAGACCTGGCGGACTTCCAGCCCGATTTCGTCCTCTCGCTCTCCTACAACGACGCCAAGCTCGCCGGCTTCCCGACCTATCTGCTGCTGACCGCGCCGCCGCGCTGGTTCGACGCGCTGCCGCGCTTCCGCCGCAACGTGCTGACCTACGACGGCTACTGGACGGTTTCGCCGAGCGTCACGCGCCATGTGGCCGCGCTCTACGCGAAGGCGGGCAAGCCCGACCTCAGCGCGTTCGCCGCCCTGTCCTGCGCGCGCACCGGTTTCGTGCCGCTCGATTTCGCGCGCGCCTGGGCCGCCTATGTCGGCACGAACTGGGACGGCGGCCGCCACGGCGACCTCTTCCGCGCGCTGGCGACGGGCGGCACGGCCCGCTTCTACGGCAAGCGCGAACGCTGGTCGCACCTGCCGGCGGAGGCGCTGGGCGGCGAAGTGCCGTTCGACGGCCGCTCGGTGCTCGACATCTACCGCAAGGCCGGCATCGGCCTCTGCCTCGGCCACGCCGATTTCGACGCCGCGGGAATTCCCACCAGCCGCACCTTCGAGATTCCCGCGGCCAGCGCGGTGATGATCGCCGCGCGCAACGCGCTGATCGAAGAGGCGTTCGGCGACGCGGCCCTCTACGTCGATGCGGGCAGCGCCCCCGAAGCCGCGGCCGACGCGATCCGCGGCCACGTCGAATGGGTGCGCGCCCACCCGAAGCAGGCGCTCGCGATGGCCGAGGCGTGCCATCGCGCGTTCAACGAGCGCTTCGCGCTCGAGACCATGATCGCCAACGCCGTGGACATGCACCGCCGGGCCTGCCGCGCGCTCGGCTTCGCGCCGCCCGGCGCGGCCGGTTCCGCCGCCGGAGACGGCGCCGGCTTTGCCGCGACCGTGGCGATCGCGGTTCGCGATTCCTCGCTGCGCCATTTCGGACGCTGCCTCGATTCGGTGCTGCGCCAGACCCTTCCGGCGCAGCGAATCGTCGTGCTGGATGCGACGTCGCGCGGGCGCGCGTCGGAGGCGGTGCGCGCGCGCGCCGATGCGCGCCACGTGCGGTGCAGGCGAGCGGCGCGGTTTCCCGCGGGCTTCGCGGCGCAGCTGGCGCGCGCCTGGGACGACGTGGCCGGCGACTGGGTGTGCTGCATCTCGGCCGAAGACGTGCTTTATCCCAACCACCTGTTCGCGGCCGCCGCCGCGGCACGGCGGCACGGCGCACGCGGCGCGCCGCCGGCGATCGTCTATTCGGGCACCGTGCAGACCTCGGACGAGCACGAGCTGCCCGAACTGCTTCACGACCATTACAACGTGCTGCGCAGCGAGCGCATGCGGTTGGCGCGGTTCGATTTCGAGGGCGCGGGAGCGCCGGCCGCGCGGAGCCCGCTCGATCCCGCGCGCTGCCTGCTGCACGTGCCGGCGCTGGCCGGATCGGCCGCGCGCCGCCTTTCGCGGCTGTTCCCGCCGGCACTCGCGGCACGGCTGCGCGCGTTGGCACGGGATGGCCACATAGCGTTCACCGCCGCCGTCACCCTCGCCACGTCGGACGGGCGCCGCCGTGCGGGCGACGGACGGTTCGGGCTGCCGCCCGACTGAGCGAGCTGCAACCGGCGGTCGGCGCCGCCGCGTGACTCGCGGAAATTCCTGTGCCAAGAAACGCACCGTGTCGGGGACCGTGAGGCTTCGGGGGGCCGCGCGTGGAGGACGGAGCGCTTCGCACAGACCGGCCCGGTTCGGCGGGCTTCGGGCGCGTGTTCGCCCTCGATCCGGGCCTGGGACCGATCCCCGGCCACTGGGCGACGTTCGCCCGCAGCCTTTCGGCCGCGTTCCGGGCGCTCGGCCTCGAAGCCGTGCTGTGCGGCCACCGCCAGCAGGAACCGCACATTCTCGGCGGCCTCGCGGTCGAGCCGACCTTCTCACTGACGCCCTACGAGCGCTACGGCGAGGATCCGCACGATCCGCCGTCGGCGCTTGCCGCGTTCCGGGCCCAGACGGCGCGGTTCGCCGACGACCTCGAGAAGCTGGACTCCCACGGGATCTCGGATCGGGATCTCCTGATCTTCTTCACGGTCTATCCGCAGATTCTGGGCGGGCTGATCGAATGGGCCCGCCGCCGCCCCGAGCGGCGCCGGCAGCGCGTGGCGCTGCTCATGCAGTTCGCCGAGGAGGTGAACGTCTACGAGAAGGCGCGCGGCGCGCACGGCGACGTGTTCTATGTCGATTACTACCGGCGCATCATGCCCGCCGGCGAAGGGCGCGACGCGCATCCGAACTGGCGCTACTTCGCGGCTTCGCCCGGGCTCGGCGACCTGTTCTCGACGCTGCTCGGCAAGGACGTGCAGCCGCTGCCGCTGCCGGGGAGCGCCGCGTGGCCGCCGTTGCGCCGGCGCGCCGAAGGCGGCCCGGTCGCCGTGGCGGTGCTCGGGCACACCTCGATCGCCAAGGGCGGCTTCCTGCTGCCCGAGATCATCGAGGCGACGCTCTCGCGATTTCCCCGCGTCCGCTTCAATTTTCACCTCAGCACCAATCCCGACACGCGCGAGCTCGACGCGCGGTTCGCCGAGGGCGGCGACCGCCTGCGCATCCTGCGCGGCTACGTTTCCGACGAGGCGATCCAGAGCGTCATCGACGAGTCCGACATCGTGCTGCTGCCCTATGCGGCGGACAAATACCGGCTGATGCCTTCGGCCATCTTCATCCAGGCGGCGTGTTCGGGCAAAATCGCGGTACTGCCTGCCGGATCGCACATGCATCGCGAGCTGCTGCTGCGCGGCGGCGGCGGCACCCTGTTTCGCGAGCACACCGCGGCGGCGATCAACCAGGCCCTCTGGCAGGCCATCGAGGAGGCGGACCGGCTCTCGCGGCTGGCCGCGGCGGCGGCGCCGGCCCATCGCGAGGTCAACAATCCCCATGCCTATGTCAAGCGCATCCTCGCCTCGTTCGGTTGATCCGGCGGCGCCGCTCCGGCGCGTCGCGCTGCTCAACCGCCATGGCGAGTGGTGGGATCAGCGCGAACGGATCTCGCGGCTGCGCGTCGCGTTCGCGCGCATGGGCATCGAGTTCGCGTCCTTCGCGAAGAGCGAGGAGATCGACGCGTTCGCGCCCGATTGCGTGCTGGTCGCGTCGCCGCAGGATCCGAAGCTGACGAAATTCCCGACCTACGGCCTGGTCGACCGGCCGATGCACGCCTTCCTGAACGTGCCTCGCTTCGTGCGGAACATCCTCACCTATGACGGGTACCTGATCCTGTCGCCGGTGCTGAAACAGATCGTCGGCGACCTCGCCTTTTCGGCGCGCAAGCTCGATACCGGCGCCGCTTTCTTCGGCATCACGTTCCCGATGACGGTGCTCGAGCCGCCGGCGCTCGCCGAACCCAAGCTCTGCTACGTGGCGTCGGACCTCACGCGGACGCAGTACGACGTGCTGCTGGAGCGGCTCGCGCGCGAGGGCACGCTGCGGCTGCACGGCGCCGAGGGCCGCTGGACCGGGCGGCTCGCCGGCGCCTATTCCGGCCCGCTCGCGACCGACGCCGAGGCCATCGGCGCCGCGTATCGCGCGGCCGGCGCCGGCCTCTGCCTCGAGGCCTGCGACGACCTCAACAGGCACATCTCGCCCCGGCTGATGGAAATCGTCGCCGGCGGCGCCATCGCCATCGCCAACCGCAGCGAACATCTCGCCGAGACCTTCGGCGACTCGCTGCTCTATTTCGACACGGCGGCCGGCATCGACGCGACGCGCGAGCAGATTCTCGCGCACCTCGCCTGGGTGAAGGACAACCCCGAAGAGGCGCAGCGCAAGATCATCCGCGCCCACCGCGTCTTCGCCGACCGCTTCGCGATCGAGCGCCTCGTGCCGAATCTCGTCGAGCTGCATCGGAAGACGCTGGTCGCGAAGGGCTACGTTCCCGCGCCCGGCGAGCGGCCCGAGGCCATGCCCTCGGTCAGCATCATCACGCGCACCGGCGGGCGCAGCCGCCCGTTCCTCGAGCGCGCGCTCGACAGCCTGGTGGCGCAGAACTACCCCAACCTCCAGGTCGTCTTCGTCCTGCACCGGCATTTCGACTGGATGGACGAGCTGATCGCGAAGTACACGCCGGCGCTGAAGTTCAAGATCGTGGAAGCGCTCGGCTCGCTGCGCTCGACGGCGATCGTGCGCGGCATGCAGGCGGTCGACACCGACCTGTTCGGGATGCTCGACGACGACGACGAGCTCCTTCCCAATCACCTGCGGACGCTGATCAAGACGCTGCGCTTCCACGACGGGCGCGACTGGCGCGGGCGCATCCTGGTCGCCTACGCCTCGAGCTACATCGTCAGCGACGGCAAGGTGTATCCGGAGCGGCCGCAATGGCGCGACGCGATGTTCGAGGAGCGCGGCGAACTGCGCGTGATCGAGCATTACCGCTTCTGGAACGCCGAGGAGATGGCGCAGCACTTCTTCTACATGATGTCGAACAGCTGGCTCGCGCACCGCGACGTGATCGACGAGGAAGTGCTGGCCGATCCCGAGACCGACACCTGCGAAGACCTCTATTTCGAGCTGCAATTCGCGCAGCGCTCGCATTTCGCGTTTTCGGGCGAGACGACGGCGATTCACCATTATCATTCGGAAGGCAATTCGACCTTCGTCGACGCGCACCGCCATCAATACGATACGCTGCGGCACGGCCTGCGCACGCACATGCGCACCTTCCCGCGCATGACGCAGTATCGCTCGCACCTGACCGGCCGTCCCGAGCGCAGCGAGCCGGCGCATCACATTTCGCCGTTCCAGGCGCCGTTGCCGCCCGTGCCCGGCTACGTCAATCCCGGCACGCCGCCCCCGGACCCGGCGGGCGCCGACGCGCGGCCGGCGGGCGGCCTGGCCAGCCGCGCGCGCGCGGCGCTGAGAAGCCTGACGGCGCGGTTCGGCCGGAAAACCTAGCCGCGCCGCGCCGCGCGCTTGTCAATGCGCGGCGCCGCTGTTATGGGGGACGAGAGCGCGCGGCGCGCTTCAACGGAGGCATCTCGCGTGGGCGAATCCCATTTCGGCACCTATCTGGCCGAAGCGGCCTCGATCTGCCGGCAGATCGACGGGGCGGCGCTGGAGCGTCTCGCGCGCGAATTGCGCGCGCTGCGCGAGCGCGGCGGGCGGCTGTTCATCCTCGGCGTGGGCGGAAGCGCCGCGAACGCCAGCCACGCCGTCAACGATTTCCGCAAGCTCTGCGGCATCGAGGCCTATGCGCCGACCGACAACGTCTCCGAGCTCACCGCGCGCACCAACGACGAGGGCTGGGAGACCGTGTTCGCGGCGTGGCTGCGCACGAGCCGCGCCGCGCCGGCCGACGCGGTGCTCGTGCTCTCGGTGGGCGGCGGGAGCGCCGAGCGCAACGTGAGCGCGAACCTCGTGCACGCGCTCGACGAGGCGAGGCGCGTCGGCATGCGTATCTTCGGCATCGTCGGCCGCGACGGCGGCTACACCAAGAAGGTGGGCCACGAGGTGATCCTGGTGCCCACCGTTTCGCCCGAGCGCATCACGCCGCATACCGAGGCGTTCCAGGCCGTGGTCTGGCACGGGCTGGTGAGCCATCCCGAGCTGATGGTGCGGGACACCAAGTGGGAAGGCCTCGTCCGCCCCAAGGCAGCGGCGCGTGGCTGATCCCGCCGGCGCGACGCCGGGCGCGAAGCGCGCCGTTTTTCTCGATCGCGACGGCGTCCTGAACCACGTCACGATTCGCGACGGCATGCCGTTCGGCCCGATGACGCTCGCCGAATTCGCCCTCGTCGAGGGTGCTGCGGACGACGTGCGGCGGCTCAAGGACGCCGGCTATGCGGTCATCGTCGCCACCAACCAGCCCGAGCTGGCGCGCGGCCGGCTGCAGCAATCCGCGCTCGATGCGATGCACGCGAAGCTGCGCGCCGAAGTGCCGGTGGATGCGATCTTCGTCTGCCCGCACGACGACGCCGACCGCTGCGCCTGTCGCAAGCCGGCGCCCGGTCTGCTACTGTCGGCGGCGCGCGCGCACGGAATCGATCTCGCCCGCAGCTTCATGGTGGGCGACCGCTGGCGCGACGTCGAGGCCGGCCGCGCGGCGGGCTGCCGGACCGTGCTCGTGGACATGGGCTACCGCGAGTCGCTGCGGTCGCCGCCGGACCACGTTGCGGCCGGGCTCCGCGCGGCGGTGCGCTGGATCTTGGGCGACCGCGCCGAACGCTAGCCGAGGGGATCGAGAACCGATGACCGAGCCGCCCGAACTCACGATCAAGGTTTTCGCCGACGGCGCCGAGCTCGACGCGATCGCGAAGCTCGCCGCGTCGCCGCTGATCAAGGGGTTCACGACCAACCCCACGCTGATGCGGAAGGCCGGCGTCGCCGACTACCGCGCCTTCGCGCAGGCGGTGCTCCGCGCCGTGCCGGACAAGCCGGTGAGCTTCGAGGTGTTCGCCGACGATTTCGAGGGCATGCGCGACCAGGCGACCGAGATCGGGCGCTGGGGCCGCAACGTGAACGTCAAGATCCCGGTCACGAACACCGGCGGCGTGTCGTCCACCTAGGCGCGGGCGGCAGAACTGCTCTAGAAGGCGGTCGGAAGGGCGGCTAGCTCAGCTGGTTAGAGCACCTCGTTTACACCGAGGGGGTCGGGGGT